>ERZ827471.11-NODE-11-length-308359-cov-13.594563_pt1 | contig 308359 bp, 232 predicted proteins | sample MGYA00519772_ERZ827471 | MGnify/ENA primary metagenome ERZ827471 (study PRJEB31778, sample SAMEA3449315) | human gut metagenome | biome: human gut; feature: human-associated habitat; material: faeces | place: United Kingdom | collected 2010/2012 ...
TATCAGAAACTGGACGGACCGAATTCCGTTACATTCGTTGGTACAGGGAAACTACAGGAAATCAAAGAGTATGTGGTTGAGAATGAAATCGGAACTGTCATATTCGATGATGAGCTTTCTGCCAAGCAGCTCCGAAATATCGAAAAGGAATTGCAGGTGAAGATTTTGGATCGTACCAACCTGATTCTGGATATCTTTGCCCGTCGTGCGCAGACTGCCCATGCCAAAACGCAGGTAGAATTAGCCCAATACCGGTATATGTTGCCCCGACTCACCCGTTTGTGGACTCACTTGGAACGTCAGCGTGGTGGTGTTGGTATGCGTGGTCCGGGTGAAACCCAGCTGGAAACAGATAAACGTTTGATTCTAGATAAAATATCCCGTTTGAAGAAGGAACTGGTGGATATCGACAAACAGAAGAGTGTCCAGCGAAAGAATCGCGGGAAGATGGTGCGTGTCGCGTTGGTGGGTTATACCAACGTCGGGAAATCGACTTTGATGAACCTGTTGAGCAAGAGTGATGTCTTTGCCGAAAACAAACTCTTTGCCACACTGGATACCACCGTCCGGAAAGTCATCATTGAGAACCTGCCGTTTTTGCTTTCAGATACCGTCGGGTTTATCCGTAAGTTGCCCACCGATTTGGTAGACTGTTTTAAATCTACGTTGGACGAGGTGCGCGAAGCCGACCTGCTGGTGCATGTGGTCGACATCTCGCATCCGCAGTTCGAAGAGCAGATCGACGTGGTGAAGCAGACCCTGCAGGATATCGGCGCGGGCGACAAACCCGTTTACCTGGTCTTCAACAAGGTCGATGCCTATACCTATGTCAGGAAGGACGACGACGACCTCACGCCCGCCACGCGCGAGAACCTGTCGCTCGACGACCTGAAAAAGAGCTGGATCGCCCGGGCCAATACCCCCTGCATTTTCCTTTCGGCGCTTGCCAAGACCAACATCGAGAAATTCCGTTCGGATCTCTACGGGATGGTACGCGAGATCCATGCCGGGCGTTACCCCTTCAACAACTTCCTTTATTGACAACCAAACTTCTTACCTATGACCCTGCATATTTTGAGTAAACAGGACACTGTCCTCAACAAGTTCATCGCACAGATCCGCGATAAGTCGGTGCAGAAGGATTCGATGCGCTTCCGCCGTAACCTGGAGCGTATCGGGGAAATCACGGCCTACGAGATCTCGAAGGAGCTCGCCTATTCGCCCCGTGTCGTCGAGACGCCGCTGGGCGAAGCGGAGGTCGGGCTGATCGACGACCAGGTCGTCGTAGCGACGATCCTGCGGGCCGGGCTGCCTTACCATCAGGGATTCCTGAACTACTTCGACGATGCCGAGAACGCTTTTGTTTCGGCCTACCGTAAAAGTACGAAAGACGGCAAGTTTACGGTCAAGGTCGAGTATATCTCGTGCGGCGACCTCGAAGGCAAGGTCTTGTTGCTGGTCGATCCGATGCTCGCCACGGGCTCTTCGCTCGTGCTGGCCTATAAGGCCTTGTGCGAGAAGGGTGGTACGCCCAAATATACGCACGTTGCGGCTGTGATTGCCAGCGAACAGGGGATCGACTACGTGCAGAAGAATATGCCGCGCAAAACCACCACGATCTGGGCGGCCGCCGTCGACGAGGAGTTGACTTCGCGCTGCTATATCGTCCCGGGTATCGGCGATGCCGGTGACCTGGCCTACGGCGAGAAGGTCTGAGCCCGGCACCTTGCACCGGGAGCACCCGGCGCCGATGCCCGTCAGCTACTTCCCCGGTTTTGTCGGCCGGCGCGGCCGGAATTTCTTCCGAGGCGGGGATTTAGGGGCTGACCTGTCAACGTAGCCGCAGGCTGCGAATGACGCGGTCTGATTCGAAAATCCGGGGCGGAAATTTCCGGTACTTCGAAAGGTATAACCGCCAATTTAAGATGTGCGCATGGTAAAGAAGAAGATAGCTTTTGTTTTAGCGGTGTTCTGTGCGACCGTCCTGCTGATGGCCGTCCAGAAACCCGTTTTCCTGGCCTACTATGCGGCCGATGCCGCGCAGGCTTCCGTCGGCGAATGGCTGGGCGTCGTGTGGCACGGGCTGACGCTCGACAGCACCGTCGCCGGGTATGTCACCGCACTGCCGCTGCTGCTGACCCTTGTGTCGCTGTGGGTGCGGCTGCCCGGGAGAATATGGCGGCGGGTGCTGACAGGCTATTTCGTGTTGGTCGCAACCGCCACGGCGGTCATCTTCGCCGTCGATGTCGAGTTATACCAGCATTGGGGCTTCCGCCTCGATGCGACGATCCTGATTTACCTTACCGACCCCGAGGAGGCTATGGCGAGCGTCGATTTCTGGCTCGGGGTGCGCCAGACCCTGTTGGCCGTCGCCTACGCGGCGCTCATGGTCTGGGTCTACCGCCTCGTCTGCCGCCTGTTCGACGGGGAGCCGCTCCGCCGGCGTGCGGCGCTGCCGTGGAGCCTTGTCCTGCTGCTGCTCGCCGGGTGCGATTTCCTCGCCATCCGCGGTGGGCTGGGGGCTTCGGTCGCCAATGTGTCAAAGGCCTATTTCAGTGCGAACATGTTTCTGAATCATGCGGCGACCAACCCGGTCTTTTCGTTCCTCACGAGCCTCGGCGATCATACCGACTATGCCGCCGAATACCCCTTCTTCGACGAGGCCGGACGCGAGGAACGGTTTGCTCCCTTGCGCGGGAACAACCCTTCCGCCGCCGCTCCCGAGCGGGTGCTGACGACCCCGCGCCCCAATGTCGTGGTGGTCATTCTCGAAAGTTTTGCCCGTACGGTCATGGATGCCGATGTCGGCGGCCTGCCCGTCATGCCCAACATGCAGCGCCTGAAGGGCGAAGGCATCTGGTTCGAAAATTTCTTCGCCAACTCGTTCCGCACCGACCGGGGCGAGGTGGCTATCCTGAGCGGATTTCCTGCCCAGACCCGCATGTCGATCATGAAGCTCCCGGCCAAGAGCCGTAACCTGCCCTCGCTGGCGCGTTCGCTCTCCGGCGTGGGGTATGCCACCTGCTTCTCCTATGGCGGCGACCTGAACTTCACCAACCAGGCTTCGTACATGTACGCTACGGGCTGGCAGCAGCTCACGTGGCAGAAAGACCTGCGCTTCGATACCCCGCCGGCCGACTGGGGCTATGACGACGCGGTGATGTGCGACTGGTTCGCCGACCGCGTGATCGCCCTGAGCGGGAAGGGCGAGCCGTTCCTGGCCGGCATGCTGACATTGAGCAGCCATCGCCCGTTCGACGTGCCGTTCTCGAAGTTCGACGACAAGGAACTCAACGCCTTCGCCTTTTCCGACGAGTGCGTCGGCCGTATGGTCGACAAACTGAAGGCTTCGCCGGCATGGGACAATCTGCTTCTGGTGCTGGTCGCCGACCACGGCTATCCGTGGCCGCGCAGCCTCTCTTATAACGAACCGCTGCGCCACCGCATCCCGATGATCTGGCTGGGCGGCGCCGTCGCTGCACCGCGTGTGGTCGATACCTACGCCTCGCAGATCGACATCTGCGCCACGATCCTCGGGCAGCTGGGGATCGACCATTCGGATTTCGATTACAGCAAGGATATTTTCGCCCCGACCCCCCCCCGCAAATTCGCTTACTATACGTTCAACGACGGTTTCGGCGTGGTCGATGCCTCGGGGGAGGCCGTGTGGGACGCTACGAGCGGCAAGGCCGTCAGCGAGACCGCGCCCGGCCTGCTGGATATCGGCCGCACGATGCTTCAGACAACCTATGTCGACATCGGAAACCGCTGATTCCGGGACAAATACCTGAAATTAGGTATTGCGCGGTGTGCGGTAATTCGTTATTTTTGCAGATATAGAACATATTATGTATAGAATAGGGCGATACAATTCCGACGACCGCATGTGCGACCTGGTTTGCGACCGCTATCCCGTGCTGCTTATCATGAGCCGCTTCGGTATCGCATTGGGTTTCGGTGACAAGACCATCGGCGAGGTCTGCCTCGACAGCGGGGTTGATACGGCTACTTTCCTGGCTGTCGTCAACATGCACTCCGACGACAAGGCTCCCGACCCGGAGACGATCTCGGTGGCTGCGCTCGTCGGCTACCTGCGCAATTCGCATGTCTATTTCCTCGATTTCCGGCTTCCGGCCATCCGCCGCAAGCTGATCGAGGCGATCGATTGCAGCCATAACGACGTGGCTTTCGCCATCCTGCGGTTCTTCGACGAGTACGTCGCCGAAGTGCACAAGCACATGGACTATGAGGAACAGAAAGTTTTCCCCTATGTCGAAGGGCTGCTCCGGGGGGAGCATCCCGAAGGCTATTCGATCGACATATTCCGCCGGCACCACGACCAGGTCGAGGCGAAACTTGCCGAACTGAAGCGGATCATCATCCGTTATTACCCTTCGGGCAGTACCAACGAACTGAACGGCGTGCTTTTTGACATCTTCACCTGCGAACGCGACCTTGCGTCGCACAACGATATCGAAGACCGTCTGTTCATCCCGGCGATCAAGCGGCTCGAAGAGCGGACGGGGAGCGGGGTGTCCGGCGCACAGCCCGGGGACATGCCTCCGAGGCAACCCGTCCCCAAGAAAGGAGGCCGTCGATGAAGGCGTTGAAACTCGCCGTCGCCGAGCCTTCGGCCATCCTGCGCTGTGGCATTATCGCCGTGTTGCGCCGCCTGCCGGCCCCCGACGTCGATATCCTCGAAATCGCCGATATTTCGCAGCTCACCGCGCAGTTGTCGCGCCATCGTCCCGACGTGCTGGTCGTCAACCCGGCTTCGCTGGGATTTTGTACGCCCCAGCAACTGAGGGTGCAAACCGGTTGCGAGGGCCTGCGCTGCATTGCGTTGCAAATGGCCGTGACGGACGCTGCTATGCTCAATGCCTATGATGAGGTGCTTTCGGTCTACGACCCGGTCGAGACGCTACGCGAAAAGATCATGCAACCGGTCGGCGATGCACCCCGTGAAGAGCGCCAGGAGCCGTTGAGCGCCCGCGAACGCGAGATCGTCGTCTGCATCGTCAAGGGAATGACCAACAAGCAGATAGCCGATGCACTCTGCATCTCGACCCATACGGTCATCACACATCGGCGCAACATCGTGGCCAAGCTGCAGATACACTCTCCGGCAGGGCTTACGATCTACGCCATCGTCAACAAACTGGTCGATCTCTCGGACATCCGGGATACGATCGCTGAAATATAACGGTTATGGCACACGAACACCATCATCACGACCATACGGTCACGTCGCTCAACAAAGCCTTTATCCTCGGCATTGTGCTCAACGTGGCATTCGTTGTCGTCGAATTCGCCGTCGGGCTCTATTACGGGTCGATGGGGCTGCTGTCCGATGCCGGGCACAACCTTTCCGACGTGGCGAGCCTGCTGCTGGCCATGCTGGCTTTCCGCCTTGCACAGGCCCATGCTACGCCCCGGTATACCTACGGCTATAAGAAGAGCACGGTGCTCATTTCGCTGCTCAACTCCGTGATCCTGCTCGTCGCCGTGGGGGTCATTGTTGCCGAGAGCGTGGGGCGGATGCTGCATCCGGCACCCGTCGAGGGCGGAGCCATCGCCTGGACGGCCGGCGTCGGGGTTGTGATCAACGGCTTTACGGCCTGGCTCTTCATGAAGGATAAGGACAAAGACCTGAACGTGAAAGGGGCTTATTTGCATATGGCCGCCGATGCGCTGGTGTCGGTGGGGGTGCTGGTGTCGGGTGTCGTGATTTCGTGGACGGGATGGACGATCGTAGACCCCGTCGTCGGGCTTGTCGTTGCCGCCGTGATCGTGGCATCGGTCTGGTCGCTGACGCGCGACAGCCTGCGCCTGTCGCTCGACGGTGTGCCCGTGGGTATCCGCATTGCCGAAGTGGAAAAGACGATGGTGGCTGTGCCGGGTGTCAAGGCCGTGCACCATATCCATGTCTGGGCGATCAGCACTACCGAAAATGCCCTTACGGCGCATGTCGTGTTGGCAGAGCTGCCCCGTATGGAAACGGTCAAGAAACAGCTCAAAGCGGAACTGGAAACGGCTGGGATCCACCATGTGACACTCGAATTCGAATCCTCGGCCGAGCATTGTCCCGGAATGTGCGACTGACAGCGCTACCGGTCGGGAGGGACTGCGTGCCTGCCTTTTGCGGGTTCCTCCGGTTTTTCCGCCCTGCGGGGCATGTATATGCTGTCTAAAAAGCAATCCGACCTTTCCGGGTCGGATTGTTTTTATTGTTCCGGGTGGCATTTGTGCCGTCCGGGCTTTCTTTACCCGCGGGTTCAGGGTACCGGATCGTAACCGCTGCCTCCCCACGGATGGCAGCGTGCGAGCCGCCGGAGCGTCAGCCACATCCCCTTCAACGGCCCGTATTTACGCAGTGCTTCGAGGGCATATTGCGAGCAGGTCGGCGTGAAGCGGCACGACGGAGGCGTGAACGGGGAGATGCAGAGCTGGTAGAACTTCACCAACGCGATCAGCGGCAGGGCGCAGATGCGTTTAAAGATGTTCCACGACTGTTTCCAGAATCCGGCGGACTGCATTTTGAATGGTTTTATAGGGCAGCACCTCTTTCGAGGAGTAGATCAGCGCCAGGTCGAGGTTCGCCGGGCTGCCGTTCTTCAACGTCTGTTTCTGCAACCGGTATGCCTCCTTGGTACGGCGCCGCAGCAAGTTGCGTTTGTTGGCCCGCTTGTGGAATTTCTTGGGCACGGAGAACAATACCTCGACCGAAGGTATCTCGTCGGCCTCGGCGAACCAGACGTACCGGAACGGGAAGATAAACCCGCTCTCCCCGCTCTCGAACATGCGGCGCACGGCACCGAGCGAACGGAGCCGTTCCGTGCGGGGAAGCGAGCAGTCGGGCATGGCTATTTTATTTGCGGGGTTCGGCAGTGCGGCGCGTGCGGCTCTTTTTGGCCAGTTTATGCTGCTGGCTGCGGATGAACTCCTCTTTTTCCGTATCGGTAACCAACTCTACAGGTTCTATCTCCTCGCCTTTATGAACCTTCTGCAAATAGATGTCGACGGCCTTGGCCATCGACGGGGCCACCGGGGTCGGGGCGTTGGCTTGTACCGTGATGCCTGCCGCAAGGGCAGCGCGCAGCGTGCCTTCACCGAATACCGCCACGGCGGGCAGGTTTTCGGTGCCGAACTTGTCGACAAGGGTCTTGACGTCCGAAGGCGAATAGAGCGCCAGCAGTCCGTAATCCGCAAGCTGCACGTCTTCGAGTTCCGAAGCCACCGTGCGCGCCAGGATGACGGGGTCTACCGCCAGCTTGAGCTTGGCAAGCGTCTCGGGCAGTTCGGGTTTGTGGGGCTCGCTCAGCGCCAGCAGGAATTTCTCGTCCTTATGTTTGATTATCAGTTCGATGAATGACGTGAACGATCCGTCGGCGAACGAAATCTTGCGTTTGCGGTAAACGATGTATTTTTGCAGGTAGAGTGCCACGGCTTCCGTCTGGCAGATGTATTTCATGGTTTCCGGCACGGTGATGCGGGCTTCCTCGCAGATATGGAAAAAGCTGTCTACCGTCGTGCGCGACGTGAAAATAACGGCCGTATGTGTCAGTATCTCGACCCGCTGGGCACGGAACTCCTTCAGGGATACGCCCACGACACGTATAAAAGGTTTATAGGCGATCTCTACGTTGTATTTCTCGGACAATTCGTAGAACGGGGACTTCTCTATAACTGCGGGCCTCGGCTGCGAAACCAATACTTTTTTAACTTTCAATGCTGACCTAAGTTTTACGTTGTTCTTCAATCACTGAATCACCTTGCCACGAGCAGCCATAACAGGCTGACCGGGAAGACTTCCACGATGCAAAGGTACAAAATCCAATGCAAAATCGAAACTTTTTTGGAAATAAACAGGTTCAGCACCTCCCTGAGGTATAAGATAGCCGTTACGATCAACTCGATGACAATGATGCAGAACCAGACGCCTCCGGTACCCCGGGGACAGAGTGCGAAGAGCAGGAGTACGGGTGACGTGACGATGACGGCGAGGGCGAAGTAGGTGCGTTTCAGCAGGACGATCTGCGAGATGAAGGGCTGCGAAAGCGTCACCGCCCCGGCCAGCCTTACGGTTGCCAGCTGGAAGAGTACCACCCCCATGCAGGCGAGCGTCGCCAGCAGGCTCAGGGCCAGTACGGCTCCGTGCGACAGGAGTTCGGTCAGGCGTCCCGGCATCAGGGAATCCCCGTATTTGACGACCATGACCCCCATGAAGAGCATGCCGATCGTCGTGGCGATATTCAGGAAGCGCGAGAACCCGCTGCCGCCGGGGTCTTCGGTCAGGCGTTCTCCTGTGGCCCTGTCGCGTGAAACACGTGTCAGCAGCAGGCGCACATCTTCCAGATTGCGGTAGAGCAGCATGGCATAGGTTGCGGCCAGCAACAGCACGAAACCCTGGAAAACGGGATTCTCGGTGAGCGACTCCGCCCGGGCGGAATATATCGGCTGCTGCGGAACCAGCACGGATGCCGTGCCGAAGACCTCCGCGGCCGGGACGTCGTGCCAGGGCGTTGCCGGCAGCTCCGGGAACGGGTCGCCGAAGGGGAGGAACGGAAATTCGCCGTCCGCAGCACTGTCTGCGGCGAGCGTGTCGCCTGCGGCCGTATTTTCCGTACTGTCCGTCGGGGACTGTGCCTGGAGCGTCCGTGCTGCGGGCGAGTCCCCCGGGGGTGTCGCGGGCATACCTGCATGGCGGTGCGGTACGGAATCCCCGGCCGGGGCCGCTGTCTGTGGCGTGGCGGAACCCCCGGTGCCGTGTACCGGCGCAACGCCGGATTCCTGCGTTCGGGGCAGCGGAACCGGCACGGTATGTCTCAGCGTGTCGGTCATTCCTCGAATATGCGTTTGAGCGTGATGCGGATCGTCGTGCCTTTGCCGATCTCCGATTCCGTCACGCCGATCTTACCCTGGTGGTAATCCTCCACGATGCGGCGCGAAAGCGAGAGCCCGAGCCCCCAGCCGCGGGTCTTGGTCGTGAATCCCGGTTCGAAGATACGCTTCCAGTTCCCCTTGGGGATGCCCTTGCCGGTATCCTTGACGTCGATCATCACGTTCTTGTCGTCCGACGAGATGCGCACGTCGATCGACCCGTGCCCCTGCAGGGCGTCGAGCGAGTTTTTCATCAGATTCTCGACCACCCATTCGAACAGTGCGGCGTTGATGTTGGCCTGCACGGGGGCGATGGCCAGCCCGTTGTAGTCGAGCGTCACGTTGCGCGGGATGCGCTTACGGAAATACATGACCGACTCGCCCACTACTTCGTTGATGTTGGCCGGGGTAAGGGGTGTTTCGGAGCCGATCTTCGAGAAGCGGTCGACGATCTTCATCAGGTGCGTGAGGTCTTTGTTCATCTCCTCCACGGCGCTCTGATCCACGTCCTGCGAGCGCAGGTATTCGATCCACCCGAGCAACGACGAGGTGGGGGTGCCCAGTTGGTGTGCCGTCTCCTTCGCCAGCCCGATCCACACCCGGTTCTGCTCGTCGTGTTTCGAAGACCGGAATGCGATGAACCCCAGCAGGATAAAGGCCGTTATGACCAATATCTGGACATAGGGGAAGTAGTAGAGCGATTTGAGCAGTGCCGATCGCCCGTAGAAGATGATGTGGTAGTGGTCGTTGGACCACCAGAAACGCACCGTGCGCGGGGTGTTCTCGGCCGTGAATTTGTCGATCTGCCTGCGCAGCCGGTCGGGGTGGTCGATGATCTTTTCGGGAACCAGGTGGAATTGGAGCACCTCCAGGTTCTCGTTGGTCATGATGAACGGGATGTTATTGCCGTTCGACACGATGTCGGTGATGAGCGGGTCTTCCATCGAGCCTCCCATCACGTTGCGGTTCGCACGCTCCATCGCATGGGCCCACAGCGCCACGTCGTGCTGCTCCTTTTCCTTCAGGCGCTTGGCCATGTTGTTGGTGTAGAGCAGCGACACCATGCCGAGGGACACCCCCACGATGATGACCACCACGCGGTTGCGGAACGAGAATATGTCGCGGCGGATTTTCATGGCCTGTGTTTATTTACGCGGGGTGTCCTGCTCGGTGACGATCCGCGCGTACTCCTGCCCGTTGCCGAGTATTTCGATGGCTTTCAGCACGTCTCCGTCGTCGGGAAGCGAATGCTCGATGACGCCTTCCGAATAGCCGTGGCGCAGTACGATGTCGTTGTTGATCGACTCGACGATCTCCTTGCGGTAGGTTTCAAGATTGGTCGCCGTGTCGTCCCGGAGCGTCGAGTCGATGGCTGCGATCTGCTGTTCCACCTCTTCGAAGCGATCCGTTTTGGCGGCCTCGCGCAGTTTCTTGAGTGCCCGCCGCGTATCCGACTCATAGGGAACCTCCTTGTCCTTCATGAACTCGGCGAACTCGGCGTAATCCCCGTCCGTGATCGAGAACGTGCGGATGTCGATCTGTTGTCCCGGGTGCCGGCGTACGTATTCGTCCCCGAAATCCTCGATGAATCCCAGCGCATAGAGCGTCATGGCGAAGCGGCTGATGTACTCCGGTTCGGTGCGGATGTCGGGCATGATGCCGCCCCCGTCGTAGACCTTGCGTCCGGCGCGGGTCGTGTATTCCGAGATGAGCGAGTCGGGTACCGAGCGAACGGTACCCTCCTGCGAGTGGGAATAGTCGATGGCCTGTATGCAGCGTCCCGAAGGGATGTAGTATTTGGCGGTGGTGAGCTTCAGCATGGCGTTGTATCCCAGCGGGCGCGGGGTCTGCACGAGCCCTTTGCCGTAGCTGCGCTGGCCGATGATGACCGCGCGGTCGAGATCCTGCAACGCTCCCGTCACGATCTCCGATGCCGATGCCGAGTTGCCGTTGACGAGCACCGCCAGCGGCAAGTCCGGGAGTATCGGTTCCGATTCGGTGCGGTATACCCGGCGCGAATCTTCCGTGCGGCCTTTGGTGCTCACCACTTCGGTGCCTTTCGGGACGAACATCCCCAGTATCTTCACGGCCTCCTGCATGATGCCGCCGCCGTTGCTGCGGTAATCGAGGATCAGCCCCTTCAGTTCGCCCTCCGAACGCAGCCGTTCGATGGCCGCCCGCATATCCTCGTAACAACCTTCGGTGAAATCGCTGTGGCGGATGTACCCGATGCCTTCGGCCACCCATCCCGCGTAGGGTACGCCCGGAATGGCGATCCGTTCGCGTTGCAGGGTGACGGTCTCGGTGCCTCCCGTCAGGTGTTCGACGGTCACCCTGACCTTGCTGCCCGGGTCTCCCTTGAGGCGTGAGCTGACCTGCTCGGTGGTGAAGCCCTTGGCATCTTTGCCGTCGATGGCGAGGATCTTGTCGCCGATCTTCAGCCCGGCGCGGTCGGCGGGCGATCCCTTGTAGGGCTGGGCGATCGTTACCCAGTCGCCTTTCTTGCGGATGAGCGAACCCACGCCGCCGTATTTACCGGTGGTGAGCAGCTCGAAGTTGGACATCTGGTCTTCGGGGATGAACTCCGTGTAGGGGTCGAGGTCGCTGACCATGCCTTCTGCGGCACCTTCCATCAACTTGTCCGGGTCTACCGGGTCAACATAGCCGAGCGAAAGTTCGCGCATCATATTGACCGTGATCTCCATGTTGCGCCCCAGCCCGAAGTCGTTGCGGGCCGCAAAGGTCAAAAGGGCTGCCGCCGAGGCCGCAATGACGGCCGTGAGCAGGTATCTGTATCCTTTCCTAATCATGTTTACTCATTTGTATGTACGAATCCAGCCGGTATTCGACCCGGGCGACGCCGCGGCGTATGCCGTCGATCTGAATCCACTGTCCGTATTGTGAAACCTTTATTTCGTCCTCTCCCAGCAGCATCAGCTTGCGCAGCGGGCCGTCGGCGCGGAATGTCATCACCCCGTCTTCCTCTCCGCGCAGCGAAAAGCCTGCCGACTTGAAGGCGTTGATGATCTGTTCGCGGTTCTCCTCCACGTCGCCTTCGACCTTGCGCACCACGAACCCGAATTTCGGGTATAGCGCCGCAAGCACCACGATTGCCGCGAACAGCGTCGCGTAACGGCTGGTGTGGAACATTACGTAGACTGTCTGGTCGAGGGTCAGTGCCGAAGTCCCCGTTGCGAGCATCAGGGCCAGGATGGCTACACAGATAACGCACAGGGCGACGAAATATTTTAACGAGCGGATGAAGTATTTCATAACAGTGATTTTTGTTGGATTTGTATCGTTACAATGCCTTTGTTGGTCGTAGCCGCCGCCGGCGCCGTTTGCAATTTTGACCCCATCCCAAACCTCTTCCGTGGGAGGGGCTTGTTGCATGCGGTCGTTTTCCTGTTTATCATCTTCTCCCAATTTGCCCGATGCGGTCGGCAACCTCCTGCATCAGCCATTTGGGGGTCGACGTGGCGCCGCATATTCCGACCGACTCGGCCCCCGGGAACCATGCCGGGTCGATCTCGGCGGCCTCCTCGACCGTATGTGTCCGGGCGTTCGCCCTGCGGCACACCTCCGAGAGCACCTTGCCGTTCGACGACTTGCGCCCGCAGACGAACACCACCACGTCGAAGCGGCGTGCGAATTCCGCCAGGTGTTGTTCGCGGTTCGATACCTGCCGGCAGATCGTGTCGTCGATCCGCACCCCGTCCGGATGTGCTGCCCGGCGGCGCATCTCGGCACCCAGGGCCTCGAACAGGGCGATGCTCTGGGTCGTCTGCGACAGGAAATAGATCGGCCGCGTAAAGTCGATCAGGCCGAGGTCTTCCTCGCCTTCGATGACGATGGTCGGTGCCTGCACCTGTCCCGTGAGCCCCACGACTTCCGCATGGCCCCGTTTGCCGAGGATCACTACCTGTCCGCCGACGGGGTGCATCTGTTCGTGCGCCTTCACCACGCGGTTCTGCAAACGGGCGACCACCGGGCAGGTGGCGTCGATCACCCCGATGCCGAGCTCCTTCGCGCGCGCGTAAGTCGTGGGCGGTTCCCCGTGGGCGCGGATGAACAGCCGCCGGCCGCCCAGCGCTGGCATGTCGGCGTGGGTTACGGTGCGCAGCCCCAGCCGTTCGAGGCGCTGCACTTCGATGCGGTTGTGGACGATGTCGCCCAGCGAATAGACCGTACTCCCCTCGGCGAGGGCTTTCTCGGCCTCCGAAATAGCCCGGACTACGCCGAAGCAGAAGCCCGATTTGTCATCGATCTCTATTCGCAACCCTTTCACTGTGCCCTGTGCACGGCGATCCGTGCTCCTATCTGGTAACTTGTTCGAATTCCTTCATAAACCACGCCATCTGCTCCCCGACCGTCATGCAGCTGTTGTCGAGTACGATGGCGTCTTCAGCCTGCCTGAGCGGCGATATCGCACGCCCCATATCGGCCTTATCGCGCTCGCGCACGTTGCGTTCGATCTCCTCGAGCGACACCGGGTCTCCCTTGGCGCGCAGCTCGTCATAGCGGCGGCAGGCGCGAACCCGCGGGTCGGCCGTCATAAAAATCTTCAGTTCGGCATCGGGAAAAACCACCGTGCCGATGTCGCGGCCGTCCATCACCACGCCGCGGCGGCGCCCCATCTCCTGCTGCATGGCCACCAGTTTCCTGCGTACTGCGGCGATGGCGCTCACGCGGCTCACGCAGTTGCTCACCTCGATCGTGCGGATCTTGCCTTCGACCAGGTCGCCGTTGACGTAGATGTCGCTGGCACCGCGTTCGGGGTTGAAACGGAACGTGATGGCGATCTGGTCGAGCAGCCTGACGACTGCGTCCTCGTCGACGATGCCCGACCGGATCGCACCGTGTTCGAGCGCATAGAGCGTGACGGCGCGGTACATGGCACCGGTGTCGATGAAGATGTAACCCAGCTCGCGGGCGATGGCTTTGGCGAACGTACTCTTGCCGCACGACGAAAAGCCGTCGATGGCGATTATGATCTTGTGTTTGTTATCCGACATTGGGGAATATATCAAAGAATGTTGAAAGTATCGTGTAAATACCCAGTATCCCGATGATAAGGCCGGCGACATGGTTGATCGTCAGCATGTGGCGCGGGCGGAAGCGGCGGCGGAAAAGGTTGATGACGAAGGCCAGCATCGTCCACCAGGCTGCGGCGCCGCCGAAGAATCCGGCGATGATGAACATGGCGCGGAAGAAGCCTCCCACGCCTTCGTGCGTGATGTCGCCGCCCGAAATCTTGAATACCGCGAAGAAGGCGAGGATGTAGGGGATCACCATGATGAAATTGGCGATCGTCAGCCCGAAGATCGAGGCGAAGTCCTGCCACAGCGACGTCTTGCCCGCCCGGTTGCGGCGTATCTGCGGTACGGGGTTCTGGGCGAAGATGTAGACGCCGACGATTACCACGAAGATGCCGCCTATCACGCGCAGCAGGGTGTTGTACTGCTCGATCTGGGTCTGGAGCATCGAGTAAAAAAACAACGCCGCCATGGCCATGAAGGTGTCGGCACAGGCTACGCCCAGGCCGGAGACGATTCCCGAACGACGGCTTTTCGACAGGGTGCGCTGGATGCACAGCACGGCCACGGGGCCTACCGTGATCGATGCCGCCACGCCTACGCAGATGCCACGGAACATAATGTCCAAGATTTCCAATCCCATTTTCTTCGGTTGCGGAGTTTCAGGCAACAAAGATACGAAAAACCTCGGACATCCGTCAAGGCCGGGTGAAAAAAGGGCGCGGCCGATTGTCGGAAATGGCCGATATGTTGATAAAATATCGAAAACTTTGGCCGCAGAGTTGTATACTGACAGTCGAAAGTCGGTAAATTTGCAGAAACAACAAGCGCGGGCCTATGGCAGAAATGAAACAATTCGGGATCGACCTCGAACTCGACGATACGGTGGCCCAGGGCCACTATTCGAACCTGGCGATCATATCCCACTCCACCTCGGAATTCATTATCGATTTTGCCGCGGTGCTTCCCGGCGTGCAGAAAGCCCGCGTCAAGAGCCGCATTATCCTCACGCCCGAACACGCCAAACGGCTGTTGCGTTCGCTGCAGGAGAATATCGTGCGTTATGAAAGCAATGTGGGCAAGATCGAAATACCCACTCCTCCGCCGGTTCCCGAAACGGGTCCCAAGATGGGTGAAGCTTAAAATCGCAACAGCCCGACCGTTTTTCGGCCGGGCTGTTTTTATCCGTTATCTGGAAAGTTCTTTTTCGATAGCCGCCGCTATGCGTTCCAGCTCCTCCTGTGCCGCACCCAGCGACCCGAGGACGATGCGGCCGTTGCGGTCGATTACGAAGGAGCGCGGGACGCCCTGCTCCGCATAAAGGCCGAATACCCGTTTATCCGGATCCATTGCCGTCAGGTCGCGCAGATAAGCGTAATTATGCTGTTCGTCGCCTGCGAAAAACTTGTCGAGGCTCTCTTTCGAATCGGTATAGGCGACCGGCAGGAATACGAATTCGCTGTCTGCGGCAAACCGTTCGAGAATGATTTTCGGCAGGGCTTCCGGCGCCAGTTCCCGCAGGCAGGGGCCGCACCAGGTAGCCCAGAAGTTCAGCAGCACGACTTTGCCGCGCAGGGCTGTAAGCGTGAGATCCCCTCCGGCATATTTCGCGGCCCGGAAATCGGCCGCCAGGTCGCCCTCCTTGAGCAGGGTGTGCTGCTCGTAGATTCCTCGTACCAGTTGCATCGCTTTTTCATGCGGGGTCGCAGTGTTTTTTTCCTGTTGCCCGGTGGCCGGAGCCTGTTCCCCGCCTTCGGGTTTTAATTTTATACGCACTACGGGCAATCCGTTTTCCACCGAATTCGCCATGGATTCGATTGTACCCGCGGGTAGCTTCAATAGCTCTTCACGGGTGGTTTCCCGTCCGTCGATGTAATATTTGCCGGTTTGCGCCTTGCCGGGGAGTACGGTTGTCAATGCGATCATGGCCGCCAGGAGCGGAAGGATTCGTTTCATGCGATTGGTTTTCTGCAAATATAACTAAAAAATCTTCACATGAAACTATTTTTTATAGTTTTATTCGCGATGACAAAAGAAAGTCCGTCCGAGACACTCGGACGGACTTTATACGGGTTCTGAATATCGTATGTATCAGAGCGCTTCGGCGACGACATAGGTGCTGCCGCCGATGAAGACCATATCGTCCGCAGCGGCAAGTTCCCGGGCGTGTGCCACGGCGGCCGGCACTTCGGGGATGGTTTCCCCCCTGAGCCCGTAGATCGCAGCCTTGGCTGTCAGTTCGGCGGCGGGCAATGCCCTTTCGGTCTGTGCCTGCGTGAAGATGTAGTGCGCGTCGCGCGGCAGCAGGGGCAGGATGTGTGCCAGGTCTTTGTCGCGGACGAACCCGATCACGCAGTAAAGCTCCTTGTGGGGCGTCGCTTTGAGCTGTTCGGCCACGTAGGCGATGCCGTGGGGGTTGTGCCCCGTGTCGCAGACGACGAGCGGATTTTCACCCAGCTTCTGCCAGCGTCCCGCCAGCGAGGTGATGGCCGCCGCATCGCGCGTCCCTTCGAGGAAGGCACGGCGGGAGATCGTCAGCGGGGTCTCCTCGTGCAGGAAATCGACCGTCGCCGCGGCCGTCAGGATATTATGGCGCTGGTAATTGCCCGTAAGGTCGAGGTCTACCTCGAATTTGCGGTCGTCGCGCATGCGGTGCATGCAGAAGTGCTGCCGCCCTTCCCGGCAACCGCACTCTTGGCACGAGAATACCTTTTCGGCATAGATGACTTTCGATTTGTTGGCCGCAGCGACCTGCTCGAACACTTCGTTGTAGCGCACGTCGCCCTCGCCGATCACGACCGGGATGCTCTTCTTGATGATTCCGGCTTTTTCGGCTGCGATCTTCTGGAGCGTGTCGCCCAGCAGCGCCGTATGCTCCAGCCCGATGTTGGTGATGACGCTTACGACCGGTACGATGATATTCGTGGCGTCGAGTCGTCCGCCCAGTCCCGTTTCGATCACCGCGACCTCGACGTCGCTCTGTGCGAAGTAGTCGAAAGCCAGTGCCGCGGTCATTTCGAAGAACGACAGTTCCAGTTCGACCATCTTGTCGTGGTGTTTGTCCACGAAGTTCACGACCTTCTGTTTGGGAATCATCTCGCCGTCGACACGGATGCGTTCGCGGAAATCCTGCAGGTGGGGCGAGGTGAAAAGCCCCGTGCGGTAGCCGGCCTGCTGCAATACCGAGGCGATGATATGCGATACGGAACCTTTGCCGTTCGTGCCCGCCACGTGGATCGTGAAGAAATTGCGCTGGGGGTTGCCGATGTGGCGGCAGAATGCGGTGATGCGCTCCAATCCCGGCTTGTAGGCCGTTGCGCCTTTGGTTTCGAAGGCCGGCAGCGACTGGAAGAGGAATTCGAGGGTCTGGGTGTAATTCATATCGGGTTTCGGGTTTTATTTTACGAGGTGGTTCTTTTTCTTGGCCCGGTAGGCGATGTAGTAGAGCACACAGAGCAGCATCAGGTATTCGGAGATGCGTCCCAGGTAGTCGCCGTACCGGGTGTAGAAGGTAAGTTGGGAGTTGAGGGGCACGGCCGCGGTGAGCACGCCCCGTTTTTCCCAGCCGAGCGTCTGGCCGATGTCGCCGCGGGCCGATATGAAGCCCGACATGCCGGTGTTGGCCGACCGGGCGATGGCACGGCGGTGTTCGACGGCGCGCAGGCGCGAGATCGTGAAGAGGTGTTTGTAGCCGGGCGTGTCGCCCCACCAGCCGTCGTTGGAGATGATGGCCATGAACTGCGCCCCGCGGCGCACGAAATCGCCGAAGAAATCGCCGTAAAGTCCTTCGTAGCAGATTGCCGGGCCGGTTTTCATGCCCCGGTGTTCGAAGGCCGTGCCGTGCTGGCCCATGCCGATCTGTCCCACGACGCCGCCCAGGTCGATCACGAGGAATTGCAGGATGTCGAAGAGCAGTGTCGGGGTATTTTCCACGCCGATCACCAGTTTGCCTTTGTGGTGCAGCTGCATCCGGCCTGCGGAGTCGAGCCCTACGGCCGTGTTGAATACGTCGTAGTAACCTTCGCCGAACCCGTCCCTGCGTGCCGTGCGGGGTTGTACCCCGGCGGCATAATAACGCAGGGTGTTGGCGCCCGTGACGAGCAGCGCCCCGGGGTGCGACCGGCGCAGGCTGTCGGTCAGTTCCTGCCAGAACATGCCCGGTTCGTCGGCTGGGCGGAGTTCCGAAAGCTCCGGTTCCCAGTAATGCCCCGGTACGGCGGTCTCGGGCAGCAGGATGAATTGCGCCCCGGCGGGCACCTGTGCCAGAAGGTCGGTGATGTTGTCTTCCTGCCAGTCGGCGCGGCCGTTGAATTTGTCGTAGCAGTCGACGTTGGGTTGGAGGATGCTCACCTCGGCCGTCCCTTCGTCAGGTTGCTCCCAGCTCCACCAGATGCCCAGCGACACGGCGGCCGGAAGGAGCAGGACGCCCGCGGCCGGGATCCACCGCCCGATGCTGCGGCGTGCCCGCAGCGCCTCGAAGAAGAGGATATTACAGAGCAGCACCCACAGCGAACCGCCGAAGACACCCGTGTATTCGTACCACTGTACGAGCCATACGTCGTGCGAGAACCCGTTGCCCAGGATCAGCCACGGCCACGAGAATTCGCCGACCGTATACCAGTATTCCGTTGCGATCCACCCGGCAATGAGTAAGGTGTATGCCAGAGCCTTCGGCCCTTTCTTCGAGACGGTGTGGAACAGCATGAAGGCGATCATGTTGAGCGTCGTCGAGGCGAGCGTCGCGGCCACGGGCCCCACCGGAGTGGCGTTCCATATCCACCATACGGTCGAGATGTTCCACAGCGCGAAGGTCAGCGCCGCCCAGCCGAACATGCGCCACCACGAGCGGCGCGTCTGGTCGTACGATGCGCTGATCCACAGCAGCGGGATCATGGCGAAGGGCAGCGTGAGCCCCGTCATGCCGAGCCAGCCCGGTGAGAGCAGGACGACCGAGAGGATTACCGCCGCTAATCTACGAAACATGGTGTGTGATTTTTACGTCGGCAAAAGTAGTCAAATGAGCGCAGATTTCAAAATATTTCATACTTTTGTCTAAACATCTAAATATCCCGGATATAATGAAGAAATTTGCCTTTTTATTGTTCTCGGCGGCGACCGTATTGTTCTGCGGTTGCAGCACCTCGCCGAAGGAAGGTTACAGCATCGTCGACGGCGTGATCGTATTCGACGTCCCGGCCCGCGCCGAGGGCCAGCATTCCGTATTGCGGCTGACGGTCGACCCGATCCCGGTCGTACGCGTAGGGTTCATCGGGTTGGGTATGCGCGGCCCGGGCGCCGTGGAACGCTTCGCAAATATCGACGGGGTCGAGATCGTGGCGCTCTGCGACCTCTACCCCGAGCGTGTCGACAAGTCTCAGGAGATCCTCGCCGGACATAACCTCCCGGCCGCCGCCCCGTACAGCGGGGAGGAGGGGTGGAAGGAACTTTGCCGGCGCGATGACATCGACCTGGTTTACATCTGCACCCCGTGGCAGCTGCACGTCCCGATGGCGGTTTATGCCATGGAGCACGGCAAGCATGTCGCCGTCGAAGTCCCAGCCGCCATGTCGCTCGACGAGTGCTGGCAACTGGTCGACACTGCCGAGAAGACACAGCGCCACTGCATGATGCTCGAGAACTGTGTCTACGACTTCTTCGAGCTGACGACGCTCAACATGGCTCAGCACGGGCTGTTCGGCGAGATACTCCACACCGAAGGCTCCTATATTCATAACCTCGAACCCTACTGGGATTATTACCAGGGCAACTGGCGCCTCGACTTCAACCAGTCGCACCGCGGCGACGTCTATGCCACGCACGGCCTCGGCCCCGCCTGCCAGTTGCTGGACATCCACCGCGGCGACAAGATGAATTACCTCGTGGCGATGGATACCAAGTCGGTCAACGGCCTGAAACTCGCCAAGGAGAAGATGGGTGCCGAGACCTTCGCCAATGCCGACCAGACGCTGACGCTCATCAAGACCGAGCGGGGACGCACGATTCTGCTCGAACACAACGTCTATACGCCCCGTCCTTACAGCCGCATGTACCAGCTTACGGGCACCGAGGGCTTCGCCAACAAATACCCTGTCGAGGGCTATGCGTTCCGTCCCGAGCAAATCGCCGGCGAGGAGATTCCCGACCACGAGAATCTGAGCGAGCATTCGTTCATCCCCCAGGCGGCGAAGGCGGCGCTGATGGAGCGTTACAAGCATCCGATCGCCCGGGACATCGAGGAGAAGGCCCGCCGCGTGGGCGGCCACGGCGGCATGGATTTCATCATGGACTATCGCCTCGTTTACTGCCTGCAGCATGGCCTGCCGCTCGATCAGGACGTTTACGACGCTGCCGAGTGGTCGTGCATCGGGTCGCTGACCTCGGCTTCGCTCGAACACAACAGCATGCCGGTCGCCGTGCCCGACTTCACGCGCGGCGACTGGGACAAGGTGGACGGGTTCCGCCATGCCATGGCGCAGTAAAAACCGCTTTGACATACCGAAAAGCCGGACATTTCGTCCGGCTTTTTTCGTTTGTGGCAGCGCCTTTGCAGTCCGTGTCATAAACTTTAAAACGGTTTGTTATGGATCATCTGAAGGAAGCTCCGGATTATTTGCAGGACGACCACCTGTCGCGGGGAACCAAAGCTTATCTGAAAGTGTTGAACGGCGGCGCTCCCGTCGAATCGTTGCCGGTCGGGGAGGCCCGTCGCGTCCTGGCTGATGTGCAGGCGGCCGTGCATGTCGATCTGTCGGGCATCGAGGAGTCCGAACGGACGGTCGAAAGCGAAGGGCATACGCTCCGCCTGAACCTCGTCCGACCTTCGGGGGCGGGGCGCGGGTATCTTCCGGCGTTCGTGTTCATTCACGGCGGGGGCTGGGTGCTGGGCGACTATCCCACCCACAGGCGGCTGGTGCGCGACCTTGTCGTGGAGTCGGGTTGTGCGGCGGTATTCGTCAACTATACTCCTTCGCCCGAGGCGCATTTTCCGAAGGCTGTCGAGGAGGTGTATGCCGCAGTGAAATGGGTGGCCGAAAACGGCCGGGAGATCGGGGTCGACGGCAGCCGGCTGGCGCTGGCGGGCAACAGCGTCGGCGGTAACATGTCGCTTGCGGCGGCGCTCGTGGCCGAGGATCACGGCGGGCCGCGGCTGCGCACGCTCGTGCTGATGTGGCCCGTGACCGATGCGGGGTACGACTGGGATTCGTATGTGAAATACGGCCGCCAGCGGTTCCTGACCGCACCGTTGATGAAATGGATGTTCGGCAAGTACGTTTCAGACCCGGCTCAGCGCGGCAACGACCTCATGTCGCCCGTGCGTGCTTCTGCCGAACGGCTGCGGGGATTGCCTGCGACGCTGATCGTCGTTGCCGAGAACGACATCCTGCGCGACGAGGGCGAGGCGATGGGGCGTCGTCTGGACGAGGCGGGCGTCGAAGTGACGACCGTGCGCTTCAACGGCGTGGTACACGATTGGGGAATGCTCAACGGGTTCGCCGCATTGCATCCGACGCGCACGCTGATACGGCTGGTTGGCTCCGTATTGCGGGACTACCTGGAAAAATAGGGTTGGGGCTGCATTGGGAATTGTGCCGGGCTGTACTCAAACAGGCGGGCGGTGCTCAACAGGCTGACGGTGTTCAAAGAAGGGCGGGCCGGGCCGATGTCAGGGGCGGATCAGTGCCGGACGCTCCCCCGCGACAGGATATCCTCGAAATAGGCGATGGTCTTTACCAGTCCGTCGCGCAGCTGGATCGTGGGTTCCCAGTCGTTGAGCATCTTGCGGGCCAGCGAGATGTCGGGCTTGCGCTGCTGCGGGTCGTCCGACGGCAGGGGCATGTGCATGATCTTCGACTTCGAACCCGTGAGTTCCAGGACGATGGTAGCCAGCTTATTGATGGTGAATTCATTGGGGTTGCCTATGTTGACCGGGCCCGTGAAATCGTCGGGCGTATCGTCCATCAGGCGGATCATCCCTTCGACCAGGTCGTCGATATACTGGAACGAGCGGGTTTGTTCACCGTCGCCGTAGATCGTGATCGGTTCGTTGCGCAATGCCTGGACGATGAAATTCGAGACTACGCGGCCGTCGTTGATGTCCATCTTGGGGCCGTAGGTATTGAAAATACGGACGATTTTCACCGGGATGCCGTGTTCGCGGTAGTAGCTCATGAAGAGCGATTCGGCACAGCGTTTGCCCTCGTCGTAGCACGAGCGCAGCCCCAGCGGATTCACGTGTCCCCAGTAATCCTCGGTCTGCGGATGTACCAGCGGGTCGCCGTATACTTCCGAAGTCGAAGCCTGCAACACCTTGGCGCGGTTGTAGCGCGCCATGCCGAGCATGTTCATCGCGCCGATAACCGAAGTTTGCGTCGTCTTGATCGGGTCGTGCTGGTAGTAGATCGGCGAGGCGGGGCAGGCGAGGTTGTAGATCTCCTCGACCTCCGCCATGTAGGGGTAGATTATATCGTGCCTTATGACTTCGAAATTGGGGTGTTTCAGCAGGTGCCGGATATTGCTTTTGTGCCCGGTAAAATAGTTGTCGATGCAGATCACGTCGTTTCCTTCGTCAAGCAGTCTTTCACATAGGTGCGAACCGATGAATCCGGCACCGCCAGAGATTAAAATCCTCTTCATTCCAAATCGCGTCTTTTTTGATCGTCAAATATACTGATTTTATTTGTAAAAGCATATCTTTGTACGCGTTAATCGCTTTAATAGTGCACAAAATGGGTCGCAAAGCCGTTTCTTTCCTTTTTTATGGCATTTCGGTGGTGCTCACCGGGCTGCTTCTGGTTGCCGCCGTCCTGTGCCGGCACGCTGCGTCCGTCTCCCCCGGGGAGGGCGGGTTCTGGGCGACGCTCGCATTGCTGATGCCGGTCGTGCTGCTGGCCAACGTAGTTGCGCTGGTCTGGTGGGCGGTTCGCCGCAAATGGATCGTCCTGCTGATGCCGCTGGTCGCGCTGGTACTCAACCTGGGGTATATTTCAGCCATGGTTCAGCTTCCCGATTTCAAGGAGAGGGGTAATCCGCACGACATCCGCATCGCCACGCTCAACGTAAACGGATTCCGCAGACTGGAATCCACGCCCGCTACGGCCAGGGCCATCGCCGGCATGGTGAACCGCGAGCAGGTCGACGTGCTTTGCCTGCAGGAGTTTATGGACAGCAGGGAATTTCCGGCCGACAGCATCGGGAAGGTCTTCGCTCGGCGGATGCCCTATTTCCTGCATGAGGGCGGTGCGGCCCTGGCCAGCCGTTATCCCGTTCTCGATCATAAATACGTCCGGTTTGCTGATACGAACAACGACTACCTGCGTGCCGACCTGCTCGTCGGCGATGATACGGTGCGTCTCTTCTCCGTCCACCTCCAGACTTCGGGCATCGCCCAGCTCAGGCGCCGGTTCCGGAAAGATTACAACCGCGACGCACCCGTCGAGCGAATACTGGGCGAGCTGGAACACAACAGTAGTATCCGTGCCGGGCAGGTAGGTGAAATCCGGGTCGAAATAGATGCTTCGCCCTACCCGGTGATCCTTGCGGGCGACTTCAACGATACGCCTTCGTCCTATACCTACCATACGATGAAGGGGAACATGACCGACGGTTTCCGCGACAGCGGGAGCGGTTACGGCGGTACTTTCCGCTATCTGGGAGGGGTACTGCGCATCGACTACATCTTTTACGACGACGCTTTCGAGGGCATCCGTTATTACATGCCTCCGGAAGATGTCAGCGACCACAAGGCCGTGGTCGCTGAACTGCGGTTCAGGTAGCGGGTATAATAGTCCCGCTGCTGCCCCTCCCCTCCGTCAGCGCGTCTACTGCGCTTCGGCCACGCCGCATTTTTTCATCTCGTTGCGGCCATGGAATACCGGATAGTACATCAGCTCGGCACGCGCCGGGTTGAGGCGGTAGGAGCCCGTATAGCGGGGCAGGAGCCTGACGGTGAAGGTATGCGTCCCCTTGCGGAGCTTGTTGCAGAAGACGGCGACCTTCTCCTTGTAATATTCCCGGTGTGTCTCTTTCCAGAAATCGCCTTTTTCTTTCGAGTCGTAGGAACAGCCTGCGGGGATCGGGATCTCGACCATGACGTATTCGGCGTCGGAATCGGCCGTTACGGTTGCCACCAGTTCGACGCGCTCCCCGGCATGGAGAGTTGTCACGGGCTTGCCGTCCTTGCGGAACAGGGTAGAGACCGTGAAGCCTTCTGCCGCAGGTTCCGGTTTGTCGTTCCAGGCTTGTTGGTAGGCTGTGAAGAATACGGGCATGGAACCCTCTTTGCGGACGGTTATCTCCTTTCCGGGGGCGTATGTCCGGGTCAGCGGGAATTTGCCGAACCGTTGTCCGTCGATCGTCAGGCTCGCTTCGCGGAACGCGCCGCCGTCCTTTTCCAGCATGTCGGGCATGATGGTTTCCACGACCCGCGACGATTCGTAGGTGTTGCGCCACGAACCGCTTTTACGCTGTTCGAAGAAGTAGTTGCGGATCTTTTCCAACTCGGCGTCGCGGTTGCCCGCGGCGCGCAGGATGCGGTATGCCGTGAGCGTGTTCTCGACGTCGCTCATGTCCGGCTGCGCGAACCTGCGGGGCGTCGGTTCCAGCGGCGCTTTGTCGCGCCAGTACAACGATCCCATCATGGTTCGGGAGGCCAGTGCCAGCAGCGAATCCGCGGCGGGCATCCCATCCGGGGCGAGCTGTTGCAGCATTTCCGCCGTCCGGAGCCGGTTGCCGAGCGTCGCATCGGGGATCGACGCGATGAAGGCGCAGTAGCGCGGGTAGTCGATCCTGGCGTCCAGCTTGCGGAGAAGCCCCACCAGCGAGAGCAGTTCGTTTTTCCGCATCCCTGTCGTGTCGGATGCCGCCGCCGGCATACGGCGGTTCAGGCCGGCAAGCAGCGCGTCCGTCAGTGCCTGCCGGTCGAGGCCGGTCTTATACCCCTCTGTTTCGGCGTCGAGCAATGCCTCCACGACCTGCTGCGAGATCCACAGTTCGGTCTGTTCCCGGTTCCACCACCCCCATAACTTGCCGTCGTTTTGGTTGGCCGTCAGTTTGCGCAGCAGGTTCGTGACCTTGTCGTCGTCCTTGAATTTTCGTCCGAACAGGCTGTATATCCGTTTTTTCGAGAGCAGAGCCTTGACCTTCGAAGCCATCTGCTCGTTGCAGAGGTGGGGGTAGAGGTCGATGTTTTCGATCTCGTCGAGGAATGCCTGCATGGCCGATGCCTCGGCGTGGATCGTCACGGTGCCCAGCGCCGGGTCGGGCGTGAACCGCAGGGCAGTGGTGTCGTTGAGGACGGCGAACTCCCCGTGGGTTTCCAGGATTCCGGCCTTGTAGATCGGGATCACACGCCGCTCCCCGTCGAAATAGCCGCCGGGCGTCGTCAGCGAGTAGACTATCCGGATGCTGTCGGCATCCCCTGCGACGGCGGGTATTGCGTCCGTATGCGAGGTGGCGATGCGGATTTGCTCCTCGGCTGTCCGTCCGTCGGTTTCGACCATGCGGCGTACGGACAAGGTGTCGCCGGTGTGGTTGGTCAGCCGTCCGGCAGCATTGAGGCTGTCGCCCGCGATGGCGAAGCGTGGAACGGAGAGCTGGGCGTTGAGCGGCTTGTACGATTTTATGCGCAGTTGCTTCCTGTCCGCCTGCCTGCGGCCGCCGACGACGATGAAATTGGCGTCCCAGCTGGTGATGTCGTCCGGATAAGTCACTTCGAAGGTCAGACGCCCCGCTTTGTCGGTCGTCAGGCGGGGTTTCCAGAATGCGTCGTCGTGGAAATCGGTGCGCAGCGTGTTCGGCATGCCGGCCTCGAGCGGGAATCCGTCGCCGCCCGCCCCGTTCCGGTCGGTGGTTTCGATGAAGATGATCCCGTTTGCGGCCCTCGCCCCGTAGATTGCTGTGTTCGCGTCCCTGACGAGGTTCATCGACAGGATGCTTCCCTGATCGAAGTCCGACAGCGCCCCGTCGTAGGGTACGCCGTTCACGACGATCATCGGGGCCTGGCCGGCGATTGTGCCCGTTCCCCGCACCTGTATCCCGGCGGACATGCCCGCGAGCGTACTTGTGAGCGTTTCCGTTTCCTCGTCGAATTCTGCGAATGCCACTTCCGTTGTGACCGTCGCGGAATTGGCCTTGCTTCCCACCACGGCCTTCTTTCCGGACTTTCCGTAAGCTACGACCACGACCTCTTCCAGTGCGTTGTAATCTTCTTCCAGGGCGATGTTATAGTTGTAGCCGGAGATCAGTTTGGTGGCGAAATTCCGGTAGCCGATATAACTGACGACGAGCGTTCCCCGTCCCGTGTCCGAAAGGGTGAATTTTCCGTCCGTATCCGTGACGGTTCCGACGTTAGTCCCGTCGATCTGCACCGATGCCCCGGCAATGGGCTCCCCATACGGGTCGCGCACGGTGCCCGTGACGACTTTGCCCGTCAGGTTGGCTTCGCTGATGCGTCCCGGGTTCCGCAACGGGTTGTCCCGCTCCGCGACCGCGGGCTTATAGTCGGCCAGCGGTGCCGCGGGGCGCGATACGCGCAACATCCTTTCCAGTTTCCCGAACAGCGCGCGGCTGCGGTCGTCGGCCGGCTCTTTTATGAGCGAATCCATCCGCAGGTAGTTGATGCCGCCTTTCCGCAGCTTTACGGTGGCCGAACAGCGGGTCGTATCCCTGAAGATGAGGTCTACGCGGAGGTTCCCCTCCGGCAGCCTGTCGATTTCGGTCGTCGTGCCGTAGTAGAGCCTGCTGGCGGGGTACTTGCCCGTCGATTGCAGGAACACCATGATCGGCTGTGCCCTTGTGCCGTCCGCCAGCTTGCCTGTGGACAGTTGCAGGCGGCAGCTGTCCATGAGCGATATCTGCGGGACGGCAGAGATCAGCCCCGATTCGTTTTCGACCATGTCGGCGAGCTGCCGCCTGAATATGCCGCGGATCGATTCGGCCGTAAGCGCGTCCTGCCCGAAGCAGACCTTCTGCGTGAACGGTTCGAGCTGCCTCCGGATCGGGCTCTGCTCCCAACTCTGTTGTTTCAGGTAGTTGTTCCGAATGTCGTAACGGTAGCCGCCCTCGATCTCGAAACTGTTGACTGCAAGCGTATCCGAATAGAGCGTTCCGACCTGCATGCCTCCGGTGGTGAATCCCCGGTAGGGGAACGGCCCGGCCAGGATCGCCGTTTCGGCCTGCGGCCTGTCCCAGCGGTAGCGGCGGGCCTGCTTCTGCGTGCCGTTGAGGTAGTAGCAGACTCCGCCGGCGTTTATAATGCCAGGTAGCTCGGTTTCAACCGTGTAGGAGGATTGCTTGTCCGGCTGTCCCGTGAGCAGGGTCGCTTTCCCGAAGGTATTGTCGACCGTAATCATGTGCCGCGTCAGCAGCGCTGTCTCGCGCTGCGTGAGCATGCCTTTCTCTTTTCTTCCGTATTCCCGGACGGAGATCCGCACGGGATGGTTGTCTCCGGAAGCCTCCCAGGGTTGCACTGCGGATCGTCCGCCGTCTACCGAAACGATGGTCTTCAGCCCTTCGCCCGCATAGACGTTCTCGACGGTCACCTCCCTGTCGTAGGTGCGCAGCCGCAGCGTGTGCAATCCCGGCCATATCGGGAAGCTGTACGGCGTCAGTTGCTGCGCCTGTTTGAAATAGTGGGGTTGTTCGTCGATCCACAGGACATGGATACCCTGCACTTCCCCGTCGACGACCACATAGGGGGATAGCTGGGTGAGTCTTCCGGGGACTTCCTCGGTGTAGGCGTAGAACGGCTCCGGGTAGAGGAATTTGTAGTATTCGATCGAATCGAGTCCCATGCGCTGCCGCCACAGCGGCCAATCCATCCTGCTGCGGGTGTTGTAGAGGAAATCCTCGTCGGCTTCGTAGTTTTTCGGGGTGATGGCCTTTCCCGATGCCGATTTCCCGTAGATCGTCACTTCCGGCGGCTGGGCTTCGAATTTCGAGGTGAACGCATAGGCCGTCACGTCGGCATTTTTCACCGGGCGTCCCTTGCGGTCTTTCACCGCCACTTCGACCTTTGCGCTCTGTCCGGGGTAGACAGTCGCCGCCGTCTTTACCTCCATCGTGATGTTTTTCTCCGTGAAGGGCAGCTCGCCGCGTATCGTCCGGGCATTCTCCCCCTGCAGATAGGCTATCTGCATCGAATAGCCCTTGCGGCCGTTGTCCTTGCGCGCGAAGTCAAGTTCGGTGGCATACCCCTTGGCAATCGTCTTGTCCCCCATGCAGATGGTGTACCAGAACGGGAATTTCGCGGGGTTGTTCACCACCAGCCGGACGTTGCCGTCCCGGCGGAAGAAGCGGTGCCCGATCAGTTCGCCCGGCAGCTTTCCGACCTCGATGTCCTCCGATGCCGTGGCGCTCTGCACCTCGTATTCGCTGACGATCCACGACAGCGGCACACTGCAGGGCAATGTAACCGAATCCTGCCATACGATCCCGTATTCCGGGTTGTAGGCGGTTACCAGGGCACGGCTTTCGACGCTTTTGCCGTCGTACAGTTCACGCAGGGCGAGCATCCCCTGGTCGGCCGAATAGTCGATCCGCCTCCGCCTTGCGTCCCGGTACAGGCTTATGCGCTCATCCCTGCGTTCGTTGCCCGCATCGAAGAACGAGCAGGCGACGTCGTAATACATCGACACGCCGTCGACGAATATCGAGTCGGGCAGAATGATTTCCTTCGTGGACTTGCCCTCCATGCCGAACGTATGCTCCCAGAGCCGGTCGGGGACGAATGCCGTGCGGGCGAGGAATTTGCAGCCCATGTACCTGGCGGGTTTGACCAAGACCTTTACCCGTCCGTCGTATACCGGCATGTTGTTCTCATCCACGGCGCTCAGTGAAATCCTCACCGTGTCGCCCCGTGCGTATTTCTGTTTGTCGGCCCTGGCCGTGAAGGTGAGCTTGCCCAGTTCGTACTCCTCGTAGCGGAAACGGCCCGTGACGTCATTCGCACGCTTGTCGCCCGTCCGGAAACGGAGTGTGTAATCCTTGTCGAGGCGGAGGCGGAGGCTGTCCGAAAGCCTGAACTCCCATGCGTACATGCCGGGACGGTAGGGCGCCAGCGATACGAGGGTCGTGTCTATCGACGGGGAGTAATACGAAACGAGCGCCACGTCGACCTTCCCGTCGAAGGGCTTGCCTTTGCGGTCGATGTGCGCCTTGAATTTCACCGTTTCCCCGGGTTTGTACCTGGGTTTGCTGAATACCACGAATCCGTCGTACTTGTCCCGCGCGGGCAGTTTCCCCGGTGCGAAAACCCGTTTGAAGGCTGTTTTGACCTTTCCCCAGGCCGTTTTGAAGAACCCGGGACGGTAGGTGTAGTCCGGTTCGTTCGCGATGGTGATGTAATGCAGTACGCCGTCGTTGTTTACTTCGACCGTGGCCTCTTCGCCGCGGATGCGCGGCAGGTTGTAGGTGCGCGTGGCAGGGTCGTATTTCATCCGTTTCGAGCCCCGTTTTACCACGGCATCGTCGATGGTGTTGCCCAGCGTGTCGCAGAGTATCAGCATCACCTGCTCGTCCCTGACGAGCCGGTAGTAGAAATTGTCCACGACATGGTCGCCGTATACGAGTTCGTTCCCGTCCGTCCAGACCCGCAGGTAGTTTCCCTGGGGGAGCTGCGGGATCTTTCCCGCCGCAGCATATTTGCCGACGAACGTGTGCAGCATTTCTTCGTCGGGCGCCTTGCCTTTCACATGCAGTTCGCGGAGCTCTTTGGCATCGGGTTTATAGATGAATATTTCCGGGGAGGTGCGGCGGCTTTCGGGCAGCGGGGTCTGCGCCAGGCAGGCGGCCGTGCAGAGAAGCCCCACGAGGATCGTACTGCAATACTTCATGGCGAGGTCGGGGTTTTATCCTGCAATATAACAAAAAGATCGCTCATGGCGACCTTTTCGGGGAACTATCTGTGCGTGTCCGCCCGGATTTTACGGAGATATCGTCTCTTCCGCCTTTTCCACGCGGAAAAATGCGGTCAGACTATCGAACCATTTATCGCTCAGGGACGCGCAATACCCCCCCCCTCCGAGTCTTCTACGGTCTCGGACTTAGGTTGCACCTTGGCGATGGTGAACGTAAACGTGGAGCCTTCGCCCAGTGTCGATTCGATGGACAGCTCCCCGCCGTTGCGGCGCGTGAGGTCTTGCACGAGCTGCAGGCCCAGCCCCGATCCCTCTTCGTTCTTGGTGCCGTAGGTGGTGTAGTGTATTTCGGGGTTGAGCAGTTTGGGCAGGTTTTCCTCGCTGATACCCGTGCCGAAGTCGCGTACGCTTATTACGGCATGGGTGGGGGTTTCCCGCACGCTGATGACGATCCGTCCGCCTTCGTTGCTGTACTTGATGGCGTTCGACATCAGGTTGCGCATGATCGTTTTCACCATGTCTACGTCGCACGGGACGGTAATCGGGCCGGGGATGTCGTATTCGACGGCGATGTTCTTGACCTGTGCCACGAGGTCGGACATCTTGCTGGCGAAAACCACGACCTCCGAAATGTCGACCTCCTGGAACACCGTGTTCATGCGTCCGATCTGGCTCTTCGTCCATTTGAGCAGGTTGTCCAGCAGCATGAAGGTGCTCTCGGTGATGTTGTTGCCCATCGTGATCATCTCCATGTTGTCTTCGCCTATCTGTTGCTGCGTAAGGTTTATCGAGAGCATGTTGAAAACCATCTTCAACGTGCCGATCGGCGACCGCAGGTCGTGGGCTATTACCGAGTACATCTTGTCGCGGGCGTCGACCGTGGCCTGCAATTCGTCGCGCTGCTGCATGATCGTGCGCTGCGCCGCCGCCAGATAGATGTGGTGCGATACGCGGGTGATCAGCTCCTCGTGGTTGAACGGCTTGGAGACGTAGTCGCTGGCTCCCAGCTTGAACCCCTTGACGATGTCTTCGGGGTTGTGCAGCGCCGTGAGAAAAATCACCGGGATGTCCTGCAATGCGGGGTCTGCCTTCAGGTGCCTGATTACCTCGTAGACGTCCATGTCGGGCATCATGATGTCCAGCAGGATCAGGTCGGGGAGCTCCGTCGCGGCCTTTTCGAGTGCCTCGTTACCTCCCGATGCCGTGACGATCTTGTATTTGGCACGGCTCAGCACGGCTTTCAGCAGCATGATGTTGGTGGCAATGTCGTCGACGGCCAGGATCGTGTAGTCCTCGGGATTTATGGCGATGTTTTTCATGAGGAGAGGTTTAGACATGCAAATATAGCATAATATTTCAGGTTCCGTTCAAAAATCGGTCAGGCTCTGCGGGCTTTCTCCCAGGCACCCTTTCCGCGGTGGGTCGCCAGGTACGATGCCCCGCGGAAAACATTGAGGTTCATGAAGAGAAAATAGTAGGGGATGAAGAGCAGCCTGTTGCGGTGCCCGCTGCGCTCCAGCGCCCATCCCGTGAGGGCGGCCAGGTAGAATGCGCATTGCAGGGCGAGGATCGCGGCATAGAGCGCCGGATGGCCCGACCACAGCAGCGCGACGTTGAGCGGCAGCAGTGCGACAAGCACTACGGGGGTCAGCGTCCAGCGCAGCGCGCGGTGCGATACGTACTGGAACCACAGCACCCCGTAACGGAACGGATTGAGCAGCTTGCGCAGCCGCCATACCGATTGCAGCCCGCCCGCCGCGATGCGCTTCTTGCGTTTGCCTTCTTCGCCCATGTCGGCCGAAGGGCTCTCCAGCGCATAGGCTTCCTTGCAGTAGGCGATCCTGTATCCCTGTGCCGCGATCAGCATCGAGCAGACGAAATCGTCGAGCAGCGTATCCTCCCTCAGCGTCTGCCACAGTTCGCGCCGCACAGCGAACAACTCCCCCGCTGCCCCCACCGCCGAGTAGAGGCGGTGATCCAGCTCCTTGAGCTTCGACTCGTATTTCCAGTAGACGCCTTCCGTTGCGGCGGCGCCCGTATTCCCTGTCCCGGCGACGCGTTTTTCGCCGGCCACGCACCCCACTGCGGGGTCTTCGAAGCAGCGGACGATCTGCGTCACGGCTTCGGGGTTGAGCATCGTATTGGCATCGGTGAATACGACCAGCGGCGTGCGGATGATTCCCAGCGCCCGGTTCATCGCCGCGGTCTTGCCGCCCCGGCGCGGGTTGTGCAGCACCGTCACCTCGGGGTAGGCGGCGAGCAATTCGACGGTGCGGTCGGTCGAGCCGTCGGTGATCCACGTCACGCGGAGCTTTCCGGCCGGATAATCCAGCGCCCGGCAGTTGGCCATCTTTTCCGCCACGACCTCCTGTTCGTTGTAGGCGGCGATGAGCAGCGTCACCTCGGGCGGGTCGGCAGGAAAGGCGTACCGCCGTGCCGGGTGCACGGCTTCGCGGATCTTCACCAGCAGCCACAGCAGGATGCCGTATCCGAGGTAGGTGTAGAAGACGAGGAATACCCCCGCCCAGAAGAGTATCGCTACGGTTGTCATGCTTCGAAAAGTTCGGTTAATACCTGTTTCATCTGGTTGTCCCACGAGAGGTGTCCCTCGATCGTGCCGCGGATTTGGGCGGGTGTGAGGTGCAGCCCGTCGTAAAAACGCACGAGCGCCGCGATGTCGAGGGGCGTGTCGTCGGCCGGGGCTTTCATCACGTAGCCCATGCCGTCGAAGTCGCTGTCCCGTTCCGAGTATACGAACGGGATGCCGCGTGCGGCGTATTCGCGGTTTTTGAGCGTCTTGATACCGGTGATGCCGTTGCGGTGGCGCCCGAGGCTGGCGATGCCCATGTCGCACCACTCGAATTCGGCGTCGAGCGCCGCGCCCGAACGGGGGCCGATGACCTCGGCATACTCTGCCAGGGAGTATGCGTCGATCATGTGGCGGTACTCTGCGATGAGCGTTTCCACGCCGTCGCCCGCGATGCGCAGGCGGACGATGCACTGGTGCGGGGCGGCGTAATAGTCCCGCAGTCCTTCGATCACGCGGTCGAGACCGTGCCAGAAATGGATGTTCGCCACGGCCAGCAGCCGTAAGTTGTGGTGATCCCCGTGTATCTGGGTTTTGAGCGGGATACTCCGGAAGTCGATGCCGTTGGATATACGGATCGTCGGGCGACCGAATATTTCCGTATCGTCGGAGAAGGTGATGATGCGGTCGATGTAGCGGGCCATGCGGCAGCGGAACATGCGGTCGATGCGCAGTTTGAGCTTCCGCACCGCGGGCGACTGCGCGAATTCGGCGTCGTAAGGGTAGGTCGGGATTTCAAGCGCGATCCGCACGCCGAGTTTTTTGACCTTGCGCAGCCAGTGGATCAGCACCGGGCTGGCGTTGTGGTCGTGGCGGATGTAGAGGAACTCCACCCCTTCGTGGCGGATGTAGCGCGTGATGTCGCTCAGCGAGACCCTTTTTTCGAGCTTGGCCCGCAATCCCTTGCCGAAGGTGCGGATCGCCTGCCCGCCGACCATCCGGTGCTGCGTGCCGTCGGGTGCTATCTCGATGTGGCACAACTCGATGTCGGCACCGTTGCGCCGCAGTGCGTCGCATTGGGCAAAAATTTTCTTGCTGATGCCGCTGTGGGCCGAAAACCCGTGGAAGACGACAAATAGTCCTTTCATGCTGTTATCGTTTTTTGCGGGCCAGGAGCCGTCCTGCGAGCCCTTTCAGGTCGTATTCGCCGCTCAGGTGCACATAAAGGAGCCATACGCCGAGTGCCGCCGTCCCCTTGAGGGTGAGCGACGCCACGAGCGGCATCGGCGGGAGAAGCCATCCGACTGCTGCCAGGGGCAGGCCGACGAGTGCCGTGAGCAGAAGCGGCGAGAGGAAATTCCGCCAGAACCGGTGCCATCCCGTGCGCAGCGTGAGGCAGAACAACGCGTGGTAACATTGCACGAAGTTGACGGCGAACGAGGCGCAGATGCACCAGGCCACGGCTTCGGTCGTGCCGAATGCGAAGATGCCGGTGCAGATCGCCGCGACGTTGAGCGCCGCCGAGAATACGCCGCAGAGGAAGAGCATCCGCGTGGCGTTGGCGGCCTGGAAGATCGAGCCCGAGGTGGACATCACGATCTGGATGCCGACCGAGAGCGCCAGTATCCGGAACACCGGGACGGACGGCTCCCACTGGTCGCCGAAGATGATGAGCACCAGCTCCTGTGCCGTGAAGAAGAGCACGGCCGAGAGCGGCAGCCCTATGAACGCCAGCAGCCGGACGACTTTCAGGTAGGAGGCGCCCAATTGTTTCAGGTCGTGCTGCATCTCCGAAAAGATGGGGTGCATGACGGGCGATATGACATAGGCGATGTTTTGCAGCGGGAGCATCATCAGCCGGTACGACTTGTCGTAATAACCCAGTTGCGAGAGGCTCATGTAACGTCCCATGAGCAGCTTGTCGAGGTTGCGGCTGAAATAGTTTATCAACTGGAACGAGAACTGGTAGGCCGAGAACGAGAATACTTTGCCCAGCGCCTTGCGTCCCGGGCGCAGGCGCAGCGGCAGCGGGTTCTGGCGGTAGTTTATCGCCAGGAGCATCAGGCTCGAAAACACCGGGTTGATCGTCAACGCGTAGATTCCTGCCCCGGCATAGGCTGCGGCGATGGCGGCCGTGCCCCCTGCAATTTGCACCGTGAGCGACCGCATGGCGGCGAACCGGAAGCGTTTCTCCTTCAGGATAAGGGCATTGGGGACGATGTTGGCCGCGGCGAAAAAGAGGTTCAGCGCGAGGATGCGCAGGACGTTGCGCAGCACCTGCGAATCGCCGTAGAGAGAGGCGATCGTGCCGGCTGCTGCGAAAAACAGCAGCGCCATGACTGCCCCCGACCATACCGAGAGCGAGAATATCCCGCCCAGGTCGTGCCTGTCGAGGTTTTTGTGCTGGATGACGGCCGGGCCGATGCCCAGATCGCTGAAGATGGCAAAGAAGGCGATCACTACCGTGGCGATGTTCACCACGCCGAACTGCTCGGGGGTGAACAGGCGCGAAAGGATACCCGTCACCACGAGCGTTACGACGATGCCCGCGTACTTTGCGATCGAGGTGTAGAATACGCCCGAAGCCAATTCCCGCCTGACACTCATTTCCCGTTTTCTTTTTTTAGCGGTTTCTTGAACAGCAGCGTCGCCAGGGCGCGGCCGTCGATGCTGCCCGGGTAGTGCCGCAGGGCATCCCAGGCCAGTTTCCAGCGTGCCCCGGCCGGAAGTGCCCAGGCGTTGCACATCACGGGGCGCAGTATCTGGGTCGTCAGTGTGCGTACGAGTTGCCGCTGGCAGGCGTCGCGCTGCGCGGCAAAGCGGTTCAATTCGCGCAGGACGGTAGTGTAGCCTTCGAGGTTACGGCGCGAGAAGCCGCGTCCCATGATCGAATCGCCGTGTACGCGCCGCTTGAAGAACGAGCGCTCGATTCCGCCTGCACGCGACGCCCCGAGGTAGAGTTGCGGGGTGAAGAGTTCGTCTTCGTGGAGTATCCCCGGGTAGAAACGCAGTCCCAGTCCGCGCAGGTAGGTGGTGCGGATGAAACTCAGGCAGGCCGAAGCCCGGTAGCAGTGCAGTGCGAGCATCCGGCGCAGCAGGGCGGTGCCGTCGCAGACCTCCGTTCCGAAATATTTTGCACGCCGGTAGTCGAACCATGCGGCGTCGGAGGCCGCCGCCCCGAAGCTTTCGGCGTCGAAGAACACGAAATCGAGCCGGTCTGACTGGCAGCGTTCGTAGCAGCGTTCGAGGGCGTCGGGTTCCAGCAGGTCGTCGCTGTCCATGAAGTAGATGAATTCGCCCCGGGCACGGTCGATCCCTGCGTTGCGGGTCTCAGAAAGCCCTTTGTTGGGCTGGGTGTAGAGCCGGATGCGGCGGTCTCCGGTGGCTATGAGTTCGAGTGCGGACAGGCTGCCGTCCGTCGAGCCGTCGTTGATGACGATGAGTTCGATGTCGCGCAGGGTCTGTCCCATGATCGAACGCAGGGTCTGTTCGACATAGGCCTCCGTATTGTATACGGGAATGACGACGCTGACTTTCGGGTTATTCATCGACACGTATCCATTTTGCGCGTGCGGCGTCATAACGCTTGATTACGCGCGCCGGGTTGCCTACGGCGACGCTGTACGAAGGGATGTCCTTGGTGACGACGCTCCCGGCGCCGATCTGGCAGCGTTCGCCGATCGTGACGCCCGCCACGACCACCGAATTGGCGCCGATATGCGATTCACGTCCGATCGTCACCTCTTTACGCACGAGTTCCTGTGCATTCGAGTCTCGTGTCCCGTCGGCATAACCGTGGTTGAACCCCGAGATGAAGACATGCTGGCCCAGTCCGGCCCGGTCGCCCAGGCGCACGGGGCCGATGATCACCGATCCGATGCCGATGCGCGCCTGGTCGCCGATCACCACGTCTCCCGCACCGTTATTGACGACCGCATAATCCTCGATCAGGGCGTCGCGTCCCACTTCGAAGCGCCGCCAGGGGAAAACGTCGAGCCGCGCGTGGCGGCGGATAAGCGCACCGCGGCCTTTTTTGTGAACAAAAGGGTTCACGAACCAGCGCACCCAAAGACGGGGCCGGGGGTGCTTGTGCGGCGAAATCAGCCCGATGACGAATTGTTTGAGCCGGGGATTATTTTTGATTCGGTCGATCATCTTGTTGTATCCATATGCGTCAGTATGCAAATATAAGCAAACTTTGCGGGATTTGCCATTCCGGGTGTTTTTTCGGTGCAAAAAGGGCGTTTTGCGGCGGAAGAATGCGGGGCTGAAAATATTTCGGGCTTTTTTGATATAAAATAGAATTAAAATGTTTACATTTGTGCAGTTTTAAATTACATCCGGATCCGGGTGTTAATTACGTTTGAAAATTACGTTGATTATGAAAAACCTATCCCTCTTTACGGCTATGTTCGCCTTGTTGCTGGGCGGATGTGTGGAAAAGGTTCCTTCGAATCCGAATGGCATTCCCGAAGATGTCGAGCGGGTCGTGGATATGTCCGTTCCCGCATCGTTCGATTGGAAAACGACGGCTCCTGTGGCCTGCGAGTTCACCGCACCGCACCTTTCGCGTGTGCATGTGGCTGCGCAACGCGGCGCTGAGCCTTTCGCTTCGTTCATGGTAGGCGACGGTGCCGATGCCGTGAAGCTGGATCTGCCTGTCACGGCCAAGACGCTTTACGTAAGTTATGAAACTGAAAACGGCTTGTCGCCGCAAGAGGCCGTTCCTGTGGCCGGTTCGGCCGTATCGTATGCGCTCGCTTCGAACGGGAAGGATTATACGGGCATCGAGGACGGGGACAAGAACACCACGATCGGCGATGTGATTTATATGCCTGCAAGCGGTTGGGGAACGCTTCTTTTCGAGGATTTGTGGCCGTCGTACGGTGATTTCGATTTCAACGATTTCGTCATTAATTATAAGGTGCAGCTCCATATGAACAACAAGAACAAGGTTTGGGGCATGCATATCGGCGTTCGTGTGAAAGCGGTCGGCGGGTCTTTGCCCTATGACCTTTGCCTTGCGATGAAAGGTGTGAAAGGCGGTGAGATCGACGGGATCGAGCCCGTCGAAATGTATAATACCGGCAATGCCCGGCTTGTGGCGCTCAATTCGGCGAACTACGTGAAAGACCCTGCCGTCCTGCGCTTCGAGAATATCCGCACCAATCCTAACCGGCAGTCCGGCGCCGCTTATGTAAATACCGAGGAAGGGTTCGAAATGACGGAAGCTCAGTTGGTCAATGCCTCGTTCTTTGTCGAGTTCCGTAATTCGATCGCTATCGGGGATGTGGCTTTCGACACGTTCGATTTCTTCCTCAGCCGCGAACGTGACGGCAACAACATCGAGATTCATATGGGCGGATTCGAGCCGACTCCCGATGCCGAACCTGATTACGCTTTCCTGAAAGCCGGGAGTGCTGCTACCGACAAGGCCGGCGATTATTATTATTCGAACGACAGGCTGGTATGGGCGCTCAATATTCCCCATGATATCCGGCATCCCTATGAGAAGGTGGATTTCCTGAAGGCTTATCCCGAGATGGCCGATTGGGCGCAGTCGGGCGGTGCAAAATCGCAGGATTGGTATTTGCACGGGGTCGAGCAATACCTGGTGAGGAAGAAATAAACAGGTAGCAAGGAACTTTCTGAATAGAAGGGTGTCCGCAAGTGCGGGCACCCTCTTTTCGTCGCCGGAGTCCTGTCCCGCCGATGTGCGGGCTCCCGGAGTGTCGGAAGGACTTGCGATGTTTCCGTTGTCCGCTTCCGGACGACGGGTTTTTTCAATCGTTTGCGCTGTGTCCGGGTTACTTCCCGAGCGATTCGTAGAGTGTCAGCAAATGCCGGGCGGTCTTTTCCCACGAGAAACGTTTCACCCGTTCGAGGCCGTAGGCGACTTGCCTTGCGCGGAACGCTGCGTCGGTTTCGAGCCGCAGCAGGGCATCGGCGATCGCCGTCGGGTCGGTAGGGTCGACGAGGATGGCGCCTTGGCCCGCCACCTCGGGGATCGCCGAGGCCGCGGATGTCACCACGGGCGTGCCGCAGGCCATCGCTTCGAGCTGGGGGATGCCGAAACTCTCGCGCAGCGAGGTGTAGAGGAATGCCGAAGCTTCGTTGTAGATGGCCGGCAGGTCGCTGTTGGGGATATATCCCGCCAGGCGGAGCATTCCGCGCAGTCGGGGTTCGCCGATCTCGCGCAGGATCGCCTCTGCGGGTTGTTCCCCGAGGTCTGCGACCAGCAGCGGCAGCGGCTTTTCGGAGCGCCGTACGTATTCGGCATAAGCCTTCAGCGTGCCGGGCGTGTTCTTTTTGGGGTCGGTATTGCCCAGGAAAAAGAGGAATTCGGGGTCTTGCAGGTATTTGCGGACGGTTTCCGCCGTGCCTTCCATCGGGCGGAACCGGTCGTTGTAGCCGTTGTGGATGGCCATGATGCGTTCGGGGTCGAAGTTCAGTGCGGTGCGGATGCGGTCGCACTCGAATTGCGAGACGGTGATGACCATTCGGCATCTGGGCAGGATGCGCGGCACTACCAGGCGGCGGTAGATGCGCCCCAGCGACTGGTAGAGCGATTTGTTGCGGGCGGCCTGTTCCTCGAGGAAGATGATGTCGTGGAGCGTCAGGACCAGCGGGGCCTTTCCCCATACGGGTGCCGTGTTGCTCGTGCAGTGCAGCAGGTCGGGCTTCACACGGGCCACGGCGCGCGGCAGCGCCCACTGTTCCCACAGCGGGTAGCTCGGGCAGCGGAGCGTCGTGATGTGCATGTTGGGGCTCTCCTCCAGGCAACGGTCTTCGCCTTCGCCCGTGAAGATGAAGTATTCGTTCTTCGTGTCGAGCCGTTGCAGGCAGCGGATGGTTTCGAGCGCCACGAAGTCCATGCCGTGTTTGTTGGGGCGGAAGATGCGCTGTGCCTCGATCGCAATTTTCATGGTCGGTTTCCGGTATTGTTTCCGGGGGCTTTGTTTCCGGCCCCGGTATGTTCGGTGTGGATGAATTTGTCTTTGGTGCCCCGCAGCCGGAAGAGGTTAGCCAGCGTCAGCAGGAACAGGACGGGCATTCGCCTAAGGGCGTGTCCCAGCCGGGCGTCGGCCTGCTCGTCGGGCAGCGCCATCGCCATGGCCAGGAGCAGCAGCAGGACGGCCACCCACCATTTTATCGAACCCATGGGTGCGCATACCGTCATCACGACGGCCCACAGGGGCACCAGCCCCAGCAGCAGGATGCGCGGCGGCAGGCACCATTGCAGCAGCTTGTCGCAGTAATCCGTATTCCCCGAGAGGATTGCGCCCGGAAGCTGCCTTACGGCCGATGAAAGGGCGTAGAACTGTGCCGCTATCCAGCGCCGCCGCTGGTTGTAGTAGGCACCTTCGCCCTGTACCTTCTCGTCCAGCACGCGCACGTCGTCCAGGTAGTCGATGTAGATGCCCTGCCTCAGCAGCAGCGCTTCGAGCTCCTTGTCCTCGCCCGAAGTGGTGCAGCGGGCGATATTGTCGCGGAACCATTTGTAATCGAAGGCCATGCCCGAGCCGATCAGCGCCGAAGAGAATCCCAGCGCCACATGCCCGCGACGGAAAATCGAGTTGTTGATCTCCTCGCTCGCCGCATCGAGTATGGCAGTGTCCGTGTCGCGGTTTTTGGCCGTGCGGTGTGCCTGCACGGCCTGGATGCCGCTGTCGAGGGCGTCGTTCATGCGGGCGATGAATTCCCTGCCCGCCAGGTTGTCGGCGTCGAGTATGGCCACGGCCTCCGCGCCGTCCGGGCCGATTTCCCCTACGGCGAAGTTGAGCGCCTTAGCCTTGGAGCTGTTTTCGAAGGAGACTTCCAGTACGCGGATCGGCATCCGGCGCAATTGGGCGAGCGTGGCCGGTTGCAGTCGGTCGGCGATGACGACTACCTCGTGCAGTTCCTGCGGATAGTCTTGTTGCAGCGCAGACTGCGCTGCATGGACGATCACCGCGTCGCTTTTGTAGGCCGGGATCAGCGTCACGAACCGGCGTTGCCGCCGTGCCGGGGGATAGGTGTCCTTGCGTGCGCGCGTCGAGGCGGCCGCAAAGACGAAGAGGTAGAGCACCGGGAGTCCCAGTACGAAGACGAATGTCCAGTCGAGGATGTCGAGCAGTAGCGTCATGCCGTTTTGTTTTTCAGGGTGAAGAAGCCCCCGGCACCGCGCAGTACGGCCTTTGCCAGGTCGCCGCGCCCGCGTGCCAGCGCCGCGGCGATGTTTTTGGGGACGGCGATGCAGAGCTGGTAGGCGACGGAAAGCATCCGGGCGGTGCCGTGCAGGTTCCGCCATGCGAACAGCAACCGGTTGCGGGTCAGGTAGTAACTCCTCAGGGGGCTTTCCTGCCCGGTGGTCGCGCTCTCTTTGTGGAATACCGTGCAACGGGGGTCGTAGGCTATTTGCCAGCCCTGTTCACGGATACGCACCGACCAGTCGAGTTCTTCGTAGTAGAGGAAATAGATGTCGGGCATCGTTCCGGCTTTTGCGGGTACTTCGCGCCGTACCATCATCGCCGCGCCGTGGGCGTAGGGCGTATCGCGCGGCGTGTCGAACGACCCGTCGTCGGGCATCCCGAAGCCGATGAGCGCGTTACGCAGCGTGACGTGCGTCAGGGGCGTATATCCGGCGAACTGGATATGTCGCGGGGGAGCGAAAAACCGGATCTTCGGGCATACGGCGCCGATCGCAGGGTTGCCCGCCAGGGTTTCGCAGAGGTAGTGCAGCGTGTCGTCTTCGACCTCGGTGTCGTTGTTGAGCAGCAGCAGGTAATCGCCTGCCGCGGCTGCGAACCCCAGGTTGTTGCCTCCGGCGAATCCCAGGTTGCGCTCGCTGCGCAGTGCCTTGATCCCCGGGTAGCGTTCGCGCAGCATGGCCGCCTCGTCGCGGGCGGAGCCGTTGTCCACCACGATGATCTCCAGCGGCGCGGTGACGTGCCGCCGCAGCGATTCGACCATGGCACAGGTAAGCGCGTAGCCATTGTAGTTGACCGATATGACCGAAATCAGCGGTTTCATGCTATTCGTAATTTTCCCTTGCGTGTGGCCGTTGTGCGGACATCGCCCTGTCCAGTATCTCCTTGCGCGCCAGTTCGCGGTCGAAACGCGGCGCGAGGAAGATGAAACCCATACTCATGTAGAGGATGGCGCCCGTGGGGATCTGTCCCAGAATTTCATTGGCATAGGCCATGACCACGATACCCGAGATTCCCGCCGTAAGCGCCGCCGTGAATCCCCTCAGCTGGGTGTTCCGCAGTTTGAAGACCACCAGGTAGGCGCCACGCGCCAGTATGTAGAGCAGGATGCCGATGTGCAGCAGGATGCCGACGACGCCCGTTTCGACCCAGACCATCACGAACCACGAGTCGGTCGGGATCTGCGACAGCGGGGCGTCCGGGGCAAAGGTCTTGGCTTTGCCGCCACCGTGCCCCAGTCCGGCGCCGAAAGGCTTGTCTGCCATCAGCTCGCGCAGTTTGGCCTGGTTTGCCAGGCGCACCTGGAACGAGGGGTCGTTTGTATTGAAGGCGCTGCGGGCACGCCGGATAATGCTGTTCCCCTGCCCGATAGTGGTGAATTTCAGGAAGACGAAGGCTGCGATGACCAGGAAAATACCCGCGCCGATCATTTTGATATTGCGGGACATCATGATGAAGGCCGAGTAGCCCACGAACGGTACGGCCAGTGCGCTGCGGGTTCCCGAGATCAGCATGCCGTAGCATGCCGCGGCCGCCACGAGCAGCAGGTAGAGCTTCATCCACGAGTTGCGGTAATAGAGCGCCGAAATCGAGAACACGACCATCGACAGCCCCATCGAGCCGCCGAAATTGGCCGCGTCGCTGAAGAACGAGAAGTAGCGCACGCCGCTGTGGATGATGTGTGTCGAACGGCCGCCCAGCACGAACAGCCAGTAGTTCTCCGCAGCGTTGAAGCCGAAGAATTTTTGTATGCAGGCCTTTCCGACGGCGATCAGCGTCAGCACCGACCATACGGCGAGCATGTATTTCAGGTATTTGTACTCGGTCATCGTGAGCTGCGTGAGCACGACGATAAAGAAGAAATAAAACGCGATCGACCGCACCGATGAGAACCATCCCGCGACCGAGACCGACTCCGGGTTCACTATTTCGAGGATGCAGTAGGCCATCCAGATCGCCGCCACAACGGTCAGTCCCGAGCTGGCTCGCTTCCATTCGATGGGGCGCATCAGGGCTTGCAGCGTTATTATCAGGAAGTTGTAGAAGATCAGTGCGTCGAGGATCATCCCGAACGGCAGGTCGTAGGCATAACGCGTGAGCGTCATGATGAAATAGTTGACCACGAACAGCCCGAGCATCGATATGGCGGGGTTGCGCAGCGTGACCCACAGTATACACAGCGCCGCCGGAATCGCCGAGACGGCCAGTCCGGCAAGCAACCCGTATTGGGTGAACGCCAGGATGAGCACGGCCACACCGGCGGCCAGCATTGCCCCGACGATGAGCCGGGGCACGCTGACCGGGGTGGTTATGCTGCCGTAGCGTTCCATGACGTGTCGCTGTTTATTTGACGGCCGTGAACCCGAACTGGCTGATCTGATACCCCAACCTGCGGAGGCGGCTGTACGGAGGCATCAGGCCCGTGAAGGTTTGCACCACGTCGCGGCCCGCGCAGTTGAGGCAGAGTACGACGGGGGTGCGCCCCGAGAGTTTTTCTGCCTTTTCGAAAAGCAGTTGGTCGGTATCTTTCCACGTGCGGTTCGCCGGGGCGATGACGATGCTCAGCGCCGCATGGCGCAGCAATTCCTTCGGTACGGAGCTCGTGGCGAAGGGCGGGTATTCCACCAGCACCACGTCGGCCTCGGTGAGGGGAACTTCGCCCGGGGTGTCGCGCACGAAATCCCCGAGTTTCTCGGCCAGCAGGTACTCCTTGCGTTCGATGTCGAAATCCTTGTTCCACGAAACGATGCGGACTTTCATGTCCGCTTCGCGGAAGAATGCCGCCAGGTGTTCGGCGATCAGGCTCTTGCCGTCCCCGCGTTCGGTACTCAGGATATTGAGCACGTTGGGCTGTTTGGCCGGGTCGAAATAGTTGACCGCCGCATTGCCGATGTAGCGGGATGCGATCTCACGGTATTGCTTGGTGAACCTCCGCTGTCCGAAATAGGCTTTGCCGGGAAAGGCCCCGATGACCCGCCCCTTGGTGATGCGCTCGGCGCGGACTTTGTCACGCAGCGTGCGGTCGAGCAGTTCGAGCAGGATGAAGAATCCCAGTACGAACAGGAGCGTGGCGAGGCCTGCCGCGGCGACCATCATCTTGCGTTTGCTCGGTTCCGCCTCCAGGGGAAGCACCGGGGCGTTGATGATCTTCAGCGTTGCCGAGGTCATCTGCAGGTTCTTCTGCCGCAGGCGGGCCGTGTTGAGCGCCGTGAGGATCGAGAGGTAGGACTGTTCCGAGAAGTTGATTTCGCGCCCCTTGCGTTTGAGGGTCGAGCCCACGGGCGAGAACTGCGTATATTTCTGGTCGAGTTCCTGTTTGCGGAGCTTCATCACCGCCAGTTCGGCGCGGGATTTCTCGGCCAGCAGTACGGCGGCGAGCCACTCCGTCACGATCGTATTGGCCGAAAGTCCCTCCTTCGTATATTGTTGGTTGGCGATGTTCGTGGTGAGCTCCTGCAGGCTGCGGGTCTCCTCGCTCAGTTTCCTGCGTAACTGCCCCGTGTCGTTGCGGCTGGCGGGCATGGCCGTCCGGTCGGAAATACCTTCCGTGCCGTCGGTTTCGGGCTGGAAGGCCTCGGCGGCCGACAGGCGCGAATAGATGCTCCCGATCTTATGGAGTTTCTCGATGAACTCGGCGTTGTTGCGGAAAGTCTCCTGCAACCCTTCGAGCTGCCCCTCGATCGAGGCACGCAGTTTCTCGGCGCTCTCGAAGTTCAGCAGGATCTCCTCGTAGCGCAATTCGTAGTCGCGCGAGAGGGCGGCGATGTGCTTGGTCTGCTCGTCGTAGTTGATGACACGGTGCTGGACGTTGTAGTCGCGCAGCGAATCCTCCAGGTTGCGCAGGTTGTTGCCCACCCGCTCCAGCTCGGATTCGAAATAGGCGATGACGTTGTTCGTCTCGCCGAACCGCAGGTCGCGGTACTGCTTGACGAATTCGTCGTTGAGGATAATCAGCGTGTTGTAGACGATATACGGGTCGTCGTTCTCGTAGCTGATTTCCAGCATGTCGCTGTTGGCCAGCCTCTTGACCTTGATCTGGCTCAGCGCCTGGTAGCTGTAATACGGAGGGCTCCAGTGGAACATGCCGTAGACGTGGTTGTTATGGTCTATCTCTTCGTATTTGCGCAGGTTCTCGTAGGTGTTCTTTTCCGAAGTGTGGTCGACGAGCTCCATGACGTCCGGCGGGGTTTTGCTCAGCAGGTACCGCGAGGTGCGTGCCGAGAGGTACTGGTTGTCGTTGTCCGGGTCGAGATGCGTAAGCCCCTGTGCGTAGAGGCGCAGCGAGACGTTCTTGAGCGTGGACTGCGACAGGATGATGTTGATCAGGTTGTCCATCGCGTTGTTGATGACGTTCCAGTCCTGGCGCGAGCCTTCGGTGGTCGTGATGTCGTATCCCGAGACGATGCCCGTGTAGATCGTCGTCGTGGATTTATAGTTGCGCGGCTTGGTACCCATTTTCAGGTAGACGAGCAGCGCGACCAGCAGCGGACAGAGTATCAGCCACCACTTGATGCGGTAAAGAAACCGCGCGGTATAGGCGATGTAATTCATATGCTATTCGGTTTCGGGCGCTTCTTTCGACACCCCGGGCATTGATATGGGTTTGTTGATGATCGGCGTGTGCGTGAGTATCTCGAGCCGCAGCAGGGCGTCGTTGAGGTTGCGCCGCACCTGCTCGTATTCGCGGGTCGCCGAGTTTTCGAGGCTCTTCTGGCGGCTCAGAGTCTGCGCGTCGAGCTTGCCTTTGACGAAGTCCACTTCGGTCATGCGGTATTGTGCCTCGGACGTGATCTTGGCTTCGGCGGCGCTCCGCAGGATCGAGAGCTGCTCGACGGCCGTGGTGTAGGCGTCGATGATCTTCATGCGCAACTCGTCGTACCAGCGGTCGAGGTCGTACTGGGTGTTCTCGATACGCTTCTTCTGCTGCTTGATCTTGTTGCGGCGGTTGAAAATCTCGTCGAGCGGGATCGAAAACGATGCCCCGACGTTCCACCAGCTTTGCTCGCGCCCGGTCGTGGTCGTCGTCCATATCGGGATGTTGCTGTCCTGATAATTCTGGTTGTAGATGTCCGACGACCCGTAGTTGTAGTTGGCGTTGAGCTTGAAATTGCGCATCCAGTTGCGGCGCACGGTTTTCAGTTCGCGCTCCTCGATCTCGCGGTTCGACTCGTAATAGCCGACCTGCGGTGCGTGGCGCGCATTCTCCATCAGTACGTGGAGCGGGGGAAGCTGCATGTCGATATAGTCTTCCGGGGTAAGCCGTTGCAGGTCGCTGTACTCGAATTCGGGAGGCGTAGGCTCGCTTTGCGCCGTAACGGCGGCGGCAGCCAGCAGCAGCCAGAGTGTTAAGACGGCCCTTTTCATATGTTGCTGTTTATTATACATTTTCTTTCTGTATGAATGCGGTGAACGTGCGCAGGATTATTTTCAGGTCGAACCACGGCGACATTCGGCGGGCGTATTCGATGTCGAGCTGCTTTCGCTGCTCGGGCGAGAGCTTTCCTGCCTGCCCGCGTTTTTCGACCTGCCACAGCCCCGTGAGGCCCGAGGGGCACATGAACCGTTCGATATATTCGTCGCTCGTGAGACGTTCGGCTTCGTAGAGGGGCAAAGGGCGGTTGCCCACGACCGACATGTCGCCCCGCAGGATGTTGAAGAGCTGCGGGAGTTCGTCGATGCTGTATTTGCGCAGGAAACGCCCCAGGCGCGTGATGCGGGGATCGTTCTCGATCTTCACGAACGCGTTTTCCTGTTCGGTTTCCAGCTGGTGGTGATGGGCCTCCTCGGGGATCACGAAATCGTCCGCATAGAGCATGCCGTTTTCGGTGTCCGCCAGCAGTTTGCGAATCTCGTCGTCGTTGAGCGCCATCTTCGCATCGTCTTCGGCGACGGGTTCCGAGGCATACTGGTTCAGATCCTCCAGCTCCTTGAGCCGCTGATCTGCGTCGGAGCGCATCGAGCGGAACTTCAGGAAATCGAAGATCCGGTAGTTGCTCCCCACGCGTTTCGACTTGTAGATGACCGGCCCCGGGCTGTCGAGTCTGACGGCCACGGCCACGGCTATGAGCAGGGGCGAGAGCAGGAGGATCGCCGAGAGCGATGCCGCGATGTCGAACGCCCGTTTCCAGAGCGGCATGCGGAACAACTCTACGTCGTTCCCGCTACCTGCGACGGGTTTGTGGACGAACGTATAGTCGGTCATGAATTGCAGTATGCGGAGGAAATCTGCGCGCGATATGTCGCCCGGTACGGCGCTGTTCACGCCGGCTCCGAGGTATGCGCGCCGCTCCTCCCCGGTCAGTTGCCCCGAGATGATGAGGATGATGCCGGCACCCGGGAACCAGGAACGCAGGAACCGGATGCTGCGGATGTCCTCCTCGCCCTGCTGTTCGTATAGAATGAAGGCGTGGTCGTCCTTGAGCGGCCTCAACTTGCCCATAGCCGCACCGATGTCCCCTGCGATACGCATCTGTCCCTCGGTCAGCTCCGTGAAACGGGCCGTGTGGTTGCCTCTGCCTTTGATGTAGATGACGGGGTACTTCAATCCAAAATCTTTTTAATCCTTATTTTGAGTTCCTGCGGGTTGAACGGTTTGACGATATAGTCTTCCGCACCCTCTTCCAGCAGGCGGATGCGTTCCGAGGTGCTGTCCTCGCTCGAAAGCATCACGACCGGGATCTGTTTGAAGAGTTCGTTGAGCTTGAGGTATGCCAGGAATTCGTCGCCGCGCATTTCGGGCATGCGGATGTCCGAGATGATCAGGTCGGGCATGTTCCCCCGCAACAGCCATTCGATGGCCTGCTGCGGGTTTTGCATGTAAAAGCATTCGTAATCCTTGTGAAGGTATGCGAAAAGTATTTTGGCGATCTGCTCCTTGTCGTCTACGATCAGTACTTTCTTGCGATTCATGTTCAGCGGTTCGTTGTCGTCGGGTTTTGCCGGAACGGGAAGCGTCGCATGTTCGTTGTCCGGTTCCGGTCGGTTGTTTATTATTTACCTGGAATTCCGGTGCGGGCGTTGCAAAACGTGCCGTTTCCCGCTCCTGATCCGGATACCCAGTGCAAATATCGGTAAAATAATTGGCATTATAAACTTTTTAAGGTAATTTATATAGCAAAAACGTCCGGATTTTACACCTCCGTTTTCTGGATGTTATTAATTTTAAAGAAATATTTTATTATTAATCAAAAAAATGGTATTTTTGTGCAATTGTCCGGTCTTTATTGTTGTCGGGCTATTTTGTTAAACCGATGAAGTGATGGAGTGTGGCAATAGTGTAAGTCCGGTCGGCAACCGTCCCCGCTTGCTGGTAGCCGAGGATAATCCGAGTAATTATAAGCTCGTCGAGGTGTTGCTGCGCCGTGATTACGACCTGTTGCACGCCTGGAACGGAGAGGAGGCCGTCGCCTTGTTTGCCGACTGCCGCCCCGACCTGGTGCTGATGGATATCAACATGCCCGTCATGGACGGCTATGAGGCGCTCCGGGGCGTGCGGGAGATTTCGCCCGACGTCCCCGTCATCGCACTCACGGCCTATGCGTTCGAAACCGACCGCCAACGCATGTTCCAGGCCGGTTTCAACGAATGTCTTGCCAAACCCCTGCGGGCGGATGAACTCCGCACGCGGATTGCGGCGCTGCTTTCGCGATAGAAAGGGAAACTATGACCAGGAACCCAATGAAAAAAAATCGGATATTTCTTCTTCTGTGTTGCGCCCTGTTGCCCGCATTGCTTCGGGCTCAAGCGCCGCAGGAGAGGGAGAGTATCCTGATTATTTCCTCGTATAATCCGGATACGCGCCGCATGTCGGGCTTCATCGCCGAGTTCGAACGCAACATCATGGCTTCGGGCATCCCGTGCGATATCTATGTCGAAACGCTCGAATGCAAGAGCATCAACGACGCACCCATCTGGATGTCGCAGACCGAGAACATGATTTCCCGGTATGAGAACAAGGGGCTTCGCGCCATCGTCCTGCTGGGGCAGGAGGCATGGGCATCGTTCGTCTCGCTGGGGCATATCCCCAAGGATGTGATGTGCTTCTGCTGCTATGTCAGTTCCAACGGCATCGTGCTCCCGCCGCCGGAGGACAGTCTCGGCATGTGGCTGCCCCCTTCGATCAATTACATGAACATGACGGACAGCCTGAACAATGTGGGCGGTATGCTCAACAAGTATGACGTCCGCCGCAATATCGAGCTGGTTCGTTCGCTTTTTCCCGAAGCCGAGAACATCGCCTTCATCTCGGATAACACCTACGGGGGTATTTCCCTCCAGGCGCTCGTACGCGAGGAGATGAAAAACTATCCCGACATGAACCTTGTGCTGGTGGACAGCCGCGAGGGGGATGATGCGATGCATGAGACCTATGCCTCGCTGTCGCACCGTTCCGCGGCGATACTCGGAACCTGGCGTGTGGGCCGCGACGGGGAGTACCTCATGCAGCGTTCGCTCAACGACCTGGTGCAGCTCAATCCGCGCATACCGGTCTTTTCGATATCCCAGATCGGCATCGGCGACGTGGCTGTGGGTGGCTATGTCCCCAAATACGAGAACGCCGCCTCGGTCATCGCATCGCAGATCAAGAAGTATTACGCCTCGGGGAAGATAGACGGGACGCATTTCCGCCTTACGGACGGCCAGTACCTCTTCGATTCGCGCAAGCTCAAGGAGTTGAAGATTGCCGAATACGCCCTGCCCAAGGGGAGTGTGGTCGAGGATACCGTAGCGGCCAAACTCTCGAAATATTCCCATTACATCGAGTTGCTCGTGGCGGGTATCGTACTGCTGGTACTGCTGCTGGTTTTCGTCGCGGCGCTTTTCCTGCGCACGCGGCGTCTCAAGCGCACGCTCGAAGAGCGCGAAGGACAGCTGGTGGTCGCCCGCGAGAAGGCCGAAGAGTCCGACATGCTCAAATCGGCGTTCCTGGCCAATATGAGCCATGAGATCCGCACGCCGCTCAACGCCATCGTGGGCTTCTCGTCGCTGATGCAGGGCGAAGAACTTTCACAGGAGGAACGTGCCGAGTACTGCGCCATCGTGGTCAACAATTCCGAGATGCTGCTCACGCTGCTGAACGACATCCTCGACATTTCGTCGCTCGAATGCGGCAAGATCAAGTTCAACTGCTCGTCCGAGGAGATCGTGCAGGTCTGCCAGCATGTGCTCATGACGACCGCCCATACGCGGCAGGAAGGTGTCGAGGGGCGTCTCGAATGTGCCGTGGGTTCCTACATGCTTGTAACCGATGTCCACCGCTTGTCGCAGATTCTGATCAACCTGCTCACCAACGCCGGCAAGTTCACTTCCCAGGGGAGTATCACACTCGGCGTGGAGATAGACGAGGCACACCGCGAAGTGCTCTTTTCGGTAGCCGATACGGGCCCCGGCATTCCGCTCGACAAACAGGAGATGGTCTTCAACCGTTTCGAGAAACTCGACGGCAACAAGAAGAAAGGCACGGGCCTCGGCCTTGCCATCTGCCGCCAGATAGCCATGATCTTCGGTGGCCGCATCTGGGTCGATCCGACCTATACCGCCGGTGCGCGTTTTGTCTTTGCCCATCCGATCGACATTCGTTTCCCCGAGGATGGAGAGAACCGTGAGGGGGGGGGGATTTGAGCCCTCTGGAAGCGCCCGGATCCTCAAGGTGACGGGGGAAGGCCGCCTCGTTTGCGATCGGAAATGAGCCCTCTGAGTGTGGAATTTCCGCTTGGTTCCAGCTTGTTCCGCAGATGTGTAGAACACCGCGTGAGGCGGGGTGTATGATGCGGTGGACAGCGTTGCCGCGATATGGCAAAAAGACCCGTACGGGTCTTTTTTTTTGTGCCTTCCCGTCGGAGATGCTTCCCCCGAAGTTATGGCTTCCCGGCCGGAAATGTGCCCGTTTCGGATAATATTCCGGCCGGATTTGCTGTAACCTTCCTGGTGCATTTTTTCGCCTGCCCGGACTTGTTTTGTTACCTTTGCGCCGCGAAGCCGGGGCAGTTGCCTCCAATGCGTTCGGATGCGCCGATTACGGCTCCGGCCGTCGCAAGACCCCGGGGCAGGCGGAGTTGCCGGGGCGATGTGGAATTATTCTACATCCGTGTGGAATTATTCTACATATTTTTGTATATATTTGATTGGGTATTTGGTAGATATTTTGCTGTCAATAAATGTTTTAAAGGGCTGCCTGCAATTCTGGCGCAAGGTTTGAACCTCGTTTTGCTGCCCCCAATTATATTTAGTGCTTTATGAAATTTGATAAATTGAAACCGAATTTGCAGGAGCTGAACCTGAACGGTGTGAAAAAAGCGGCCTCCCGTGTCGCCCATGTCCGGATAAGACTGAGCCGAGGCCAGTGGATCGGAGTCATTGCCGGCCTTGTGGTCGTGACGGTGTTGCTCGTCATCCTGCTCCGGCCGCGTCCCGCCGCAGTCGTCCTGCCTGTCGTGGCGGTGGAACCCGTAACGACCGAAGACGTCAATATCTATGGCGATTACGTTGGCCGCATCCGCGCCCAGCAGTTCGTTGAAATCCGCGCCCGCGTCGAGGGCTACCTCGAAAAGATGCTCTTCGCCGAAGGTACCTACATCAGGAAGGGGCAAACCCTCTTCGTGATCGACCCCCGGGTCTACCGTGCGCGCGTGGACAAGGCCAAGGCGCAGCTGAACAAGGCCCGGGCGCAGGCGCTGAAAGCCAAGCGCGACCTCGACCGTATCCGTCCGCTCTTTGAACAGAGTGCCGCCAGCCAGCTCGAACTCGACAATGCCACGGCGGCTTACGAGAGTGCCGTGGCCGATGTGGCCGTCGGCGAGGCCGACCTCACGCAGGCGCAGATGACCCTGGGCTATACCTCCGTGCAGTCGCCTATTTCGGGTTATATCTCCGAACGCAACGCCGACATCGGTACGCTCGTGGGGCCGAGCGGCAAATCGCTGCTCGCCACGGTCGTGAAGAGCGATACCGTGCGTGTCGATTTCAGCATGACGGCCCTCGACTACCTGCGCAGCAAGGCGCGCAACGTCAACCTCGGGCACCGCGATTCGACCCGCAAGTGGGATCCCTACATCACCGTGACCCTGGCCGACGGCTCGGAATACCCCTACCGCGGCCTGGTAGATTTCGCCGATCCGCAGGTCGACCCGCAGACGGGTACCTTCTCCGTGCGAGCCGAGATGGCCAACCCCGACCACATCCTGCTGCCGGGGCAGTTCACCAAGGTGCGGCTGCTGCTCGACGTGCGTGAGGATGCCGTTGTCGTGCCGTCGAAGGCTATCGAGATCGAGAAGGGCGGCGCCTACATCTACGTGGTGCGCCCCGACAGCATCGTCGAGAAGCGTTTTGTCGAGACGGGCCCCGAATGGGGCAACAACATCGTCGTCGAACGCGGCCTGGTGCGGGGCGAGGATATCGTCGTCGAGGGCTACCATAAACTCCAGCACGGCATGAAAGTCGAACCGGTCGCTCCGCGCCGCGATGAAGAGCCCGAAAAACAACAGTAGCCTATGAAAGCGGACTTCTTTATCGACAGGCCCGTCTTTTCGACGGTGCTGTCCATCATCATCGTGATCGTGGGTTTCATCGGCCTGGCACTGCTGCCTGTCGACCAGTATCCCCAGATCGTACCTCCCGTAGTGCGTATCTCGGCGTCGTACCCAGGTGCCGATGCGCAGACCGTGACGCAGGCTGTGGCTACGCCCATCGAGCAGGAGCTGAACGGTACTCCCGGCATGATCTACATGGAGTCGTCGAGCTCCAACTCGGGCGGTTTCTCCGCCACGGTGACCTTCGACATTTCGACGGATCCCGACCTGGCAGCCGTGGATATCCAGAACCGCCTGAAAAAGGCCGAGGCGCGCCTTCCTGCCGAAGTGGTGCAGAACGGCATCTCGGTCGAGAAGCAGGCGGCCAGCAAACTGATGACCATAACCCTGCTTTCGTCCGACCCCAAGTTCGATGAAATCTACCTTTCGAACTATGCGACGCTCAACGTGCTGGACATGTTGCGCCGCGTTCCCGGAGTGGGCAGCGTTTCGAACGTCGGCAGCCGTTATTACGCCATGCAGATATGGGTCATGCCCGACAAACTGGCCGACCTGGGGCTGACGGTCAAGGATTTGCAGACGGCGCTCAAAGACCAGAACCGCGAGTCTGCCGCCGGCGTGCTGGGGCAGGCCCCCATGAACGGCATCGACGTGACGATCCCCATCACGGCGCAGGGGCGTCTGTCGTCTGTCAGCGAATTCGAGGACATCGTCGTGCGGGCCAACCCCGACGGGTCGATCATCCGCCTGAAAGACGTGGCGCGTATCTCGCTCGAAGCTTCGTCCTATAATACCGAGAGCGGCATCAACGGCGGGAACGCCGCCGTGCTGAATATCAACATGCTGCCCGGAGCCAATGCCATGGAGGTGGCGGCGCTGGTTAAGGCGGCCATGGAGGAGATCAGCCACAACTTCCCCGAGGGCATCGGCTACGAGATTCCGTTCGACATGACGACCTACATTTCGGAGTCGATCCATCATGTCTACCAGACGTTGTTCGAAGCGTTGCTGCTGGTGATTCTCGTGGTCTTCCTCTCGTTGCAGAGCTGGCGCGCCACGATCATCCCGATCGTCGCCGTGCCCATCTCGCTGATCGGTACCTTCGGCGTGATGCTCGTTTTCGGGTTTTCGCTCAACATGCTGACGCTGTTGGGGCTCATTCTCGCCATCGGCATCGTGGTCGACGACGCCATCGTCGTCGTGGAGAATGTCGACCGCATCATGAACGAGGAGCATCTCTCGCCCTACGAGGCTACTAAAAAGGCGATGTCCAACCTGAGCGGGGCGCTGATCGCCATGTCGCTGGTATTGTGCGCCGTGTTTGTCCCGGTGAGTTTCCTTTCGGGCATTACGGGTCAGCTCTACCGCCAGTTCACCATCACCATCGCCGTGTCGGTGGTCATCTCGACCGTCGTGGCGCTGACGCTCAGCCCCGTGATGTGCGCGCTTTTTCTGCGTCCCGAAGGCGAGGGGAAGAAAAACCGCTTTTTCCGCCGCATCAACCTCTCCCTGGCGACGGGCAACAAGTTTTACGGCCGCATGATCCAGGGGGCGCTGAAACATTCGCGCCGCATGTTCGCCGCCTTCGGCATCGTGCTGATTGGCATCTGGCTGATGAACAGGCTCGTGCCGCAAAGTTTCATGCCGCAGGAAGACCAGGGCTACTTCACCGTCGAACTGGAGTTGCCCGAGGGGGCGACGATCGAACGTACCCGCGAGGTGACCGACCGCGCGATGAAGTTCCTGATGGCCGACCCCGACGTGGAGTACGTGCTCAACGTCACGGGTTCCAGTCCCCGCGTGGGTACCAACCAGGCGCGCAGCCAGCTGACCGTGATCCTCAAACCGTGGGGCGACCGCGACTCCGAGGGGCTGAGCTCCGTGATGCAGCGCGTGCGCACCGAACTCTCGCGCTACCCCGAAAGCAAGGTATACCTCTCGACGCCCGCCGTGATTCCCGGCCTGGGCAACTCGGGCGGTTTCGAGATGGTGCTCGAAGCGCGGGGCAATACGACCTATCAGGATTTGCAGCATGCCGTGGATACGCTGATGTATTACGCTTCGCAATGTCCCGAATTTACGGGGCTGGCATCGTCCATGCAGGGCGACATCCCGCAGCTCTATTTCGACGTCGACCGCGACAAGGCGCAGCTGCTGGGTGTATCGATGTCCGACATCTTCTCGACGATGAAGGCCTTTACGGGGTCGATCTACGTCAATGACTTCAATATGTTCAACCGCATCTACCGCGTTTACATCCAGGCCGAGGCTCCCTACCGTGCGCAGCGCGATAACCTGAACCTCTTTTTCGTCCGCGGCGCGGGCGGTGTGATGATTCCGATCACTTCGCTCGGAACGACGCACTACACGACGGGTGCCGGGAATATCAAGCGTTTCAACATGTTCAATTCGGCTACCATTACCGGTGAGGCCGCACACGGTTACAGTTCGGGGCAGGCGATGGGCGTACTGGAAGAGCTCGTCCGAAAGCACTTGCCCGCGTCGGTCGGCGTCGAGTGGAGCGGCCTTTCCTACCAGGAAAAGCATGTCGGCGGGCAGACCGGCCTGGTACTGGCGCTGGCCTTCCTGTTCGTCTTCCTGTTCCTCGCGGCGCAGTACGAAAGCTGGTCGGTGCCCGTGGCCGTCATCCTGTCGCTCCCTGTGGCCGGTATCGGCGCCTACCTGGGTATCTGGATCTGCGGGCTGGAGAACAATATCTATTTTCAGATCGGACTGGTGATGCTCGTGGGCCTGGTGGCCAAGAACGCCATCCTGATCGTGGAATTTGCCAAGGAAGAGGTTGAGAAAGGCCGTGACGTGGTCTCCGCTGCGCTCACGGCGGCGCACCTGCGTTTCCGCCCGATCGTCATGACCTCGCTGGCCTTCATCCTCGGCCTGCTGCCGCTGGTCTTCGCTTCGGGGCCGGGCTCGGCGAGCCGCCAGGGGATCGGGACGGGCGTCTTTTTCGGCATGCTGGTCGCCATTACGGTAGGCATTGTCTTCGTGCCCTTCTTCTTCGTGTGGATTTACCGGATTAAAGAAAAACTGAAACGATGAAACGACTTGCGATATTACTTATGATATTGGCCGCTGCCGCTGGATTGGGCTCCTGCTCGGCCGTGCGTCACTGCAAGGCGCCCGAGGTCGACTTCCCGGCGGCTATCGCCGGGGGTGCTGCGGCCGATTCGCTCGCCATCGCCGACATGGAGTGGTGGCGGTTTTATGGCGATTCGACCCTGTGCAACATCATCCGTCATACGTTGGCCAACAACAAGGACATGCTTGCCGCGGCGGCGCGTGTCGAACGTATGCGCCAGCTCTACCGTATTGGCAAGGCCGGACGCCTGCCGTCGGTGTCGGGAACGGTCTACGCCGATCACGAAACCAACGACTATGCGGGCGAGGAGCCGAGCCGCGACCCCGAACTCGGCGCCAAGGCTACCGTGAGCTGGGAGCTCGACCTGTGGGGAAACCTGCGCTGGGCCAAACGCAAAGGCGGTGCCGAATACCTCGCATCGGTCGAGGACAGGCGTGCGATGCAGATGACGCTCGTCGCGGAGGTCGCCGCCGCCTATTTCCGGTTGATGGCGCTCGACAACGAGCTTTCCATCGTGCGGCGTACGCTCATCACGCGCAGCGAGGGCGCTTACCAGGCGCAGTTGCGTTTCGAGGGCGGCCTCACCTCTGAAACGGTCTTCCAGCAGGCGAAAGTGGAGTACGCCTCTACGGCGGCGCTGATCCCCGACCTCGAACGCAAGATCGAGGTCATGGAGAACAGCATTTCCCTGCTCATGGGTGAAAATCCCGACTGGCGGGTCGTGCGCAGCAAGATGAATACCGAGGCGGAGTTCGCCGAATCGCTTCCCGTGGGGTTGCCGTCGGAATTGCTCCTGCGGCGTCCCGACGTGCGGGCTTCGGAGCAACAGCTCCGTGCGGCGATGGCAGCCGCGGGCATGGCCTACGCCGACCGGTTCCCGCGCATCGTGTTCAACCTGACGGGCGGATGGGAAAACAACGATGTGAGCGGGTTTTTCCGTTCGCCGTTCTCGTATGTCGCCGGTACGCTCGCCTCGCCGGTCTTCGGGTTCGGCCGCAAGCAGGCCAGGTACAAGGCCGCGCTGGCCGCCTACGACGAGGCCCGGCTGGGGTATGAACAGAAGGTGCTGACGGTTTTCAAGGAGGCCAACGATGCCGTGGTCAGCTACCGCAGCGTCCGCCGGACGGCCGCGTTGAAGGTTAACCTGCGCGACGCAGCCCGGAAATACGTCGAACTCGCCCAACTGCAATACCGGGGCGGGAGCATCAATTATATCGACGTGCTGGATGCCCAGCGCCGTTATTTCGACGCCCAGATCGGGGTCAGCAATGCCGTGCGCGACGAACACCTGGCTCTGGTCGACCTTTACAAAGCTCTGGGTGGCGGCTGGGCGGAATAACCCTGCCGGCTTCTTTGGTTTATCGGTATGCCCGGATCCGCAGGGATCCGGGCTTTTTATTTCCGGGACGCCGTTTCGGGGAAGATGTCACGAAAACTCTTTTTGCCATGCTCCTACGAAACGTCCTTTCCCGGGAAAGTTCTTACCGCCGGGCCGTGATTCGGAGTCAGGGAATCGGAATAGTGCCGGCCTGCCGATGCCCTTGTGCGGGTCAGATCAATCCCTGGCTTTTTTCTTCCCCCATTTGGGGCGGATGTCGAGGAATATTTCGAAATTTATCCCCGGCATGGGGCGTCCCAGCACGGAAACATACTCTTCGTCGAAGAGGTTTTTGACGGCGGCCTTGACCGAAAGATCGGCCCAGCGCGCGGAAAACAGCTTTTCGAGTGTCACGTCGTTCATCAGGTAGTAGGGGACGTTGCCCGTGTAGGTGAAGGCGTTGCTCGTCATGGTGAACCGCTCGCTGTAATAGCACCACTTGTATAGCAGGCGCCAGCTTTTGTAGGCCAGACGCCCCGTCACCGCGGCCGAATATACGGGCACGTAGGGGAGTTGCCTGCCCAATGACCGGTCGCCCTTGCTGAACGCTTCGCCCCGGTTGACCGAGGGCGTCCACGAGAAGTTGCCGTCCAGCCCCAGCTGCCACTCCTTGGAGAGCATACGGTCGTACCCGGCTTTCAGTTCCACGCCGTAAGCGTGTACGTCCTTCATGTTGAGCGGCGTCCAGTAGTTGGTGTTGCCGCCCAGCGGCAGCCAGAGAATCCAGTCGTCGATGTAGGAATCGAACCATGTCGCCTCGCCGTGCAGCGAATATACTCCTTCCTTCCCTATGGCAAACGATATCCCGCCGTCGTACGAGAACCCCGATTCCGGCACGAGGTCGGTGTTCCCGCCCGGCTGGAAGTAGAGGTCGTTGAGCGTGGGATAACGGTAGTTGCGCGATACGGAGGCTTTTGCCCGGATCGTCCCGCGTTTCGAGATCAGGTAGTCCGCATAGAACGCCGGGATGAGCGGCGTCCACTGCGCGCCGTACATCTCTTCGCGCAGCGTGACGGACAGCCCCAGCCGTTCGGTGGGCATCCATTTGGCCGTGATGCTGGCCGAAAGCTCCGTGCGCGCGTGGTCGTACCCGACGGTCTTTCGGTTCATGTCCTGCGAGATGATCCTGCGGTCGTTGTTCGTGACGAAATGCTGGTGCAGGTCGGCCTGTGCCGTGAAGAGCCATTTGCGGCCTATGTAGTATTCCCCTTCGCCCGAGACGAAGAGCGTGTGGTACCAGTTCCGGGAGTTGGTCATGTATTCCAGTTTCCCGTTGCCCACGTCGTTGGCGTAGTCGTAGGCGAACCAACTGTAAATGTATCCGGCCTTGGCCGCGACTTTCCAGTTCCGGCGCAGGTGATCCCACGACAGCACGCTGCGCAGCGTGCGTTCGCGCTGTTCGTTGATGAATTTCTTCGGATCGCCGTAATCGGTCGTCATGCGCCCCAGCCCGCGCTTCGAGGCGATCAGCCAGGCGTTCAGGCCGAACCGGTCTCCGTTGCCCGTGTTGTAATAGGCCTCCTGCAACAGGTGGAAGTCGCGGAAAGCTCCGTCGTCGTGCTTTTCGCGGGGATAGTACGAACCGATGATGTTGTGCTCGTCGTCGTAGATGTTTTCCTTCTTGTCGTGGTTCCGGTAGGAATATTCGTTGGGGGACGACGAATATACCACGCGCGTGGAGGTCTGCCAGCGGTCGTTGCCGTAGGTGAGACGCAGGAATTCGTCCGTCGTCCAGAATGACCCGATGCCCTGGGTGTATTGCAGCCCGAAGCCCTGCGTATCGGCGGGTTTGGTCGCCAGCATGACCGCACCGCCCAGGCCGCCGCCCGTGACGTTGACCGACGAGGTGCCGTGCAGCAGTTGTGCGTCGTCGACGAAGTAGGAGGGAATCATCGAGAAATCGGTCATGCCCAGCATCGGCGAGTTGATACGCATGCCATTCCACACCACCTGCGTATGCGAAGGGCCCGTGCCGCGGAATGCGACCGTCGAAAGCGTCGCCCGTCCGTATTGCTTGATGAAGATTGACGAATTGAATGTCAGCACGTCGGCCATCGACAGGGCAATGTTCTCGTGCAGGACGAGCGTGTCGAGCTGCGTTTTCTGAACGCCTATTTCTTTCATGGGCTTCACGCCCGTCACCCCGACTGCGCGGATGGGCAACACCAGCGACGGATTCTCGTTCCACCACCCTCCGTCCGACTGCGCCTTGTCCTGGGCGGCGGCGCTCCACCAGAGGGCGATGCTGAACAGCGGAATTAGGAGTCTCTTCATTGCTTCGCGTGTTTGTCGGGTTATCGTTTCCAGCAGAAGGCGCCCGGGGTAACGCCCGCGTAAAATTCGTCTACCGCGTCGCCGTCGGCCGTATAGCGGTAGACGATCCCCTGCTGCTGGTAGTCGAGGGCGTCGGCCACGTAAACGTCGCCGTTGTCCGGGTCGACCGTCAGCCCGTAATATTTCGTCTCCCGGTATTCGAGGAACGGGCGCGCCGGGAGCTGCTCGGCAGCTACGGGCATGCGCCAGACATCCTTGTTGATCCAGTACAGCGTGTCGCGCGTGCCGTTGAGCTGCACTTCCGAGGGTGCATCCCCCTCTCTGAAACGGAACTGCTTTTCCAGGCGGAACGAGGCGGCGTCGATGCGGTACAGTGCCGGAACATCATATCCGTAGGGGCTGCCTTCGTAACCGCCGTCGGTGATCGTCCACAACTTGTCGTTGGCATCCAGTACCAGCGATGTGGGTTGTACGCCGACGACCAGTTCGTCCACCACCCTGTCGGTTCGGGTGTCGATCTTCAGCAGCCGGTTCTGGTACGACCAGCAGTTCACGTAGACGTATTGCCCGTACTGTACCATCTGCTCGGTCGATCCCGATCCGGGTGTCATGCCGGGACACTCGATGTAGCCCGTGATCTCGTACCGCCTGGGGTTGACGATGAAAATGCGGTTGTCCCAGAGCTGGGTCACATAGGCCTTTTCGTCGGAGACGAAGTGGATGTACCGCGGCGAGGTGAGGTTCGTGATGCGGCCCACCTCCTTGAATGTACGGAGGTCGATTGCGAAGACGACATGCGAATTGTTCACGACGATCCATCCCAAATCGTTGTGGATGGTCATCGACTGTGCCACGTCGCCCAGCTTCATGGCGTTGGCACGGTAGAAAACCTCGTTCTCGACCTTTTTCGTTGCCGGGTCGTAATAGGAGAGCGTGGCGTTGCCGTACTGGAAATTTCCCTCGTTGGTGATGAACAACCCCGGCCCCGTCGCGGCGAACTCTTCCATGTCTGCGTAGTCCCACTTCATGCAGCCGCCCAGTGCCGGCAGGCACAGGATCACGGGCAGGATATGTCGTAAAATCCGTTTCATGCGTCGAAAATTAAAGAAACGGCCCGCCCCACCTCTTCCCTGGTACGGGGCTGCAGCCGGCTGCATCGGATGTCCGGTGCGGCCTTCGTATTTGTCAAACTGATTTTACATCCGGGAATATGCCTTGCCGGCAGGCTCTTCATGCCGATCACGATCCATTCCCCTGGATTGTAAAATCATTGCAACGGCAGGTCTTCTGACTCGTTCCCGTCGAGACGCCTTCCCGGCCGGACTGGGGCCAGTGGCAAAAGATTGTCAGGACTTGTTGTGCCATTTCGGGTGGCAGGAACTCACAGCAGAGGGAACTGTTGCCGATTTTCACGGCATTCCCTTTTAATCGGTCTGGGGGTTGCGGAACCCCTTTGCGAACCATTGCGCAACAAAAGTATAAAAAATTCGGGTTCGCAAGGTCTTATAACGAAAAAAGGTCGCCGTATGGCGACCTTTCCGAGCCGAAACCGGGACTTGAACCCGGGACCTCTTCATTACGAGTGAAACGCTCTACCAACTGAGCTATTTCGGCTTACCGAGAACATTAAGTTCTCTTTGGGACTGCAAATATCTGAAAAAAATATTTTTCTCGCAACAATTTTCCGAAAATTCTCGCATTTCTTGCTATATTCGCGTCAAAACTAACCGAAAACAGACCGGGCTATGATTACTTTCCTGGGGTGCCTGGCGCTCCTCGTGGCAGCATATTTCACCTACGGACGCTATCTCGAACGCCTGTGCGGCGTGGATGTTGCGCGGCCTGTGCCTTCGGCCACGTCGTTCGACGGGGTGGATTATATCCCGATGCCGATGTGGAGGACTTTCCTCATACAACTGCTCAATATCGCGGGGTTGGGGCCGATCTTCGGTGCCGTACTGGGCGCGGCATACGGCCCCGTGGCATTCTTGTGGATCACCTTCGGCGGTATCTTCATGGGGGCGGCGCACGACTTCATCGCCGGGATCGTCTCGCTGCGCAGCAACGGTGCGAGTTTGCCCGAGACTGTCGGCACCTACCTCGGGCCGGGGGTAAAGCAGCTTATGCGGGTCTTTTCCGTGGGACTGATGGTGCTCGTCGGTGCCGTCTTCCTGTCGCAGCCCGCTCAGCTGATCGCCAACCGTATCGACGCCCCGGCACTGTCGGGGATTGCCTTCGGCGGGTTCTCCTGGTTGCTACTCATCATTCTGGGTGTTATCCTGATCTATTATATCGTGGCGACATTGCTGCCCGTGGACAAGATCATCGGCCGTATCTATCCGGTTTTCGGCTGCGCACTGCTTTTCATGGCGCTGGGAATCCTCGCTGTGCTGCTTTTCAGCGGTAAATACACGATCCCAGAGTTTACCTCCCTGGAAAATTGCATCGCCGATCCGGAGCGGTTTCCGATCCTGCCGATGCTCTTTACGACCATCGCCTGCGGCGCTATTTCGGGCTTCCATGCGACCCAGTCGCCGCTGATGGCACGCTGCCTGCGCTCCGAACGGCAGGCCCGCCCCGTGTTTTACGGCGCCATGATCTCCGAGAGCATCATCGCGCTGATATGGGCGGCCATCGCCATGGCCTTCTGGAACGGTGCCTCCGGGCTGAATGCCGCGATTGCGGAATATGGCGGGCAGGCGGCCGTGATGGTCGATGTCATCGCCCGCACTACGCTGGGCGAAGTGCTGGCCGGACTGGTGATTTTCGGGGTCGTGGCCTGCGCCATCACCTCGGGCGATACGGCGTTCCGTTCGGCACGGCTGATCGTGGCCGATTTCATGGGGCTCGAACAGCGCAGCCTGCGCAAGCGAATCTATATCAGCATCCCGCTCTTCGCTGCGGGGCTGGTCATTATTTTCTGCCTGCCGTTCGAGGCCATGTGGAGCTATTTCGCATGGATGAACCAGACACTGGCGATGGTCACGCTGTGGATGATTACGGCCTACCTAAACAAACGGGGCCGTAACCGCTGGGTGGGGCTCCTGCCGGCGCTGGTCATGACCTACGTCTGCATGTCCTATGTCTTTATATCGCCGCTTATGTGCGGCATGCGCGACCGGGCAGCGGCCTACCTGCTGGGCGGCGCGCTGACACTCGCTATACTGATAACCATGATTTTTAAAATGCGCCGCGATGCAAAAAGCATATCTTAACCCCACGCCCGACCAGACTTTCGAAATCGTCGGCGACGGGCCGTATAATTTCACCAGGGTTTTGGCACACACCCGTGAGCTGGAGGCCGCCGGGAATGTCGAAGATGCCTGCAATGAACGTTACCAGGCATTCCAGCGGCTTGCGGGGTTGCTGCCCGAGGACGAAGAGATCAACCTCGAATGGAGCCACCGCAATTCGCAGGCTGCGCTCGAACTGATCCGTGCCTCGGCCATCGACCACTTCCTGATCAACGATTTCGAGATGTCTGCGGCACTGCTGGAGATGCTCCTGGAGCTGGATCCCGAAGACCACCTCGAGGGGAGCGAACTGCTGGCGTTCGATTACCTGGCGATGGACGAGCAGGAGTTGTTCGACGAGGTGATAAACGACGTTTCGGACAAATGTGCCAGCCGCGGGATATTGCTGCTTTGGTCGGCATTCCGCCGTGACGGGAAATTCCCCGAAGGGGAGTTGCTGCATTTCAAGACACGGTTTGCGCCTTTCTTCCGGGAATTTACGGCCGCGGAACACCCTGCCGACGATGCTTACCTGCGCGATATCGAAAGCGAACGCCCCTCCGTGCAGGCGCAGGCGCGCGAACTTTGGTTGCAGACCGAGAACCTGTGGGTATTGTGGCCCGGGTTTATCGCTGCGCTGCAGGCTGCGCAGTAGGCCGCAGGTGTGTCCGCTATTCTTCGCAGGCTTCGGCAGGGCGGGGTTGTTGCCGACTGCGATCCGCATAGGCCATGCGACGTTTGAAATGTCCTTCGGTGGCGCGTTTGTAGCCCTCGGTGTGCTTCTCTTGGTATAGGCTGGCAGGTGCCCGGTTCCCCGTGCGAGCCCGTTGCGCTTATTTCTCTTTTTTGTTACGAACCAGCTCTTTGAAGCAGTGCCGGCAGATGGCTTCGTAGGAGTCCGTTTCACCCAGTACGACCAGCTTTTCGTCCTGTGTGAGGCGGTGCGAGTGATGGGCAAGGTTGCCGCAGCGGACGCAGATGGCGTGTACCTTGGTGACATATTCGGCCGTGGCCATCAGCGCTGGCATCGGCCCGAAGGGTTTGCCGGTGTAGTCCATGTCCAGCCCTGCGACGATGACCCGCACGCCGCTGTCGGCCAGCTCGCGGCAGACCTCGACGATGCTCTCGTCGAAGAATTGCGCTTCGTCGATGCCCACGACGTCGACCTCCGAGGTCATCAGCAGGATGTTGCGCGGCGAGTCGACCGGCGTGGAGCGGATGGCGTTGGCGTCGTGCGAGACCACCTCCTCTTCCGAATAGCGTACGTCGATGCGGGGTTTGAATATCTCGACTTTCTGGTTTGCGTACCTGGCGCGTTTGAGGCGGCGTATCAGCTCCTCGGTCTTACCCGAGAACATCGAGCCGCAGATCACTTCGATCCAGCCCTTGCGGCTGGCATTTTCCAAAAACATAAGTTCCCAATCGTGTTTCTTAATCTTGTTTCAGTCCTGTTCCCCGCTGCGGCGCTGCAGTTTGGCTTCCCTCTTATTCGCAGTCGTCGATGCGGGTAATCCGTGCGCCGAGGGCGTTCAGACGCCCGTCGATGTCCTTGTAGCCGCGGTCGATCTGGTCGATGTTCTGGATCGTCGAAACCCCTTCGGCAGACATGGCGGCGATCAGCAGCGCCACACCCGCACGTATGTCGGGCGAGGTCATGCGCGTGGCCCGCAGGCGGATGCGGTGGTCGTGACCGATGACCGTGGCACGGTGCGGGTCGCAGAGGATGATCTGCGCCCCCATGTCGATCAGCTTGTCGACGAAGAACAGGCGGCTTTCGAACATCTTCTGGTGGATCAGCACGGCGCCTTTGGCCTGCGTCGCCACCACGAGGAAGATCGACAGCAGGTCGGGTGTAAGCCCCGGCCACGGGGCGTCGGCGATCGTCATGATCGACCCGTCGAGGAAGGTGTCGATGCTGTAATGTTCCTGCTGCGGGATATAGATGTCGTCGTCGCGCTGCTCGAACCGGATGCCCATGCGGGCGAACTGCGCCGGGATGATGCCCAGGTTCTCGAACGATACGTTGCGGATCGTCAGTTCCGACTGGTTCATGGCGGCCATGCCGATGAAGCTGCCCACCTCGATCATGTCGGGCAGCAGCGTGTGCTCCGTGCCGCCGAGCGACTCGACGCCCTCGATGGTCAGCAGGTTCGAGGCGATGCCCGAGATGCGTGCGCCCATGCGGTTGAGCATCTTGCACAGCTGTTGCAGGTAGGGCTCGCAGGCGGCGTTGTAGATCGTCGTGAAGCCCTTGGCCATCACGGCGGCCATCACGATGTTGGCCGTACCGGTCACCGATGCTTCGTCCAGCAGCATGTAGGTTCCTTTCAACTCGCGGCCTTCGACCATGAAAAATTCGTCGGCGATGTCGAAATCGAACTTCGCACCCAGCTTCTGGAACCCGAGGAAGTGGGTATCCAGCCTCCGCCGGCCGATTTTGTCGCCGCCGGGTTTGGGTATGTAACCCACGCCGAAGCGCGCCAGCATGGGGCCGATGAGCATCACCGAGCCGCGCAGGCGCGTGCAGCGTTGCCGGTAGTCCTCCGTGCGGAGGTAGTCGAAATCTATTTCGCGGGCGCAAAAACTGTATGTATCCTCCGCGAGTTGTTCGACCTCGACGCCCATGCGCCGCAGCAGTTCGATGAGCTGCATGACGTCGAGGATCTGGGGAATGTTGTGCACCGTGACCCGTTCGGGGGTCAGCAGCGTGGCGCAGAGTATCTGCAACGCTTCGTTCTTGGCGCCCTGGGGCGTGATGCTGCCGTGGAGCCGGTGGCCTCCTTCGACTTTGAAAATCGCCATAATCCGTGAAAATTAACGGCAGGAACCGTTTCCCGCCGTAAGCCGCCCCTTGCCGTGCGGACATGCCCCGTACGGGCATGCTGCTTTGCCGGCGGCCACTCTCTCGTTGACAAAGATAAAAAGATTTCATGCTTTTTACCCGGCTTTTTGAAATATTTTCTTGAAAAATTTTTGCGGATAACTTTTTTGTTGTACTTTTGCAATCCGTAAAAATGTCTGAAACAACAAAAATTATATAGCTATGGCAATGAAGAGAACTTACCAGCCCTCGCGCCGGAAGAGAATCAACAAGCACGGTTTCCGCAGCCGTATGGCTACGGCGAACGGCCGCAAGGTGCTGGCTGCACGTCGCGCAAAAGGTCGCAAGAAGCTGACCGTATCGGACGAGTCGACGTTCAAGTACGCTTAATTCCTGCGGGAAAATGACTAAGAGGTCGGCTTTCGTGCCGGCCTTTTTTATTGTTCCAGATGATGCTGACGATACGACGGGCCTGTGAGGCCGATTGCGCCCTGATACGCCGCCTTGCCGACGAGGTGTTCCCTGCGACCTACCGCGGGATCATCACCCCGTCGCAGATGGAGTATATGATGGAGTGGATGTACGGGGCAGAGGTGCTTGCGCGCGAGATGTGCGGGGAGTTCGCCTGGTTCATCGCCTCGGCCGACGGCGAACCGTGCGGTTACCTTTCGGTGCAGCACGAGGCCGAAGACCTTTTCCATTTGCAGAAAATCTATGTCCTTCCCCGCTTCCAGGGAATCGGCGCCGGGGAATTCCTGTTCCGCCATGCCGTGGAATATATCCGTTCGGTGCATCCTGCGCCTTGCCGCATGGAGCTGAACGTCAACCGCAACAACCGGGCGCTGCACTTTTACGAGCGGATGGGGATGCGCAAACTGCGCGAAGGCGATTTCCCGATCGGTGACGGATATTATATGAACGACTATATCATGGGGTTGGATATAAAGTAGTGCCGGCGCGTCGCTGCTACGGTTCGCAAGATAAAAACGGATGCCTGGCAGGGCATCCGTTTATTTGTTTAAAGCCGGCTAAGGGTGATTCGGCGCAACTTGCGGCCCTTTCCGGGGTGCCGGAGTCTTCGTCGGCGGGCTGCTGCCCGATGCCGCCACCCGGCTCCCCGGATGCCGGGGTGCGCTATCTGGCTGCGTTGCCTCCGGAACGGCCTATTTCGCCGTGTCGGTCTTGAACAGGTCGATTTCTCCGCGTTCGACTTTGCCGTACATGTCTGCCAGCTCGGCGATGACGGGCGAGATGTATTCGAGCGTGTCGGTGACGGCCTGCTTGTCACCCTCGCCCTTGATGCGGTAAAGCATCGCCGCGTAGAGTGCCCGGAAACAGAGTTCCGTGTCGTTCATGCCGGGATTGCCCACGACGGCGCGCAGACGCGGCAACTCGGGCTTGAGCTTCGCGTAGGTCTGGCGGTAATGTGCGCCGACGGGCAGCTTCATCAATTGCAGGTGCAGGTCGTGCAGGTCGCCGATCAGGTGGAGCGTATGCTCCAGGTGCCCTTTCTCGTCCTTGCCTTCCTGGTGCAGGAGGTTGGCGATGTCCATGTACCACAGCAGGTAGACGTGCTTCTGCTCCTCGGCGATGTCCTTGCGGGGGGCGATCAGCGTCGAGAAAATCGCCTCGGGACTGAATTGCAGCGCCCGCAGCAGGTCTTCCAACTGCCAGAGGTAAAGAATGTATTCGGCGATGTTCTCCCGCCGCTTGGCCTGTGCTATATCCATGTCGTATGCGTTTTTTGTGTAACCTGTCGTGTGCTTTCGTGCAGGATGCGGTTATGTGTTTTCTCTGCAAAAAAGCAATCTCGAGTACCTTTGGGTGACAAAAGGTAGCTAAAACTATCTGCAAGCCGTTTTGGCGGAGCGTTCGTGGTTTTTTCCCGAACGGCTGCGGTTTCCGCCCGTCTGCTCCGGGCGCCCGTTGCCGCGTCTGCTTTTATCCCGCTGCAAACGGAATGCAGGGATTTATACGTAGCCGTTATTTAATCCACTTCTGCGGCCCCGTGCGGTGCTTGAGAAAGTATTGTTGTGATTTGAGCAGGTTGCGTGATTGCAGCACCATGTTTTTGGTTTCTGTGAGGATCGTCAGGTACAACATGCTGGCCTTGGTATTCGAGCGGGCTTCGTTGATGCGCGAGAGCTCCGATTTAATGGCTTCGGCGATCGACTCGAACAACTGGTCGCGCAGCGTGAGCACCATCTCGATTTCGGAGAAATCGCCGTCGCGCAGCATCTGGTTGATATGGCGGTAGATCGACTCCACGTCGTCGTTGATTGACATGAGGTCTTTGGCCTGCTCCTTCGAAAGCCCTTCGTGGTTGTTGTCGATGTGCTCGAACGCCGGACGCGTGATGTGCATCAGCGCCTTGGTCATTTCGTTGAGGTAGTCGACCACCTGTACGTAGTAGTGGGCCGTGTTGACATCGCTGCTCTGGAGTTTCTTGAGGGTGGGGAGCAGCGTGTATTTGCGCTCGCGCGACTGGTAGAAGAGGTCGTTCGACTCTTTGACCATGTCGCGCAGCACCTTGCGGTTCTCCTTGAATACGGCGATCAGCGTACGGTCATAGATCTTTGTCGCCGACTCCATCGTACGGCATACTTCGTCGCGCAGGTTGATGATGATGTCTTCCGTGCTCTGGGATTTCACCCCGGCTGCGGCTGGGGCGGCGGATGTCTTGCCTTTCTTGAGGAAATTGCTGTGGATGAGCATGTAGCCGCAGAGTACCGTGACGATAACGAAGGCCATCGTGCCGCCGTAGATCAGGGCAAGTCCGACGACGAAGGCGATCAGGAATCCGCCCAGCGCCGTGATGAACCACCCGGCGATGACGGTCATGACGCCAGAGATGCGGTACACGGCGCTTTCGCGGCCCCAAGCGCGGTCTGCGAGCGACGAACCCATGGCCACCATGAAGCAGACGTAAGTGGTCGACAGGGGGAGTTTGAGCGAAGTGGCTATGGCGATCAGCATGGCCGAGGTCGTGAGGTTGACCGTGGCGCGGATCATGTCGTAGGGGGCACCGCTATGTTCGATGTCCTCGTATTCGAACCGGCGTGAGACGGCGGCTCGTACGCGCGGGGGGATGACCCGTTCGATGCCGGCGTTGATGTTGAGCGCTGCGCGGACGATCGTGCGCGACATGACCGACGAGCCGTACTGTTCGGGGCCTTCGTCTCCCTGTGCCGCTGAGAGCGACAACTCTGTCTCGGAGACGTGCATGGCCTTTTTCGAAGTCCAGAGCGTGAGTATCATGATGGCGCCCGCGGCCAGCAGGATCAGGAAATTGGCCGGGACGTTCTCGCTCAGGGCTCCCATCATCATCTGCGGATCGCCCGAATGTTTGGCGATCGAGAAGGCGTCGAACCCGGCGACGGGCACGCCGATGAAGTTCACCAGGTCATTGCCCGCAAAGGCCAGTGCCAGTGCGAACGTACCCGACAGGATCGTGATGCGCAGGATGTTGATTTTGAACCGCTGGATGAAGAACAGCAGCACGGAACATGCCACCCAGCAGATGAAAAGCGACAGCAGCAGGTGCCGGTCGACCATTTCGATGAAGGCATGGTCGGCGAGCAGCGACTTGAGCCCCTTGAAGACGGCGAAATAGATGATCGCCGTGAGCGATGCGCCGCACCACAGCGACCCGAAGCGGCGGAAGACCACCGTGTAGCGGAACGAGAAGATCGTACGCGAAACATACATGACGATCGTACCGCAGGTGAAGGCGATTACCACCGACAGCAGGATCGCCGAGACGATGCCCATGGCGCGGGAGGTGTTGATGAAATGCCCGAGCGAACCGACGCCCAGCGCGGGGTCGTTCGAGATCTTGTAGATCGACACGGCGATGGCCGAGCCCAGCAGGCAGAAGATCAGCGAGACGGTGGTCGAGGTGGGCAGTCCCCACGAGTTGTAGAGATCCAGCAGGATGATGTTGGCGAACATCACGCCCAGGTATAACATCATGACCTCGTGGAATGTGAACAGTCCGGGATTGAACATGCCGCTTCGGGCCACCTCCATCATGCCGCTCGACGTGACTACGCCGACGATAATGCCGACCGAGGCGACGGTGAGGATGACCCGCATCGAAGCGGCCTTGGAGCCGATGGCAGAGTTGAGGAAGTTGACTGCGTCGTTCGTGACGCCGACGAAAAGACCTGAAATGGCGAGGATTCCCAGAATAACTACGATTACGGTGTAGATTTCGCTCATGTTAGGGTTTAGTGCAAATTGTGAACAAATTTACGCCATTTTTTCCGATGAAACGGTTTTGGCACCGATTGTTAACATTAACTTAACATGAGGCGGCTCTGTTCGTTGCGGCCGCGCGGGATATGCCGGGATGCCGGGCGGATTGGGGCATACGCCATACCGCAGGGCGTGCGGAGCGCCGGTGGGCGGAGGCGGGGACTGCCGGTTCCCGGCGGCGAAAAAGGGCGGGCAATCGTGCCCGCCCCTGTCCGGAAGGGGGAATACCCCCCCCCGTATTGCCCCACTGCCGGGATTACTCCTCGTCGGTGTCGGTGTAAGCCTTCAGCAGCTTGTCCTGCACGTCGGCCGGAACCTGCTCGTAGGACGAGAATTTCATCGTATAGGTGGCCGACCCCGACGTCAGCGACGAGAGTGTCGTCGAGTAGCGGTACAGCTCAGCCAGCGGAACCATGGCGTTCAGACGGTCGAAGCCCTTGTCGGACTCCATTCCGGCTATCATCGCGCGGCGGTTCTGCAAGTCGGACATCACGGCGCCCATGTAGTCGCTCGGGACGAGTATCTCGACATTGTAGATCGGCTCCATGATCTTGGGCCCCGCGTTGCGGAAAGCCTCCTTGAAGGCGTTGCGCGCCGCCAGTTTGAAGGAGATTTCGTTCGAATCCACCGGGTGCATCTTTCCGTCGTATACCACCACGCGGATGTCGCGGGCGTAGGAACCCGTCAGCGGGCCTTCGTCCATCTTCTCCATGATACCCTTCAGGATGGCGGGCATGAAGCGTGCGTCGATGGCGCCGCCCACGATCGCCGAGTAGAATTGCAATTTGCCGCCCCATGCCAGGTCGTATTCTTCCTTGGTCTTGGGGTTCACGATCATGTCGCCCTTGCCGGGAACCTTGTAGTTCTTGGGCTCGGGCATGCCGTCGTAGTAGGGTTCGATGATCATATGCACCTCGCCGAACTGCCCGGCACCGCCCGATTGTTTCTTGTGGCGGTAATCGGCCTGCGCAACCTTGGTGATGGTCTCGCGGTAGGGGATTTTCGGTGCGATATAGTCGTAGGAGAGCTTGTTCTCCTTCTCGATGCGTGTGCGCAGAATATTCAGGTGGTGTTCTCCCTGACCCTGGATGATGGTCTGTTTCAGTTCTTTGGAGTATTCGACCAGAATCGTCGGGTCTTCGAACTTGGCGTCGTTCAAGACTTTGCCCAGTTTCTCTTCGTCGCTCTGCTCCTTGGCCTTCACGGCGGCGCGGTAGCGCGGTTCGGGGAAGACGATGGGTTCGATGCTGACCGGTGCCGAAGGAGCCGAGAGCGTGTCGTTGGTGCGGGTGCCCTTGAGCTTCACCGTGCAGCCGATATCGCCGGCCGACAGCTCCGTGACCTTGATGCGGTTCTTGCCCGCCACGGCGAACAACTGCGAAATCTTCTCCTTGTTGCCCGTGCGGGTATTTACCAGTTCGGTGCCCTCGGCGATCCTGCCGCGAATGACGCGGAAATAGGTGATCTCGCCGATATGCTGTTCGACCTGGCTCTTGAATACGAACGCCACGGCGGGTGCCGTCTCGGCGGCGGCGATCTCCTCGCCCTCGGTCGAGAGGAAACACGGAGCCTTCAGCGGGCCGGGTGCCACGTTGATGATGAATTCCATCAGGCGCTTGGTGCCGATGTCGCGCTTGCCGCTGGTGCAGAAGATCGGCATCACCTCGCGTTTCGAAACGCCGATTTTCAGACCCGCACGAATGTCGTCCTGCGTGAGTGTACCTTTGTCGAAGTAGAGCTCCATGAGCGCCTCGTCGTGTTCGGCGGCCATTTCGACCAGCTCCTTGTTCAGTTCCTGCGCCTTGTCTATTTCCTCGGCGGGGATCTCCAACTCCTCGCGGTGCCCGTCATTGTCCTTGAAGCGGTACATCTTCATCAGCAGCACGTCGATGAAGGCGTTGAATTCCGGCCCCTGATTGACGGGGTATTGTACGATGACGGGCTTCACGCGCGATGCGGCCCTGATCGACTCGATCGTGGCTTCGAAATTGGCTTTCTCGGCGTCGAGCTGGTTCACCACGCCGATGACGGGTTTTTTCAGCAGGCGTGCATAGCGGGCCTGGATCTCGCTGCCGACCTCCCAGCCGTTTTGTGCGTTGAACAGGAATACGCCGACGTCTCCCACCTTGAATGCCGAGAAGAGGCTCCCGCAGAAGTCGTCCGAGCCCGGGCAGTCGATGATGTTCAGCTTGCGATCCATGAATTCGGTGAAGAGGATCGTGGAATAGATCGAGCGTTTGTATTCGTGCTCGATATCCGTGTTGTCCGAGAGCGTGTTGTTCGCCTCGATACTACCCCTGCGGTCGATGACCTTACCCTCAAAGGCCATCGCTTCGGCAAGGGTAGTTTTTCCCGTGCCGGGCGCCCCGATGAGTACGATGTTTTTGATTTCTTTTGCTGAATAGTTTTTCATATTCCCGTATGGTTTTAAGGTTTTGCGGTGGTGCGGGGCATCGTCGGGAGTACTTCGCGGAGCCGGGTTCCCGGAACGGAAAGTCGTGCTGCGGAGCATTTTCCGATTAGCCGACTATAAATATACAAAAAAATCGGGATAACCAAACGGCGACACGAAAAAATCGCCCTCAGGAGGCGATTTTACGGTCGAAAAGCGGGAGGTCGACCCAGGTGAGCTTTTTCCACACCCATTCGACGGGGCCGTGCGTATGGCGCCGCAGCCAGAGGCGGCAGAAGAGATACTGAACCAGGATGATCCCCACGCCCGCCAGCGTGCCGTATATCACGTCCACGTGGCGGTAAAGCCCCAGCCCCCAGTTGTAGAAGAGCGCCGTCCCGAGCAGCGATTGCAGCAGGTAGTTGGTCAGGCTCATGCGCCCGAAGAAGGTCATGCCGTGCAGTGCCCGGCGGAACCCCGGCCAGCCGTACCACAGCAGGACGACCGTCGAGACGATCGCCGTGGCCGTCATCAGGTTGCGCATCGCTTCGAACGGTACGAGCCACGTGCCCGCGATGCCCACGGCCAGCAGCCCGCCCCAGATGCGTCTGTGCTGCCCTTCGTCGTAGAAGAGCCGGTAGCGGCCGGCCAGCATGCCCAATACGAACATCAGCAGCGTCTGCGTGCCTCGGCCGTGTTCCAGTCCCCAGCCGAACGAACTGAGCGGGCCGTAGAGCAGGCTCACGCGGGCGCTCTCGGCGAAGGTGCCCGTGGCGAGGGTGGGATAGAGGGTCTCCATGCCTTCGATGCCGCGGATCGAGAGTGTATGTCCGCTGAAATACTGCCAGAGTTCGAGCGGCTGGATGAAAAGCAGGGCCGCGATGACCCACACCCATCGGTTGGGGAGCTTGCCGATGGGAATCATCAGCAGCCCGAAAAGGGCGTAGTAGGTCAGCACGTCGCCGTTGTAGATCGCCGCGTTGACCAGCCCGATGCCGAACAGCAGCACCATGCGCCATGCGAAGCGCCGCGAAAAGTCGTTGCCCCGCTGTGCCTGGTTGTCGCTCTGGATGAAGAAGCTCAGCCCGAACAGCAATGCGAAGATGGCGTACATCTTGCCCGAAAGCAGGAATCCCAGCGCGTCGGCCACGGGCTGTTCCCAGCTGCCGAATCCGGCGCGGGGCAGGTCGAGGGCGCTCCAGTAGAGGTTGAAATGCTCGCGGGCGTGGAACAGGATGATCCCTGCCACGGCGATGCCGCGCAGTGCGTCGGCCACTTCGATACGGGTGTTGGGGCGGTTTGTCGTGCGGTACATGGGATATTGCGGGGTTTGGGGTTGCTTGGCAGTGGTTCGTTGTCGCCGTAAGCTGTATGTTCCGGGTTGCCGGGGCGTTTCCTAATATATGTCGTTGCCGGTTATTTCCATTCCGGTCAGCCGGAAGAGCGGCAGGCACAGTTCCCGGATACCGTGTCCGCACCATCGGTCGACGAGGTGGCATTGTCCGTTCGGATTTACTCCCGGGATCCATTGCGAGCCGTCGAAATCCATTAGGTCTTTGTTTGTCGTACTCATTAGCCAGTAGCCGGCCTTTTGCAACCGGGCCATGTACTCCAGCCATGCCTGCCGAGGGTTTTGCTCTCGTCCGCCGCGATTTTTCCGGACTCGTAACCGCCTGCCCCGCCGGCTGTTTTCCTGCGGAGGGTGGTTTCGTTGCCGTTCTTCTCCATCCCCACGACGACGGGATTGCCGATTGTCCGCAGCCCGAGGAAGCGTACCCGGCTCCCGTTGGCGGCCTGCCGCAGGGGCGCCTCGCCCGTTGCACGAATTGCGGCGATCAGGAGCGGAAACAATAATAAAACGGACTTCATGACGGAACGTATTGGAAATGGCCGGCGGTTGCTCAGGGGATCACTCCCGTCAGCGCCTCGACGGCACGGCGGCCTTCGTCGCCCAGCGAGAGCGAATATCCGTTCACGAAGAGCGCGATATGTGCGTCGATCACCTTGTCATCCAGCTCCTGTGCGTGCTGTTTTATATAGGTGCGCGAAGCTTCGGGATGGGTGAAGGCGTATTCGATGCTCGTGCGCAGCAGACGTTCGGCCTCGTGCCGCACCTCATCCGGCAGGCTGCGCCGGGCTGCGATCCCGCCCAGCGGCAGCGGCAGCGCCGTCCGCTGCTCCCACAACTGCCCGAGGTCGGCGACCAGTTCCAGTTCCCGCTCACGGTAGACGAAGCGGCCCTCATGGATGAGCACCCCGGCATCGAAATCGCCCCGCTCGACGGCCGCCGCGATTCGGGAGAAGAGCAGCGGTGTACACTCCTCGATTTGGGGGAAGAGTTTGCCCATCAGGGCATTGGCCGTTGTGTGCAGCCCCGGGACGGCCACGCGGCGTATCGGCCGCGTATCGCCTGCGCGGCGTACCAGCAACGGCCCGTTGCCGCGTCCGAGTGCCGCACCGCTGTCGAGCAGCGCGTAATGTTTCGCGATGGCGGGCAGTACGGCGCAACTTATCTTGCTGATGTCGGCACGTCCCAGCCCGGCACCGCGGTTCAGCTCCTCGATGTCGTGGTATTCGACCTCGAAGCGCAGGCTGCCCGTGTCGATGCGCCCGTTAACGAGCGCGTCGAACATGAAAGTGTCGTTCGGGCACGGCGAGATATGCAGCTTCAGCCTCACCGTTTCTGCGCCTCGGTGATGTTGCGGGCGTTTTTCTCGTTGTCGCTGCGGTTGCGTTTACCCCCGAAACGGCCCAGCAGCCATCCGGCGGCAAAAGTCAGCACGAGGACGATGATGTCGATAAATACGTTGGCCAGCCACCGCTGGATGGCGGGGGCGAATTGCCAGACCAGGATGAAGACGACCAGTATCAGGATCAGTCCCGCCCAGAGCATCCAATTTTTATTCATTGTTTTCGAATATTTGGTTTAACTTTTCCGTCAGGTTCCCGACGGCCTCCTCCACAGCCCACTGGCCAAAGGGTTCGCCGACGTAGTTCGACACGGCACGTATCTGGCAGCACGCGACGCCCAGCGCGTCGCATACGGCGAAAAAGGCTGCGCCTTCCATGTTCTCCACTTCCGGCAGGTACCCTTCCGACGTGTTCTCCGGGTTTCCTTCCGGCGTCTGGCGTTGGGTGCCGTCCGCTGCGTGTCCCGCCCTGTCGTCTGCCGTAAATCCGGGGTGCGGCTCCGCGAATCCGGCCGCCCCTGCCGCGTGCCCGGTGCCTTCCGCCGCGTTTCCCGCCCCGCCCGTTGCCGCGACTCCGTCGCCCGAGCGGTTGACGGTGACCCCGGCCGCGAGGGGCAGTCCCAGGTCGGGGCCCGAGGTCTCGTATTCGCGGGCGTAACGCTCGGGGATGCCCGCTATGCGTTCGCAGACCACTTCGACCACCTCGCCGCGCCGCAATGTCCGGTCACAGGCGCCGGCAATGCCGGCCAGTACCACCAACTGCGGCTTTTTGGCTTTCACGGCGCGCAGCGTCGCCGCCGCGATTTCGGCCATGCCCACCCCGCCGACGAATACCGGGTCGCGGGGCTCGGTGAGGATGAACGCCTTGGCCTCCTCGATGGTCGGGAAAATGAAAATCCGTTTCACCTTACCGGCCTACGACTGCTTCGAGCTCCTCGACCGTGACGGGTATCTTCTTGTCGCCCAGCATACGGCTCCCGCTCTCCGTCACAAGGATGTCGTCCTCGATGCGGATGCCGCCGAAGTCGCGGTAGCCCTCCAGGGCGTCGTAATCGACGATCCCCTTGTAAAGGCCCTCGGCCCGGCATTTGTCGATCAGCGCCGGGATGAAGTAGAGCCCCGGTTCGTCGGTCATTACTGTCCCCGGTTCGAGGCGCCACGCCGCACGGTAAATGCAGGTCGCGGACTTGGCGGCGCGTTGGGCGATCGAGGAGAAGTCGAAGCTCCGCTCGCCCATCGCCTCGCAGTCGTGCACGTCCATGCCCAGCCCGTGTCCCAGCCCGTGGGGCATGAACATCGTCATGGCACCCGCGGCCACGGCGTCGGCCGCCGATCCCTTGATCAGCCCTATTCCGGCAAGCCCTTCGGCCAGCGTCGTGTAGGCGGCGTTGTGTATCTCGGAGTACATCATGTGCGGTTTGACGATGTTGGCCACATGGTCGTGTGCCGCCAGCACGATGTTGTAGACATCCTTCTGTTTCTGCGTGAATTTCCCGCTTACGGGGTAGGTGCGGGTGTGGTCGGAGCAGTAGTTGTCGACCGTTTCGCCGCCCGCGTCGCACAGCAGCAGACGCCCCTCTTCCAGTACGCCGTCGGCGTTGAGGTTATGCAGCGTTTCGCCGTGCTGCGAGACGATCGACGGGAACGACACGCCCGAACCGTAGGATTTGGCGACGCCTTCGATGGCGCCCGCGATTTCGCGCTCGACGACGCCCGGGCGGCACATCTTCATGGCCAGCGTGTGCATCTTGTAGCCGATTTGGAACGCGCGCTCCATCTCTTCGATCTCCTCGGCGCTCTTTTTCTCGCGCATTTCGGCCACGGCGAACATCAGGTCTACCGACTTGTAGTCGTGCAGCAGTGCGGGTTTGATACCCAGCAGCGACGACAGCCAAAGCTTTGTCTCTCCGCGGTAAGGGGGCAGGAAATGGATTTTGCGCCCCAGCGAAATGGCTTTGCGGAGCCGTTTCTCGAGTTCGGAGAGGGGATATGTCGCTGTGATGCCGACCTTTGCGCCCAGCTCGCGCAACGTGGGCTGCGGGCCTGTCCAGATGATGTCCTCGACCGTGAAATCGTCGCCGTAGAGTGCCTCTTCGCCCGTGTCGGCGTCGATCAGGCCCGCCAGCGAGGGGACGTTCAGCCCGAAATAGTAGAGGAACGACGAATCCTGCCGGAAATAGTAGGCGTTGTTCGGGTAGTTGTTGGGTGACAGGGGGTTGCCCGGGAACAGGACGATGCCCGACCCGATTTTGGTGCGCAGCATGTTGCGGCGCGCGGCGTAGGTTTTTGCTGAGAACATATGCGTAGTGTTTTAGATTTCCGATAATCCGTATTTCGTTTCCGGGGACGGTTTCCCGCGCCTTTCACAGGGCTACGTATCCCTCCTTTTACAAAAATAGTAAAAATATGGCAAGCCCGTTCCCCGGCGGGTTTATTTTTTGCGGAGGGCGATGGCCCGGAGCGGAAGGCTTTCGCCGCTCCGCCGCAGCCCGGCGGCTTTGCCCGGGACGGTTGCCCCGCCGCCCTGCTGTCCGGGCGGAGTCGGGCCGTTCCGCTGCGCCCCGCTTCCTTCGTCAGAATTCGATGACGGCACCCGTTTCGCCCACCGTGACGGTGACTTCGCGTCCCATGTAAAGCGCCACATTGGGGTCTTCGTGCCCCGCGGGCAGGCCGAAGACGACCGGGATTCCCAGCGGCCGCACGTATTGCGCAACGATGTCGTAGGGGTCGGTGATGCCGAAATGTTTTTGTCCGGCCATGTCGGAAAAATGCCCGACGAGGATGGCTTTGCATTTGGCGAGCTTTCCGCTCCGGGCGAGTTGTTGCATCATGCGGTCGAGGCGGTACATGTGTTCGCCGACCTCCTCGATGAAGAGCACCGTGGGGGCGTCGAAGTCGGGTTCCTCGGGTGTGCCGAGCGACGAGCAGACGATCGCAAGGTTGCCGCCCGTGAGGCGTCCGCGGGCCGTGCCCGGGCAGTTGAGCGGGTGTGGGCCGGTGTCGATACGCTGCCGCAGTCCCAGCAGAGCACTGCGCAGCGCTTCGTCGGAGACGATCGCGTCGGCGGTCTCCTCGCTCCCGAAGCGGAACTTGCCCGGCATGGTGGCATGGAGGCTCTCAACGCCCAGCCGTCCCAGTGCCAGGTGGAGCATCGTGACGTCGCTGAACCCGACGACCCATTTTGGGTGCTCGCGCAGGTGGCTGAGGTCGATGAGCGGCAGCAGCCGTACCGAGCCGTAACCGCCCTGGAAGCTGACGACGGCTTTTACGCCGGGGTCGTCGATCATCGCCTGCAGGTCGGCGGCGCGCTGGGCATCGGTACCTGCGAAATAGGGTTGCTCGCGGTCGGCGGTATGCGGCCCGAACTTAACCTTCAGGCCCCACGATTCGAAGCGCTCGCGCACTTTTGCCGTGTCGGCCTTCTCCGACAGTTTCCGCGCCGGGGTGACGATGCCCACCGTGTCGCCGGGCCGCAGGTAGGGCGGGCGGATGAATTGCGTCCGGGCGGATGGTTGTGCGGTGTCGGGGTGCAGTGTAGGGGGTGTCTCCGCGCCGGTTGCGTGCGGGGTGCAGATCGATGCATTGTCGGTTTGCAGAGCGGCCGTTGCACGTTGTACCGTATCGGAGGGTGAAGGCGGGGTTTGTCGTGCGGGCGCCATCCCGATGCAGGAGAACAGGACGGCGAGGAGCAAGGGGTATTTCATGCTGGGATTAGTGTTGTTGTATGCTGTTGTTTGTGTGGTTGTCTTGTGTGTTTGCCGTGCGTGCTGTGCCGGGTTGCATGGGCGGTGCCGATACCTGCCGGAGTGTCCGTCGTTCCGCCTGCCCGGGGAATTATCTCTTGTGCCGGGCCAACCCTTCGGGCAGGGGTAGCCGGATACGGGTAAGGCTGACGACGGCTCCTGTGAGTGCGAACCCGCCGGCGAGCAGGAGTGCCGTGTGGGTGCTGTCGTCGGGGACGATGTGGAACAGCAGCGCCATCAGGGCCGCACCCGTGGTCTGGCCTATGAGACGCGCCGTAGCGAGCATGCCGCTGGCGCTTCCGCTCCTCTCGTGCGGAGCCGAGGCGATCAGGATGCTGTTGTTGGGCGACTGGAAAAGCCCGAAGCCGGCACCGCAGAGCACCAGCCGCCATACGATGTCGCCCGGTGCGGGGTGTTCGGGCAGGAATGCCAGCAGGAACAGTCCCGCGGCCATGGCCGTCAGCCCTGTCCCGCCGAGCAGTCCGGCGTGGATGCGCTCGACGAGCATTCCGGCCACGGGAGCCACGACCATGATCACGGCCGGCCATGCGGTCATCAGCAGCCCTGTCGCCACTTCGTCGTAGCCGAATTCGTGTTGCAGGTAGAACGGCAGCGCTACCATGGCCAGCATTTGCCCCAGGAACGAGCAGATCGACGTGACGACCGAAACCGAAAAGATCGGGATGCGCAGCAGGTCGAACGGCAGGATCGGATAGGGCTCGCGCAGCTGGCTGCGGATGAAGAAGAACCCGACGATGAGCAGCGCTGCGATGCCCAGGGTGAGCAGCCGCGGGTCGAGCCCGTGCGAAAACCCTTCGACCGAAGCCATCAGCAAGCCGAAGGTCAGGGCGTTCATTACGGCGTCGCGCCAGTCGAAACGGCGTGCGCTCACCCGCACGGGATTGTCCGGCAGGAAGCGGCGGCTCAGCCACAGCGCCACCAGCCCGATGGGGATGTTCACGGCGAAGAGCCACGGCCACTCGGCGACGGAGAGGATGCCCGCAGCCAGCGTAGGCCCGGCGACCGACGACACGGCGACGACCGTGGCGTTGATGCCCATGCCGCGTCCCAGTTGCGCCTTGGGGTAGATGATGCGGATAAGCGTGGTGTTGACCGATGTGACGGCCGCGGCGCCGAACCCCTGCATCACGCGCGCCAGCACCAGCGTCGGGAGTGATGTCGAAAGGGCGCAGCCCACCGAGGCCACGGTGAAGAGCATCAGGCCGCCGATATAGACTTTGCGGTAGCCCACCACGTCGCCCAATGCCGAAAACGACAGCAGCGAGATCATGATGGCCAGCTGGTAGGCGTTGACGATCCAGATCGAGTCGGCCGACGAGATCCCCAGTTCCAGCCCGATGGTGGGCAGGGCGACGTTGGCGATGGCGCTGTCGATCACCGACAGCGAGACGCCGAACGCTACGGCCAGGATGGCCCACAGGCGGCGGGGCATCGGAAGCCCGTCGTCAGGTCGTGCGATATGGGGTGCGGCGTTCATTGCAGGGACAAAGATAATGTAATCGCGGCTCAATTCAAATTCGGGGCGGCCCGCAGGCTGGTTGTAGCTGGATCGGCCGGGTTGCGGGAAAGGGCTCGCCGCCGGTTTCGGGGATGCTTCTGACTGCCCGCAGCGTGTCTGTCGTCGGATGCTGCCGCCGGACGCCTCTCTCAGCGCTTTGCGTTTTGGCGGCGCCCGCGCCTCCGGCTGCTGCCGTAGGTGAGGCTGTCCGTGCCCCCCCCCTTTCCTGTGCTGTAAAAAACGGAAGCCCGGGATTATCCGGGCCTCCGTCACACAACTATGAATTTGAACTTTTTATTTTAAAAATTGGCTGTGTTCGTTTTAGGGATTGGGTGTCGCATACGGTTTACCTTCGGCTGTCTTCGGGGACGATTTCGCCCTCGGGTTCGATGCCCTTGAGGTATTTGCCGAGGAATTTCTCCATCGTGCGGTAGAAATCGAAGCGGTTTTCCTCGTTGTGGAAGCCGTGTCCCTCGTTGTCCTTGACCATGTAGTCGACATGCACGCCGCGTTTGCGCAGGGCGTCGACCATCTGGTTGCTCTCGTTAATGTTCACACGGGGGTCGTTGGCGCCCTGTACCACCAGCAGCGGGGTTTTGATCCGTTCGGCGTTGAGTGCCGGGGAGTTTTCGCGCAGCATTTGGGCGTCCTTTTCGGGATTGCCGACCATTTCGTACATCATGTCGAGCATCGGTTTCCAGTAGGGAGGGATGGTTTGCAGGAACGAGAAGAGGTTCGATACGCCCACGTAGTCCACGGCGCAGGCATAGAGGTCGGGATCCTTGACGATACCCTGCAACGTGGCGTAACCGCCGTAGCTGCCGCCGTAGATGGCAATCTTCGCGGGATCGGCGATGCCTTTTTCGATCAGCCAGTTCACGCCGTCCGTAATGTCGTCCTGCATGGTCTGGCCCCACTTGCCGTAGGCGATTTCTGTGAATTTGCGTCCGAAGCCGGTCGAACCGCGGAAGTTCATCTGCAGTACGGCGTAACCGCGGTTGGCGAGGAACTGCACCTCGGGGTTGAATCCCCACGAGTCGCGGGCCCACGGGCCGCCATGGGGATTGACCACTACGGGCAGGTTCTTGGCGTTGTGAAGCGTTTTGCCGACGGGCAGCGTGAGGTAGCCCTCGATTTCGAGGCCGTCGCGCGAGGTATAGGTAACCGGTGTCATCTCGGCCATCTGCTGCTCCTCGATCCAGGGTGCGAGGTCGGCCAGTTTGGTCATCGTGTCGGCTTTCACGTCGTAGAGGTAGTAAGCGCCCATCGTGCGGTCGCCGCCCGCATAGACGATATATTTGTCTTCGGCCTTGTTCCAGCCGCTGATGCCGACTTCGTAACCGCGCAGGTGTTTCTCCATGCGGCCGAACATCTCGCCCGTCGCCTTGTCGAAGAAATGGCGCCTCACGCCTTTGTGGCCTTCGTACGAAACACCCTGCAATTTTTTCTGTGCATCGCTGTACCAGATGCCGCGCAGGTCGTATTTGTCGTTGGTGTAGAGTTGTTCCAGCTCCTCGCAGGTCGCCGGATCCATCAGCACGAGTGCCGATTTGTCACGCCCGAGGTTGGTGATGGCGTAAACCAGCTTGTTGTCCGGGGTGAAGGTGGCGAACGACACGCCTTCCTTGAAGTTGGTCGTCAGTACGGGACGGAAAGGTTCGGCTTCGGTTTCGCGGTAGCGGATCTGCGTGTTCACGCCGTCGACGATGGCATAGGCTACGCGCAGCTTGCCGTCATGGTCGGTCTGCCAGCCCTGGATGTCGCCGGGATTCTCGCACAGCATCGTCATCTCGCCCGTCGAGAGGTTCAGGCGGTAGGGGTCGAAGATCATCGGGTTGCGCTGGTTGGTGCCGATGATCATCAGCGAGTCGATCTCTTCGAGCGGGTCGATGATCTGTGTTCGTACGCCCGGGATGGCCGTATAGGCTTGCGGGTTGCTGCCGTCGATGTCCACGCCGTAGAGTTGGAAATTCTCGTCGCCGCCGGTGTCTTTCAGATAGAGGATGCGGTGGTCGTTGGCCCAGAAGTATCCGGCCAGGTCGCGTTCGGTTTCCGAGGTGATGCGCACGGCGTCCTTGCCGTCGACAGGTTGCACGAAGATGTTGCGGCGGCTTTCGTAAGGCGCCATGTAGGAGAAATATTTTCCGTCGGGCGATATTTGGTACCCGGTTTTTTCTGTATTGCGGAAGAAGGTTTCCAAAGGCAGCTCGGGGGCTGTCTTGGGTGTACAGGCGGCCAGTATGGCTGCCGTGGCGGCGAACATGAGGAGTTTTTTCATGGGGTTTATTCGTTTGGATTTTCGTTCTGCTTTTTCGTGCGCAAGGCGTCCCGCCAGATGCCGCAGACCGAGAGGGTCAGCAGGATCAGGATCGGGATGTCGCCGGTGTGCGACGCCCCGGGAAACATCAGGTGCGTGGCTACTTTGATTGCAAAGGCTGCCACGGCGATGAAAATGGCCAGGATGCGGATGACTTTTTCGATTTCCATACTGGGTGTCTTTTTGTTTTTGACACTGCAAACTTACAAAAGAAATTTTGAAAAACAAATAAAATTTATTGTTTTTCGATAAAATTTTTATGATAAGCAACTTTTTCCTGCCTGACCGCAGAGAAACCGTAACAAAAAACGCCCGGAGGCGTTTCTTGTAATGAATATTGTCCTGACAGCCGGGTCTATTCCGCGTCGACGAATTTGTAGAGCTGGTCGCCGCGGTGGATCGGGGTGTCGGTGTGCACGGCGCAGAGGGTGCCTTGTGCCACGGATTGCACCGGGGTGCCGTCGGTGTCGTGCAGCTCGGCGAGCGTCTGTTCGGCGATGCCGGTGGTGGCACCCATGAAGAAAATATCCTCGCCCACGGACACCGGTGCGGCTTCGACCAGTACCTCGGCCACCGATATTCTTTTGTAGAAGTTCGTCACCTTGCCTACATAGACCTTGCGCCGCGTGGCGGCCGAGCCGTAATGTTGGCTGTGTTCGGCCACGGGGCGCCCGGCGTAGTAGCCTTCCCAGAATCCGCGGTTGAAGACCGTGGCGAGCCGCTCCTTCAGCCCGGCGGCCAGGGCGGGGGTGTAGGTGCCGGCTTCGATCGCGCGCAGCGCTTCGTCGTAGCATTCCACCACGCGCTTGACGTATTCCGCGCCGCGTGCACGCCCTTCGATCTTCAGCACCCGCACACCCGCACCGATGAACCGGTCGAGGAAATCGACCGTGCAGAGGTCTTTGGGCGAGAGGACGTAGCGCCCGTCGATGTCCAGCGCCGCACCGGTCTCGGTGTCCGTGACGGTGTATTTGCGGCGGCACAGCTGGCGGCAGGCGCCGCGGTTGGCCGAGCAGTTGGTTTCGTAGAGCGAGAGGTAGCATTTACCCGAAATCGACATGCATAATGCGCCGTGGGCGAACATTTCGATTTCGACCAGCTCGCCACGCGGGCCCCGGATGTCGTTCTCGACGATCTGGCGGTGTATTTGCGCCACCTGTTCGAGCGTCAGTTCGCGTGCCAGTACCACCGTGTCGGCCCACTGCGAGAAGAACTTCACGGTTTCGGAATTCGAAATGTTGCTCTGGGTCGAAATATGCACTTCGACCCCGATGCGCCGGGCATAGAGTATCGCCGCGAAATCGGTGGCGATGATGGCGTCAATGCCTTCGGCCCTGGCGCGGTCGATTACCTCGTGGACGGTTTGCATCTCGTCCTCGTAGACGATGGTGTTGACCGTGAGGTAGGCCTTGACCCCTGCGGCGTGTGCCATGGCGACGATCTTCGCCAGGTCGTCGAGCGTGAAATTCGCAGCCGACGCCGAGCGCATGTTGAGCTTCCCGACGCCGAAATATACCGAGTCCGCCCCGGCCTGTATGGCTGCGGCCAGTGCTTCGTAAGACCCTACGGGGGCCATGATTTCTATCTCGGAGCGTTGCATAGTGTCGTTTACGGGGGATGTCCCTGTGAGGGGTGTTGCCGGAATCAGTTTTTGCGTCCCATCAGGCTCAGGGCGTATTCGCGCATCCGCTCCGTGCGGGATTTTTCGACCGAAAGGGTGTCGAGGATGCCCAGCGCCCTTTCGAAGCGCAGCGAAATCTGCTGTTCGGTGAGGCGTGGTATGTCGAGACGGTCGTAGACGGCTTTTATCGTGGCGATTTTCTCGGCGTCGGGCATCTGTGAGCGGTGCGTCGAGCGGAGCACTTCGCGCGTAGGTTCGTCGGCGCGGCTTATGGCCGTGATCATCAGGTAAGTCTGTTTGCCTTCGAGGATGTCGCCGCCGATGGCCTTGCCCAGCCTTTCGTCTCCGTAGCTGTCCAGCAGGTCGTCCTGCAACTGGAATGCCAGTCCCAGTTCGATGGCGAAGCGGCGCAGCTTGCGGCAGTCCTCTTCGGAAGCGCCGCCCAGCAGGGCGCCGATCGTGGTGGCCCCGGCCAGCAGCACCGAGGTCTTCAGCTCGATCATGTGCATGTATTCCACGACCGAAACCTTCGGCTTGCGTTCGAAATCCATGTCGTACTGCTGCCCTTCGCACACTTCGAGCGCCATGGTGTTGAACGTCGAGAGTATCTGCGGCAGCAGTTGCGCCGGCACCTCGCCCAGCAACCGGTAGGCGCAGATCAGCATGGCGTCACCCGAGAGGATCGCCACGTTCTGTCCCCACTTGGCGTAGACCGAGGGTTTGCCGCGCCGCACGGCTGCATTGTCCATGATGTCGTCGTGCAGCAGCGTGAAGTTATGGAACACCTCGACGGCCGCGGCGGCCGGCAGGGCATGTTGTATCTTGTCGGTGAAGATGCCGTTGGAGAGCATCAGCAGCATGGGGCGCAGGCGCTTGCCGCCGCCCGCGAGCGAATAGCCGATCGGGGCGTAAAGTAGCTCGGGTTCGGCCGGGAACTCGGTTTGGGCCAGGTAATTTTCGATGGCGGAGAGCAGTTGCTCGTTCGTTTGCATAGTCTGACAATACTTTTGGATCGGAATCTGTCCCAAAAGTAGGAAAAAAGTTTGGAGTAGCCGAATTTTGGATTAACTTTGACCTGATAAATTCTAACCTTTAACCAGAACACGATATGAAAAAACTCGCTATCGGCGTGGACATCGGCGGTATCAATACTGCGTTCGGCCTCGTCGACGAAAACGGCGACCTGTATGCCGAATCGGTCATTTCGACCAAGAAATACCCCAGTGTAGACGATTATCCGGCCTATGTCGAAGACCTCTGCCAGGCGATGCACGCACTGGCCGACAGCCTTTCGTTCGAGTACGAACTGACGGGTATCGGTATCGGTGCCCCCAATGCCAATTATCATAAAGGTACGGTCGAAAACCCCGCGAACCTCTGGAAATTCCGCGAGGGAGACCCCAATCCCGATGAAAGCCGCCGCGTTTTCCCGCTGGCGGACGACATCCGGAACTGCTTCGGGGGTGTGAAGGTGCTCGTGACGAACGACGCCAATGCCGCGACGATCGGCGAGATGATCTACGGCAATGCCAAGGGCATGCGCGACTTCATCATGATTACGCTCGGTACGGGCCTCGGATCGGGTTTCGTCGCCAACGGCGAGATGATCTACGGCCATGATGGCTTTGCCGGAGAGTTCGGCCATGTCATCGTCGAGCGCGACGGCCGCGAGTGCGGTTGCGGGCGGAAGGGCTGCCTGGAGACCTATGTTTCGGCTACGGGCATCAAGCGCACGGCATTCGAGCTGATGGCCAAAATGTCGGCTCCCAGCAAGCTGCGCGACATCGCTTTCGGCGATTTCGACGCTTCGATGATCTCCGCCGCTGCCGAGCAGGGCGATCCCATCGCACTCGAAGCCTTCCGTTTTACGGGCGAGATGCTCGGCCGTGCGTTGGCCGACGTGGTGACCGTCACGTCGCCCGAGGCGATTTTCCTCTTCGGCGGCCTGTCGAAGGCGGGCAAGCTGATCTTCGAGCCTACGCAGTGGTACATGGAGGAGAATATGCTCTTTGCATTCAAGAACAAGGTGAAGCTGCTTCCGAGCGGTATCCAGGGTAAGAATGCCGCGATTCTCGGCGCTTCGGCCCTGATCTGGCAGGAGGAGCATAAATAATCCGGCGGAAGGCCGGGCGACGGGCGTCGCTTCGGTTTGCCTGGCAGAGGATGAGCCGGGATTGTCTTGTCTTGCCGATGCCGTTTTCGGATTTGTCCGGATGAAAAGAATGCCGGCGGAGTTTGTGCTCCGCCGGCATTGCCGTTACATACCGGCTGCCCGGTGTCCCTGTGAAGGGCTATTTGTTGTAGGCGGTCAGCATCCAGACCATTTTCTCCTGCTCCTTCAGGTAGTCGCTCATCAGCGCCACGGTAGCCTCGTCGCCGGCCTCCGAGGCCAGTGTGAGCAATTTGCGTTCCTCGCCGATAAGGTAGCTGTACGTGGTGAGGATATGCCCGATGGCCTCATCGCCGCGTGTTACGCCCGAAACCTCCTTGACCTTGGCGACCCTGAGGTATTCGCTGAACCTGTTTTCGGGCTTGCCGCCCAGCATCAGGATGCGTTCTGCGATCTGATCGGCCTTTTCGGCAGTATCGTCGTACAGCTCTTCGAACTTGCCGTGCAGGACGAAGAACCCGTGCCCTTCGATGTCCCAGTGGAAACCCCGCAGGTTGGTGTAAAATACTTGAAAATCAGCCAGCAGCGAATGCAGTGCCGATACTACGCCCTGTACCTTCTTCTCGTCCAGGTGCAAATAATCCAGTGTTTTCATAATCGTTTTTTTTTGTTTTAATTGTTTGTATATCAAATTATTCCCTTGATCCGGTCTTCCGAGGCCGACAGGGCTGCCTTGGCCCCTTCGCCCATTGCGATCACAATCTGTTTGTAACGTATGTCCGTCACGTCGCCCGCTGCATATACGCCGGGTACCGACGTGCGGCACTCCTTGTCGGTCAGGATTTCTCCCGCGCGGTTGGTGTCGAGGATGCCGGCGAACAGCTTGCTGTTGGCCGAGAGCCCGATCTGAACGAATACGCCGTCGAGCGGCAGTCGTTTTTCCGCTCCCGTCGGGCGGTCTTTCGTGCGCAGGGCCGTCATGCGGCTGCCGTCGCCTTCGACCTCGAGCGTCTGCACGTTCGTATGTACCGCTACATTGGGGAGCATGCGCAGCTTCTCCTGCAATACCTGGTCGGCCTTGAGAGTCTCCATGAATTCGAGAACCGTCACCGAAGCGCAGGTGCCCGCCAGGTCGATTGCGGCCTCGACGCCCGAATTGCCGCCGCCGATCACAGCGATATGCTTCCCGGCGTAGAACGGCCCGTCGCAGTGGGGGCAGAAGGCTACGCCGCGGCCGATGTACTCCGCTTCGCCCGGCACCCCGAGCCTGCGCCACGAAGCTCCCGTGGCGACGACCAGTGCCGGGGCGCGGAAAACCTCCCCGCCTTTGGCATGCAGCTCCCGGATGCCGCCGTCCATGTCGAAACGCTCGATGCGCCGGTTGTCGCAGATGTCGATCCCGTAGGCTTCCATGTGTCTGCGCAGGTCGCCCGCGAGCTCTGCTCCGGTCGTGCGCGGCACCGAGACCAGGTTTTCGATGCCTACCGTTTCGTTGACCTGCCCGCCGACCTTTTCTGCCACGACCGCCACGCGGAGCCCCTTGCGGGCTGCATAGATCGCGGCCGAAGCCCCGGCGGGGCCGCCCCCGGCGACCAGCAGGTCGTATTCGCGCACGACGGGCGTGATGCCTGTGTCCGAAGTGCCGAAGCGCTCCTCGAGTTTGTCCAGCAGTTCGGCCAGCGAGCCGCGGCCGACGTGGATCAGCTCTTCGCCGTGGAAAACCGCCGGCACGGCCTGGATATTCAGCCGTGCAACCTCCTCGGGGAACAGGGCTCCGTCCACGGCCGTATGGGTGATCCGGGGGTTGGAGAGCGCCAGCAGGTTGAGCGCCTGTACCACATCGGGGCAGTTGGTGCAGGTGAGCGACATGTAGGTCGTCAGCGCGATCTGCCCGCCGAGCGCCCCGATCCGTCGGCGCGTCGCTTCGTCGGGCAGGTTTTTGCCCTTGCCGTCGGCGTTCAGCACGGCCAGTATCAGCGAGCTGAATTCATGGCCGTTGGGCACCGCCCGGAAGTGGATGCCGGTGTCCTTGTCGTTGCGCAGAAGCCGGAACTCCAGTCCCTGCCCGTCGGTGATCCGGCAGCCGATCTTCGCGGAACAGGCGGCCGTCTCTTCGAGCAGCTCGAGCAGCTCTCCGCGCGACGCATGGCCGGGGTCGGCCGTGACGTCGAACACGTAGGAGGCTTCCAGCCCCTCGAACAAGCGGAGCAACTGCTCCCTGAGTGCATGATCCAGCATGGCCCTTAGATTTTACCTACCAGGTCGATACTCGGTTTGAGCGTCTCGGCGCCCTGCTGCCATTTGGCGGGGCATACTTCGCCCGGGTGTGCCTCGACGAACTGTGCCGCGGCGACTTTGCGTAGCAACTCCTCGGCATTGCGGCCGATGCTGTTGTCCTGGATCTCCACCAGCTTGACCTTCCCCTCGGGGTTGACGACGAACGTGCCGCGGTAGGCTACGCCTTCTTCCTCGATCATGACGCCGAAGCCGCGCGAAAGTACACCCGTGGGGTCTGCGAGCATCGGGTAGTTGATTTTGCGGATGCTTTCCGAAGTGTCGTGCCAGGCTTTGTGCACGAAGTGGGTGTCGGTGCTTACCGAGTAGACCTCCACGCCCATGGCTTTGAACCGGTCGTATTTGTCGGCCATGTCCACCAACTCGGTGGGGCATACGAACGTGAAGTCAGCCGGGTAGAAAAAGAAGATCGCCCATTTGCCTTTGAGGTCTTCGTTCGTGACCGTTACGAATTTGCCGTTGTGGTAGGCCTGAACCTTGAATTCGGGTACTGTTGAATTGATGATTGATGTCATAGCTGTACTTTTTTATTTATGTGAATATTTTTTGCTGCTTTAGTTTTCTTCCTCTTTGCTGATACAAAAATAGGGGAAATCTTTATATAAATCAAATTGATAATATTTATATCATTATAGTTTTATGCTATAATTGTGCTGTGCCGTTGCCGGGGGCCGAAACCGCCTGCAAAACGAAAGCCCCGGAGCGTTAACTCCGGGGCTTGGGTTCTCCGCCCGCCTTGGGTGCGGGGTGTTCCTGTTTTATCGCATCGCGATCTGCGAGGTTCCGATCAGGCGGCCGTCGCAGAACAGTTGTACGGTGTAGGCACCAGCGGCAAAGCCTGTGCTGTTATAGTAGATACCCACTTCGAGATCCTGGTTCTGGTAGTCCACTTCGCGCATGGCCGAATAACTCAGGCGTTCGCCCTCGAAATCGAAAGTCGGCATGGCCTCGGTCGTCAGCACATAGCCGTCGGGCGAGGTGATACGGACGTAGACGGTCTTTTCGCCCGGTGTCGCCAGCTCGTTGGCCGTCAGTACGAAATCCACGCGCAGGCGCGCGGCATTCTTGATCCTCGATACGGGTTTGCTGTTGGCGTTGAGCGCCGAGAGACGGATGTCGCGGGCGCGGATCACGGCGCCGACACGTACCTTGTTGTCCAGCTCGGCAGCCTTCTCCTCGGCCATTTCGGCGCGCAGCTTCGCCGACGAGATCTCCTTGCGGTAGGTTACGTTCTCGTTGATGAGTTTTTTGTTGAGCGTATTGAGCGAGTCGATCTGGCGGATGTAGCTCTTCATGACCGTGCGCAGCGTACCCACCTCCTTTTCGTACTGTTTGATCTTGGCCAGGTTCCATGAACGCTCCTTTTTCAGGCGCGTCATCAGCGAGTCTGCGCGGTCGCGTTCCACGTTGAGGTTGGCCGAAATGCTGTCGTTGGTCACCTGCAGGTTGTCGTAGTCGGTCATCAGGCGTCCCAGGTCGTTCTGGATCGAGTCGCGGTCGGCCTGCAACAACTGGTTGTCGACCATCTGCTGGCGGTGTATGCTGAAATAAAGTACCGAAAGCGCCACCAGGATCACCGAGAGGATGATGATGACGATGCGGTAGCCGCGGATGGATTTTTCCGGGACGGGCTGCGACGTCATGTAATCGTCGTCCTCGAACTCCGAGGGGTCGTACCCTTGCTTATTCTCTTCCATAAAAACAGTTTTTTCAGTGTCGAATTTACCTGATTGTTCGCCGGGTCAGGGTTATCCTGAGGCAAAGATAACAAAATTTTTATTTTATGAGGCTCGTCATCGGGTATTTAAGCCCCTTGTAGCCCGAAATATAGGCGTTGATGCTGCCTACGCGGACGGGCGACTCGATGTAAAGCGGGATTTTGTTCTCGTCGTCCGAGATCCATAGCGTGAAGACCGTGCCGTCGGTGAAGGAGAACCCTTCGGAAGTGCCCAGCTGGCATTCGAACTTCAGGGTCTTGAAGCGTCCCATGTTGCGGATCTTCTTTGTTTCGCGGCTTATGTACCTGTAATTCAGGTGTCGGATCGTGTCCTGCAATACCATCTGGAGGGTTGCGGGCTCACCGGGTTTGAAATCCTCGGCATTGGCCGAGCGCATGGTGAAGAAAAGCGCGATGGCATCCATGCTCTCGGGAGTCAGGGGCATGGTTTTCTCCTCGAAAGGCCGTTGGCGCCGCCGCCACCGGGTATGCACCTGGTCGTTGTCCCAGTCGTAAGTGTAATAGCTCTGGAACGTGTAGTCGCCCTCCTTGAGGTCGCTTTCGAAACGTACCGGACGCAGCGTCTCGGGGCTGATCCACACCGTGTAGATATCTTCGAGGTTGAAGAACCAGCGGTAGGTGGGCAGCGTGCGGCCGATGCCCTCGACCTTGTAGAACTTGCGGTCGTCGAGCTGCACCTCGCTCGTCTTGACCTCGACCGCTCCCACTTCGGTGTTGGGGAACATCTTGGCCTTGTAGCTGACGCGGTAGAAAAGCTGCTCGCCCGGGTGGTAGAGCTGGGCTGCGGCAGGCAGTGCGGCGGTGAATAACAATATCGTGAATAACAGTCGTTTCATGGAAAAAGGGTTTTTAATGGATAAACGGTCGTGGGTATGAAATATTACGAAATCATCGAAAAATCAATCTCTTCGCGCCCCGAATAGCGCCTCCTTAACTCCCTGAGGCCGCGGTGCTCCGGCCGGGAGAGGGTGCGGTCGGCGGAGAGGATGCCGGCCGCCGCCTCGCGCGAAACGGTGAGTATTTGGACATCGAGCGTGGGGTTGGCGATCTTCAGATCAAACGCCATGCCGCTCTGGAGCGTCCCGTTGATGTCGCCCGCACCCCGCAGCTTAAGGTCGAGCTCTGCCAGGCGGAATCCGTCGTTGGTCTCGCACATGGCGTCGAGGCGTGCCCGGGACTCCTTCGAGAGCTTTTCGCCCGACATCAGGATGCAGTAGGATTGTTCGCCGCCCCGCCCTACGCGCCCGCGCAACTGGTGCAGCTGCGAGAGCCCGAACCGCTCGGCCGATTCGATGACCATGACCGTGGCGTTCGGCACGTCGACGCCTACTTCGATGACCGACGTGGCGACCATGATATCGGCCTCGCCCGACTTGAACTGGCGCATCGACTCCTCCTTGTCGGCGGGTTTCATCTTGCCGTGGCAGATCGTCGTGACGTAGTCCGGCAGCGGAAAATCGCGCGATATGGCTTCGTAGCCGTCGGTGAGGTCTTTGTAATCCATGGCCTCGGACTCCTTGATGAGCGGATATACGACATAGACCTGCCGTCCCTTGGCGATCTCCTGCTTCATGAAACCGAACAGGCGCAGCCGCGCCGCATCGGTGTAATGTACGGTCTTGATCGGCCGTCGTCCCGGCGGAAGCTCGTCGATCACCGAGACGTCGAGGTCGCCGTAGAGGGTCATGGCCAGCGTGCGGGGAATCGGCGTGGCGGTCATCACGAGGATGTGCGGCGGCTGCTCGTTTTTGGTCCAGAGCCGGGCGCGCTGCTCCACGCCGAAGCGGTGCTGCTCGTCGATCACCACGAACCCCAGGTTGGCGAACTGCACCCGGTCTTCGATCAGGGCGTGCGTGCCGATCAGGATGTGCACCTCGCCCGAGGCGATCCCTTCGAGCGCCAGCCGGCGCTCCCTGGCCTTCGAGGCGCCGGTGAGGATGGCGACCTTCACCCCCATGCCGTCGAGCATACGCGTGATGGTGGCGAAATGCTGGCGGGCGAGGATCTCGGTGGGCGCCATCATGCAGGCCTGGTAGCCGTTGTCCACGGCCAGCAGCATCGACATCAGCGCCACGAGGGTCTTGCCGCTGCCGACGTCGCCCTGCAACAGGCGGTTCATCTGGTAGCCCGTGACGGTGTCCTGCCGGATCTCCCTGATGACCCGTTTCTGCGCTCCGGTGAGCGGGAACGGTAGCTTTTCGTTGTAGAAGGTGTTGAAGACGTCCCCGACCTTCATGAACAGGAAGCCGTTGTTTTTGGCCAGACGTTCCGTACGGCGCGACTGGACGTTGAGCTGGATGCCCAGCAGTTCGTCGAATTTCAGCCTGTACTGTGCCTGCCGCAGCAGTTCGGGCGACTGCGGAAAATGGATGTTGTAGTAGGCGTCGCGCAGTGGGATCAGCCCGTAGCGGGTTCGCACCTCGTCGGGCATGTAGTCGGGGATATGGTCTTTGGCCAGCGCCCACGCATTGCAGATGATCTGGTACATGCCCTTGGCGCCGAGCACGTTCGAAAGTTTCTCGGTCGAGGGATAGATGCCCTGCATGCCGCTTTCGGCTTTGCGCGAGAGCGCCTGTTCCATGGTCTCCAGCTCGGGGTGCGCCATCGACAATTCGCCGCGGTAGAACGACGGCCGTCCGAAAATGAGGTATTCGCGTCCCACTTCGACCCGTTTTTCGATCCATTTGATACCTTGGAACCAGACCAGTTCGGCCGACCCCGTGGGGTCGGAGACATAGGCCGTGAAGCGGCGTTTGCGGCCCGTGCCGGCATAGGCTACGCCCGTCACGCGGGCGCGGAACTGGAGCAGGGTGGGCGCATCGTCGGTGATCTCGGCGATGCGGTAGACTTTCGTGCGGTCGATATAGCGGAACGGGTAGTGACGCAGCATGTCGCCCAGCGTACGGATGCCCAGCTCCTTGTCCAGAAGCCGGGCGCGGGCTTCGCCGACGCCGCCTACGAATTTTATGTCGTTGTCCAGGTAGTCCACACGACAAATATACGAAAAAACAGGAAATCCGTATCGCGCACAGGGCGTTATTCCTTTTGCCGGGTGTTGCCGCGGGCTATTCCGGGCTATTCCTGCGCGTCCTCCTCCAGCGTGACGTCGACACCGATGCGGGCGAAACTGCCCCCGCACCATCCCTCGGCTTCCGAGACGCGGTCGGCTTCGGTGAATTCGACCGGAACGGACTGTGCCGCGAACTCCCCGCCGTTGGACGGGCCGTCGGTGTCGGTAAACAGGATGTCCGCCGTCGTTTCAATGGAGAATAATTGTCCGGGAAGTTCGTAGCAACCGTCGTCCCCGGTCTGTGCCTTATAGGAGCTGTTTGGTTGGCGCACCTCGATCCCGGGTATCGGGGTGCCGGTTTTGTCGGTTACCTTGCCGCCGACCCAGATATTTACGTGCGGCGTTCCGTACATGGCGGTCGGTGGTTCTCCGTTTTTCTGTTTTTCGCAGGCCGTAGAGAACCCGAGCAGTGTCAGCAACAGGAAAGACAGGCGTTTTTTGATGCGTTTTTTCATGGCGGGAGCGGGATTGTGGTTGCTACCCGAAATATAGGGAATAAATCGGAATTCGCAAAATCGCGGATTATCTTTATCTTTGCATCACAATCGCAGACAAGATGAATCTTTCGGAATACAGTCGCCGCCCGAGTTGCGAGGTGCGCATCGGGCGGGTCGTGATCGGCGGCGGGCACCCGGTCGCCGTGCAGTCGATGACCAACACCGACACCAACGATACCGAAGCCAGCGTGGCGCAGATCGAACGGATCGACCGCGCCGGGGGAAAGATCGTGCGCCTTACGGCACAGGGGCGGCGCGAGGGCGAGAACCTTGCCCGCATCGTCCGCCGTCTGCGCGACGAGGGCTTCGATACGGCCGTCGTGGCCGACATCCACTTCCTGCCCGAGGTGGCCGCCATTGCCGCGCAATATGTCGACAAGGTGCGCATCAACCCGGGCAATTACCGCACGGATCGCGGGGAGCTGGAGGAGTTGATCGCCCGCTGCCGCGAGCGGGGCGTCGCCCTGCGCATCGGCGTCAACCACGGGTCGCTCGCCAAACGTGTCTTCGACCAGTGGGGAGATACGCCGCAGGGCATGGTCGTCTCGGCCATGGAGTTCCTGCGTGTCTGCAAGGCGCACGGATTCGACCAGGTCGTCGTGTCGATGAAGTCGAGCAACACGCGCGTCATGGTCGCCGCTTACCGGCTGCTGGTCGCGGCGATGGATGCCGAGGATATGCACTATCCGATCCACTTGGGCGTCACCGAGGCCGGCAGCGGCATCGAGGGGCGTATCAAGAGCGCCGTAGGTATCGGGGCGCTGCTCTGCGACGGCATCGGCGACACGATCCGCGTATCGCTGACCGAGGCCCCGGAGCACGAAATTCCCGTGGCGGAACTGCTGGTAAGGCACTTCGCGGAGCGCCCCGGGATATTTCCCGTGCTGCATCCCGAGCGTTACTCCCCGACCGAGTACCGCCGCCGTACGAATATACAGGTGCCGGTCGTGCACAGCGAGCCGCTCGACGGCTTCCGCGTAATCGAGGCCGTGTCGGGCAATCCCACGGCCGAGTTGCGCGCTGCGATCCTGAACCTCGATACCCCCGAACCGGTCGTCGTGAAACGCCGTTACGAGGAGACCTCGCTGGAGACATTGGCCGTGAAGGCTGCCGCCGACCTGGGGGTGCTGCTGCTCGACGGGCTGGCCGACGGCATCTGGATCGACGCGCCCGGATTTGCCGAAGACCAGGTGCGCGAAATCGAGCTGATGATCCTGCAGGCGGCGCGCGTGCGGTTCTCGCACACCGAGTACATCGCCTGCCCGAGTTGCGGCCGCACGCTTTACGACATCGAAAAGACCCTCGCCGACATCAAATCGCGCACGTCGCACCTTTCGAACCTCAAGATCGGCGTCATGGGATGCATCGTCAACGGCCCTGGCGAGATGGCCGATGCCGACTACGGGTACGTGGGTGCCGCACCCGGCCGCATCACGCTCTACAAGGGGCGCACGGTCGTGGCACGCAACATCCCGCAGCAGGAGGCGCTCGACCGCCTCGTGGAACTGATCAAGGCCGACGGCGAGTGGGTGGAGCCATGACGATCCTGCCGCTCGCATACCTGCCCTCGGTCGAGTACTTCGCGCACTTGTTGTGCGGCGGGTGCGTCGTCGACCTGGGCGAGCATTTCGTGAAGCGCTCGGAGCGCAACCGCGCCCGTATCCTCGCTACGGATGGGGTGATGGAGCTGACCGTCCACGTGTGTCATGCCAACCGTCCCCGCCAGCCCGTACGCGACGTGCGGATCGACTATTCGAAACGCTGGCAGCACCAGCACTGGGGGGCGTTGGTCGCCTCCTACAAAGGGTCGCCCTATTTCGATTTTTACGCTGAATATTTCGAACCTTTCTACCGCCGGGAATACGGATTCCTGGCCGATTACAATGCCGAACTGCTCGGTCGGCTCTGCTCCCTGCTGCGCGTTCCCATGCCGGAGTTCTCCCAGGCGTATGTCGCTGCCGCCGCGGGCGACACCGACCTGCGTCCCAAACGGCGCAATGAGGGCCCGGCGTTCATTGCCGAGCCCTATGTGCAGGTCTTCTCCGACCGTATGCCTTTCCAGCCTAATTTGTCGGTTGCGGATTTACTGTTCGCCGAGGGCCCTGAAGCCGTTTCGGTTTTAAGACGTTGCCGACTCTGAGCGTCACGCTGTCGCGCAACGGCCCGGCGATGGCCTTGATTTCGACCGTGCCCCGCAGCGACACCGAATCCGTGCGGTACTGGCACGTGGCGTATTCCGTCACGGCCAGCGTGTCGGCCCCTGCGAGCAGCGTGGGGGCACCGGCCGACGAATAGATATGGAATGCCTGCCGTTCGCCGTCGCGCAGCGTCCGCCGCTTGTCTGTGATGTGCAGTGTCGGTTCCTCCTTGTTCCACAGAGCCTTATAGAGGTAGAACGCATCCTTGCGCTCGCGGCGGTCGATGGTCACGAGACCGGCGCCGTTCACCCCGTAAGGCCGGCGTACCGAACCGTAGTCGAACATGTTGTTGATCCATGTCCCCCAGAAAAGCGAGTCGTTCTGGAGGTTTTTGGCATACTGCTCGTGGAAGTGAGTCTGACGCTCCTCGGGCATCCAGTTCGCGCGGGGTGCCGCCTGTGCCGTATAGCTTTTGTGTCCGATGAAGCCGCTGCCCCCGTAACAGATTCCCGAGCGGAGGTGTGACCACCCTTTCTGCAACTGGTCGCGCCATACGGTCACGTCGTCCGTCGTGCCTTTGCGCCAGCCTACGTCCTGTCGCCAGACGATCAGGTCGGTGATGAAGTTGATATTGCCGTCCTGGTCGCTGCAGGCCACCGTGGGACGCGAAGGGTCGAGGGCGTGTGCCGCCGCGTTGAGCTTGCCCAGGTAAGGCGTTACGTCGTTGCCGCGCGTCCAAAGCCGCGAAAAGATACCCCACATCACCACCGAGGGGTGGTTGTAGTTTTGGGCAATGATCTCCTGCAACTGTTGCAGGCCGTTCTGTTCGAACTGCGGGGTGGCGTAGTAGGCCACGTCGCCCAGGAACGAGGAGCGGTGGAACGGCGCATCGACCCATACCAGCATGCCCAGCTCGTCACAACGGTCGTAGAGGTATTGCGCATGGGGCATCACGGCCGAACGCAGGGCGTTCGCCCCGAGGGTGCGGATCTGGCCGAGGTCAGCCTCATAGTCGGGCGCGATGAGTGCGCCGCCCGAGATGGCGTTGTCGTGGTAGAGCGTTACGCCGTGTATCGGGATGCGGCTGCCGTTGACCGCAAAGCCGCCCGCCGGGGTGGCTACGATGCTGCGGAAGCCCGTGCGCACGGCGACGCTGTCGGTGACGGTCGCGTCGCCGATGCTTACCGATACCCGGTAGAGGGCCGGGTTGGCGGGACTCCACAACTGCGGGGCGTCGACCGAGAAGGGAATCGTGACGGGTTTCCCGTCGATGCGCGTTTTCTGTCGTTTGGAAAATACGCGGCTGCCGTCGGGCGCTGTGATGTCGAGCGTCAGGACGCAACTGTTCTCCCCGCCGGTAACCAGATGGATCTCCGCTTCGCCTTCGACCCGCTCGTCGCCGACCGAGTTCTGATGTACCAGTATTCCGTCCGAGCCTAAGTAGAGGGGTGATACGGCTGTTTTTTCCGTAAGGATCAGCTCCGCTTCACGGTAAATGCCTCCGTAGAGATTCATGTCCGTCGAGGTGGGAAGCACGTCGTCGCAGTAATTGTTGCTGACGACGACCAGCAGCGCATTGTCGGAACCGAACCGTATCTTGTCGGTGATTTCGAGCGCAAAAGCCGTACCTCCGCCCTTGTGCCCGCCGACATAGTAGCCGTTGACGAAGACGTCGGCCACGCTTTGCACGCCGTAGAATTTCACGAATAACCGTTTGGTCGCCCATTCGGCCGGGATATACATGTCGTTCTGGTAGTTGGCCGTTGTTTCGAGGAAATATCCGGTGCCTCCCGTATCTGTATTCCAGGTGTGGGGCAGCGTAACATGTCGGGCGTTGTCGCTGCTGTTCTCCGACTTGAAGAAGAAACGCCATCCCTCGTTCAGGGGGAATACCTCGCGGGCCTGTGTAGAGGCGCAGATGGCGAGGAGCAGGAGTGTCGCTATGTATCGTTTCATTGTCTCGGATGGTTTTGGTGTCCTGATGCAAAGATAATACAACGCCGGCTCAAAATCAAATTTTCCGCTGCGGGCGCCGTTCCCGTGCGGTCGGTATCCGGAGTCGGCTGTCCGGCGTTATTCGGGGCGGAATGTATGTCGGGATATACGTACGGCGTGTTTGTCGGTTGAGTGGTGTGCATTCGTATTGGGCCGTTGCGTGATTGTAGAAACACTGCCGGGTCGGGCGCGAGCGGATATTAGGACAGGGTCGGTCATTGCGGGCCGCCTGCCGCGCGTGATGCCCGCGAGAGGAAGATCGGAAGAGTTCCGCGGAACTTCCGGGCACAAAAAAAGCGGCAGACCGCGCCTCTTCGGTCTGCCGCAGGCAGGAGTTTTACTTGAAAAGTGGGAGTTGTTGTTACCAAAAAACTTTGGGGATGTGCGACTCCTGCCTTGGGGTATGTTTCCGGGTTCCCGGCGCTGCTGCGAGGCAGCGCCGGATTCCGCGGGAAAGATGTCTTAGTCAAGAACAACCGGTTTGACCTTGACCTGAACGAGGGTCTTGGCGACGCCGTACTTGTGCTGAACCGATACGGGAATCAGTACCGATACCTCTTTGCCGAGGTCGTTGCCAAGCAGGCTGTGGAAATCAAGTTTCGTAGCATCCTGGGCATTCGTCTCAAAGCAGTTCTGACCCGAAGGCATCTTGAAGAACGAGTTGGCGCTATAAAGCTTTCTCTTGGCAACCTCGGTTGCGTAGTTGTCGGCAGTGATACCCTCGATGCTGACAGCCGAAATATTGCCCTGCGCGTCGACAGCCTGATTGACAACTGCTTCGGCAAAGTTCCATTGAGCGGTCTTGACATCGTAGTACTTGTAGCGTTCGGGAGCATATTCATCCTCACCTTGCGCTGCTACCGGGGCTTTTGCAGCTACGAGGTAGTTCTGGAAGTCTCGGATCGAAATAGCCTCTGCGCAATCGATAGTCTGTCCTTCAGCTGCATAGGGAAGCTCTACGACACCCAGGTCGTTCACGAACTTGAGCGGGGCAACGTAGGAAAGTTCGAACGTTTCGACCAGATAGATGTTCTTCGGGTTGATTGAGCCCCAAATCTTCGCGTTCGCACGCTGGCCGAGCAGTGCATAGCCGGCTGCATTTTCACCCACGAATACGGATATCTCGGATGCGACCGACTTGCCGTTGTCTATACCGAACCATGCATTCTGCGTCTGAGAGCCGTTGAACTGGATTCTCGAAGCATTACCGCTGAGGGTCTTCGATTGCAGCACATAGCCGTAATCGTCGTTGTTGTGCTCTACCTGGGGTTCGGCGGTTGCAGGGTTAAAGTTAACCTTGAAGTCCGTAACTGGCTGCGTTTTGGAGAACTGAATATCCCATACGGCGCAGTTGTTCATATTGGCGAGCGGCTTCTTGTCGGTAAATGCGCTTGCCAGGTCGAACTCATAGTTAACCAACTTATCGACAGTTCCGTTGCGGTATTCCGGGTTGGCCGTGTTAATGTGGATCGGCGTGACCTTGACACTCTTGTTCGCGTTGCCTGCGTAGTCGGAGTGCCACCATGCGGTATTCTTCGTAACCGTAGCCTTCAGCTCGACGGTGAAGTTTACACCAAAGGTGATCGTCAGACCGCCGTCTACGTTGCCGTCCTTGCGTACCAGATTGATCGTAACGAACATATCCTTACCGTCCTTGTACTTGCTGAGCAGCTTCCCGTCCAGGTCGATAATCTTACCGATCTGGTCGGCCGTCAGGTGCCATTCGAACGCGGGTGTCGACTCTGCGGCATTGGCATCGAGTCCATACCACATTTCGTAATTGCCGTTCTTGTAATCGTCGGAGGTCTTGTCCGTAACGACCTTGCCTAAACCGGTATTATTGTTGCGCTCCGTCCATTTGTCGGTCGTGCTGATACCTGCGACTTTATAAGTATTCACGAAATCGGCCTGTGACATGCCGCTCTCGCCCATCTTCTCGAGGATATGCTTGTTCATATCATCCCAAAGGAACTTATAGGTATAGCTGCAACCCAGTTTCGTATAGATCTTGTCGATCGGGAAGCTGAAGGTCTTTTGTGTCCATTTGAGCTGGAGCCATTTTACGTCTACGATCTCATTGCGTTTTGCATCCCACAATTCGACGCGTACAACGGGGGTTTTACCGATGGCTGCCTGGTTATTCTCGGTTCCTTCCGGGGTAACGGGGGTTGCAACCGAGCCGTTCAGTTTGATGTACTTCTGGTTGTCGGCCTCGTTTTCGCCGCGTTTGAACGGGACTGTCGGCACTGCGAAACGGAATTCCAAACCCGCAACAGCAAGAGCTGCCTTATTGATTTCACGGGCCTTAGCTCCCTCTGCATTGGTTGCACAACCGGTAACCAGGGTCAGCAGGTCGATCGTTTCGTCGTAATCGCAAGTCGCAGCCGGCTTCGATGCCACCAAATCTGTTGCCTTCTTATACGTCTCGTAGAAATGATAATGTTTGCTGTCCGTATCGCTGTACTTGGCAATTCCTTCCCCGTCATCGCGCAGGGCTGCGATCTTAACATCATAGATATATTCGCTCAGTTTCGTATAGTCGGAATAAATGAACGTATCGTCGGCATCGTCTTCCAGCCATTTCTCCGCGATAGGCACCTTCAATGCTGCCGTATAGATATTATTTTCGGGAGCAGGCTTTACAAGACCATAACCGGCAACACGACGTGTGTTGACTGTCAGTTCGTTGCTCTTGATGTTCCATGCACTGCCGGCCTCGGTCGACCATGTGTTGGAAACGACGGACAGGAGCGTGCTGCCGACGGCGGAACGCGAAACAGCCTGTTCGAACACGAACGAAGGAGTCTCGATATCGCTGTTGGTAACGACCGAAGGCGAAACGTGGTAGCGAACGGGTGTAGCTTTTTCGGAAATATACCAATACTTTTCGGTAGCAGGAGTAACAGCGGCCGTTTCCGTAGAGGTATTGACCTTCATTTTCTTGTAGCGTAACGAGTTGACTTCGATCGTCTCAATGCCGTTTTCATACAGATCGGGAATCAGCGTTACACTGGTCAGACGTCCCGATACCCATTTTTGCAACTCTGCCGTCAAATCTGTTTTCGCATCGGCAATGGCATCGGCAATAGCATTGGTTATAACACCGTTTTCTGCCAAGGCGTCGGTCAGGCACTGGTGCATTTTACCATCGTATTGCGAAATGGCAGTCGTGATAGCCTGGTAGATCTTGCCTTCCTTACCAGCTTCGGACGAAAGCGCTGCATCGAGTGCCGATGTGAAACGCGTGTCGAAAGCTGCCTGGAAAGCTGCTCCGTTTGCATTTACAGCAGCAGCTACAGCATCGTCGATGGCCTTCTTGATGGCTGCATCGGTGTTGTAGACTTTCAAGTTCTTTGCAAGAGCTACGGCATCTGCAACACTGGCGATTGTCGCATAGGTTTTGGCAGCATCTGCTGTCTTGAGGAAAGCCCCGTCGCAATATTTCTTCAGATTATCAATATTGGTTTGCAAGCTTTCATGGGCTTTAACTGCTTTTTCGAGTTCTTTTTCAAGCTGCTCGATATCACCTGTGGCGGAAGAAATGGCCTTTTCCTGTTCGTTGATTTTTTGCTGAAGATCCTTGTCGGCCTGCTCCAGCGTACTGATTGTAACCTTTAGGGAGTTGAGTTGTTCCTCAAGCGAGGCAAGCTTGCCCGTCTCGAGGCCTTCGATTTTGTTGTTGATTTCCTTGATGTCGTCGTCGTAGTCTTTACAACCGACACCGGCTAACAATGTTCCCGTGAGGAACAGTGCGGATAATTATTTTGACCTTGTTTATCAGTCTGTTAATGACAATAAGAAATAGCCGGTTGACAGGACGGTTTACAATCCGCCGGTATTCGTTTCGAGCGGTTCTGTCCGGGGGATTTGCCAGATGCGTTTGTTGGCGCTGATAATCTTGTCGGTGTCGAACTCCTTGAGGTAGGTCTCGATCTCCGCGGGATTGCGTCCCATGTTCTGAGCGATCAGGGGCAGGGGAACGTCGGCATGGTAGAGCCTGGACGCATAGGTATGGCGTGCCGCGTAGAAGGTGACTTTCCGCGTGAGGCCGATGCGTTTGGCAACCCGTTGCAGGCTTTGGTTTATCACGTTGTTCGCATAGGTGATCCGCTCGAACTGATGCACAGGGTCTTCGTCGAAGTAAATCGGAAAGACGAAATCGTTGCCCCGCGCCTTTCCCGGCCCTAAGAACGGCACCATGTAGGGCCATGCCACCGACCGTTCGACCAGCACCCGTGTCGGGTGTTGCGTCTTGGCACGGACGAGGTTGATTTCGTAGAACGTGGCTGTGGCCTTGTGCACCTCGGCATATCGCAGGCCGTATGTCGTACGATCCCGGTCGTATTTCTCCTTGTCAGGAATTTCGATGCAGACCATATCCTTCCACTTCAGCCGGGCGAGGTCGACCAGGGCAAGCCCCTGGAAAATATAGGAGCAGATAAACAGCGCGAGCGAAAACTGTTCGGCGTCGATCGCGGCCTGCCTGACGGTGCCGTCCGCCCCGTACACCCGGCTGCGCCAGTAGCGTCGTTGCATCGTTTTTACATCGGGCTTCGGGTTCGTCTTATAATAATAGGTGTCGAGGTAGTAACGTACGATCGCCTCCAGTTCCCCGGTTTCCAGCGCCCGTTTGGCCGTCCTGACATCGAGCCTCCGGCTGAGGCGGAACCCGTGGAACGGGCTTATGGCCAGCTGGCCGCTTTGGCAGGCGTAATTCATCAGCGCCTTGAATGCGCTGAAGAAGCGTTTTATGCTCGTGTCGGCGTAGCGCGTATGGAGGTGCTGTTCGAAATCCTGCAGCCAGGCCTTGTCCACGTCGAACAGCTCGACCGTCCGGTTCTGGGAATACCGTCCGATAATATGCCGCAGCGTCTGGTAGCCGGCCGCCGTATTGTGTTTCTGCATGGTGTCCCTGAAATAGGCGATGCGTTCTTCGAACAGGTCGTCCAGCGTTTTGCGCGACGGCGGTTTCCGCCCCGAAGCCTCGAGCAGGCTCTGTACCGAATAGGCCATGCCCTGGCGTTCGTAATCCAGCACCTTGTTTTTCAGGCACATCAATTCCGATTCGATAAGGGCGTTCATATTCATCGAAAGGGGATGGCGTCCGCGTACTTCCTGTTTCGCCGTATTCCAGAGTTTTGCGGGACAGGAGAGCCCCGTACTCTTGTATTTACGTTTGCCGTTGTAACAGACCCGGATCATGACGGGGTGTTCGCCGTTGGCAAGGGTCTTGGAGGTGTAAAGGAGCGCGGTAATGGTAGCTTTTGCAATTTTCATCTTTTTTCCGGTTTACGCTATGGTTTACAAATTAAGGGGCGGAAAAAGCCCCGTTGCCCCGGCAACATATGTCCTATGCGATTGATATGCAATAATAAATCCGACCTTATTCCCCGTCGGGAAAAGGCACAAGAAAAATCCCTCTCCGGGAGAGGGATTCATCCTGTGGCCGCGCATGCCGATCAGCCTTTGCGCTTGTAGCGTGAGGGGCTTGTGCCGGTATGCTGCTTGAAGTATTTGCCGAAGAACGACTGGGTCGAGAAATTGAGGTGGTAAGCGATTTCCTGGATACTCATTCCCGAGTATTTCAGCAACGCTTTGGCCTCGAGGATCACCGACTCGTCGATCCAGCGCGCAGCAGTTTTCCCGCTGACTTCCTTGACGACCGATGAAAGGTATTTAGGCGTGATATTCAACTGTTTGGCATAGAAACTCACGTTGCGTTCCCGCTTGTTGTACTGTTGTAAAAGGGACATGAATTCGTCGAAAAGTACTTCGCAGCGCCCCTGTTTGATTCCGCCGGGCTGCTCGCGCTGGTTAATCTCGGTGATGATGTAGAACGCCGTGGTAAAGAGCGTGCGGATGATCTCGTGGCGGTAACGCTCCTTGTCGCTGCGCAGCATGGTTTTGATCAGTTGGAACAACTGGCGTATCTCATCCACGTCCTGCGGCGCGACTTCCAGCACGGGGGCTTTCCCGAAGCGCATGTAGACCGGCAGCGAGGTAGAAAGGTCGATCTGGATTTCGTTGACGAACGATTTGGAGAAGGCGAGGAAATAGGCTGCGGCGTTCGCCGAACATTTCACCGTGCGGATGATGCTGTCGGGATTGAAAAAGACGATCGTATTGGGTTTGACACTGTAATTCTGCATGTCGATCGACACGGTCGCCTCGCCTGTCATCATGATGATGGCCGAAAAACCGTCGATCGAAGCCGGGTACTCGGCCGTCGTATTGTTCTGTGCAGAAAGCGTTGTGATTACCAGGTCGTCGGAGAGATAGAACACATCGTTCATCTCCTTTTTGATACGGGAGATCGAAACCTTACGCAAGTTCTCCCTTCCGCTCTCCCTTATCGCCCTTGCCGTTTTGATAGTATCCGCCATATCGTCGTGGTATTTCGGACAAATGTAACATTTTTCATACGCAAATGCAATATCTCGTGCAAAAAACAAAGGAAACGCAATGTCCGCGGCCGGATTTTGTCCCGCCTTTATTTCCCCTCCTCGCGGGGGCACATCACACGCAGGCCGCCGGCGATACACTCGATATGCAGCGGAAATTCGGCACCCTTCTGGCCGTCGACGTCCGTAGGTTCGTTGAGTGTCGAGACGATGTCCAGCGCCCGAACCCGCAGGTGGCGGACGATCTTGGGGTTTCCGCCCAGCAGGTAACGCCCCATGGCCAGCGTCGAACGCAGGAAATTCTTCTTTTCGAGCATCAGGCAGTCGAACAGGCCGTCCTTGATCGACGACCGGCGCGCAAGGCGGAATCCCCCGGCGGTTTCGCCGTTGAAAACCAGCACCATGAGCGAATTGAAATCGAACGCCTCGCCGTCGGCCACGACCTGGAGCGGCACGGCGTGCATCGCCCGGAACTCCTTGACCCCTTCGATGATATAGGCCAACTTGCCGATTTTGTGCTTGCGTTCGTCGGGCGTACGCTGCGAGGTGGTGGTAAAGATGCCGAAGCTGAAAATATTGACGAAGTAGAGGCCGTTCACACAGCCGCAATCCACCCGGTCGATGGCGCCCGAGGCAATCTGCCTTGCTGCTTCGAGCGGTTTGTGCGACATGCCGAGCGCCCCGGCGAAATCGTTGGCCGTACCTGCGGGGATTACCCCCAAGGGGATATCCAGCCCCTTGCTTTTCATGGAGTTGACCACATAGTTGACCGTGCCGTCGCCGCCGGCCACGACCATCAGGCTGATCTGCTCGTTGCCGTCGAAGGGATTGGCTTCGAAGTCGATCGGCTGCGGGGTAATCTCGTAGCCGTAAGCCCGGAATACGGTGCAGATGCTATCGGTACAGTGGCCGATCTTGCACTTGCCGGATTGGGTGTTGTAGAGGAAAACTGCGCTTTTCATAAATCGGTTATTGCATGATTGCCGCCTTCATGGCGGGCGAAACATACTCTTCATAGCCATCCGCGCCGTCGGCGAGGATGAAATAGACCTTCATCCGGGGCATGGACTTCGCCGCGGCCAGCGCATCGTCGGCCCCCATCGCCAGGAACATGGTTCCCAGAGCGTCGGCCTCGGCGCAGGTCGGAGCCGCGACCGTCACCGACAGCAGGCGCGAAACGGCGCTGCGCCCCGTGCGGGGGTCGATCGTGTGGGCGATCTTGTTGCCTTTGGCATCGAGGTAGAAACGGCGGTAATTGCCCGAGGTGGCCAGGCCGCCTTCGGTCATCCCGATACGCCGCTGGAGGTATTCGCCGTTCGACATGTTGCCGTCGAACGGGGTCTCGATGCCGATGCGCCACGGATCCCCCTGCCGGTTGACGCCCTTGCAGCGGACTTCGCCGCCGATGTCGACGATGTAGTTCCGGGCACCGAACGACTCGACGAGCTGCGCGAGCAGGTCGACGGTATATCCTTTGGCGATCGAATTGAAATCCAGCTGCACACGGGGATCGTCCTTTATCAGGCGGCCGTTTTCGATGCGCACCTTTTGACGGCCCACGAACGCAAGGATCGAATCGACGTTCGGGTTCTCCTGCGCCTCTTTCCCGGCGAAGCCCCACGCCTCGACGAGCGGTTTGACGGTCACGTCGTAACGGCCGTCGCTCAGCGAGCTGATGCTGTCGGCCAGGCGGAGGTTGAAGGCGATATGGCGGTCGACGCTGTCGGTCTGGTTGCGGTTCAGGCGGCTCAGCAGCGACGCCGGGTCGAAGATCGACATCGAGGCCTTGGCCTCCCGGTCGAGCGCCATGACGGCGGCGTAGAGCTCCTGCGGCGAAGTGCCCTGCACGTCGGCCACCACGTGCAGCGTCGTGCCGAGCATCGTCCCGTCGACGGTCGTATAGGAAACCTTGCCGCCGCAGCCCCACAGGAAGGTTGCGCACATCGTCGCGAGGAGTGCGAAAATAAGCGTCTTTACCATAACGTAGACTTGTTTTGCCGCAAAAATAGTATTTTCCGGAGTTTAAGGCGATAAATCCGTGTAAAAAAGGTAAATAATTTTTCATTTGCCATGCTTAATTGTCAATTATTTCGTAACTTTGCCGGACGCTCTGGCGTTATCCACGGTAAGGGGGATGCGTCGTAGAGTGGAATTTAAATAAACTTTCAAAAATGGCTTATTTAACAGCAGAGAAAAAGCAGGAGCTTTTCGGCCAGTACGGCAAGTCTAACACCGACACGGGTTCGCCCGAGAGCCAGATCGCGTTGTTTTCGTACCGTATCAGCCACCTTACAGAACACCTCAAGAGCAACAAACACGACTTCGGAACCCAGCGCGCACTGCTGCGCCTGGTCGGTAAGCGCCGCGCGTTGCTGGAGTATCTGAAAGAGGTCGACATCGAGCGCTACCGCGCCATCGTCAAGACGCTCAACCTCCGCCGATAATCCGCGAGGGAGAAATGAGGGCAATTCCCAACGAGGGGTTGCCTTCATTTTCGTAAAGGACAACGATTCGAAAAACATTATAGGTTTAGATTTTTATGGAAGAAAAGAAGCTGTACAACGCAGTCCGCAAGATCATCACGCTGGCCGACGGACGCCAGATCGAGGTCGAAACGGGCAAACTGGCCAAGCAGGCCGACGGCTCCGTGGTAGTCAAGATGGGAGACACGATGCTCCTGGGTACCGTGGTGGCCGCCAAGGACGCAAAACCCGACACCGATTTCATGCCCCTTCAGGTGGAATACAAAGAGAAGTACGCCGCCTGCGGACGTTACCCCGGAGGCTTCATGAAGCGCGAAGGCAAAGCCAACGACAGCGAAGTGCTCGTCGCGCGCCTGATCGACCGAGCCCTCCGCCCCCTGTTCCCCGCAGATTACCACGCCGAGGTTTACGTAACGGTGAACCTCATCTCGGCGGATAAGGATATCCAGCCCGACGCCCTGGCGGGCCTGGCCGCTTCGGCCGCCCTCGCCGTTTCGGACATACCCTTCGGCGGCCCCATTTCGGAGGTTCGCGTGGCACGCATCGACGGCAACTACGTCATCAACCCCAACTATTCGGAGATGGGCAAGGTCGACCTCGACATCATGGTCGGCGGTACGATCGACAACATCCTGATGGTCGAAGGCGAGATGAAGGAGGTTTCCGAGGAGGTGATGCTCGGGGCCATCAAGTTCGCACACGAGGAGATCAAGAAGCACTGCGCCGTACAGATCGAACTCGCGAAAGAACTGGGCAAGGACGTGAAACGCACCTACTGCCATGAGGTCAACGACGAACAGCTGCGCCAGACGATTATCAGCGAGCTTTACGACAAGGCTTACGCCATCGCCACGAGCGGCACGATGAAGCACGAGCGCGAGGAAAAGTTCAACGCCCTCGAGGCCGAGTTCGCAGCGCGTTACAGCGAGGAGGAACTGGCGGAGAAAGCCCCGCTGATCCACAAATATTTCCACGACGACGTGCAGAAAAAGGCCATGCGCAACATGATCCTCGACGAGGGCAAGCGCCTCGACGGCCGCAAGACCGATGAGATCCGTCCGATCTGGTGCGAGGTGGGCTACCTGCCCGCAGCCCACGGCTCGGCGATCTTCACGCGCGGTGAAACGCAGTCGCTGACCAGCGTTACGCTCGGTACGAAACTCGACGAAAAAGTCAAGGACGAAGTGCTGGTACAGGGTACCGAGCAGTTCGTGCTGCACTATAACTTCCCGCCCTTCTCGACGGGCGAGGCCAAGGCCGCACGCGGCCTGAGCCGCCGCGAGATCGGCCACGGCCACCTGGCATGGCGTGCCCTGAAACCGATGGTTCCGCTGGGTGAGGAGAACCCCTACGCCGTGCGTATCGTATCGGACATCCTCGAGTCGAACGGTTCGTCGTCGATGGCTACCGTCTGCGCCGGCACGCTGGCCCTGATGGACGCCGGTGTGAAACTCAAAAAGCCCGTCTCGGGTATCGCCATGGGGCTGATTTCCGATTCGCAGAGCGGCAAGTGGGCCGTGCTGTCGGACATCCTGGGCGACGAAGACCACCTGGGCGACATGGACTTCAAGGTGACGGGTACCAAGGACGGTATCACCGCCACGCAGATGGATATCAAGGTCGACGGCCTCTCGTACGAGGTGCTGGCCGCAGCGCTGGAGCAGGCCCGCAAGGGACGCCTGCACATCCTCGACAAGATCACCGAGTGCATCGCCGAACCGCGCGAGGACTACAAGCCTTTCGTACCGCGCATCGTACAGATCACTATCCCGCAGGATATGATTGGTGCCGTGATCGGCCCCGGCGGCAAGGTCATCCAGGACATCCAGAAGACCACGGGTACGACCATCACGATCACCGAGGTCGATAATAAGGGTATCGTGGACATCTTCGGCCAGGACAAGACCGCACTCGACGGCGCGCTGAACCGCATCAAGGCCATCGTTGCGATCCCGGAGATCGGCGAGACGTACCACGGCAAGATCCGTTCGATCGTCACCTTCGGTGCGTTCGTCGAGATCATGCCCGGCAAGGACGCCCTGCTCCACATCTCGGAAATCGACTACAAGCGCTTCGAGACCATGGAGGAGACCGGCCTGAAAGAGGGCGATGAGATCGACGTGAAGCTGATCGGTATGGATCCGAAGACCAACAAGCTCAAATTGTCGCGCAAGGTGCTGCTGCCCAAGCCCGAGGGTTATGTGGAGCGGGAGCGTCGTCCGCGTGGCGAGCGTCCCGAGCGCGGCGAACGCCACGAACGCCACGGACGTCCTGAACGCAAAGAAGAGTAAAACGACTGCTAATGTGATATTTTCGGGCGGAAAAGTACTGAAATTCCGCCTGAAATATTGCACAATTACCAAGAGTTTTCTATATTTGCGTTGTTCTGGCTGGGGAGTTGGAAGATGCAATACCGCGAATTCCGTACGAACAGGGCCGAAAGACAGATAAAAAGGCAAACATTTAAAATAAACACATTAAATTAACCGATTATGAAAAATCTAATGAAATTGAGCGTTGTGCTCGTAGCTGCCGCACTGGTATTCTCGAGCTGTAATTGCTTCAAGAAGATGGCCAAGAACCGGGATGACATCAACCTGACGGTTACCCCCGAGATTCTGACGCTGAACAACGGTATCGTTGCCGCTGACATCAATGTTACGTTCCCGGTTAAGTATTTCAACGCGAAAGCCGTTATCAAAGTAACTCCCGTGATCGTATTCGACGGTGGCGAGGTTGCCGGTGCCGCCAAATATCTCCAGGGTTCGAAAGTCGACGAGAACTACACGGTCATCGACAAGAAGAACGGAGGCAATTTCACGCAGCACGTAGAGTTCCCCTACGATCCCCGTATGGACAAGTGCGCCCTGCAGCTCCGCGCCGAGATCAAGTGCCCGGGCGGCAAGTGCAAGGAATTCACGCTCGTGAACCTGAACACCGGCGCCATCCCGACCAAGGAGCAGGCTGCCGTGCTGGCCGGTAACGACGAGGCTGCCAAGGCCGCTCTGGCCAAGGAATTCGGCCTGACCGTAGCTTACGGACTGAACACGCTCCAGAAGGATCTGAAATACTCCGACCTGATGGCTCCGATGGCCAACAACTACAAGAAGGTGACCACCGTCGTCGACAAGACCGATCTGCTCTATGCGATCAACTCTTCGGTCGTAACCAAGAAGAACGAGAAGAAAGCCAACCTCGACGCGTTCAAGGCTGACGTAGATGCCAAACTGCAGAACGACCGTGCTACGCAGAACATCGCCGTGAAGGGTTATGCTTCGCCCGATGGCCCCGTGAAATTCAACGACAAACTGTCGAAGTCGCGCAGCGAGTCCGGTAAGAAAGTCGTTGCCAAGCTGCTGAAGGATTCGGGCCTGGACATCGACGCTGCCGCTTACGGTGAGGACTGGGACGGTTTCAAGGAACTGGTCGAGAAGTCGAACATCAAGGACAAGAACCTCATTCTCCAGGTGCTGAGCCTCTACAACTCGCCCGCAGAGCGTGAGAGTGAAATCAAGAACATGTCTTCGGTATTCAACGAACTGAAAGAGGAGGTTCTTCCCGAACTGCGTCGCTCGCAGATCGTGAACAGCACCGACATCCAGGGCAAGACCGACGCCGAGATCATGGCTGCGTTCCGCAACGGCCAGGAGCTGACCGTAGAGGAGTACCTCTATGCTGCCGAGACGCTGGCTAACGGTGCCGAGGAGCAGGTTGCTATCCTGACCACCGCTTCGAAGAAATACAACGACGCCCGCGTTTACAACAACCTGGGTATCGCACAGGCCAAGGCAGGCGACAAGGCTGCTGCGCTCAAATCGTTCGAGAAGGCTGCTAAGATGGATTCGTCGAGCGAAATCACCAAGAACCTCATCCTGGGCAACCTGGCCAACGGCAACACCGCCGAGGCTAAGAAGTATGCCAAGGCTGCCGATGCACAGGCCAAGGCTGCTATCGCTGCTGCCGAAGGCGACTACAAGGCTGCTGCCCAGAACCTCGACGGTTACAACGAGGCCGTGGCTCAGGTGATGAGCAACAACCTTTCTGCCGCCAAGCAGGCCATCTCCAAGGACAACTCGGCCGACGCCGACTACCTGCGTGCAGTTATCGCTGCCAAGGAGGGTGACCTGAAGACCGCAGAGGCCCAGCTGAAGAGCGCCGTTTCGAAGAACCCGAAACTGGCTCAGAAGGCTGCCAACGACATCAACCTGAAGGCGCTGAACAAATAATAGCCGTCAACCGATAAAAAGAGCCTGAACCCGGTGGTTCAGGCTCTTTTTTTGCAGGATAGCCGGTATGACGGGAAAAATTTACGGACGGGAACCGCGCGTATGAATATTTTTTCCTAATTTTGTAAAAACAGCGATTATTATGGAATACGCCAACCATCTGAACGAATATGCTCCCGCGTGGAGCGAAGCCCAGGTAGACCAGGAGGTCGCCCGCATCCGCGAAGCCGCGAAACGCAACCACAATACCGACGTGTACAAAATGTGCTACTCGGCTATCGACCTCACGACCCTGTCGTGCAACGACTCGGTGACTTCGGTCACGGAGTTTGCCCGCAAGGCTGCCGAGTTCTACCAGAAATATCCCCATATCCCCAATGTCGCTTCGATCTGTATCTACCCGGCATTCGTCGAGACCGTGGGGCTGGCTGTCGATGGCACTCCGATGCGCATTACGAGCGTGGGCGGCGGGTTTCCTGCAGCCCAGACCTTCCTCGAAGTGAAGGCCCTCGAAGTGGCGATGGCCGTGGAAAACGGCGCCGATGAAATCGACATCGTGCTCAATGTGGGGCGTATGCTTACGGGCGAATACGATGAGGCGGCGAACGAGGTCGAGGTGATCCGTTCCGAGATGGACGGCGACATCGTACTGAAAGTCATCATCGAGTCCGGGGCGTTGAAAACCCCCGACCTGATCCGCAAGGCATCGTTGCTGTCGATGTTCGCAGGTGCCGATTTCGTGAAGACCTCGACGGGCAAGATCGACGTCGCAGCGACTCCCGAGGCGGCGGTCGTCATGTGCCAGGCCATCCGCGATTACTATGCGAAGACCGGCCGCAAGGTCGGATTCAAGGCTGCCGGCGGTGTCCGCACGGCCGAAGACGGCGCACTTTACTATACCATCGTTGAGGAGATTCTCGGTAAGGAGTGGCTTACGACCGACCTGTTCCGCATCGGTGCATCGTCCGCCGCAAACAATATCCTTTCGGCGATCGAGGGCAGGGAGATCAAATATTTCTGATCTTCGGAAGAGCCCAGGCCGTATACAGCAGTCCCGCAGGGCTGCTGTATTTTTTTGACGAATGAGTGAGCGATACGACGGGGAAAATCATGCTATACGCTTTCGACTGTACGGGATGAGGTTGTTCAAATTCCTCTGCACACGGCTTGCCGACATCTGCGAGGCATTCCCGATGGCCCCCCCCCGAGGAACAATATCCCCGGCCGTCGGTGCAGCCCGGATTATTCATGCAAACGGAGGATGTACTTTGGCTGCCCGCGGCCGGGATATGTGCAGAACTCGCAGTCGCGGCCGAAAGGGACGGACTACCTAATAAATGCGGGAAACCGCCCGATACTGCATGTGCGTGCCGGGAAAGATACGGGGTGCGGCAGTCCGGACTCTTTGAAGGATTTCAGGTATACGGCAGGCAGCAGCCCCTGCAGGGGCTGCTGCCTGTTATGTGAATCCCGATCCGAAGTGATTTCGATCCGTTTTCCCCGGGAAAATAAATATTTTCCAGCAGATATTATCCGGTGTCAGGAATCGGTTATTTACGAAAGCCCTCCCTCGGGAGGTATTTCCCGTATGCTTTCCGGACAGGTATTACCGAATCGAATCGACCACCTCGATGGTTACCGAATCCGTCTCTTCGATTTCACCCGCTACGGGTGCCGCCGGCTGGTCGGTGTCGACTGGCCCCGGGAAGGTTTGGTTTTCGATCTCGTCGCGCAATAACATCGACTGGAAATTGTCGCGCCGGATAGCCGCAATGACGACGATGACGATCACCGCCACGGCCACGATAATACCGATGAGTTTTTTAATCATTTTTCTGTGTATCGTTTAATATCCCGATGGCACGCACCACCACGTTGTCGACGGGATAGATGTTGGCGTAGAAGCCGTTGTCCTCCAGCGCCGTGTTGCGGCCGATATAAGCCCTCAGCTGGGCTTCGATCAGCTTGCGCGAGCGGGCGATGTCCCGGTAATCGGGAGCGACGCCCTTGTGTGCTGCATAGCGGATGAAATCCTCCACGAGGCCCTTGTCGCTGCCCAGCAACGCCTGGAGTTCGGGGATCGTCCTGACCTTGTTCAGGGCTTCGCGGTGACGGTCGGCATATTCGATCGTGTAGCGGTAGAGGATGTTGCGCCCCGCCACCTCGACAAAATATTTCGTTACGTCGGTCGTATCGGCCGGCACGAAGACGTCGGGCATGATACCCCCGCCGCCGTAGACCACCTTCCCGCCCGGAGTCACCCGTTTGAGCGAATCCGCGAAGTGGATGCTGTCGGCCGAGAAGAACTCGTTGTTCTTATACCGGTTCCAGATGTCCTCTTCGTAACTTTCGTCGTCGCCGATCGTATAGGGTTTCTGGATCGAACGGCCCGTAGGCGTGTAGTAACGCGCCGTAGTAAGCCGCAATGCCGATCCGTCGCTGTATGGGATCTGACGCTGGACGAGTCCCTTGCCGAACGAACGGCGTCCAACAATCGTACCACGGTCGTTATCCTGCAATGCCCCGGCGAGGATCTCGCTCGACGACGCGCTGCCCTCGTCGATCAGCACCACTACGTCCATATCCTGCGCGGCGCCCGTGCCGTCGGCGTATTCGCGCAGCTGTTTGTGCTGGCGGTCTTCCGTGTAAACGATCAGCTGGTCTTTGTGCAGGAATTCGTTGGCGACCATGATGGCCTGGTCGAGGTAGCCGCCCGAGTTGCCCCTCAGGTCGAAGATAAGTTTGGTGGCGCCCTGCGCACGCAACGTGTCCAGCGATGCCTGCATCTCGTCGAAGGTCGTCCGTGCGAACTGTCCCAGCTTGATGTAACCGATGCCGTCGGCAAGGCAGAACGCCGATTCTACGCTTTTGATCGGAATCTTGTCGCGAACGACGTCGACGCCCACCAGGTCGGTGATACCCTGGCGTCCCAGCCCGAGGTGTACGGTCGTGCCGCGCGGGCCGCGCAGTTTCCTCACCACGTCGCGCTGCGGGAGTTTCTGCCCCGCGACCAGCGTGTCGTTGATCTCGATGATGCGGTCGCCGGCCTTGACCCCGACCTTGTCGCTCGGGCCCTGCGGGATGACGTTCAGCACGATCACCGTGTCGGTCGCCATGTTGAAGACTACGCCGATGCCGTCGAATTCGCCTTCGAGCGGTTCGTTGATCTCCTGCATCTCCGATGCCGGAATATAGACCGAGTGGGGATCGAGCTCCTTGACCAGCAGCGGGATGACGTGCTCGGCGAGCGAATCCATCGCTACCGAATCGACATACTGGTTCTCGATGAGCGAAAGCGTATAGGTGAGTTTGTTGGTGGGCAGCGCCATCTGGCGGAGCATGCCCTTGATCTCCGAAGTGGTGCTGTTGCGGCCCATGTACTGCCCCAGCAGCAGCCCCAACACAACACCCGCTGCCAGCAGCAGCGGGAAGAGGACGGTGTATTTCGAGTTCTTATACATTTGCGTGTCATACGCCGACCGGCGGCCGGACTATTTTTGCGGTTTTTCCTTGTTCTTGAACGTATACGTCAGGCCGACGCTCAGCAGTGTGCGGGTCTGCACGTCGAGGTTCTGCGCCCGGTTGTAGTAGAGCTGGAAACTTAACGACGTGGAGAGGTATTTTGTTGCCTTGATGTCGATCGTATTTTCCCAGCGCACGATCGGGTGGATCGGCAGGCGGGGCTTGGTCTTGATGTCGCTGCCTTTCTCTACCCAGTCGTCATAAGCAATCCGGTATTCGGAATAGTCGCTGATCTTGTTTTTCTGGCCGATGTCGGTGATCCAGCCGTAGAAGGAGTAGAGCGTCGTGCGGTAGCGCAGGAACCCAGTCTTGCCGAACGTGCGGTCGAAGTCGATCTGGATCGACGAACCGCCTTCGTATTTGGACGTCTTGTCGGGGTCTTCGATACCGTAGTTGAATCCGTTCGTTTTGCGGATCAGTTCGTTCTCCGCAAAGGTGGCATTCAGGGCGATTGGCGAGATGTTGACCACGATCGGGAATTTGGCCTTGGGGCTTTTATAGGTGATACCGAGTGAGATGTCAAGGTAGCCCGGGGTCATGAATTTGCTCTTGAGGTGCTCCTCCTTTTGTTCCGTACGCGATTTGTACCCGTTGACGAACTGGCTGCGGAAATTCAAGATCGAACCGTACGACCAGTTGTCGGACATCTTGAACGACGGGGCGACGGAAATCACGAATTCGTCCTGGTTTTTGAACCAGATACCCTCGCTGTCGGTGTATTCGTTGCCTTCGTCATCTTTCTGGGTCGTTTCGACCTTCATGCGGTTGTAGCCGAGCTTGGCATTGAACTTGGTTTCGAGCGTGAAGAGGTTCTTCGTGAAGAGGTGGCGCAGCCCGAAAACCGCCGTCAGGGCAATGGAGTTGTCACCGCCCGAGACCGAGATCCACGGGTCGTTGTACGACGTGAGTGAACCCTGTATGCCTCCGCTGAATTCGAGGTAGTTGCGCTCCTTGCGGATTGCGGCGCGCTCGGCCTTGTAACGGGCCAGGCTGAAATAGTCCACATCGACGGAGGTGGATTTCAGTTTGTCCTGGAAGGTCACTTTGTCCTCTTTGGCATCGACTTCGTCGATGGATATTTGTGCGAACGCGGGGTTGCCGGCCAAAAGGGCGGGAATGAGCCCGAAAAGCAGGTAAAAATATTTCATAGTGAAGCGATTATAATTGCAAATTCAATATGCAAATTTATGAAATTATTTACAAAATCCTTAACTTTGTCTTAAGTTAATACAGAGACAATCATATGAAATATATCGGAGCACACGTAAGTGCTGCGGGAGGTGTGGAAAACGCGCCCGCCAATGCACACGGGATCGGGGCCACGGGCTTCGCCCTTTTCACGAAGAACCAGCGCCAGTGGGTGGCCGCGCCGCTCACCGCAGCGCAGATCGACGCCTTCCGCACGGCCTGCGACCAATACGGGTATACACCCGCGCAGATCCTGCCCCACGACTCGTACCTGATTAACCTCGGGCATCCCGAACGGGAGGCTCTGGAGAAGTCGCGCGCAGCCTTCCTCGACGAGATGCAGCGCTGCGAAGCGCTGGGGCTCGACCGGCTGAACTTCCACCCCGGCAGCCACCTGCAAAAGATTTCGCCCGAACGGTCGCTCGACCTGATCGCCGAGTCGATCAATATCGCGCTGGACAAGACCCGCGGCGTGACGGCCGTGATCGAAAACACGGCCGGACAGGGTTCGAACCTCGGGTTTGCCTTCGAACACCTGGCCTACCTGATCGAGCGGGTCGAAGACAAATCGCGCGTGGGGGTCTGCATCGACACCTGCCATGCCTTTGCCGCCGGATACGACCTGCGGACGGCGGAGGCCTGCGACAAAACCTTTGCGGAGCTGGAACGCGTGGTCGGGTTCGAATACCTGAAAGGCATGCACCTGAACGACGCCATGAAAATCCTGGGCAGCCATGTCGACCGCCACACGCCGCTGGGCGAGGGGATGATCGGCATGGAATGTTTCCGCTATATCATGCAGGACGCGCGTTTCGACGGCATTCCGCTGATCCTTGAAACCCCCGACGAGCAGCGCTGGCCGGAGGAGATCGCCCTGCTCAAGTCATTGGCCGAAGAATAGGAAACCATTGACTCCGCAGCCGGAGCAGGCACGGCGATGCGGAAAATTACGGCCGGCATGCGCCGTCGTCGAATCGTTGCCTCATATGTCTAATTGCGGGTAATCGCGGCCGGGAGATTCCGGCGTAATACGAAAAAAGAGGGTTTCCGACCCTCTTTTTCGTTTGGCCGCCCGGCCTACCCCAATTCGTCGAGACATTTGAGGATCAGTGCCGCGCTTCCGCGGATCTCCTCCTCCGAGATCGTCAGCGGCGGCGAGATGCGGAACGCCGTGTCACAGAACAGAAACCAGTCGCTCAGGATCCCCGCCTGCTTGAACAGTTCCATGATGCGGTAGAGTTTCTGCGGTTCGCCCAATTCGACCGCCAGCAACAGTCCGCTGCGGCGGATTTCACGCACGGCGGGATGGTTGCCGAGCAGTTGTGCGTAGAGTGTGCCCTTCGCCTCGACCCCTTCGACGACCTTGTTGTCAAGCAGGTAATTCAATGCCGCGAGCCCGGCTGCGCAGCATACCGGATGTCCGCCGAAGGTGGTGATATGCCCCAGCACGGGATTCTCCTGCAGGGTTTGCATAATCTCCGGCCTCGAGACGAACGCCCCCAGCGGCATGCCGCCCCCGAATGCCTTGGCCAGGCACACGATGTCGGGTGTAACGCCGTATTTGAGCATGGCGAACAGTGCTCCCGTGCGCCCCATGCCGGTCTGTATCTCGTCGAATACGAGCAGTGCCCCGACTTCGTCGCAACGGCGCCGCAGCGCCTCCAGATAGCCCGGGACAGGCGGGCGGACGCCCGCTTCGCCCTGCACGGGTTCTGCAAGGACGCATGCCGTGCGGCGCGTGATGCGCTCTAACTCCCCGAAATCGTTGAATTCGATTGCCTGCACGTCGGGCAGCAGGGGCCGGAAAGCTCCTTTCCACTCCTCGCCTTCGGGAGCCCCCATCATGCTCATCGACCCGTGGGTCGACCCGTGGTAGGCACGCCGCATGGAGACCAGCTCCGTGCGTCCGGTATAGCGTTTGGCCAGCTTGAGCGCCCCTTCGACCGCTTCGGCGCCCGAATTGACGAAATAGAGACTCGACAACCCGCCCGAAAGCAGCGACGCCACCTTTGCGGCATACTCCACCTGCGGCGTTTCGACCAGCTCGCCGTAGACCATGACGTGCATGTAACGCGCGGCCTGTTCCTGCACGGCCTTCACCACGGCCGGGTTGCAGTGCCCGACGTTGCTCACCGATACTCCGGCGACCAGGTCGTAATAGCGTTTTCCTTCGGGCGTATAGAAGAACGACCCTTCGGCGCGCGCCACCTCGACCAGCATCGGGGACGGCGAGGTTTGGCCGACATGGGCCAGGAATTGTTTTCTGAGGATGGTATTCATGGTAGGTTTCCGAATTTGCGGGCGAGAATTCCCTCGGCGTCCTTCACGCTGGACATCATCCAGCGGTAGAGCACTTCGGCCTGCCGCGCCTCGTCCATGCGCCAGTCGCCGACCGTGAGCCGTACCCGTTCCGAGAGCATGTAGATCAGGATTGCAGCCGATGCCGAAACATTCAGGCTTTCGACCATGCCGCACATCGGGATGCGCAGGAATTCGTCGGCCCTGGCGATGACCTCGTCCGATATTCCGGCGTGCTCGGTGCCGAAGACCAGTGCGAACGGCCCGCGCGTGACGTCGAAAGTCTCGGGCGTCACATCCTCGCGGTGGGGTGTCGTCGCCACGATGCGGTACCCGTCCCGGCGCAGTGCGGCGAGCGCTTCGGCGGTAGTGGGATGGCGCCGCACGTCAACCCATTGGTCGGTGCCGCGGGCGATATCGGGATTGGGATCGAATCTGCAGAGTGTCTCGACGGTGTGCATCTCCTGTAGGCCGAAGGCTTCGCAATGGCGGATCAGCGCCGCTGCATTCTGTCCGTGGAACATGTTTTCCGCCAGTACGGTCATGTAGCGCGTACGCATGGCGACCGTGCGGCGAAGTACCTCATTGCGTTCGGGTGTCATGAACTCCGCAAGGCAGGCCGTACGTGCGCCATACCAGGCGGTGTCCCTATTTGCGGTATTTTTCATCATCATCGAGGATTTTCAGGTAACTCTCGTAGCGGGCATAGGCGATTTTCCCCTCCCTGACCGCTTCGACCACGGCGCACCCCGGCTCGTGAGTGTGGGTGCAGTTGTAGAAGCGGCACTCAGGGGCGACGCGCATCATCTCCGGAAAATAGTGCCACAGCTCGGCATCGTCGATGTCGATCAGCCCGAACCCCTTGATGCCGGGCGTGTCGATCACCGCCCCGCCCCCGGCCAGCGGGTACATCGTCGAGAAGGTCGTGGTATGACGCCCTTTATGGTGGCTGTCGGAGATCTCCCCCGTACGGATGTCGAGCGACGGGTCGATGGCATGTATGAGCGTCGATTTTCCAACGCCCGAGTTCCCCGACAACAGCGTCACGCGGCCTTCGAGCAGTTCGCAGACCGCTTCGACGCCGACACCTTCCGTGGCCGAAACCTCCAGCACGCGGTATCCGGCACCTTCGTATACGGCGCGGAATTCCGCCATGGCTGACGGATCCTGCAGGTCGGCTTTCGAAAGTGCGATCGTTACGGGCACCTTGTAGGCCTCGCAGGTCACCAGGAAGCGGTCTACGAACTCCGTGGCTGTTTCCGGGGCCCGCAATGTCGCCAGCAGCAATGCCTGGTCGATGTTTGCGGCGATGATATGGGACTCCTTCGAAAGGTTCGAAGCCCGACGGATCACATAGTTGCGGCGGGGACAGATGTCGCAGATGACGTAGTCGCCCCCGTCGTCGGACTCGCAGGTGACCTGGTCGCCCACCACCACCGGGTTGGTCGACCGGATGCCTTTCAGACGCAGGCGCCCGCGGATGCGGCAGCGGACGGCTTCCCCGTCGTGCAGCACCTCGTACCAACTCCCTGTGGCGCGTATCACCACGCCTGTGAACCGTTTTCCCATCGGCTATTCTTCGTCCTGCTCCCGCGCCTGCCGCGGCACCTGTTCGCCGACCCATTCCAGGAACGGGAAAATACGCTCGGAGAGGCGCATGACGGGTTTGTAACTTTTTGATTTCTCGATCGTACGGGCCCCGATCAGGGTGTAGTCCTCGTTCAGCGTGTCGAACGCCGAAAACAGGACGCTCAGCAGCAGCATGTATTTCAAAACGGATACGGCGATGCCCAGTACGATATCGGCTATCCCGAACCCCGCAAAGTGGCACAACTTGCGTACCAGCCGTCCTGCGATGGCTACCAGCAGGACGACCGCCAGAAGCACCACGACGAATCCTCCGGCAGCTGAAATCGTCTCGTCAAGTTTCAGCCATGCGCCGACTTCGGCACCGTAACGTGAAGCAACCCAGATGCCTGCGATGATTCCGGCCAACGAACATACCTGCATGACAAATCCTTGGCGCCAACCGTTCCAGACGGCTAACACCAGCATGAGGCAGACGATCAAATCGATAGTGTTCACAAATAGCTGTACCTTATTTTGTTTCGGTCGTAAATATACGATAAATTACCGAAAATGCCCAAAAAAAGAACCCTTCGGACGATAAGGCCGGGATATATAAATATAGGTATATCCCTTTTAGCGAATTACATCGCGCAGGCTCACACTCAGCGCATTACAAATGATACACATCGTTTTGACCGTAAGGTTCGTACGTCCCGCTTCGATACGGCTCAAATTGGATCTTTCCATGTCGCAACGGTATGCAAGTTCCTGTACCGTCAGACGTCGCTCCTTCCTCAACTCTCTGATCCTGGAAGAGATATAGGATATCTCCTCCTCGTAAACAACTCCCATTTCAAAAATTTGGATAAAAATTTTGTTGTGCAAATTTTTATATATATATTTGCACCATGCGTATCATATATGATACCAACAACTATGGTGTCATAACTGGAAAATTTAATGCGTCAACTAATTATAAAGAATGCGTCACTTAATACAAATAACGTGTTTGATGGTCTGAAAAGTCTATGAAACACTACAAAAAGGCAAGCTCCGCGAATGAGAAATAGCAAGCGTCACTCTATTGATAAAACTAAATGCGTCAACACTAAAAAAACAATTCCATTTCAATTCTTCATTACTATGAAAAAAAACTTATTCAGAAAATTTCTTGCACTGTTCCTCACGGGAACATTGTTAGCCGGTGTCGGTTGTAAAGACTACGACGACGACATCGACAAACTTAACGACCGCCTCGACGAGTTGACCACTGGTAAAATTGCGACTCTGGAGTCGCAGCTCGGTTCGTTGCAGACAGCCGTCGACAACCTGAAGAGTGCCGATGATGCTCTCGGAAAACGGATCGACGAGCTCAAGAGCGACGCTGACGCCAATGCCAAGGATATCGAAGCTTTGGAGAAGGCGCAGGATCAGCTCCAGAAGGACATCGACGCCATCGAAAAAGACCTTGCGGACAATTATGTAACTAAGAGCTATCTGAACACGACGCTCTCTTCGTATGCAACTACCAAATATGTGGGTGACGCCGTAGCGGCTGTTACGAACAATCTTGGTAAATTCACGACGGAGAAGGCTATTCAGGATGCCATCAACGCAGCAAAGGACGCAGCTATCGCGGCTGCCGGCGACGCTTGCAAGGATGCATTCCAGACGTCGTTCAATGCTGCCGTCGCTTCGGCCAACCTCGTCAATGAGACCAAGTTGACCCAGGCGATCAACGACTACGACACCAAGATCAAGCAATACCTCGAGGATGCCATTACGAAAGAGGACGGTTTCATCAACAAGGCCATTGCCGAGGCTGTCAGCGATGCTGTCGCAGACCTGCAGGCTATGATCTCCGGTCGTCTGACCAGCGTGCTGCTGATCCCCGACCTGTATGTCAACGGCATCGAAACCATCGAGCTGAAATCGCTTTCTTACGAGGCATGGAAAGTAACCTCGAGCGCATCGGCCGAGACCGTGACACAAGGTTCGACGACCTCGACGACTGCTGCTTCGGCTACTTCGGTACGCTACAACGTAAGCCCCTCGGTCGTTACGAAAGAGGATATCAAGGATCCCAGTTTCGTGTTCGAGAAGGCTGAAGTTCGCACGCGCGCTGCTGTCAGCGAGCAACTGCTGAACGTCGCTTCGTGGGATATCGCAGGCGGTGTGCTGACCGTAGACGTGAAGAAGACAGCAGGTACCGCTCTTACGCTGGATGCAAAACACATCTACACGGCTGCCCTGAAAGTGCCCCTCGCAGACAAATACCTCGGCGAAGGCGAAGTAGGCACTGCCGTATATTCGGACTATGTTGCGCTGACCGAAACGGCTATCGAGCCGAAAATCGCCGCCCTGATCGACCTGAACTCGGCCAAGAGCGAGGACGGTGAATTCGAGTGCGATGAAGCAGCGGATCACTATCACTTCTCGGCTGATTATGAGGCTGCACAGGCTGCCGATCCTTCGTTCACCGAAGCATACAACAAGCCGATCGACCTGCTGTCGATGGTTACCGGTTGCTATATCGACGATGATGAAGCCAAAGAGATCACCAAGGAAGCGCTCAAGGCTGCCGGCCTCGAGTTCCGCTTCGTACTGCCGACCAAGCCTTACAAGGTAGGTGACAACGATACCGACCAGCAGAAATTCGCCAGCGTAGCCAATACGGACGGCGCGTGGACGCTGACCTCGAAACTGCCCGACGGCACGACTAACAACCAGGCTGCTATCGACAAGACGCCGATCGTACGTGTCGAGCTGGTTGACGTGAACAACAAGAACGCCGTCGTTGACGTTCGTTACTTCAAGGTACAGTGGCTGAAGGAGAAGATCGCTCCGGTTGACCTGAAGGTTCTCAAGACGTTCGACTACACGTTGACTTGCGATGCCTTCAAGGGTTCGTTCACTTGGGAAGAGATGGTTACCAAGGTACTCGGCAAACTCGGTGAGAACGGTCTGTCGCAGGCTGAGTTCATCGCAACCTATGCTGCTCCCGAAATCGCCGCTACCGATCATACCGTAGGTACCGTGGCCCAGGCCGCTGCTGACGGTGTCGAGCTGCTTTACAACTTCGACGCTACTGCTGCCGAGTCCGCTGCCGCCTTCACCTGGACGCTGACGCCCGAGCAGATCGGCAACGTGATCGCCGACCTGATTGCTGGCAAGGAAGTGAAGAAGGTTGTCAATGTGACGATCCCTGCACAGAACGTATACCAGGGCAAACTGACCTTCTCGTTCGTTGTGAACATCAAGAAGCCGACCCTGCCTTCGATCTACGGTTACGACTCTTCGTTCTGGCACTCCGATTACACGCTGGCTTATGTTTACCCGATCCAGTACAATACGCCCGGTGCATATGCGACCTGCGCATACCGCTATGAACTCGACCGTCTGTTCGCCGACAGCAAGCCCGTCACGAACCTGCTGCCCTGCGGCAAATGGGATATCCAGTTCGCCAAGAAGCAGCCTGCTACGGGTTACGCTCCCGCACTGACGGGTGCCGAACCTGCCGGTGAAACCGACGTGACGGGTTATACGCTGAAGAAGGGTGTTATGGATGCCGTCAAGCTCAACTACAACGGTATGGGTGACAACTGGTATGCTCCCGCAACCACGAACCCGGGTGCCGTCAATACCGCCGCCGCTGCCGACATCACCGTACAGGTGCTCAATAACGAAGCCGGTATCGGGATCCTGAAGCAGCAGGCAACGCTCAAGGTATGGGCTGCGATCAACCCCTATAACCACATCGAGCTGACGGATTTCAACGTATATTTCGTCGAGCCTCTGAAGATCAACACCGAGCTGACCGACGCCTACTTCGTAGACCAGATCATCAGCGGTTCCGAGGTTGACTGCTCGAAGGCCTTCACCATGACCGACTTCAAGGACTACATCGTGGCTGAGGTGACGACCGGTACGGACGAGAAGGAGAAATATGCTTCCGACCTCTATGCTTACTATGCAGTGAATGCCCCCGCTTGGGATCTGGCCAATGCCAAGACCAACCTGAAGAAAGATGCCAGCGGCAACTACGTAGTGGATGGGACGATCACGGCACAGACTGCCACGATCAAGGCTGAAGACCGTTTCGGTGTGAACTGCATCACCAAGGATGGCTCGAAGCTTGTCTTCAAGAACATCAACGGAGTGAAGGTCGAGAAAACTGTGAAGCTCTTCATCCCGGTTACCGTTAGCCACAAGTGGGGCACGATGACCGCCAACGTGACGATCGAGCTGCACCCCGAAGAGCCTGCTAACTAATTCTGATCCTTTCCGCGGAATCCGGCGCTGCCTCGCAGCAGCGCCGGGAACCCGGGAAATACTCCCTAAGGCAGGGGTCGCACATCCCAAATTTTTTTGGTAACAACAACTCCCACTTTCAAGTAAAACTCCTGCCTGTGGCAGACCGAAGAGGCGCGGTCTGCCGCTTTTTTTATGCCCGGAAGTTTCCCTGCGTTCTCTCGATCCGCATTGTGGGTTCGTTATCCTGGAGCCCGGTTTTTTCGGGGGGAGGTTTTTGTACGGCTCCCGTTTCTTGTGTGGTTCGCGGTTCTCGCGCGGATTGCGGCTTTCGGGCGATCGCTAGGCTGCAGGCACGGAATGCCCGGGCATCTTATGGAATATCCGTCGTTGCATCGGGCAGCGGCGGATATTCCTGCCTTTTACGGGCGGTTGTTTGGCCCATCTGGAGACTGATGGACGAAAAACAGCCGGGATCCGAGGATCCCGGCTGTTTCGCTATTCGGTAGTGTAGTGTGTCGTAAATCTTTCTTTTGCCCGTTATTTCGCCTTTGCGGCCTTTGCCGCCACAGCCTTGTCCAGTTCGATGATGAAATCCGAGAGGACGTTCATGTAGTTGATGAAAGCGTCGTAGGCCGAATCGTAGGGGTTGAAATAGGAGTGTACGTCACCGTCCGAGAGCCATTTGGTAGCCATGTAGTAGAAATGGTCGGAGGTCTGCATGAAACTCCACACATAGTCGAAGTCGGGGCTTTTCAGTGCCGCGATCTTCTCCTTCTGGGCGTAAAGCTTCGAGAACGCTTCGTTCTGCAACTCGTTGCCGAGCCATGCCGTCACGTCGCGCTCCTCGTCGGCCCACGACATCACGTGCGGACAGTGGAGTACTGCTACGGGCTGGTGTTTCTTGGCGGCTTCGGTGACGGTCGCGAACTCCAGACCGTTTTTCTTGGCGAGGATTGCCTTCGGCAGCGCGCGCATGAACTCGAAGATTCCCGTGTCGGCGGTCTGGTGTTCGCCGAAAGTTTCATAGTCCATGAAGAGGTTGATGACCTCGCCCGGAGTCTCGTCCGAAGCGAGCCATTTTACATATTTGTCCGCCGTCAGCGGCCATTCGTTCCAACTGCGGTTCGAGAAGCGGAAGGCGATGTCGTCCGAGAGTTTGTAGTTGCGCAGCAGCAGGCGCAGTTTCTGGTTGACGGCGTTGGCGTATACATAGTTGGGCGATTTCCAGCCCAGCACGTGCTTGGCACCTTCGGCCAGCATCGTACGGAAGCCCATTTCGGCCACTGCGGCGCCGATGTCGTCGGAGTAGATCAGCTCCGTATTGCGGAAGGCGGTCGGTTTCACCCCGAATTCCTTTTTTATGAGCGCCGTGTGGAGCTTTACCTGTTCGGTGAAATCCTCCTTCGAAGCCAGCGAGGCCAGCGAGTGGGAGTAAGTCTCGGCGAGGAACTCCACGCAACCCGTGGCGGCCAGTTCCTTGAACGATTCGAGGACTTCGGGCGCATAGGTGCGGAACTGTTCGATGGCGATGCCCGTGATCGAGAACGAGCAGCGGAACTTACCCTTGTTTTCCCGGATGAGCTTCAGCAGCAGGGCATTCATCGGCAGGTAGCACTGCCGGGCGACTTTCTGCATGATGGAGCGGTTCAGCAGGTCGTCCAGATAGTTGTGGTCCTTGCCCATGTTGAAGAAGCGGTACTTCTTCAGTCGCCAGGGCTGGTGTACCTGAAAATATAAGCAGACGGTTTTCATAGGGTAGCTATTTTATTGTTTTTTATTCTCTTCGATCACCGCTTCGTATACGGTTTTGATTTTGGCTGCGGCATCGTTCCATTTCAGGTTCGTGACCTCTTCCAGGCCTTTCGAGGCGAACATTCCCGCCAGCGCCGGGTACTGGATCAGCCCGTAGATGGCATCGGCCAGGGCGTCGACATCCCAATAGTCGACCTTCACGGCATAGTCGAGTACTTCGGCCACGCCGCTCTGTTTGGAGATGATCACCGGGACGTTCGAACGCATTGCCTCGAGGGGCGATATGCCGAACGGCTCCGAGACCGACGGCATGACGTAGACATCCGACAACTGGAACATCTTGTGTACGTCCTCGCCGCGCAGGAATCCGGTGAAGTGGAACCTGTCGGCGATACCCAGCCGCGCCACGCGGCGGATGACATGGTTCATCATGTCGCCCGAGCCGGCCATCACGAAACGTACGTTGGGGACTTTCTTCAGCACCTTGGCCGCGGCTTCGACGAAATAGTCGGGCCCTTTCTGGTAGGTGATACGCCCCAGGAACGTGACGATCTTGTCGTCCACGCCCCGTTCGGGCATTTTGCACTGGCCTGCGGCGAACCGCACGGCATTGTGTACCGTCACGACCTTGTCGGCCGGGACGCCGTAGCGGTTGATGACGATGTTGCGCGTGAGGTTCGAAACGGCGATCACCCGGTCTGCGGCATGCATGCCTGCACGTTCGATGGCGTAGACCTGCGTGTTGACGTTCTCGCCGCTGCGGTCGTATTCCGTGGCGTGCATATGCACGACCAGCGGCTTGCCCGATACGCGCTTGGCGGCGATGCCGGCGTAGTAGGTGAGCCAGTCGTGGGCGTGGATCACGTCGAACTGCCCTTCGAGGTCTTTGGCCACCTGCGCCGCGACTACGGCATAGCGGGCGACCTCCTCCATAAGGTTGGCGCCGTACTTGCCCGAGAAGGTATAGCGTTGTTTCCAGGCATCGGTCGTCGACCAGACTTTCTGTCCGGATTTGACGTAGCGCTCCTGGTACTGTTCGTACTCTTCGGGGGAGATGTAAGGTACCATGTTCGAGTCGATGTGGATGAACGACATCTTCTCGAGAATATCGTCCGCGCCGCTTCCCGTAGATCCGTAAAGCGCTTCCACGTCACTGGCATTCAGGACGTGCGTGAATCGCTGATCCTCGTCGCCGTAGGCATGGGGTACTACGAATGTTACGTCGACATCGTTGCGTGCCAGCCCGCGGGTCATCCCGTAACATGCCGTTCCCAAACCACCCGCGATGTGGGGCGGGAACTCCCAACCGAACATTAAAACTCTCATAACTATATCCTTGTTTTGCAATTTTTACCTTTCCTCTCACAGGAACGTCCCGGCTCACGGCCACAAGCCGCGGTTGCAAGTCCGGACGCCCCGGAATCCCGCCTTGGCAGGATTTTCCTCCCCTCACAACTTGTTATTTCCCAGCCTTTATCTTTTTTGTCGCGGCCTTTGTCGCAGCCGGCTTTTTTCCTGTCGGTTTCTTCTCCGCACTCTTTTTCGCTGCGGGTTTCTTTTCTGCGGCCTCTTTTGCGACGGCCGTCTTTGCCGCGGTTTTCCTTGCGGTGCTTTTCGCCGCCTTCGCGGTTTTGCTTTCCCGGGCCTCCTCCTGCGTGCGCTCGCGGATCATGCTGTGGATATTGAGCACGGCCCCGACGCTCCACGCCTGTGAGATAGCCCCGCGCGATGCATAGGGCGGGTCGGCATCGTAGAGCTCGCAAATAGACCCGATACCGTAGCTCTGGATGTCTTCGTCGAAATTGGCGAGTATCTCCCGGGCCTGCGGCAGGAATGCGTCCCCGTCGATATCGAAACATGCCTTGACGTAGAATTGCAGCAGCCACGGCCATGCCGAACCGTTCTTGCCCGCGAAATCGCGCTCTGCGGGCGAACCTCCTTCCTGCGAACCTTTGTAGAGCAGGTTGCGGGGCGAGAGTGTCCGCAGCCCCTTGGGGATGAGCAGGTGCTGGCGTACGGTGCGGATCACCTCCAGTTGCAGCTCTTCGTCGAGCATCTTGTAATCCAGCCCGCAGGCGACGATCATGTTGGGGCGCGTCGATTTGTCGGGCCCGTCCGTCCCTACGAAATCGGCCAGATAACCTTCCGGCAGGCGGAACAGTTCGACGAACGACGCCTGCGTGCGTGCCGGGAGCGACTCCCAGGCCTTGACGAAGGCTTTGTCGCCGTGTTTGCCGGCCAGCTCGAGCGTGTAGCATACGGCGTTGTACCACAATGCGTTCACCTCTACCTGATAACCGTTGCGCGGAGTGACGGGGCGGCCGTCGATCAGGGCGTTCATCCATGTCATCGGGACGTCGTCCGCAGCGGCCCACACCAGCCCGTTGTCATGCAGCGCGACGCGACCGCCGACTCCCCGGCGGTAGCTTTCCAGAATATCTTTCATGGCCGGGCCGTAGGCTTTCCATATCTGCTTGCCGCCCACCTCCCGTTCGAGTTGCTGGAGCGTCCAGAAGAACCACAGCGGGGCATCTGCTGCGACGGCCGCCGAGGCGTTGCCCGTGAACATGCCGTCGCGCATTTCGCGCACCAGCGTGTCGAGGGCGTCGATACAATCCTCCTTATGCCCCTGTTCGAGCGTGATGCCCGGGAGCGAAACGAAGGTCTGGCGGCCCGAAACCCCGTGCCACGGGTATCCCGACACCACTTCGGTGCGGTCGCCGGGACGCCGGATGACGAATTGCCGCGCCGAGTGCTCCAGGCAGCTGATGAAGTCGATCTTGTGCGTGCGCCGGGCGATGGATGCGGCGAATACCTCTTCGATGGTCTTGACCGATCCCATTTCGTCGAGCGAGGCCGAGAAGATGATGCTTTCGCCCTTCTTGAGTTCCGTTTCGAAATAGCCCGTCGTGAGCAGGTCTTCGTAACCGTCATAACCGCGGGCCAGATCCTGCTGGTATTCGAATCCGTAGTACCAGTCGGGCGCGGGCACGAATTCCGCACCGGGCTTGCTGGTCTGCAGGTAGAGCCACGGGAACGACCCGTAGAGGCGGCATTTCACGCCGTTGACTGCCGGGTAGGAGTGCCCGTCGGCCTCCATGTTGGCATGCGTCAGCGCGTGTTTGTCGCGAAAGGCGAGGAAAGGCCGCAGCCGCAGGTGCGTTTCCGAATTCGCTTCGACGAGCGTGTAGCGGATCATCAGCTGCGTGCGCTTGTGTATCCACAGCATCTCCTTCCGCAGGATCACGCCGCCCACGCGGTAGGTGATCGTGGGGGTCGGCGTATATTTGAAGTCGGTGATATACTTGTGTCCGCGCGGCTCGTATACCCCCTTGAAGCGGTGCAGGGCCAGGTTGAATGTCTGGTCGTGCTGGACGATGGTTTCGTCGAGCGACGAGAGCAGGACATACGTCCTGTCGCTGTCGTCTATGGGCGCTACCATCAGGCCGTGGTAGCGGCGGGTGTTGCAGCAGACGATAGTCGTGCTCATATATCCGCCGATACGGTCTGTGGAGAGCATCTCGCGCTGGAGCGAATACTCCAGGTTGCCCAATTCGCTTTTGTCGAAAGTAAGTGCTGACATGTCCTTCTAAAAATACGGTTCGTTCTATAAAGATAGCTGAATTTTTGCGAAAAGGCAATCGCATTTCCGAAAATTCATATCTTTTTTACATTATTAGGGCCAAATTGGCTAAGCCCATTTTACCAATGCAAAATCCATGCGATGGGGCAGGTGCGGGTTCACCGGGAAAATACGCAGCGCCACGTCGAACGTGCCGGCTTCGTCGGGCGTATAATCCAGTGCGTAGGTAACGCGGCTGCCTTCGGTCTTGGTGTGCTTGAGCCCGATCGTGTGCATCACGTTGGCATTCTGCCCGCCAACGATCTGCTGTGCAATGACCATCTCCACGCCGATGTCCTCGGGACGCAGGCTGGCGATGTCCACGGTCACTTCGAAATGGTACTTTTCGCCTACGAAGATCGCCTTGTTGTCGATTTTTACGCGCTGTACGTCGATCACGCGGATCTGATCCCATACCGACGAGACCTTGCGTTTCCAGGCCGCGATCTCGCGGGCCAGCTTGTAGCCGCCCTCGACGATCCGGTGCTTGCGTGCCGCGAGCTTGTTGTAGAACCGTTCCTCGTAGTCGTTTAGCATGCGGTTGGTCGTGAAATTCGATGCGATGTCGGCAACGCATTTCTTGACCGACTCCACCCATGCGTGGGGTACGCCGTCCCTGTCGCGGTCGTAATATTTCGGGACGATCTGCTCCTCGATGGTGTTGTAGATCATCTCGGCGTCGAGTTCGTCCTGGTAGTGCTGGTCGGCGAAGGTACGCTCCATGGGCAGCATCCACCCGGCGCCCTCCTTGTAGCCTTCGACCCACCATCCGTCGAGCACCGAGAATTGCAGCACGCCGTTCATGACGCACTTTTCGCCCGACGTACCCGAAGCTTCGAGCGGACGGGTCGGGGTGTTGAGCCATACGTCGACGCCCTGCACCATGCGGCGTGCCAGCTCCATGTCGTAGTTCTGCAGGAAGAGGATCTTGCCCACGAACTGCGGCATGGCGGCCACTTCGACGATGCGTTTGATGAGGTCTTGCCCCGGCTTGTCGTTGGGGTGGGCCTTGCCGGCGAAGATGAACTGCACGGGGCGCTCCTTGTTGTTCACGATGGCCGAGAGCCGGTCGAGGTTCGTGAAGAGCAGGTAGGCGCGCTTATAGGTTGCGAAGCGGCGTGCGAAACCGATGGTCAGCACGTCGGACTTGATGCCCTCGATGACCTGCAACATCTGGCGCGGCGAGTCGAGCCGCACCTGGCTGGGGTCGCTGTAACGCTTGCGGATATGCTTGATGAGCTTGTTCTTGAGGTGCATGCGCCCGGCCCACAGCTCCCCGTCGGGGATGTTGTGGACTTTCTGCCATGCCGGGATGTCGTAGGCGTGCCCCTCGAAGCCGTCGGCGAAATAGCGGGCGTAGAGGCGGCGCAGGTTCGTCGCGATCCATGTCGGGAAGTGTACGCCGTTCGTGACATAGCCGATGTGGAGTTCGTTCTTGAAATAACCCGGCCACATGTTGCCCAGGATCTCCTTCGACACTTCGCCGTGGAGCCACGATACGCCGTTGACCTCCTGCGAGAGGTTGCAGGCCAGCACCGACATCGAGAACTTCTCGTTGGGGTCGTTGGGGTTGGTCTTGCCCAGGTTGATGTACTGCTCCCAGGTGATGCCCAGCACGTCGGGGTAGTGCGACATGTACTGGCGGATCATCGACTCGGGGAATGCGTCGTGACCGGCGGGCACGGGGGTGTGCGTCGTGAAGAGCGACGAGGAACGGATCACCTCCAGCGCCTCCGAGAAGGAGAGCTTCTTGTGGTTCACCAGGTCGCGGATGCGCTCGATGCCGATGAACGCGGCATGTCCCTCGTTGCAGTGGAACACGTCGTGCTTGATGCCCAGTGCGCGCAGTGCGCGGATACCGCCGATCCCGAGCAGGATTTCCTGCTTGAGGCGGTTCTCCCAGTCGCCGCCGTAGAGGTAGTGGGTGATCTGGCGGTCTTCCTCGAGGTTGGCCTCGAAATCCGTGTCGAGCAGGTAGAGATCCGTGCGGCCGACCTGGCATTTCCAGACGCGCGCCGAAAGCGTACGCCCCGGGAAGGCGATGGTGACCGTCAGCCAGTTGCCGGCTTCGTCGCGCACGGGCGAGATCGGGAGTTTATAGAAATTCTGTGCCTCGTAGGTCGCCTCCTGCGCCCCCTGTGCCGAAAGGCGCTGCGTGAAGTAGCCGTACCGGTAAAGCAGGCCCACGGCTGCCATCGGGACGTTCTTGTCCGAGGCCTCCTTGAGGTAGTCTCCCGCGAGTATGCCCAGGCCGCCCGAGTAGATCTTGAGCGACGAGTGCAGGCCGTATTCCATCGAAAAATACGAAATCGTGGGGGTCTTCGGGTCGGGTTTTTCGTTCATATAGTCGCGGAACTGCGCATATACGGCGTCGAGCTGCCCGAGGAAGGCCTCGTCGCGTTCGAGCCCCTTCATGCGTTCCACGCTCAGTTTGTCGAGGAAAGCGATCGGGTTGCGCTCGCATTCGGCCCAGAGTGCCGGGTCGATGCCTTCGAACAGGTCGCGGGGCCCGGGGTTCCAGCACCACCAGAGGTTGCGCGAAAGTTCTTCCAGGGCATGCAGGCGCTTGGGCAGGGTCTTGTCGACCATCATGCGGTTCCAGTTGGGCTTCTCGGCGAAGAGCTGCTGGCGTACGAAATTGATCTGTTCGTTGCGGGCGTTGCTCTCGTCGAGCACGGCGCGGTTGGTACGGATCACCGAACTTTCGACAGCCTCGGAGTAGGCCTGTTCGTAGGCGGCGAAAAGGTGCTCCCAGAGCGCAGTTTCCGATATCTCGTAGGCCGAAACGCGCATCTCGGAGACATGTTTCTCGTCCAGCGCGCTGAAGCGCAGCAGCGAGTCGGCGATCTTCTCCTCGACCTCCTTGTCGTTGTAGTCGTCGCGGCGGATGACCTCCACGCCCAGGTGCTCGCGCTGCTTGTCGACCCACAGCCCGAACCCTGCGAGGGTCGTGGTGATGGTCGGCACCGAGAATGCCACCGATTCGAGCGGCGTATAGCCCCACGGTTCGTAGTAGGAGGGGAATACCGTGATGTCCATACCGACGAGCAGTTCGTAGTAATCCTTGTTGAAGATGCCGTCGGCCTTGTTCAGGTAGGTCGGCACGAAGATCACCTTCACCTTCGAATCGTCGGTCGTGAGGATGCTGCCGTTCAGGGCGTTCACGATCGGGTCGCTGTTCTGGTATTCGAGGTAATGGGTCGAATACTTGTATTGTCCGCCGTCGATCGGGCTGGCCGGGTCGGCCAGGTGTGCCTGCAAGTCCGCACGCGGGCCGCGGTTGGCGGCCGGAACGGTGACATAGGCCAGGACTTCGCGTTTGAGACGGTCGGAGGCGGCCAGCTTTTTGAGCGACTCGATGAATACGTCGAGCCCCTTGTTGCGGAATTCGTAGCGGCCGCTGGTGCCGACGATCAGCGGTTCCTTCCGGAACTTGTGCCCGAGGCAGGCTTCGGCTACCGAGATCATCGCCGTGCGGGCTTCGGCACGTTTGGCGTCGTACTCCTCGCCCGTCCATACGAAGTCGTTTTCGAACCCGTTGGGGGTGATGCCGTCCGGTTCACGCCCCAGCAGGTATTTGCATTCGTTGGCCGTGATGTCGCTGACCGTGAGGAAGGCGTCGTGGTACGTGGCGGCCATCTTCTCGATCGAGTGTTTGGCCACGACGTTGAACTGCCGGGCCAGTTCGTCGGCATTGAATTTCGCCAGGTCGTTGTAGAGCGGCAGGCCGTTGCCGGCGATGCAGCGCCCCATGACCGTGGCGTGCGTCGTGAAGAGCGTGGCCACATAGGGGGCGTGTTTGCGCAGGTGGAGTCCGCCTGCGGCGGTCATCCACTCGTGGAAATGCGCGGCGATCTTGTCCGTCGCGTTACAGAAGTTGTCGACATACGAGGCGATGACCATGCCCGCGGCATAGCCGAAGAGCACGGGCTCGATGTAGTCCCACTGTCCCGAGAGCGAATCCACGTGGTACGTCTCCCAGAGTTTCTTGAGTATTTCGTCTTTGCGGGGGATCAGCGAAGTAAAGTCCACCAGGATCACCGTCGGCTTGCCCTTGATCTTCCAGTGTCCCACGCGGATCCGGAGGCCGTCGCTGTATACGCTCTGGCGCCATGCCTTCAGCATGTCGGGGTCTTCCTCGAATTCGGGGTTCGCCCCCTCGTGCTGGAGGTCGGGCCCGATGAGGATATAGCGGTCGGCGAATTTACGGGTTACGGTCTGTGCTTTGGTCGAGATGACGGTATGGATGCCGCCGACCTTATTGCAGACCTCCCAGCTCACCTCGAAAAGGTAGTCGGGAGTCAGTTTTGCATTACTCATATTTGTCGTGCTTGTTTGTAATTTACTCGATGAATCGGTTGAAAACCGCTGCAAAGGTAATACTTATATTTATATAAAACAACCTTGTTCGATTAATTAGTAAAAATATTTAATAATAACTTAACATTTCTGTTTCACATCGTTGCATGTCGTGTTATGTTTCGAAAAGTGCCCCGATCACGGCATCCGAAATCAGGAATTTTTCCGGCGGGAGGGCCATCCGCCCCCGGGCTATGCGGAGCGTACCCGAACGGAGGAACGGTGCTGCCTCTTCCTGCATCCGCGCCAGCCGTTTTGCTCCGAAACGTGCCGCGGCCTCTTCCAGATCGATCCCCTCGACCGTCCGGAGCGCCGTCATGACATATTCGTTGAACCGGTCGCGTCGGGTCAGCACTTCCTTCCCGGCGGGAGCGCCTGCTATGTATTTTTCCACTGAACTGGCGTTCCAGTGCCTTTCTTCGCCGTCGAACGAGTGGGCTGCGGGCCCGATGCCGAGGTATTTCGTCCCATGCCAGTAGGAGGCGTTGTGACGGGCTCGAAATCCCGGCAGGGCATAGTTCGAAACCTCGTAATGCTCGAATCCGGCGGCCGTAAGCGTATCGTGCACCGTGAGGAACTCCTCCTCGCTGACCTCTTCGTCCACGGCGCGGAACTCGCCCCGTGCCGCACGGCGGCCGAAGGCCGTATCGGGTTCGATGGTCAAATGGTATGCCGAAATGTGCTGTACGCCGAGCGACAGCATTCCGTCGAGCGATCTTTTCAGCGAATCCCCGCCGAAGCCGGGAATGCCGAAGATCAGGTCGGCGGTGATGTTCCCGAACCCGGCGCGTTGTGCCGCCCGCACCGCACCGATGGCCTGTGCCGCCGTATGGCGGCGGTTCATCAGCTTCAGGCACCCGTCGTCGAACGACTGGATGCCGATCGACAGCCGGTCTATGCCCGCTTCGCGCAGCCCGTCGAGGTAATTTTCCGTCAGGTCGTCGGGGTTGGCCTCGAGGGTGGTTTCCGTGGTGCCGGAGCAGTCGAACAGCAGCGCGGCATGATCCAGCAGTCCTTTCAGCGCGGCGGGTGCGTAGAGCGAAGGCGTGCCGCCGCCGAAATAGCGGGTCGTGACCGCTTCGCCGCGCAGGTAATCCTGCCGTTCGTCCAGTTCGCGGTGCATGGCGGCTGTCACGCCGTCCATCTGCTCCAGCCGGGCGCTCTTGTAGAAGTCGCAGTAGGCGCAGATGCGTTTGCAGAACGGTATGTGGAAATAGAGTCCGGCCATGGCCTATCCGAGTTTTCGGGGAGCAGGAGTTTCCGCCGGTTCGGCGGCGAGCGCCTTTATCGCCTTTACGGTTTTCCGTCCGTATCTGTTGAACGTAAATATTCCCCCTGCGATGTTATACCACGGATCGTAGACCAGAGCCCACCGGATTTCATCGTTTCTCCAGCTCAAGATCAGCAAGTCGCAGTCCAGATAGGGGATGCCCTTTCGGTTTGTGGCCTGCAAATAACGCTGATTGTCGTATTCGATCCTCCATCCCTCGTCGGACAGCAGTTTCCGGATCTGATCTTTCAGTCCGTCGGGTTGCCCGGAGAGCGGGATACTCTTGAACTTCAGTTTCCTGCGTTGTAACACATGGAGAGCAAAGCCCGCGCCGAACAGCAGGAGCGCGGCCAGCCAATACCGATCCCGAAATCCCTGAATGAGGTCGCGGATAAAATAACAGGAAAAGAATATCCCGGAAATAATTAACAGGATGGAGAAACAATGGTAGTTTACCCATTCGATCGAAAACGGTTTCAGGCAGATCCTGTCGTGGCGTATTTTTATCGGGCGCATTATAATGATAACGATGTTTTGTATAAGGGCTGATTAATCAAAGATAGGAAAAATTCCCGGATGTCGTCCCTTTCCGCCCCGGTTTTTTTCGGTGCCCGTGCGTCGGGTCTGGCTGCCGGATCGGATTTACGGAAAATACCTCCGGTTTCCTGATTTCGATGCGGTTGCTCCGGAAGCGCCCTCTCCCGTCATTGTTTTTGTCCGGGCGGCGTTCCGTCGGGCGGGAGTGCCGTGCGCCGTCGATGGGCATTTCGACCGAAGTGCGGCCTGTGCGTCCGCCTCGAATTCCATCCTGCGGAGCCCCGGTGCGGATTGCGGCCGTATGTTTGCAGCAGGATATGGAGCCGGGTTTTCCTGCGGCTTTGGGGGATACGATAGCTGCTTATAAATGAATCATATACAGGCATCGGGAAAAATAATGGATATTTTTTGCTTTTTTCACTGTTAGTTTTTTCACAAGTGTAAAAGTTTTTCTACCTTTGTGCGGTTAAAGTCCGGTCTTGCGGATTTTCGACGTTAGGTTAATCAAGGATTTGATGTTTTATTAAAATAACAATTATTATGGACAAAATGGATTTGAAAAAGTATGGGATCACGGGTGTGACCGAGATCGTGTACAATCCGTCGTACGACGAACTTTTCCGCGAGGAGACCAAGAAGGGGCTCCGCGGTTTCGAAAAAGGCCAGCTGACCGAGACCGGTGCCGTGAACGTGATGACCGGCGTTTATACCGGCCGTTCGCCCAAGGACAAGTTCTTCGTAATGGACGAGACCACCAAGGATACGATCTGGTGGACTTCCGATGAATATAAGAACGACAACAAGCCTGTTACGAAGGCTGCCTGGAAGGAGCTGAAGAAACTCGCTACCCAGGAGTTGTCGGGCAAGAAACTCTATGTCGTGGACACTTTCTGCGGCGCCAACGAGAATTCGCGCCTCAAGATCCGTTTCATCATGGAGGTCGCATGGCAGGCCCATTTCGTAAAGAACATGTTCATCCGTCCGACCGACGCCGAACTGGAGAAATACGGCGAGCCCGATTTCGTGGTGCTCAACGCTTCGAAGGCCAAGGTCAAGAACTATAAGAAACTCGGCCTGAACTCCGAGACGGCCGTCGTTTTCAACCTCACCGAGAAAATGCAGGTTATCCTCAACACCTGGTACGGCGGCGAGATGAAGAAGGGTATGTTCTCCTACATGAACTACCTGCTTCCGCTCAAGGGCATGGCTTCGATGCACTGCTCGGCCAACACCAATGCCAAGGGCGAGACCGCTATCTTCTTCGGCCTGTCGGGCACCGGCAAGACCACGCTTTCGACCGACCCGAAGCGTGAGCTGATCGGCGACGACGAGCACGGCTGGGACGACGACGGCGTATTCAACTTCGAGGGTGGCTGCTACGCCAAGGTCATCAACCTCTCGCAGGAGAACGAGCCCGACATCTGGAACGCCATCCGCCGCAACGCGCTGCTGGAGAACGTGACGGTAGACAAGAAGGGCAAGATCGACTATGCCGACAAGTCGGTAACCGAGAACACCCGCGTTTCGTACCCGATCTTCCACATCGAGAATATCGTGAAACCCGTATCGAAAGCCCCGGCTGCCAAGAAGGTGATCTTCCTTTCGGCCGACGCATTCGGCGTGCTGCCCCCGGTTTCGATTCTCAACTCCGAGCAGACCAAGTACTACTTCCTGTCGGGCTTCACCGCCAAGCTGGCGGGTACCGAGCGCGGTATCACCGAGCCGACTCCGACTTTCTCGGCTTGCTTCGGCGCGGCATTCCTTTCGCTGCACCCCACCAAGTACGGTGAGGAGCTGGTGAAGAAGATGAAGAAGGCCGGGGCCAAGGCATACCTGGTGAACACGGGCTGGAACGGTACCGGCAAACGTATCTCGATCAAGGATACGCGCGGTATTATCGACGCCATCCTCGACGGTTCGATCGACAAGGCTCCGACCAAGACGCTGCCTATCTTCGACTTCACGATCCCGACGGAGCTGCCGGGCGTAGATCCCAAGATCCTCGACCCGCGCGATACCTACAAGAACGCCAAGGATTGGGACGTCAAGGCCGAAGACCTCGCCAACCGCTTCGTGAAGAATTTCGTGAAGTTCACGGGTAACGAAGAGGGTAAGAAGCTCGTAGCCGCCGGCCCGAAAGTGAAATAATCTCTGAATAAAGTTTTGAATGGTAGAACCCCGCGCCGGAAGGTGCGGGGTTCTTTATTTTGCGGCATTGCGTATGCTGCGATAGGAGGGGGCTTCCGTATGCCGCGGTGCGGCTCGGGGCTGCTTACGGTGATTTCCGGTCGCCGCCTGCCGCGATTCCGGGTTGCGGCCTGGTCGGGCGGGCTTGTTGCGGGTGTGCCTCGGAAGGGCTCGCTGCAATTTACCCCGGGTTTAGGTTCCCGGGCCGGCCGCTGTTTCCGGTTGCCCGCATTCCGGGAGTACTGCTCCCTTTGGTTCCAGAGCTGCGGACTTTCCGTGCATGGCTGCCTGCCGCAGTCCGCAACTGCTGTTTAGCGCACGTCCGCTGTCCGCTGTTTGTTGCGGGGCGTGAAGATGCGATACCCGATCGAGACGCCGATCTTGTTGGGATACCACTCCGAAGAGCCGTTGAACGGGTCGGGGTGTTCGGGTTGTACGGGGCGGTGGGGGTACATGTCGACCTGGCCGTCGAAACTGTACCCGTTGTAATGGCTGTCCATCCATGCCCAACCCAGGAAAGCGTCGAGCAGCCAGCGTTTCCCGAACTGGTATTCATAACCCACGCACAGGCCGATCATCATGCCGTATCCTTTGCAGTAACGGTCTTCGAATTTCAGTTTCCACCCTTCGATGTAAGGTTTCGACATGTCGAAGGCCATCATGCCGATATTTGCCCCCAGGTACCAGCCCCGGTTATGCTCCTTGAAATAGCGGCGGTATTCGCCCATGAAGATGGCGAAGAGCATGTGCTTTTCGTTGATCGACTTCCACGGCGAGATGACGATGTCGGTCTGTAAGGTCGATTTGGGCGAGATGGCGAACTCCACGGCGGGATTCACCACGCCCACCAGGGCATAGGGGACATTGAGCTTGACATATCCCTGCGGGGATGCCTGCTGCGTGCAAAACAGCGCGAACAGGAATGCCGGGATGCAGAGCCCGAAGCGGATGTTTTTCATAGGCGGATCGTTACAACGGACAAAGATATGAAAAAATCCGGCCAACATACTGTGCTGGCCGGATTTTAACTATGTGCTGGACGGATTTATACCGTCATGATCTCCTTCTCCTTTTTCTGGAGCGCCTCGTCGAGGGTCTTGGTGAATTTCTCCAGCAATTTCTGGGCCTGTGCTTCGCCGTCCTTCGACTCATCCTCGGGCATACCTTCTTTCTGGGCTTTCTTGAATGCCTCGACCGCGTCGCGGCGGGCATTGCGCAGGCTGATGCGGGCGGTTTCGGCCTCGTTGCGGATTTGTTTCACCAACTCCTTGCGGCGCTCCTCGGTCAGGGGCGGGATCGACAGGCGGATCTGCTCGCCGTTGTTCGAGGGCGTCAGCCCGATGTTCGAGTCGATGATGGCCTTTTCGATCGCACGCAGCATGTTCTTGTCCCACGGCTGGATCAGGATCGTCTTGGCGTCGGGTACGGTGACGCTGGCGGCGCCCGATATGGGCACCTGCGAGCCGAAATAATCGACCATTACGCCGTTCAGGGCATTGGGCGACGCTTTTCCCGCGCGCACGTTCAAAAGTTCCTCTTCGAGGTGGTCGATGGCCTTCTGCATACGGCCGGAGGCATCGTTGAGAATCGTCTTGGTATCCATATTATTCGAGTGTTTTTTCGATGGTTTTGATCATTTCGTCGAACTCTTCGGCGTCGTAACCCACGGTTGCCAGCACGACTTTACCATCGGGGCTGATCAGGAAATTCCGCGGGATGTAATTCGAGGCATAACGGTCGTAAATGGCCTGCGAGGGGTCGAGGCCCATCGGGAACGTATAGCCCGTCTTTTCGCGGAACGCCGCCACGTCTTCCCGCTTTTCGCCGCGCGATATGGGCAGGAATACGAAGTTGCGGCCGGCGAAACGGTCGATGATGTCCTTCTGCACGCGGGTCAGTTCCTGCCGGCAGGGCGGGCACCAGGTGGCCCAAAAGTTCAGTAACACGACTTTGCCTTTGAGTTCTGCGAGGGAGGTTTTTGTGCCGTCGAACATCTCCACGGTGAAGTCGGGGGCTTTGTCGCCCGCCTTGACCAGCGTGGTCGATTCGGTATCCGCCTCGGCTTTGCCGCCGCGGCTGCCGCACGAGGGCAGTAACAGGATTGCGGCGATGATCACTGCGATCAGCGCCAGCATGATCCATAGCTGCTTGTTGCTCTTTTTTGTGGCCATAATCTTATTTTTTTACAAGTGTCCCGATCCTCTCCCCGGCAAGCACCTTGCCGAGGTTGCCCGGCGTGTCCATGTCGAAGACAATGATCTGCAGTCCGTTCTCGCGGCAGAGCGTGAATGCCGTGAGATCCATGACTTTCAGCCGGCGGTCGAGCACCTCTTCGAAGCTTATTTCGTCGAATTTGACGGCCGCAGGGTCTTTTTCGGGGTCGGCCGTGTATACGCCGTCCACGCGGGTGCCCTTCAGCATCACGTCCGCCTCGATTTCGATGCCGCGCAGCGCCGAAGCCGAGTCGGTCGTGAAATAGGGGTTCGACGTGCCTCCGCCGATGATGACCACATACCCCGCCTCGAGGTATTCGATGGCACGCGCCTTGGAGTAGTATTCGCCGATGGGCTCCATGCGGATCGAGGTCAGGACTTTGGCCTTCACGCCGTTGTCCTCCAGGGCCGATTGCAGGGCCAGCGAGTTAATGATCGTGGCGAGCATGCCCATCTGGTCGCCTTTCACGCGGTCGAAGCCTTTCTTTGCGCCCGTGAGGCCGCGGAAAATGTTGCCGCCGCCGATGACGATGCCGATCTGGACGCCTGTGGCCGCAGCCGCCCTGATTTGTTCGGCGTAGGACTGGAGTACTTCGGGGGAGAGCCCGTATTTCTGCGAACCTTGCAGCGATTCGCCGCTCAGTTTCAGTAGTATTCGCTTGTATTTCATTGTACGATGGGGTTTACCGTAACGCGAAGATAAAAATTTTTATTGAAAAAAACGCAAGAATGACTATCTTTACAGAAAATAGGCGGTATGGCGGCTATGCCGGAAAAAAACGGCGCCATGTCCGGTCTGAGCTGTTTTACGGAACACAGGCTTCGCCTTGGCAATGTCCGAATAAATTTGGCATTGTGCTCGGCTTGTGCTATCTTTAACCTCGTTTCAGATAGGCTGCGGTTCGGACAAACTCAAACAAGTTTGGTTTGTCGCGCTCCTTGCGCTATCTTTGTGCTGCCATGACGTTGGATGAATACAAATTACTCCGAAAAATAAATTCCCCCCGCGACCTCAAGCAACTCTCGGCGGAGGAACTGCGTACCTACTGCGACGAGCTGCGCAGCTATATTATCGACGAGTGCTCGGTAAATCCCGGGCACCTGGCGTCGAGCCTCGGCTGCGTGGAACTCGCCGCCGCACTCCACTACGTTTTCGATACGCCCGCGGACAAGATCGTCTGGGACGTGGGGCACCAGACCTATGCCCACAAGATTATCACCGGGCGCCGCGAGGCGTTCAAGACCAAACGCCTGCTGGGCGGCATCAGCGGTTTTCCGCGCATGTCCGAGAGCCCCTACGACGCTTTCGGGGGCGGGCATGCCTCGGTGTCGATTTCGGCGGCGTTCGGCATGGCCAAGGCTGCCGAGATGCGGGGCGAGAGGCACCAGGTCGTGGCCGTCATCGGCGACGGTTCGATGACCGGCGGCCTCGCGTTCGAAGGGCTCAACAACGCCGGGGCCAGCAAACGCACCAATATCCTGGTGATCCTCAATGACAACAACATGGCCATCGACCAGGCCACCGGCGCATTGAAGAACTACCTGCTCAAAATCTCCACGTCGGTGCATTACAACCGTTTCAAGCAGCGGTTGTGGGGCATCCTTTCGCATACGCCGCGCCTGCTGCGCCTCTGCCAAAAGGCGGGCAACGCCGTGAAACAGGGGGTGCTGAACAAGAGCAACCTCTTCGAGAGCTTCAATTTCCGTTATTTCGGCCCCGTCGACGGCCACAACCTCAAGGAGTTGGTGCGCACGCTTCGGGCATTGCGCGACATCGAAGGGCCCAAGTTGCTGCATGTCATGACCGTGAAGGGCAAGGGCTACCTGCCTGCCGAGCACGACCAGTCCACGTGGCATGCCCCCGGACGTTTCAATCCCGATACGGGCGAGCGGATCGCCTCGCCAGGCGCCGCGGCGCGTTACCAGGATGTCTTCGGCGAGACGCTCGTCGAACTGGCCGGGCTCGACCCGCGGGTCGTGGGCGTCACGCCTGCCATGCCGTCGGGTTGTTCGATGAACATGCTCATGCACGCCATGCCGTCGCGTTGCTTCGACGTGGGTATCGCCGAGGGCCATGCCGTGACCTTCTCGGCGGGGATGGCCGCTGCGGGCATGGTGCCTTTCTGCAACATCTATTCGTCTTTCATGCAGCGGGCTTACGACAATGTGATCCACGACGTCGCGATTCAGGATCTGCCCGTGGTGATGTGCCTCGACCGGGGCGGCATCGTGGGCGAGGACGGCGTGACCCACCACGGGGTCTTCGACATGGCTGCATTCGGTGCCGTGCCGGGACTTACGATCGCTGCGCCGATGGATGAACTGGAACTCCGCAACATGATGTATACCGGTCTGCAATACGGTCATCCCTTCATGATCCGCTACCCGCGCGGCAACGGTGCGGGACGTCTGTGGCGGGGCGTTCCCTTCGAAGCGCTGCCCGTCGGCCGGGGCCGGAGGCTCCGCGAAGGTACGGACGTGGCGCTGGTGACGGTCGGGACGGTCGGCAACGCTGCCGACCGTGCCGCGGAACGCGCCGCGGAGAAGGGCGTGAGCGTGGCGCATTACGACCTGCGCTTCGTCAAACCGCTCGACGAAGCCCTGCTGGCCGAGGTCGGTGCCAAGTTCCGCCATGTGGTCACGGTCGAGGACGGTTCCCTGCGCGGGGGCGTCGGCGAGGCCGTCACGGCATTTTTCAATGCCCGCGGCTGCGAGGTGGCCGTGCACTCGCTGGGCATCGGCGACGAGTGGGTCGAGCACGGAACCCCGGCTCAGCTCTACGCCCTCTGCGGTTACGACGAGGAAGGTATCCTGCGGGCGCTGCTCGCTGCGGGGGAATAAAACCGCCGTTTCCGCTCCTGTTTGCCGTGCTGCGGCATAAAATCTGTTACGTGCTCCCTAAAAACCGTTTGGGGAGTGAAAATCGCGATCGTATTATTGGCCGCTGCGCTGCTTGTCATCGGCGTGGTATACGGCCGTGCCGCCGACCGTACCGACCGCACTCCGGTGCCGTCGTTCGACCTGGCGCGCTACATGGGCACCTGGTATGAGATCGCCCGCTACGACCATCCGTTCGAACGGGGGCTGGCCGAACGACGCGGTTACCGGACGGACAGGCTCCTGTTCGTCGACCAGGGGCAATGAAACTGAGCCGGAGGGTTCTTCTTCGGTTTCCTGCGGCCGTGTTACATCGTGAACGTCCAGTCGTCGCCCCGGCTGAGCGCGGCGTCGAAGCGGAACCCTTCCCATTCGAATTCTTTGAGCATTTCCGGATCCGTAATCCGGTTTCTGATGAGGTGGCGCGTCATCTCTCCGCGGCACATTTTCGTGTAGACCACGATGGTTTTCAGACGGTCGCCTTCACGGATGCGGAATTCGGGCGTGATGATACGCGCTTCGCGGCGGATGCGTTTCCAGTCGAACAGGCGCTTCATCTCGCTGCTGGCGAGGTTGACCAGGATGCCGTCGTCGGCATGGATTTTTTCGAGGAAGGCCTCCGTCAGCCGTCCCTGCCAGTACCCGAACATCGTTTGGTCGTCGTGCCCCGGCAATACGGCGTCCCCTTCCAGCCGGTAGCGGCGGATTGCGTCCAGCGGCCGGAGCAGCCCGTAGAGGAACGACGTGATGTTGAGGTGCTGCTGTGCGTATTCGAAATCCCCGGGGGTGAATCGCTCCGGGGCGATATGCCTGAATACGACGCCCGTGTAGGCCAGCAGCGCGGGGAGGGCCTCTTCGCCGTGGAACTGCCGGTAACGCCGGCGGTTGGTCGCGGCGATCTGCCGGTTGGTGCGCAGCATGCGTTCCAGCTCTTCGGTGGTGAGCGTCGCCAGCTGCAGTGCCAGCTCCGCGGCCTCGCGGGCGTAACGCGGCAGGGTCGTTCGGGGGATTTCGGCCGGCTTGTTTTCGGCCATCGTTTTGGCGCAGGAAAGGAGTATTTGCATGGCTGTGGATCAAAATTGGATGTCCTGCCCCTGCGCCGGTTCCGCAAAGCGGGTGAACGGGACGAACGGCGTCACCGTGAACTCGGTCGTGAGCAGGTAGGAACGGTATGGACAGGTCTTGTACACCTGTTTGCAGATACGGTAACGCGCATACCGGGCCGGGTAGATGCGGGGTGCGAGCCGGGCTGTGAACCCGTAGGTGTATTCGGCGGTCGGTGCCGGATGCGGTACTTCGGTGCGGGACAGGTTGTTTGGCCCGATGCCGGTCAGCAGTGAGTTCCACGCATTGACGACGGGCAGCGTTTCCCACCGTCCGTGCTGGAAGCGGCAGACGGTGTAGTCGCTCCCGAAATATACCGTCGAATCGCCTTTGTGGCGGATTGTGAGCCGGATATGTTCGGTGCAGGCGGGATAAAATGCGTATTCGGCCTCCATCGTGAGCCCATCCGGCGGGGCAGCCCCTTCGGGTGCGGGCGGATAGGGTGTCGTGTCGGGGTCGAACCCGTGGAGCCGGATCAGGGGGCTGTCGTGCACGCGGCGGCGGAAGCGGGCTTTCATCGCCGTGTCGGCACGGATCATGTGTACGTCTATGACCCCGTCCGGTTCGTTGACCGCCGATGCGTAGATGGCGTTTGCGACCGGATCGGTAGCCTTGTTGTCTGCCGCCCACTGCCAGATGCTGTCCTGTAAAGCGGACAGTCCGCCCGTTGCGGGGCGCTTCTGTGCGGCGGCCGTACAGCCGGCCGCAAGCGACAGGAGCAGCAGGAGGTGTTTCATGGTGCGGTGCGGTTTATGCTACGGAACAGGGGATGCCGAGCGCCTCGACGCGGGTGGCGATGGCCCGCAACTCCTCGCGCGGCACCTTTTCGAGCGTCCGGCACGGGGTGTCGCGGTCGAGCGAGTAGACCATGACCTGCCGCGGGCGGATTTCGCCGATCAGGCGCAGCCATGCCGCGACCTCCTCTTCGGTGGTGTTGTCGACCCGCTGCCCGTCGAACTCCCCGCGCAGGAACATCGTCTGCACGGTCAGGTGCCCGTCGAAGCCTTTCATCTGATCGACGACCCTCCGTACGGAATAGGCCGGGCTCTGGGGATTGTTTATCAGGCGTGCCGTGGCGTCGAAGGCCGAATCGAGCTTGAGGATGTTGTTGTCCACGCTGCGAAGGGCACGGCGCACGCCCTCGCGGTGGAGCTGCGTGGCGTTCGAAAGCACGGAAACCCTGGCCGAGGGGCACAGCTCGTCGCGCAGGGCGATCGTGTCGCCGATCACGGCTTCGAATTCGGGGTGCATCGTCGGCTCGCCGTTGCCGGCGAAGGTGATGACGTCGGGCGGGGTGCCGTCGGCCACCATGCGCCGCAGCGTCGCTGCGAGCTGTGTGCGGACGTCTTCGCGGGTGTTGAAGCGCCGCGCGCCGGGATGCTCGGCATTCCAGCCGCATTCGCAGTAGATGCAGTCGAACGAGCAGAGTTTCGACTCGGTGGGCAGGAGGTTGACCCCCAGCGAGAGTCCCAGCCGCCGCGAATGTACCGGGCCGAAGATGATGTCATGGAATAATGAAGTCATACCACAAAGATAGTATATGCCGGGGGCAAAAGCAAGTTTACTTGCATTTTGCCGGGGCGCCGCCTGTCTGAGGCAAAGCCGAAGATAGCTAAAACGGAAATATTTTTCTACCTTTACAAAAACCATTCCTTATGAAATTCAGGTTCGGATTGCTGCCGCGCGTCGTGCTGGCCATCGGCCTCGGGGTCGGCTGCGGCTTTTTCTTCCCTGTGTGGGCGACGCGTATCGCCCTTACGTTCAATGATATTTTCGGCCAGTTCCTTTCGTTCGTCATCCCGTTGCTCATCCTCGGGCTGGTGGCGCCGGGCATCGCCGACCTGGGACGCAACGCCGGGCGCCTGCTGGCCCTCACGGCGGCGCTGGCCTATGCCTTCACCCTTTTCTCGGGCTTCGGCACCTACCTCACGGGGCGGGCGCTGTTCCCCGCATTGCTCGAAGGCGCCGCAGCCGTGCTGCCCGACGCGGCCGCAACGGCCCCCGCACCCTATTTCACGGTTGGGATGCCACCCCTGTTCGGTGTCATGTCGGCGCTGGTACTGGCCTTCGTACTCGGGCTGGGGATGGCCTATACGCACAGCGTGAAACTCAAAGGGGTGATGGACGATTTCAAGTCGATCATCGACCGCGTGATCGCGGGCGTCATCATCCCGCTGCTGCCCTTCTATATCTTCGGAATCTTCCTTTCGATGACCCAGTCCGGGCAGGTGGCCGGGGTGCTGGGCGTCTTCGTGAAGCTGATCGTGGTGATCTTCTTCATGACCGTCGTGCTGCTGCTCGCACAGTTCTCCATTGCCGGGCTCGTTGCCCGCAAAAACCCGCTGCGGATGCTCCGTACGATGCTTACGGCCTATGTCACGGCGCTCGGCACGCAATCGTCGGCCGCCACCATCCCCGTGACCCTGGCGCAGACCCTTCGGCTCGGCGTGCGTCCCGAATTGGCGTCGTTCGTCATACCGCTCTGTGCCACGATCCACCTCTCGGGGTCGATGATGAAGATCGTGGCCTGTGCATTGGCCGTTTCGATGCTGGGCGGGCTGGATATTCCGGCAGGGACTTTCGCGGGGTTCATTCTGCTGCTGGGGGTGACGATGATCGCCGCACCGGGGGTGCCGGGCGGTGCGATCATGGCGGCGCTGGGATTGCTCGAGTCGATGCTCGGGTTCGACGAGACGCTTGCGGGGCTGATGATCGCCACCTACATCGCCATGGACAGCTTCGGCACGGCGACCAACGTGACGGGCGACGGTGCCGTCGCGGTGATCGTCGATGCGATAGACCGCCGTTCGAAAAAATAAAAAATAAACAAAATTCTTCTCCGGGCCGCCGAAAGCGGCCTTTTTCCATATTAAATATCCGGAAATAAGTATAAATGCGTACCCGTGCCGAATAAAAAACGGCTAATTTTGATGGCTAAAAGGTTTTTTTGTACTTTTGCGCGTCCGAAACGGAAACTTAAACATTAAATTACAATATTTTATGGTTGATATTTTTGCACGCCTTGAGAAAAATGCAGGTGGCCCCATCGGTCAGTACATGTCGTACGCCCACGGTTATTACGCTTTCCCCAAACTGGAAGGCGATATCGGCCCCCACATGACTTTCCGGGGCAAGAAGATGCTCAACTGGAGTCTGAACAACTACCTCGGGCTGGCCAACCACCCCGAAGTCCGCAAGGCCGACGCCGAGGGTGCCGCGCAGTTCGGCATGGCGGCCCCGATGGGCGCCCGCATGATGAGCGGCCAGACCGTCTACCACGAGCGTCTCGAGCGCGAACTGGCCGAGTTCGTCGGCAAGGAGGATGCCTTCCTGCTGAACTTCGGTTACCAGGGTATGATTTCGATCATCGACTGCCTGCTGACGCCGCGCGACGTGGTGGTCTACGATGCCGAGGCACACGCCTGCATCATCGACGGCCTGCGCCTGCACAAGGGCAAGCGTTTCGTATACGGACACAACGACATGGAGTCGCTGCGCCTGCAATTGCAGCATGCCACCGACCTGGCCGAAGAGCAGAACGGCGGCGTGCTCGTGATCACCGAGGGTGTCTTCGGCATGAAGGGCGACCTGGGCAAGCTCGACGAGATCGTGGCTCTGAAAAAGGATTTCCAGTTCCGCCTTCTGGTCGACGATGCCCACGGCTTCGGTACGATGGGTGAGGGCGGCCGCGGTACGGCGTCGCATTTCGGCGTAGTGGACGGCGTAGACGTGCTGTTCAACACCTTTGCCAAGTCGATGGCCGGTATCGGTGCATTCGTCTGCGGCCCCCGCTGGCTGATCAACCTGCTGCGTTACAACATGCGTTCGCAGCTTTATGCCAAGTCGCTCCCGATGCCGATGGTTATCGGTGCGCTCAAACGCCTGGAGTTGATCCGCAACCACCCCGAATACCAGCAGAAGCTTTGGGAGATCGTGCGTGTGTTGCAAAGCAGCCTCAAAGAGAACGGCTTCGAGATCGGTGTGACCAATTCGCCCGTGACGCCCGTTTTCCTGAAGGGCGGCATCCCCGAGGCTACGAATCTGGTCGTTGACCTGCGTGAGAACCACGGCATCTTCTGTTCGATGGTCGTTTACCCCGTAATCCCGAAAGGCGAGATCATCCTGCGCATCATCCCGACCGCAGTCCATACCCTCGAGGACGTGAATGTCACCATCGAGGCGTTCAAGGCCGTACGCAGCAAGCTCCAGGACGGTATTTATGCCAAATTGCCCATCCCGGAGCGTGCCGACGAAGGTTTTCTTGTTCGTTAATTCCCCGCTTCCCGGCAGGACGGTTCATTCCGCCGCCCGGATATAAGGGTTTCCCATACGGTGTCCCCGGCTTTTCCGGAGGCCGGGGACATCGTTTTGCGACAAAATTTGCCGGAAAATTTTGCAGAATAGATTTTTCAGTTTATATTTGCAATCCCGAAACGCGAGTTTCGGATGCCAAGAGGAGGGGTGAAAGCCTTTTCGCAGGCCGAAAAACATATTGCGGAAATAGCTCAGTTGGTAGAGCACAACCTTGCCAAGGTTGGGGTCGCGAGTTCGAGTCTCGTTTTCCGCTCCAAAGAGGTCATTTAGACCTCTTTTTTTGTTGCGTAAAACGACGCAAATAGAAGTAAATAGTCTTGTATATCAATGATATACGAGGCTATTTCGTTTTCGGGCCATAGCAAAGCGATGCACGCGAAAGCAGGTCACTCGGGTGCTTAATCGTGGTACATGGGTTCGAGCCGCGAAAATGTACCACGCGAATGGCGATAATGCGCTGAATGACATCGGTTTGCTCTAAACATTCGAGGCTTTTCAATCGTAAGGATTGTTAAACTAAACTGAATTTTGGACTATGGAAAGAAAACGATTTTGCGTGACCTTTTTTCTGCGACGGGCACGCATCAGTAAGGCGGGACTGGCTCCTATTCTCGCCCGCATCACCACGAACGGGGTATCGAAAGAGGTGTATATCCAATGCTCCGTCCCTGCCGACAGGTGGAACCAATCGAAAGAGTGGGCAACGGGCCGGGACAAGCTGTGCCAGCAGGTAAATGCTTACCTGAACGAATACCGGGCACGGATTCTGGCTATAAGGCAGGAGTTGATCGCCAAAGGCTATGAGGGGAACTGTATCGAAATCAAGAACCAACTTCAAAACCCGAAATCCCTCTCCAAACAATTCCTTTCGGAGTTCGGGCAGTATTGCGAGAAACGACAGGGCGAAGTCGGGGTTCGGATCACCCAACTGACGGCGAACAAGTATCACCGTTTGTACCGCTATCTGAAAGAGTACACGACGGAACGCTACAAAAAGGACGACCTGCCGCTAGCCGCTGTGGATTATGCCTATATCGACGGGCTGAATACGTTTATGCAGACGGCGCACAACTGCAAGCACAATGGCGCGGTGAACCTGCTTTGCTGCCTGAAAAACTTTCTGCTATACGCCATCCGCAACGAGTGGATCGAAAAGAATCCCTTTCAGCACTACAAGATGAAGCCGGAACACAATAAGGATAAAGACCATTTGACTAAGGCTGAATTGGAAACGCTGATCAACAAACCGATGCCGAACGAACGGCTGGAACGGATAAAGGACGTGTTCACGTTCTGCTGTCTGACGGGTTTGGCCTTTACGGATGCCGACCACCTGCGGCCGGAGCATATCGGCGCGGACGCCAGCGGTCAACTGTGGATTCACAAACCAAGAGAGAAAACAGCCATTATGAGCCGAATCCCGCTGCTGCCCTATGCGATTCAGTTACTCCGCAAGTACGAAACGGATAAAGCGTGTCGGGAGCGGGACAGGATGCTGCCCATACCGAGCAACAACAAGATGAATGCATATTTGAAAGAAATCGCGGCGATCAGCAATATCGACAAGACGCTGACGACGCACTGTGCCCGCCATACGTTCGCCTGTTTGGCGGTGGAGTACGGAATGCCGATCGACGTGCTGGCAAAGATTCTCGGCCACTCCAATACGAACATGACCCGGCATTACGCGAAGTTCTCCGAACAGCTTATCGGACGAGAGATGCAGAAGATCGGCGAGGTGCTCGCTGCGGCAAACTAACCGCAGACCGAGACGGTCAAATAACAACCGGGCATCGGAGCCTTAAACTGCTCGGATGCCCGGTTGTCTATTTGATTAGTTTCCTATTTATTTGGTTCTTCCGGATAATTCATTTCGCCGAAAAATGTTTTGAGGGAGATATTATAAAATTTGCAGAACTTCGTTATAGATTCTAATGTCGGGAATTGTTGTTGGCTTTCATAATGCCATATATTTAAGCGGGTATTGTTAGAAACATACTCCTGTGTATGATTGTGCCGTTCCCGAATTTCCCTTATTCGTTGAGATATCAAACTTACTAATATGGGATTTGTAGGCTTCAACTCTATATTTTTTACAAAAAAATCAATTATCTGGCATTTTTAATTCTGTGATATCACAGAAATCCCATTCTTTTCACTATATTTGTCTGTGATAATTAAAGAATGCAGAAATTATGCTAACTTTGTATATGAATAATTCGTCATAACTGACGGACATAATAAATAAAGGTAAACGACCTTTATACCTACCGTAAAATTGGGAGTTTTATAGTAATCAGGTATAGATGTTGTCAGTCCTTGTTATGTCCTGCTTGCTTTTTGTGAGCAGGGCAACAAGGGCGTAGGACAATCTATTGATTACGGGGTATCCCAATCCCTACGGTAGTAGATTGACACCGCGCCCCCTTTTTATGCCTTTTCGGGACGCATTTCCAATCACCCAAACGGAATTTATGGAACCTCGTCGCGTCCTGCCGTCCTTGCGTAAATCGAACGCCGCACCTGCGGATTGCACCCACTCCCTGCTCGGGCATGGGCGGAATCGGCATGTTTCGGCAGCACCCTTACGCGCGAACGTGTCGGACATGGACGAAATAGCTGTTCCATGCTTTATTCAAGGCCCTAAATCCCTATTATTATATCGTACTACTCTGGCATCGTTTGGGCCGGACGTTCCCGCCGCATCGTCGTATGCGGCGGAGCGTCCGATTTTTATTCTACCGTTCAGGTCACGTCGCGTCCTGCCGTCCCTGCGTAAATCGAACGCCGCACCTGCGGATTGCACCCACTCCCTGCTTGGGCTTGGGCGGAATCGGCATGTTTCGGCAGCACCCTTCCTTTGCGCCGCTTCGGAAAAGAACGTGCCCAACAAAACCCTGCTCCGGGCATCAGCTAACAAGTCCTGCGCCGGGAGTGGCCCTGAAAATCTGGTAGCGGGGGCAGTCGCCTATCATGGCAAGAGAGTGAAGCGAGTTTTTTGTGCGGCTGTCCCCATTTTTAACATTCCTATTATTGCCTGCTGGCAAAACATTGTGACCTTTACACCCCGCCCCTTTTTACCGTAAAACCTTAACCAAACTATAACTGCCATGTCACAAAACACGCCCGATTATTCCGACGACATGTTCGGCGATATTTACAAGCGCGACCTGCGCCGGTTCTTTTCCGACTTGCGCCAGCAGGCCCACCACATCTACGCACTCTTGGCCGGTGCTCCGAAATCCGCATTTTGGATTGTTCTCGATAAAGATGATTTGGATGCTCCCGAACAAAGTTTCACGCTCAAAGAATTTAACGCCAACCTCGGCAAGTTGCGTGATAATAAAGACACGTTCCGGGTCTACTTCAAAGCCTACATCTTCCGGGACGAATGGGATGCGTGCGTTCCGGGCTGGGAACTGATGGATAATGCGTTTACCGGTGACGAACAATTCGAAATCTGTGATACGAACGAGTTGTCGGTAGCGGTGTTCGAAAAGGAGTGGCCGCACCTGCTCGCACACCTCTGCCGGGAGGCGATTTTGTCGAATAAGCCTATGCTATTGAACCGGGAGAATATCAAGCAATATAAATTCACTTACGGGGACGTAAAATTACTGAGTGAACCCGTCGCCCGATGCAACTGGCGAATTATCGCCGAACTTCGGGAGCAATACAACAGGCTGGCGGCTATCGACTGCCTGCGCGAAACCACAAAATGAAGTAGCAATATAGTATACCAGCATGTTGCGGAAATTTCTAAACAGGCTTTTCGGCCCTTCATTAGCCCCGAATCCAAATCCTCCAGCCACGCAAGCCCGACTATCTAAAGAGGAGATTATTGCACGTCGCAACGAGATACTCCGGGAATTGATCGACAGCTATATCGACCAGATAATCCGGGTGCTGAAAGAGTATATGTCGATAGATATTCGTCGATGCGATAATGAACTGGTGCGTGTGGTGTTCCGGGACGTGGCGCATTTCGACATGAATCCCCGGTTAAACATGCGGGAGAACTCTTGCGACATGTTCGTCGATAAGGTCGTCTACGAGGACAACGAAAGTTTCTCGCTGCATCTTGCGGAAGCAAATGTCCACTTGGACGACCTTACGTCAAAACTATTCCCGTGGCGCAATATCAAGCGGACGGACAGGCTACATCGTATCGTAATCAGACGGGGTGAAAGCATGACGGCGCCCCACATAACCCCCTCGTCATTCGCGCTGCTGAAAAACACCGTCCGCCGCTACGATGAATGCGAAAGGGGGCTGCGGAAAAAAGTCGAAGCAAATAAGCATGAAATGAGAGAGGAAGTAAATGCCTTTTTCGAAGATATTCAGCACGCGGCTGAAAGGCATGGTATTGACTTTATGCAAATGATAAACAGCCTGTAAGAGAAAGGGCTGGCAAGTAAATGCCGGACGCGAATTGCGTCCGGCACTTGCTGTTAGCGGGTAATACCTTGCGTCTTGCGGCGCTTTGGCTTGCGGGAAAGGTTACGGCGCAGCGTTTCGAACTCTTCCTGCGACATGGGGCCGTCGTCGGTAAGTTGTCCAAGCAGGTCGCCTGCGGCGTTGAACAGGCTTTCGCCGATGCCGTGGGACGCGGGCTGTGCTGCGCGCGGCTGCGGGGATAATCCGGGAGGTACGACGCGGATCTTCTCCGTCTGCCGCGGGGGTGTTGCTGCGGGCTTCGGAGGCTGTTCTGCGAACGGTTCGACACGCGGCGGCACGACCGTTCCGGGGCGTTGCGGTTCAGGCTGCCCAGCGATCTGCTGTCGGGGTGCTGCCGGAACGGGGGCCGTGAGCTTCGGCAGCAACGCTGCCCGGTCTGCATTGGGGTTGTTGAACAACTCCTGAAAGACATTTGCTGAATAACTCTTACCGAGCCGGGAACCGTTCAGCACGGTTTTCGTCCGGTGGTCTATGAACGTCGCACCCGTAATGCGCCCGGCTTTGTTCTGCCGGAATACGGCGTCGATGCCGTCTGCTTTCAACAGGCGCACGAACTCGTCCTGCGTCCGGGCGCGGTGCATGGCGCGGGCTACGGCTGCCCGAATGGGTGCTTTGGTCGTTTCGGATTTCAGGTCGGCGTCGTTCTTGGCGATCTGCTTTTGCAGAAACTTGTAGCCGCCTTTCGGGGTGAGGTTAGACGACTTTATCGGCGTTCCGACCCACGCGCCCAGCTCGTCGGTTGCGGTATAGACGATGCCGTTCCACCGCTTGCCGTTAGCTTCGCCTTTGCGTTCCTCCAGATCGACATGGTAAAGATTGAGCAGCGTCCGGTATTCGGTGATCGAGCCGAAGCGGTACTGCTCGGCCAGCAGCCGCACCGTGGACTTCATCTGCTGTTTGAGGTTGCCGCGGCCATACTCGACACGGCGGGCCGTGTCGAACTCCTGTTGTTCCTCTCCTTTGAGGGCGGGACGCAGGCCGTACCTGCGTTCGATGTCTTGCAAAATCGCTTTTGACCGGGGTCTGTCTTGACTGTCGGAAATAATCGACCCGTCGTCGCGCAGGCGTACCGAAACGATATGGATGTGTTCGCGGTCGATGTCGCGGTGCTTGAAAACATAGTAGGGCTGCTGACCGAAGCCCATGCGTTCCATGTACTCCTGTGCGATGTCGATAAGCTGCTGGTCGGTCAGCTTGTCGGTTAGGGCGGGATTCAGCGATACGTGGAATACCGGGTCTTTGATCTTCCGGGTATCGAGGTAGGGCTGAAAACTCAACAGGGCGCGCCGCATATCGAATGTCTCCGACCTCTCGCAATCACCCAGCACCATGTTTCCGAACAAAACGTCGGCTTCGCCGTTCAGGACTTTCTCGGCGTTGTACTCCAGCACGCCGCGAATCGACGCGCCTTTTGTTATTCGACCGACCATTTGCGGTTAAATTCTTCCGTCAGCCGAATGACCTCTTGAAACAGAGAGGTAAGTTCTTGGGTGTTCTTCTCCAGCCGTGCCAGTAGAGCCACGGCTCGGCGGTCGTTGAAATTGGTGTGAATGGCTTTGACGGTCTGGTTGTAATTGACCCCGACGGCCCGGATTTGGGCGTAAAGATTCGTCAGGCGCAGGTAGTAATCGTGCGCGTCCTTGTTGGTCTGAACGACCTTGAACGGTCAGCCGAAAATGCGGCCGAGGATGAACTGGGTCTTGCTCCGCTGCCCGGCTTTAAGCATCATGTTCTCGAACTGCGCCTGCTGCCGTTCGTCCAAACGGAACGTGTGACGGTAAATCTTCCCGCCCTCCGGACGGGTTTCGTTTTTGGGTCTTGCCATATCTTCAAATTTTAAAGGTTATGCGACTTGGGAGCAAAACCACCTGTTCACGACCAGCGGCAAACTGCTGGCGTTTGTGTCGGACAAAACAACGTTTGTCGGACAAAAACATATCTTGCTATTTACTTGAGTAAATAAATAATATACCCTATACAGAAAGCGGCAGCTTTCAGTAAAGGTTTATCAGTCTATACGCCGAATCGGTAATCCTCCCGCTGCAAAGGTAAGGACAATTCCCGCTCGTAGTATGGGCCAATTAGGGCGATTGAGGGCGATCGAGCGCCCTGCGAGTATCTTTTCGCCAATTTCACCCTTTAATTTGTGCCGGGAGCAGAACGAAAATCGAATGAATCAGCGACGCAACGGATTCGATGATTCAGCGATGCAATGGATTCAATGATTCAACGGCGCAACTGATTCAATGAATCAGCGACACAACGGATTCGATGATTCAGCGACACAACGGATTCAATGATTCAGCGACACAACGGATTCAATGATTCAGCGACGAAACGGATTCAACGATTCAGCGACGCAACAATGCAAGTTAGTAGTATCGCTAAGGTTCAAAGGTTCAAAGGCTCACAAGCTCACAAGCCCACAGGCTCACAGGCCCACAGGCTCACAGGCTCACAAGCCCAAAGACCCAAAAGCTCAAAAGCCCAAAGGCTCACAGGCCCAAAGGCTCACAGGCTCACAGGCCCAAAGGCCCACAGGCTCAAAACTCACAGGCCCCCAAGAATACAGATTAAGAACTGCCAATCAATACTAAACCACAAACTAAATGAGAAATATGGAATATCTGTTAATAGAAAAACGGGCATGGTTGCAGATGCAGGCCGACGCCAAACGAGCAAAAGAACGGATGCAGGAATTGGAACGACACTTTTTCCCGGCTGAGGATTCGGAATGAATCAACAATAGTGCAGTCTGCCAATGACTGAATATCTCTAAACGCACCCTGCAATACTACCGCAACAGCGGAATTTTGCCCTATACCATTATGGGAAACAGATGCTATTATAAACCCGAAGACGTGAAAGCGGTAATTGACCGAAATATGGCAAAACAGAAATAGCAATGGCCGGAGATAAGATTTTATGCGGCGACGACGTGATAACCCGCGAAACGCCGGAATACAGGGAATTGGTCGCAACGATGCAGAACACAGTGCAGATTGCCGACAAGCTGCTGAAAGAGGTGCGGCCCTGTCTGCTCAACGAGCGGTATTTTACGACTGAGCAGGTGATGGAGTTATTTCATATCAGCCGACGGGCTTTGCAGAACTACCGGGACAAGGGGATAATATCTTTTGTCACAGTAGGCGGGAATATCCTTTACCCAGAAGCAAAAATTAATATGGTGTTGGAGAGAAATTACTATAAGCCAACAATTGTATAAAGAGCCTTATGACCTACATTGTAGAATTCTGTTATTTATATAAATGGATGATAATGAAATACCTCTAAAGTCAAACGGTAGGAAAATATTGCCATTTTTTCCAATTCAATATAATCAATAACGATAGCATTGTCATCTTCTAAATCGTCTATGTGCATCCATTTATTACGATATTGTCGCAAATGATGTAATCTGTTTTTTAAATCCTTTGATAAGGAACATTTTTCAATAACATCGAAGAAACTCCTTGACGAAATATGTTCATCTCTTCTTAAAAAAGATTCAATAGCTGCTTGACACATTAATATACAAGATAAATCTGCACCTGCACAAAAAGAAATATATGCATTTTCTAATTGAAATGATGTCCAATCTTCAAGACATATACCTCCGCGAAGTACTTCATCCTGAATTTGGTCTAAACATTTTTCCCGTAATTCTTTTGCAATCATAATTAACTAATGCATTTTATGTACAAAGATATTAGATAATATCCAAAATGTTTTGGTAAATCTGCTGGTTCTTGTATATTTGTAAAAAATGAAATGCCTCAAAAAAGATGAGCAAACCAACGCTTTTCGCGCAAAGCCAAAGTGTGGTACATTCGAATGGTTCTTTTTTTAAATCTACTGATATACAACGACTTCTATAAGCGGATGAAGTCCCGTTTTCCGCTCCGGGAGCCTTGAGAAAGAGGCGGTAATAAAGAGCAAAAACCTTATGTATCAATGATATGTAAGGTTTTTTCGTTTTTAGGATGAAGCCGAAAAAAGCAACGGAATGCAGGTTTTTACGACCTTATCGGTGACCTGTTTCGCTCGAACCTAAAATAGGTCACTAATGTAAGTTATTGCATTAATTATCAGCTTTTTGCCACGCAACAATTCTATGCTGTAAACGTATTACTAACAAACTATTTACAGCAGTATGGAAAGAAAGACTTTCAACAAAGTTGAAGTTCATTCTCGCCTCGGCATAGCTCGAACAAGTTCGGCTATGCCCTCGGCTCGGCGAACTTTCAGCGTGGTTTTCTTCTGCAAGAAAACCAAAGTAACGAAAAAGGGCAAGGCCCCGATCTATGTACGCATCAAGATCTGCGGCACGGCTACGGAGATTTACACGCGATGCCAAATCGAACCGGAGCGTTGGAATCAACGGCTTGAACGGTCGCTCTACAAAGACGAGGTAGACCAACAGATCAACAGCATCGTCGCCAGTTACCGGGCCAATGTCCTCGCGGCCTATGACCAATTAATCAAGGAGGGCAAAGAGCCGACGTGCTTTGCTATCAAACACCGTCTTGAAAACCCCGCGGGCAATGCGCGTCTGTTTCTTGCCGAGTTCGGGAAATATTGCGACAAACGGCAGAAAGAGGTCGGAACACGGATCACCCAACTCACGGCAAACAAGTATCACCGTCTGCTTCGCTACCTGAAAGAGTATATGCAGGCGCAATACAAAAAGGAAGATATTCCGCTGGATATGGTTAATTACGAGTACCTCGACGGACTGAACACCTTTATCCAGACGGCCCATAACTGCAAGACCAACGGTGCGGTCAATCTGTTGTGCTGTCTTAAAAACTTTATGCTGTATGCTATCCGCAACGAGTGGATCGAAAAGAATCCGTTTCAGTACTACAAACTGAAACCCGAACACAACAAGTCCAAAGACCACCTGACCAAAGTGGAATTGGATGTTTTGATAAACAAACCTATGCCGAACGAACGGATAGAACGCATCCGGGACGTGTTCGCGTTCTGCTGCTCGGGATTAGCCTTTACGGATGCCGACCACCTGCGCCCGGAGCATATCAGCGTGGATGATAGCGGGCAGTTGTGGATTCACAAGCCCCGCGAGAAAACCGCCGTAATGAGCCGCATCCCCTTGTTGCCGCATCCGGTGAAACTTCTGCGAAAGTACGAGCACGACCCGAATTGCCGACAGCGCGGAAAGATGTTACCTGTACCGAGCAATTCGAAGATGAACGCATACCTGAAAGAGCTGGCGGGCATCTGCAATATCGACAAGACGCTGACAACGCACGTCGCCCGGCATACGTTCGCCTGCCTTGCCGTGGAGTACGGAATGCCGATAGATGTGCTGGCGAAGATTTTAGGCCATACCAATACGAATATGACCCGGCATTACGCGAAATTCTCGGAGGGCTTGATAGGCCGGGAGATGCAGAAATTCGGAAGTCTGTTAAATTAGATTTTAGAAAATAAAGCGATGTGCTTCTTATAATAATTGTCAAGTTGATGAATCAAATCCAAAAACTCCTCATACATAAATGCAAAATTACCGCCGTCATTCTTCATTCGATCAATTATTGGATTATCAAAAATGGACATAAAAAAGCAACCGCGTATCTTGGATAAGATTGCCATTAATTCTGCATCTATATACTTCTCGAAAAAAAAGATAGCCATAATATTTTGCCTATTATATAAATTTACATACGAAATGTATTCTATCCAAGTAAGATTCTTTAGATTTTTGCTATCTACCATAGGGGCAGTCCTATCACCGAGCTTTAGATTGTCGAAAATTTGGAATACGGTTTTCTTATCAGGATAATCGGCAATTTCATTGATATTTTGTACATTTGCCATATTATGAATTATTCCTTTTCCGGTATTGATAATATCGACAATATGTTGCCCAACAATAGGATATATCTTGCGAAAAGCTCTCATCTCTTCTGCATGGTGATCTACCAGATAAATTAGATAAGCAAGTAAGTAACCGGAAAGCAGCATGTTAAATATTTTGCCAATACTATCGGCAGAGGGAAAAATCGCAGGTATGTGGATTAGCCAAATTTCATAAACCACTACAAATATAAAACTAACGCTTGCATACAAGGTCAAATCGAGCCGGATAGTTGAACGGTATTGAGACCGCTTTTTGATTTTCTTCATATCCTTAGGAATTATTAATCAAAACAAAGTTAATAATATTCTGCCCAATGCAATAAATAGCAATATAAAAAGGGATAACAAGAAAGGCGGGGCGCACGGGATTCGGAATGATCCCTAACGCGCCCCGCCTTTACGTTTACACACTCCGACCTATTGCGGGTGATAGGTTGGTTTGTAATTCTTTGTCAGCATTTCCCGAATTGCCGATTCGGGATAGAGGATGTTGCGCCCGCTTATTGCGACAAACGGTATCTGCCGCGTATCGCGGAGCGTCTGCAAGGTTCGGGGCGAGATGTGCAGGTATTCGCAAACTTCCTCCCCAGTAAGATAGCGTTCCGAGCCTATTAATGGCTGATAGTTCGCAGCAGCCAGTTGCAGGGTTTCTTCGGCCCGGTCGATCATAGCGAGCAACTCCCGGACTTCCTCGCTCTCCATCGTTAAATAGTCCGATTCCATGCTACACCCCTTTTCTGATTGTCCGCGCCCGCAGAAACCCGGTTACGTCGGTTTCCCGATAGAAGAACTTACCGCCGACATTCGAATAGGGCAGTACCCGCTTGTCGCGGTAGCTTTGGAGCGTGCGCTTGGAAATCCGCAATCGCTGACAAACCTCCGGCCCGTCCAGTCAGCCGTCGGGCGACGGCGGGTTATAACGCTTCCCGGTTCGTTGTGATTGAGCAGCCAATGTTTTCAGCCGTTCTGTGAGCGTTCTTCATACGCGCTCGTCCATACAAATACTTGTCATAGAAATTTGAATTGAATAGGTTAATAATAAATTTCGTTTGCAAGGTAATACCGAACCGAAAGTTTCCGGATACATGGCCGCTCCAGACCGTTCCAGACCGTCCGCCCTCGTTCTCTATTGCAAATCCGGCGGCAATATAAGGAACGTCCCGTTGTTTTGATGCTGTTTACGCCCTCGTTCTCCCTCATTCGCCCTAATTGGCCCCATGAATCGGGCGGATTCCGCGGCATAACTCCCGGCCTCTCCCCTCGGCGTTCCTGCAAACTTGGCGACAAGATAAGGGCAGCGTCCCGACTTGGTGCTGTCCGGGGAGTGAACGGTTATGAACGGTGCTAATTGACCCCGAAAACCGGACAAAATCAGCCGCAGTTTCGGGGTATCAGTGCCAAAATCCAACATCCGGAGGTTTTGTCCATACTACGGAGCAGTTCCGCGCAGCAGGGCGCAATAATATCAGGCGTGTAACAGATTGGCAAATTGTGTATTATCTTCGCCGCAAACCTTAAAATCCGACGTATTTATGACCACTCGAACCATCCATCCTGCTCCGGCGATCTTCCGCCTGTCGTGAAGAGCCGCCCGCCCTGAAATCAGCTTTCTGATCTTCCACCTTTCGGGGTACTGACTTTCCCGATCTGTCCGCCTGCGCCTTTGCGTGAGCGTCGATGCGATACGTCCCGCCTTTGCCGCCCTAAGCCTCCGCCGACTATATCCGGCGGGTCTTGCGGGCCAGCTTCGGCGGGCCGTGTCCGGGGCTTCGGCCCCGGCATCGACCGCTCCCGAAACGGGAGGAAGCAAGGTTGTGTTTTCGTGCCACAAAAATTCGTCTCCGACGTTTTTTGCGACCACTTCAAACAACCTTGCTCTGCGAGGCCATCCCATTCGGACTGCTCCCGGCACGGGTCGCATTCCGAAACGCCCGCCGCTCCCTGCGGTCGCCGCGGGCTTGGGATTCGGGGCGTCTGCGACGCGGGTTTACGACCGTGCCTGCTCCACTCGTTTTACTCGGTCATCCGGCAGCGGTCGGACGTGCGGCCATGCGCTGAACTAACACGGGTTCGCACATGGCCGAGAACCGAAAGAACAAGGGCGGCAGACCGCCCAAAACCGCCTCCGCAAAGCACTCCGAAACCGTCCGTTTCCGCGTAACGGCCGCCCAGATGCAAACCCTGCAACAAAGCGCAGCGAAAGGCAGGCTGACCCTGTCGGAATATGCCCGGCAAATGGTGCTTGCCGGAAAGATCATCGCCCCGGCCAGCCCCGAAGAACTGGGCCTCGTCGCCGAACTGACCCGCGAGAAGAACAACCTGAACCAGCTTGCCAAAGTCCAGAATGCCGCAGGAGCCGCAACGCGGGAAGCGGAACTAATGCGGATCATCCGGTTTTATAACCAGACTATAAACCGATTGAAACGTAAGACTGAATCAAGCAGAGGAAGAAATCAACCGTAGTCTGAAATCACGCTGTCGCTGATTGGTTTCAGCGGTTGAAATCAATCACACGTAGAAATCACCCATACAATGATAGGAAAAATCGTAACGGGCAAATCGTTCGGCGGAGCCGTCGAGTATGTCCTCAGGAAAGAGAAAGCCCGCCTGCTGGAGAGCGACGGGGTAGATACCGAAGGCATCCGGTCGATAATCGACGACTTCAACTTCCAGCGCAAGGCCCGCCGGGAGATCGCAAAGGTCGTGGGGCATATCTCGCTGTCGTTCCACCGGGACGATGCGCCGACGCTGACCGACGAGCGGATGCGGGAACTGGCGGCGGCCTACATGGAGTGCATGGGTATTGCCGATACGCAGTATATCGTCGCCCGGCACAACGACACGGAACATCCCCACCTGCATATTATCTACAACCGGGTGAAATACGCCGGACGCTTGTGGCGGATAAGAACGAACGCCGCCGGAACGTCAAAGTCTGCAAACAGCTTAAACGCCGATACGGGCTGACATTCTCCAACGGTAGGCAGAACATAAAGACCGAACGGCTGCACGGAGCGGATAAAGTGCGGCAGGAGGTGTTCGACGCCATAACCCGCATCCTGCCCAAATGCGACCGGATCGCCGACCTGTCGGCCAAGCTGAAACGGCAGGGGATCGGCATGCAGTTCATCCACCGGGGCAACGACCCGAAGAAAGCGGTTCAGGGCGTAACCTTTACCAAAGACGGACTGACATTCAAAGGCTCGCAAGTAGACCGCAAATTCAGCTATGCCGGATTGTCGAAGATGATCCGCGAACGGGTCGAGACGTTGGCACGGGAAGCAGCCGACGAGGAAATCAAATACATGCGGGAAAGACGGCGGGAGCAGGAACGCAACACAACGCCGAAGCCGCGGAAAGCAGAAAAGCCGCAACCGCCGCAGGTCAAACGGGAAGAAACACCCCGCCTGCAACAGTCGCGGCAGATACAACCGGTTTCAGCCGTACTGAAGCCCTCCGCGCCGCAGCAGGTCGAAATCGGCGGTACGCGCTTTACGCAGGAGCAATGGCGGCAGTTGCAGGAGAACCGGATGCTGCGGATAATCGTTCGCCGGAGCGATGCAAATATGCTGCGCGAATACTGGTTCGACAATGCAGGCGGGTTGCAATACACTCTTATCGCCCTGCGCCGCAGGGATGAAGCCTTTACCCGTGAATTGGTTACGGCGATAAAAGGCTGTCGGCTGACGGTGCAGGAACAGAAACAGTTGTATTCCGAACAAGGGTTGATTAAGGCGTTCCGCAGGCAGGACGGAACGGTTTACCGCTCCCGGTTCGGGGTGGAAGCAAAGTCCGGACAGAAAGATATGCTGTCCGAGTGCGTATTATCCGTGCAACAGCCGCAAGAGGCGAAGCCCGACACAAAGCCGCAGGTGAAACCGGAACAGCAGCAAAACCGAGGCCGCAGGTGATTACAATATCACCTAAAAAACGAGGACGCCATCTATAATTAGATCTTTTAAATGCAAAATAGTAAAATTCATTTATTATATTTGTTTCAAATAATTGCGATTCAGATATGAATACAAGCCTGTTAACTCCTAAATGTAATATTGCTAATAAGGTTAAGAATACAAATTTACCTCGTACAAAGCCTTTATTGCCTCTTTTTGAAGTAGTAAGCAATGCTATTCATTCAATCAAGGAAGCTGTAGATGCCGAAGTTTTGGATTTCAAAGATGCCAAAATTAATATTAAAATTATTAGGTATGGTGCTGAAGAAGATTTGTTTTCAACATTTGGAGATGGTTTAGATAGATACTCGATTGATTCATTTGAAGTTACAGATAATGGCATAGGCTTTACCAATGATAATCTGAACTTTTTTGCCGAGGCCGATACCGACCATAAAAGAGAAATCGGCGGAAAAGGAGTTGGTCGGTTTGTCTGTTTGAAGGCATTCAAATCAATGTCTGTTAAAAGTATATACTACGAAAACGGTCATAATAACTACCGCTCATTCTCTTTTGTCCCGACTCCACAAGGGTTTGAAAACTACATTGAGCAGGAAAATGTATCACAAGAGCGAAAGACAACCATTTCTTTAGTTGGCTTTCGACCCGAATATAGAGATAATAAAAAATACACGCCTACTGATATAGTTGAAATATCGAGAGAGATTGTCACTCATTTTCAATTATTTTTCTTGAATAGGGAAGCCCCAAAAATTACAATTCACAACCAAAATTCCGTTAGTGTTGATTTGAATTTATTATTTGAAAATGAGTATATTAAAGGTATACAAGAAAGTAGCTTTTTTGTTGCTTGGAACGAATTCAAAGTCATTCTTACAAAATCATATAAGGCACAAAGTCATAAACTAATCTTTTGTGCCCATAATAGAGCTGTAAAGATCGAAGGCTTATATAATAAAATCATTGATTTAGGTAAATTCTCAGTCAAAGAGAAGGAGGGTGAAGACGGGTTTTATTACCAAGCATTTGTAATAGGAGCCCTACTCGATGAACATGTTGATATAGAGCGCACAAGTTTCAATTTAGGCAATGATAATGACATTGAGGATGACGAAGATGATAATTCAACGGATGCCTCGCTAGCAAAGATACGGCGGGAGGCAATCAAAACAATCGAAAAGTTACTTGCAGATTATCTGGAAAAAGTTCGGGCAGAAAAAATAAAAAAATATATGCCTGTGATCGATGAGACCATGCCTCAATATAAAAGCGTTGTACATTATAAAGGCGATAAGGTGAAATTATTATCACCGAATCTCTCACCGGAGAAACTAGATATTGAATTATACAAAATTGCATCCGACTGGAAATTAGAGGTAAAGGAAAAGTGCATCGCTTTGCTTGAAGAGAAAAAAGATGTCACAACATTAAGTGAATATAAAGAAAAATACGACCAATTCTTAACAGAATTCAATGATGTAGGCAAATCTGAACTAGCAAGATATGTCGTACACAGAAAAGCTGTGATTGAATTACTGGATGAATTAATAGGGAAAACAGACGAAGATACATTTACGAACGAAGATATTATTCATAGTATATTTTTTCCAATTCGAACTAGTTCGGATGAAGTCCCATTTAACAAACAAAACTTATGGTTATTGGATGAACGTCTTGCATACCATTCTTTTTTGTCTTCAGACAAAACATTTGAATCTATACAACAACTTGATTCCAAGAGTACAGACAGGCCAGACCTACTGATTTTTAATGATGCTATTGCTTTTACGGAGGATGAATCTGGGCCATATAACTCTTTTACTATAGTTGAGTTCAAAAAGCCACAACGGAATAATTATATAGATAATGATCCGAAGCATAATCCTTTGGATCAAGTCGAAACATATATTGAAGAACTATTAGAGGGCAAGGTAACTAACCGGCGAGGAAGAAAAATTATAGTCGATACTAATACTCCGTTCTATGTTTATATTGTTTGTGACATTACCAAGTCTTTCGAAAAAATATTGAAAAAAAGAGAGTTCAAGCCAATGCCTGATGGGCAAGGCTATTTTTACTTTAAATCAGAGTATTATTCTGCTTATATAGAAGTTATACCATTCGAAAAAGTAGTCACAAATGCAAAAAAACGCAACAGAATTTTATTCGACAAATTAGGTATTGATTGAAATCAGAAACGTATCCTACTAATATAAAGAATTTTTAAAGAATTAAAAATGAATTGCTCCATTGCCTTTGAAAAGTTAATAATACGTAAAGCATTCTATTTTAGACGTTTCGGAAAAGATCGTGAGATGTTTGTAGGAGCAGAATTTCATCAATATAAAGGATGGAGTTGCAATAAAAGTCGTTTAACTGAAAAACAATTATTGCAGTTATTAGATAACCGATTAGCTCTTAAATTACAAACACTTGGTAGACTATCAACTAAAAGATTTCATAATAGGCTTGGAAATTGCGCCGAGGTACATGCTGCTAATAAGGTATTGGGGCAAAACTGTATAATATCAATCAACCAATTAACATTTTCAAATGCATATCGCCCCCGAACCTTACAAAAACACGATTATTGTCAAAATTGTTTAGATACTTTTAATATTCATAATTAGTGTTGCTTCAAAACGATTATTTTCGTAATAGAGACATTGATTGGTTTATCCAGATTAACGATATGCCAATACATGTAGCATCAGGTGGAGGAGCTCTTCCATATATCATCCAAGAAGACTTTGAACGAAATAAAAAGCTTTTAAGAGAAATAAATAGAAGACCAAATTTTTTTCTTAAAAGAGAGATAAGGCTCCGAAAAATGCTATTATTCCATTTATTCCAAGAGCGAAGGCCATCGTTGAAAAATACAAGGGGATGACCGTCGGAAATTATCTCTTGCCCATATTCACTCATAAGCATAACACCGAGGCCAAGCAGACCGACAGGGTGAAGCGCATCTACGAAAGAGCATCCGATACTTTCCGAAAAGTACAGAAACTTATCGGCTGCGATGAGCAACCAATATGGGCCGGAGCACGCGGAACATTCATCGTTGAAATGCTTAAAGCGGACTATACCGAGATGGCCTTGGCGGAGATTGTCGGCCTCCATCCGGCACGCATTTGTGGATACTATTCCATACCAATTATGCACGGTGAAATGTAACGAGATTTTTGAGCGGTTTTGGGGCGAGACTACATATTGGCCTACATGAAATCAGGAGGTTATTAAATAAAAAAGGCGGTTCCTTTCGGGACCGCCTCTTTTTATTCAAATCGAGTCGTTTTTACAATGTACTCATAATGAATGCTTTGTCAATTATCGAGAATTTCGCATAAAACAAAGATGTAGGACTCCCGGAGGCACCCTTTTTGTTTTCTTCTAACCTAAATATACCGAGATTTTTCCGCCCAAAACATAACGAATTTTGAGTTGCAAATTCTAAAACTCAATCGCTATGTTTACCATTCGCATCAAGGGTCGTCGCAATCCGAAAGACCTCGATTTAGTCAAACTCACTTTGATCTTCCACAAGACAGGTTTCGCCAGAGTCTCGAAAGAATTTTACATTTCCGGACTGTATAAAGACTGGAGCCCGAAGGCCCAATCATTCCGTGGTGACAGTCCGCAGATCAAACACAAAAATCAACTGCTCCGAAATCTCAAACTCAAATATCTGGAGATCGCTGAGCGATGGGAGGCCGAGAAGAAGGATTGGACGCCGGTCGAGTTGTCCCACTACTTCAACAAAGAGAAAATAATTCGCGATCGGTATATTACTGTGCCGAAAATGCTCGATCTGATGGTCGAGAAATTTCTCGAACGGGAGCGATTCAAAAATGGCTGGATCATAACCAGCCAGAGGAACGCAGAGAAGTATCGCCGCTTGAAAAAGCAACTCACTGAATTTACCCATAACAAATACCGCCGGGAGTTCTCCAAATACCTCTTCCGAGATATAACTGAGAAGTTTCTTCTTGAGTTCGCTATGTACGAACAGCAACGTGGCGCCCGCAATGGCAATCTTGGCGGAGTGCAGCAAAAGCTAAAGATTCTCCATGCAACTTTTGTCGAGGCCAAACATCGGGGCGTCTATAATGTCCGGCTGTCCGTCTTTAAGGCTGTCCGTGGTAAAGTAAAGGGGCCGGTCCATTGTCCGAAATCCGTTTCCCAAGCCACGATCAGTGCCATCGAACAATTCGACCGGCAGAGGTTGAAAGAGAAAGAACAACTGTATCTCGACATGTTTCTGTTCAGCTATTATGCCGGCGGGATGTCGGCTATTGACACCTGCTTCCTTACGGCCGATCTGATCAAGGACGATATGATTCTTTATGAGCGAATGAAATGCGACAAGCGGGCGCAGCTCATATTAGTTGATAAAGCCAAAGTGATTATCGACCGGTATAGAACAACGTACAGACGTTCTCTCGACTATATTTTCCCGGTATTTACGAGAAAGCATAATACGGAACTCAAGATGTATGAGCGTGTAAAGCGCTTATCGAGTTTGGTTTGCCAGCTTCTTCGAAAAATCTGCGACGAGGCTGGAATCACCGAAACGGTGGTTTGGAGTTCCGCCCGCGGCAGCTTCATTTCCCGCCTGATCGATGAGGGCTACCATCCACTCCAGATTGCCGAACAGACCGGTAATTCTCCGCATACGATTTATAAATACTATTATTCAAACACCAATAAAGAGGCGATGCGGGAGGAGATGAATAGGATATTGTAAGTCAAAATACCTATCTATTATGTCTAGATAAATACAGTTAGATATTAACATATAAATACTAAATATGAGATATTCAGACTAAACAGCTAATTTATTTTATATCTTTGGCATTAAATCTTCATAAATAGACATTACAAGTGAGTCCCAAAGTTGAAAAGAAATGTAGTTTGAGATTTGAACCAATAAAATTGGATTCAATATTTCATGTTTTGGACGGAGTTTCTTGGTTAGATAAGCCCGATAACTCAGAAATTTCTCAATTTTCCGGGCTGGATCCGCGTACTGTCGGCAAGGCAATTAAAAACTGTCTAAATATGGGGATAGTAACCGAATCTTCCAGAGGTGCTTATGTATTGACTATTCCATACCCATTTAAAGGTAGTGAATCACAAAAGAAAACAGTCCTTAAAGAAGCTATTTTCAAAATGCCTCTGATAGCTAGCGTTAGACAATTTCTAAAATTAGGAGACACAATAGACAATGCCACGAGGAAAGCCGCCACTGTTCAGAAGATTACTAATTATGAGAAACTAGCCATTGAGCCATTGATCAAATGGGCAGATCAATTAGGTGCTCTTTCTCTAGATACGATGTATGAGGATTTTGCTGAAGAGGGAGTACAAATAAAAGAAGAACGGCATCAATCCGCATCTAATGCTCCGGTCATTTTCCTATCACATAGCTCTCAGGATAAACCATTCATTCGACAACTCGCTGCTGATCTTTCAAAAGAAGGAATAATCGTATGGTTGGATGAGCAGCAGATTAAAGTTGGAGATTCAATAAACGACAAGATAAGCCAAGGCTTAGCAGAATCAGATTATTTTGTGATAGCTCTCAGCCAGCATTCAATTAATTCTGAATGGGTTAAGAGAGAGTTAAATTCAGCGATGATAACTGAGATTGAGTCCAAGAAAGTACATGTGCTCCCAGTTAAAATATCAGACTGTCAAATCCCAGTACTTCTTAGAGACAAAAAACACGCTGACTTTACGTCTTCATATAAGAGTGGTTTAAATGAATTGATAAAAACATTAAAAGAATAAATATATGGCTAAGAAGAACGCAAGCACAGATGAGAGCAAACTTACAAGAAAAGGTGGAACCAAATTCCCTCGTTACAGTTTAGAGCACCTGGAGCCTCTATTAAAAGACTTAGTGAGTAAGACTCATACCAACTCTATTACTATTGCTCAATTGAATGCAGGAGTATTCAAGGTTGGGTCTAATTCAGATAAAGGGAAGATTAAAAGTTCTGCCTTAAAGCAATTTAAACTCTTATCGGGTGATTATAAGGCTTTTAATGCGACTGAATTGGCTTCCCAAATAGTGTTGTCTGAGGGCACTCAAAAAACAGCAGCATTGCAAACGGCATTCTTTAATGTTAGTGTCTTTAAAAATACTTATGAGACATACAAAGGAGGATCAACTACCGACAAGCAGAAAATTGGTAATTACGCGTCTCAGACGCTCAAAATCCATCCTGATTTAAGGGACGAATTTGTGAAAATTTTTAGCGAATCAGCTAAGGAGGCAAAACTGTGTACCGATAATGGAACCACTTTAGATTTTAATCTGCCCGTGAGTGCCAATACGGATCTGCCCTCAATAGAAGAGGAGGAAAGCACAACCCATGCGGAGGAACATGATGCCAGCAATGGGGCATCGGTAAATGATGAATCACCTCAGCCAACCCATATTAGTAGAAAATCAGGTCCAATTTCTAATGTCAGTATAAACATTGATATTGATCCATCAATGGATCCAGAGAAATTAGAGAAACAGTTGAAATTACTTAAAGCATACGGGGTTATATAGGGTTCTCCATACTTCAATTTAGATAGAAGTAGGCTTCATGAAGATGTAGGGCTCAAACTTAAACTCGGATTGACAACTATAATTAATCACTCTTGGAGGTGGGATGCCGATTTTCCTCCGGCAATTAAGTATAAGGACAAAGACTAATAACATCTTTCCTAACCTGCTCGGGGTATTAACCACTATTCTTGTGTAGTTAAAGCAGGTTAATTATGGAGGTCATAACGATAGAGTCGAGAGCTTTTAAGCAGCTTGTCGAAAAATTGGATGCATTGTCGGAGTACGTGTGCTCGATGGAGCGACCAGTGATAGGGAATGACGATGAAACTTGGGTAGATAGTCAGAAAGTCTGTCGATTTTTGGAGATAATCGAACGGACGTTGCAACGGCTTCGGACAAACGGAAAGATCACCCACTCCTGCATGGGTGGGAAGTATTACTACCAGATCGGCGAGATCAAAAAACTACTCAAAGCGAACGTAATCAAGAGTACCGATGAGTGTTTGCAGGACTTGATAGCACATCACAAAAAATAACACTATATTTGTATCAGTAAACCGAGAAAAACAGTTTCCAGAAGGGTGAAAACACCAAAGGAAAGGGGTTTCGAAAAATGTCCCCGCCGGTGTCCCACTTTGGGAAAACAACCCGGCAAAACAAAGGGAAGTGCTTGATGAACAAAGCATAAGGAAGTCGTAGGTCAGACTCCCGTTTTCCGCTCCAAACAGACAATTAAATCCTTGCGACAAGCGAATCAGCGAGTTGTGAGGATTTTTCTTTTATACCCGTCGGCGGATCTTTTGCTTCCGCAGGGGGAATTACTTTTCCGGGATGAACAGTCCGGACATGTTCGCCTGTTCGAGGGTGAGGAGCCTGACCTTTTTAGGAATGCCGCCGGCATATCCCGTCAGGCTGCCGTCGCTGCCCACGACCCGGTGGCAGGGGATGATAATGCTGATCGGATTGTGCCCTACGGCACCGCCTATGGCCTGCGCCGACATGGTTTGCTTTCCCTGCTGCCGTGCGATTTCTTCCGCAATATCCTTATAGGTGATTGTTTCCCCGTACGGTATTTGCAGTAATATTTCCCATACGGCCTGCCGGAAGGGCGACCCTTCGGGGCGCAGCGGGGGTGTAAATCCCGGGTTTTTCCCGCTGAAGTAGCAGTCCAGCCACCGCTGTGTCTGGTCGAATACGGGGAGCTGCTTCTCTTCGTGTGCTGCCGGCAGTGTGGCGGCAAAGTATTTTTGCCCGTCGAACCAGAGCCCGGTCAGGCTGTTGCCGTCGGCGGAGACCGTTATCCCGCCGAGGGGCGACTGGTATTTACAAATGTACTGCATGGTGTTATCGGTTAAAGTAAAGGTTGGAATCTTCCGGGGCTTCTTCTCTCGAAGCTATCGTGCAACAGCCCGGGGGCGTAGTACGATTACATTTGGCATGCTTTCATCGGTTATGTGTTTGTCGTTTTGCCTTCGATATTCGGCAGGAAACCCGTGATTATCCCCAACAGGGGCAGCAGGGTGCTGATCCGAAAGATGAATTCGATGCTGGTCTTGTCGGCCAGCCAGCCGAAGAAGGCCGAGCCGAGGCCGCCGAGGCCGAACATCAGCCCGAAAAAGATCCCGGCGACCATCCCGACCTTGCCGGGCATCAGGTCGGTGGCGTAGACCAGGATGGCGGAGAATGCCGAGGAGATGACGAGTCCGATGATGACGGCGAGCACGATCGTGCAGGTCAGGTTCGCATAGGGCAGCAGCAGGGTGAAGGGCGCAGCCCCGAGGATGGAGCCCCAGATCACGTATTTACGCCCGAAACGGTCGCCCAGCGGCCCGCCGGCGACCGTGCCGACAGCCGATGCCCCGAGGAATGTGAAGAGGCAGTACTGCGCCCCCTGCACCGAGATTTCGAATTTATCCATCAGGAAGAATGTGAAGTAGTTGGTCATGCTGGCGATGTAAAAGTATTTCGAGAATACCAGTACGCCCAGGATGCCCAGTGCGAGGCGGATTTTGCGTTTCCCCAGGTGGTGTGCCGGGGCCGCTGCGGCTGCCGCGGGGCGGTTTGCGGTGACGGTGAGGCGAAGTTTATACCACCTCCCGATTCTCGAGAGGATGAGGATGGCGAGGATTGCGGCCAAAGCGAACCAGCCGATCGAGGCCTGCCCGAAGGGGATGACGACCAGCGCGGCCAGCAGCGGCCCCATGGCGCCCCCGGCGTTGCCGCCGACCTGGAATATCGACTGTGCCAGTCCTTTCCGGCCTCCCGAAGCGAGTTGCGCCACCCGGGAGGATTCGGGGTGGAAGACCGAAGAGCCGCAGCCGATCAGCCCTACCGCCAGCAGGATGGGTACGAAGCCCGGGGCGACGGAGAGGGTGAACAGCCCGAGCAGCGTGAAGCACATCCCCGCGGCGAGCGAGTAGGGGCGCGGATGGCGGTCTGCGTAGAGTCCGATGAAGGGTTGCAGCAGCGACGAGGTCATCTGGAAAACCAGCGTGATGATTCCGATCTGGGCGAACGTGAAGCCGAATTTCTCCTTAAGGAGCGGGTAGACGGCCGGGATCACCGACTGCATCATGTCGTTCAGCAGGTGGGTGATGCTGATCATGAACAGTATCGGGTAGACCGTTCCGGTCTCCGTGAAGCGCCGCAGGCGTGTGTCCGTGGGTTTTGTAAGCGTCTCCATTGCTGCGGGCTATGGTTCTTCGAGTATCCGCGTGATCGCCTCCCGGGCATTCCGCACGTCCCCGGCAAGGATGTATCCGAGTAACTGCCCGTGCGTGGGCTGGGTGGCGAGCAGGCACTCCGTGTCCCTGTATATATTGCTGAACCTCTTTTTCAGATGGGCGGCCGTCGAGCGGTACAGCTCGCACAGGATTTCGTTGTGCGTGGCCTCGGCCAGGGCGATGTGGAAGTTGACGTCGGCTTCGATACAGGCCTGCAATGCCCCGGCAGCTGCGGTCGCTCCCCGCTCCGCGAGGTGCTTTTCGAGGACTGCGGCGTCGTGTGCCGTTCGCCGTTCGGCGGCTTTTTCGGCGATCGCGGCTTCCAGTATTTTCCGCACTTCGTCCAGGTCGTGCAGGTCGGCGCGCCCGAGGCGCCGCTCCATCGGTTCGTCCGGGGGCGTGAGGCGTTCGACAAATGTCCCGGCACCTTGCCGTACCTTCAGGAACCCCATGTTGGACAGGATTCTGACCGCTTCGCGCACGGTCGAGCGGCCGACCCCGAAAATCTGCATCAACTCCGGTTCGGGCGGTAGTTTTTCGCCCACCTCGAATTTTCCGGACATGAATTGCCCCTGCAACCGGCCGGCCAGCTCTTCGGCCAGCGATTTCTTGCTGAGTTGCATGTTCGAACCGGGTTTCATCATATCATCTGATGTTTTGCACGAAGGTAGGCATTAATTCCGAACCGGCAAAGTTTTCCGGGATCTTTTGCGTGCGGAAAAAGGTTCGGGCAAGGAAGCTTCACCCGCTGTGATCCGAGAAATGCGGATGAAAGTACGAATTTTCATGTGCGGCAATTTTTGCATGTTATTGGTGAAAAGCGAGGTGCTTTCAGAACGGACAAATATCTAAATTTGTAACAATGAATATAGATGAAGACGATACGAAACTTTTCAGGTTGCTCGAGCCCGGGGAGTTCGGTATCTACACACAGTCTGACGAATTACCGGTATCCGATTGTCCGGTATACCTTATGGAAGGGGTCGGAGGCATCTGCCTGTCGGGTACGGCTACGGTACAGGTTTTCAGCCATCGCTTCCGGATCGTGCGCGGGATGGTGCTTGCCCTGTTTCCCTGGCAGTTGATTTCCATCAAGGAGGTAAGCGACGATTTCGGGATCAGGTTTTTCCGCATATCGCACGATATGTTTACCGATACCCTCAGTTCCCTGTGGAGGGCCAGGCCCGGTTTCTTTTTTTACATGCGCACGCATATCGCCTCGGAGCCGCGGGAAGAGTATGTCGGGCGGTTCCTGAATTTCTGCGACTTGCTGGCTTACCGTGCCGAAAATGCTCCCGTCATCTGTCGCCGTGAGTCGGTAATGCAACTTTTGCGGGTGTTCTATTGGGACGTCTACACCATCTATCTCAATGATCCGCAGGCTGAAAAGACTGCTTATACCCATAAGGAAGAACTGGCATTCCGGTTCATGCGGACGGTCGTCGAGGAACATTCTCCCAACAGGGACGTGGCGTATTTCGCCGAGAGGCTCGGGATCACTCCGAAGTACCTGACCAACCTGATGAACGAGATCAGCGGGCAGTCGGCACGGGACTGGATCGTCTGCTTCACGATTTTCGAGATCAAGGCGCTGCTCCGGGAATCGGCGATGGACTTGAAGACGATCGTGGCGCGTGTCAATTTTCCCGACCAGTCTACCCTGAGCCGCTTTTTCCGCAGGTACACGGGCATGTCCCCGTCCCGGTATCGGAAGAATATTCATTTCTGAGCTTTAAGCCGGGCGGAAGCCCGGCTTCTTTTTTTGTAGAATGTAGGGCTGAAATGTTTTAAATGGTAGCCGTATTTGTTGTGCTTTTGGTGTGTATTTCACTAATAATATGCGATTTTCGCCCAAAGTTTGGCGAAATTGGGTTTATTTTTTTACATTTGTCAAGATAGAAATGCGGGCTTCTGCGGAATTTGCTTTCGCAGGGCAGAACGGTAGGTGCGGATGGCTGTCGGAAAAGGATGTGATAAACCAATTTTTTCTCATATGAAAAATTTACGATACCTGTGCCTGCTGTGTGCCCTCGCAGTATGCACCATGTTACCGACCGGCTGTATCGAACGGCCGGATGAAGTTCCCGGCCCGGATGACACGGCCCAAGGCGGAAATAAATACGATTACGCCACGACGCGGGATATTCCTCTTAATCTGGACTATGCCCGCAGGGGCAGCAAGGCGCTGTTTGAAATTTATGCCCAGAACCCTGTGAATGCCGTGGACGGTGCGTTTACTCTGAAACCCGGCGTAAAAGCCCTGCTCAGGGCCTATACCGATAACGACGGTAAATATTCGGGAGTGGTCAACCTCCCGACTGCCGTAGGCAAGGTGTACGTGTATAGCGAATCCTACGGTTTCCCCGCCTGTATCGAGGCCGACGTGACTGCCGGCGGTATTTCGTGCAACGTGCGGCAGTTCTACGAAAAGGCGGCCGGGAAGGTCTCCGGCGCCGCGGTTGCCGACCGGGTTGCGGCGACCCGTGCCGATGCGGCCAATCCTTATAACGTGCAGCAGCTCGGCGACTGGACTTGGGAAGGCAAACCGCTCTACATCCTCGGTACAGTGTATGGTCAGAAACCCTACCTGAATATCGCACCTGATTACGCACAGACACCTGCGGGGATGATGAACCGCATTCAGAACGTACTGATGCCGGGCGTCGACAATTCGAAATACGCCATGCCGACCGGGGTGGTCAACCTCAATGTGACGAAGGATGCCCATCTGACGCTGGTGTTCGCCGCAGAACTGGCAGCATGGCGCAATGCCATCGGTTATTATTATTATGATACGCAGAACCCTCCCCGGACGCAAGCCGAGTTCGATGCGCTGCCCAAGTACGTGGCCTTCCCCAACTGCTCTTCTTTTACGACCAATTTCGACGACCCGGACGATTTGGGGTCGGGTGGCGGCGATTGGACGGCACCCCTGTTTTTCGGCGAACAGCTGCGGCTGACCTGTTTCAGGGGAGGCAAGGCTACCGACATTTTCCCAGCCGGTACGACTGTGGGCTGGTTCATGCTGCCCGATGCGTATGAAATTTCGGCTTATGACTATACCGGAAAACTCGATATCACCGGTTCGAAACACCCGGCACGCTATTCGAACAATGAGTTCAATGCGGAGAACGGCCGCTATATGGTCAGCCTTTACGACAAAGTGAGCGGCAAAACCGTGCTCGGCTTCGAGGATGGCGGCGACAACGACTATAAGGACGTGCTTTTCTATGTGGACTCCGATCCTGCCGATGCCATTTACGACCCCGACCGCCCGACGACCGACCCCGGTGACGAGAAGTATCCCGACGTGGCGGGCGACCCTGTGGTCGGCACGCTGGCTTTCGAGGATCTGTGGCCGAGCCAGGGCGATTACGACATGAACGACGTGGTGGTCGGGTACAGCACGACCTTCACGGTCGACAAAGACAACCGGATCGTGGCGATCCGGGATGTCGTCACTCCGTTGCACAGCGGCGGTAAACTCCGGAGCGCCTTCGGTTACCAGCTCGACATTCCCGTAACCGCCGTCAAAGGCGTGAAGATCGAAAACGGGTCTTCGACGGCCGGACTCGAAAAGAACCAGGATAAAGCCGTGGTGATACTCTTCGACGACATCGAGCAGGCCGTGGCCCGGGGGCCCGTTAGCGTCGAGATCAAACTGGACGGGAGCCTGTCGATGGACAAGGTGACCCGCAAGTCGCTCTACAACCCGTTCATCTGCGTGAGCGACAAAGGGTTTGTTCCCGGGGCCGTCCGCAAGGAAATACACCTGACCAACTATCCGCCCACGTCGCTGGCCGACCCCTATCCTTTCGGCCGCAACGATGACAAGAGCTCGCTGGACAAGGCGGGGAACCCCATCGGGCCCTATTATTATGCGACTTCCGAGTTGTATCCTTTTGCCATCGACCTGCCCGTTACCGATTACCGGATCCCGGACGAGATGGTGAAAATCGACGTCTTCTATCCCTATTTCGCCGACTGGGTGAAGAGCCGTGGCGAAAAACACAAGGAGTGGTATAAGAACTCCGTGAAATAGACCCGGTATTGCCGGTTCGCACGGAGCCCCTGCATCGCGGGGGCTCCGTGTTGTATGGGGCTGCCGGAACGATATGTGGAATTATTGTGTTACCTTTGCCGAAAAGAATGAACGAACCGAATGGCAAAGATTCTTATTATCGACGACGAGGAACAGTTGCGCAAGCTGCTGGCCCGCATCATCGCTCTGGAAGGTTACGAGGTGGCCGAGGCCGCCGATTGTGCCGGGGGGCTCAGGATGCTCCGCCGCTATGAACCCGATGTCGTGCTGTGCGACGTCAAGCTGCCCGACGGCAACGGTGTCGAGATGGTCGGACGGATCAAGCAGGCCATGCCGTCGGCCGAGGTCATCCTGCTGACGGCCTACGGCAATATCCCCGACGGCGTGCAGGCCATCAAGAACGGGGCATTCGATTACATAACCAAGGGCGACGACAACAACAAGATACTGCCGCTGCTGAGCCGTGCCACCGAGAAAGCGCAGATGCAGCGCCGGCTGGCTCGTCTCGAGGACAAACTCTCCGAAGAGCATTCGTTCGACCGCATCATCGGTTCGTCGGAAGCCCTCCGCAGTGCGGTCGCGCTGGCGCGCAAGGTCGCCGTCACGGATACCTCGGTGCTGCTCACGGGTGAAACCGGAACCGGCAAGGAGGTTTTTGCGCAGGCCATCCACCACGCCAGCCCGCGCGCGAAGGGGGCGTTCGTCGCCGTCAACTGTTCGGCTTTCTCCAAGGAACTGCTCGAAAGCGAATTGTTCGGCCACCGTGCCGGCAGCTTCACGGGTGCCACCAAGGATAAGAAAGGGTTGTTCGAGGAGGCCGACAAGGGGACGCTTTTCCTCGACGAGATCGGCGAGATGCCCGTCGAGCTGCAGGCCAAGCTGCTGCGCGTGCTCGAATGCGGCGAGTTCATCAAAATCGGCGAGACCCGCCCGACCAAGGTCGACCTGCGGATCATCGCCGCCACGAACCGCGACCTCGAAAAGGAGATCGTTTCCGGGAATTTCCGCGAAGACCTCTTCTTCCGACTTTCTGTTTTCCGCATCCACCTGCCGTCGCTGCGCGAACGGCCGGGCGATATCGCCGAATATGCCCGGTTCTTTGCGGCGCAGTTCGCCGACAGGATGGGGCGCCGGATCGACACGATCGACAAGGGATATATCGCCGCACTGGAACGCCATGCCTGGCACGGCAACGTCCGCGAACTGCGCAACGTCGTGGAGCGCAGTCTGATCATGGCCGAAGGCAACGCCCTCACCGTCGGCTGCCTCTCCCCCGAATTCCATGCCGCGTCGTGCGACGGCTCCGTGCCCGACTCGATGGCGCTCGACGCCCTCGAACGGCACCACATCCTCAGGGTACTCGAATACACGAAAGGCAACAAGGCCGAGGCCGCCCGCCTGCTGGGCATCGGCATCGCCACGCTTTACCGCAAGCTGGAAAGTTACGGCATGAAGCCCTGACGCCGGCGCCAGGCGTATCATTCTGAGACGGCCGCCTTATCATTTTGATAGGGCGGCCGTTCTTTTTGGCAGGTATGCCAAAGTCGCATCTGTTTGACAATTAGTCGCATAGTGCCGAAATTCCTGTTTTGGCACTCCCTTCGTATTCCTTTGGACACAAACCGAAAGAAGAAATCGACATGGTAATCGTGATCCTGATCCTGATCCTGATATTCTGCGGCGCAATGCTGTTGCTGTGCCGGATGCTTTGCGGTTTTACGAAATTGTTGTCTAACTCAAAAAAAGAACGAAGATGAATGGAACTGTGTTGTTCCTGTTGCTGTGCGCCCTCGGGTCGCTGTGTTACTGGTTTTATTCGAAATGTGTGGATTGGTTTGAAAAAATCTGATGAAAAATGTTTACAGGACTGCTTATTCTGAGCATCGTCGGATTCGTCTATCTGATGTACGTGCTCGTAAAACCCGAAAGATTCTGATTGTCTGACCCCGAAAAAACGCAAATAAATGAATACCGAAATTTTAGGCGTTATCCTGCAATGGGTGGCTCTGGTGGTGCTTTGCTATCCGCTGGGACGCTACATTGCCAAAGTATACCGAGGTGAGCGCACGTGGCTCGACTTCATGGCTCCTGTCGAACGGTTCGTCTACCGCGTGTGCGGTATCGACCCCGCGCAGGAGATGGACTGGAAACAGTTTCTCAAGGCGCTGCTGATGGTCAACCTCTTCTGGTTCTTCTGGGGCATGCTGCTGCTGGTTTTCCAGGGCTGGCTGCCGCTCAACCCCGACGGCAACCCCGGGCAGTCGCCCGATCTGGCGTTCAACACCTGTATCTCGTTCATGGTCAACTGCAACCTGCAACATTACAGCGGCGAGACGGGGTTGAGCTATTTCACCCAGCTGTTCGTCATCATGCTCTTCCAGTTCGTCACCGCAGCCTGCGGCATGGCAGCCATGGCAGGTGTCATGAAGGCGCTGGCTGCCAAGACCACGAAGACCATCGGCAACTTCTGGGTGTTCCTTACCAAGAGCGTAACCCGTATTCTGATGCCGTTGTCGCTCGTCGTGGGTATCCTGCTCGTCATCAACGGAACCCCGATGTCGTTCGACGGCAAACAGACCATCACTACGCTCGAAGGCCAGGAGCAGGTCATCTCGCAGGGCCCTACAGCGGCCATCGTGCCTATCAAACAACTGGGCACCAACGGCGGCGGCTATTTCGGCACCAACTCGGCACACCCGCTCGAAAACCCCAATGCCTTTACCAACATCCTCGAGTGCTGGTCGATCCTGATCCTTCCGATGGCGATGGCCTTCGCGTTCGGCTTCTATACGCGCCGCCGTAGGCTCGCCGCATGGATTTTCGCCGTGATGCTCTTCGCCTATACCGCGGGCGTCGTCTTTTCGGTATGGCAGGAGACGGGCGGCAGCCGGCAGATCGACCGGATGGGTATCGCGCAGGAGCTCGGTTCGATGGAGGGCAAGGAGATCCGCATCGGTTCGGCGGCTTCGGCCATGTGGGGCATGACGACGACCGTCACCTCGAACGGGTCGGTCGACTCGATGCACGATTCGCAGACCCCGCTGAGCGGTATGCTGCAAATGCTCAACATGCAGATCAACTGCTGGTTCGGCGGTGTCGGCGTGGGATGGATGAACTACTTCGCATTTCTTATTATCGCGGTCTTCATCAGCGGCCTGATGGTGGGCCGTACCCCCGAGTTCCTCGGCAAGAAGGTCGAGGCGCGAGAGATGAAGATCGCCACGCTGGTCGTGCTGATGCACCCCTTCCTGATCCTCGTCGGCACGGGAATTTCAGCCGCCGTAGCCGCTGCCGACCCGGAGATCGGCTGGCTCAACAACCCCTCGTTCCACGGCCTGAGCGAAATGCTCTACGAGTACACCTCCTCGGCCGCCAACAACGGTTCGGGTTTCGAGGGGCTGGCCGACAATACGCCGTTCTGGAATATTTCGACCGGCATTGCGCTGATCATGGGGCGTTATTTCCCGATCGTGGGGCAGGTCGCCATCGCCGGGCTGCTCGCTTCGAAGAAATATATCCCCGAAAGTGCCGGTACGCTCAAGACCGATACGGGAACCTTCTCGCTGATGACTTTCGCCGTCATCATCATCGTCGCTGCGCTCTCGTTCTTCCCTGCGCTGGCACTGGGCCCGATCGCCGATTACCTGACTTTCTAAAATGTTACGACTATGAAACGAAACAGAAATAATTCCTTGTTCGACCGTACCCTGCTGCGCCAGAGCCTGCGCGCCTCGTTCCAGAAGCTCGACCCGCGCAAGATGGTCAAGAACCCCATCATGTTCACCGTCGAAGCCGTCACCTTCGTCATGTTGCTGCTGATCGTGTGGATTGCCGTGACGGGCAATACCTCGCAGGGGTCGCTGCTCTATAACGTCGTGGTCTTCCTGGTGCTTTTCGCCACGGTGCTCTTCGCCAACTTCGCCGAGGCCATTGCCGAGGCGCGCGGCAAGGCGCAGGCCGACTCGCTGCGCAAGACCCGTGAGGAAACCCCTGCCAAGCGGATCGACCCCGACGGACAGTCGCATATCGTGAGCAGTTCCGACCTCAGGCAGGGTGACCTCTTCGAATGCGTCGCCGGTGACACGGTCGCCGCCGACGGCGAGATCGTCGAGGGGCTCGCTTCGATCGACGAGAGCGCCATCACGGGCGAGTCCGCCCCTGTGATCCGCGAGGCGGGCGGCGACAAAAGTTCCGTCACGGGCGGTACCAAAGTGCTTTCCGACCGCATCCTGGTGAAGGTTACGGCGCGTCCGGGCGAAAGTTTCCTCGACAAGATGATCGCCCTCGTGGAAGGCTCCTCGCGCCAGAAGACGCCCAACGAAATCGCCCTGACCATCCTGCTGGCAGGCTTTACGATCGTGTTCGTCATCGTCTGCGCGACGCTCAAGCCCTTTGCCGATTACGTCGGCGCCAACATCACCGTCGCGGCGTTCATCTCGCTGTTCGTCTGCCTGATCCCGACCACCATCGGCGGCCTGCTTTCGGCCATCGGCATCGCCGGTATGGATCGTGCGCTCCGCGCCAACGTCATCACCAAGTCGGGCAAGGCCGTCGAGACTGCCGGCGACATCGACACACTGCTGCTCGACAAGACCGGTACGATCACCATCGGTAACCGCAAGGCCACGGGCTTCTATCCGGTCGACGGGTTCGGTGCCCGGGAGTTTGTCCGGCTGTGCGTCCTCTCGTCGGTGTCCGATCCGACGCCCGAAGGCAAGTCCATCGTCGAACTGGGTGCCGAGCAGGGCATCAAGACCGATCCCCTGCAACTGGTCGGCGTGCACATGGTGAAGTTCACCGCCGAGACCAAGTGCTCGGGTGTGGACATGCCCGACGGCCGCCGTATCCGCAAGGGCGCTTCGGAAGCGATCCTGCGCATGTGTGCCGAGGCGGGGCACGAATGCCCCGCAGGTATCGAAGCCACCGTGCGCCGTATCTCCGAGAACGGCGGAACGCCGCTCATCGTCTGCGAGGACGAGCGGATCAGGGGGGTGGTCGAATTGCAGGACATCATCAAGACGGGTATCCGCGAGCGTTTCGAGCGTCTGCGCAAGATGGGCGTGAAAACCGTGATGGTGACGGGCGACAACCCGCTGACGGCAAAATACATTGCCGAACAGGCAGGCGTCGACGACTTCATCGCCGAAGCCCGCCCCGAGGATAAACTCGAATACATCCGCCGCGAGCAGCGGGCCGGTAAACTGGTCGCCATGATGGGCGACGGCACGAACGATGCCCCGGCGCTGGCGCAGGCCGACGTGGGCGTGGCGATGAACAGCGGTACGCAGGCCGCCAAGGAGGCCGGCAACATGGTCGACCTGGACAATGACCCCACGAAACTGATCGAGATCGTCGAGATCGGCAAGCAGCTCCTGATGACGCGCGGTACGCTGACCACCTTCTCGATCGCCAACGACGTGGCCAAGTATTTCGCCATCGTCCCGGCGCTGTTCATCGCCTCCATCCCTTCGTTGCAGGCTCTGAACATCATGCACCTCGATTCGCCCGAAAGCGCTATCCTGTCGGCCGTGATTTTCAACGCGGTCATCATCCCGCTGCTGATCCCGCTGGCGCTGCGCGGCGTGACGTACAAGCCGATCGGGGCTTCGGCCCTGCTGCGCCGCAACCTCTTCATCTACGGGCTCGGAGGTGTCATCGTGCCGTTCGTGGGCATCAAACTGATAGATATGTTGGTAAGTGTATTCTTTTAACGTGTTGCAATTATGAAAAACCTTTGGATTTCAGTGAAGATAACGCTGGCAATGTGCCTGTTGCTCGGCGTGGGATATGTACTCGTGCTGCGCGGGGTTTCGGCCCTTGCGGGCCCCAACGGCGGGCAGGCCGAAATGCTTACGCTCGATGGCCGGGTCGTCGGCGCCGCGAACGTAGGCCAGCAGTTCTCCGGCGGGCGCTATTTCTGGGGGCGTCCCTCGGCCGTGGATTACAACGGCGGCGGCTCGGGCGGCAGCAACAAGGCTACGACCAATCCCGAATACCTGGCCGATGTGGAGCAGCGCGTGCAGGATTTCCTCGCGGCGCATCCTTACCTCTCCCGCGGAGAGGTGCCTTCGGAAATGGTGACAGCCAGCGGTTCGGGCCTCGATCCCGACATCTCGCCCCGCGGGGCGCAGGTGCAGGTGCGCCGCGTCGCCGCGGCCCGCGGGCTCGACGAGGCCGTCGTGCAGCGGCTGGTCGACTCGCTGACGCAAAAACCGTGGCTGGGGCTTTTCGGCACGACGAAGGTCAACGTCCTGCGCCTGAATATCGCGCTGGAAACCCTGCAACCGAACGTCACGGCCTCGGCCGGTGTCCGGCAGGCCGGCGGGTGCGGGGAGGGTGTATCCCCGGAAAACTAATGGAAACTACATGAAACGGATATGGAAAAGAAAACTGAAAAGGATAAATATATGAAACGCTGGATCGTAATTCTGCTAACCGCCATGGTAGTAATGCTCACCGTCGACCTCTGTGCGCAGGATAGGCAGCGCGGTGTGGAAATTTCGGGTGGCACCGACCTCGTGAGCGGCTATGTATGGCGCGGTGTCTGGGAAGCGGGCGTGAGCCTTCAGCCCACGCTGGCACTGGCTGCCGGGAATTTTTCGGTGACCGCCTGGGGTTCGGTCGATTTTGCGGCGACCTCCTACAAGGAGATGGACTTGACGATGGCTTATGCCCTCGGCCCCGTGACTTTCTCGCTGGCCGACCTTTACTGGGAAGGCGGCGCCGGTGACCGGGGCACAATCAGTCGTAACTATTTCCGTTTCGGTGCCGACTCCCCGCACCGTGTCGAGGCCGGGATAGCCTGGTGCATCTCGCCCAGGGTGCCCCTGACCCTGGCATGGAACACGGTACTGTTCGGCGCCGCGGATGTCGATGCCGCCGGCGACCGTGCCTATGCCACCTACATCGAGGCATCCTATCCTTTCGCCGTGAAGGGCATAGATATGAAGGCCGGCGTAGGCGTCGTACCGTGGAACGCCGTCGGCACCTATGGCATCGACCGCGATTTCTATGTGCAAAACGTCTTCGTCAATGCAGCGAAGGGCTGGACGGTAGCGGGGTCGTTGCAACTGGGACTTTTCACTTCGCTGAGCTGGAACCCGGCGGCCGAGGACGTTAATTTCGTGGGCGGAATATCGTTCCGCATGTGATTATGGACAAGGAAGGCAGTGTTCAGCGGTTCCTGGATCTGATCCGCCGCTCGCACCGGGGCAAGTTCAAAATCTACATCGGCATGAGTGCCGGGGTGGGTAAGAGTTACCGCATGTTGCAGGAAGCGCATCAGTTGCTCGACGCAGGCGTGGACGTCTGCATCGGATTTATCGAAACGCACGGCCGTGCCGAAACGGAAGCCCTCGTCGCAGGGCTTCCCCTCGTGCCGCGCCGCAGGCTCTTCTACAAAGGCAAGGAACTCGAGGAGATGGACACGCAGGCCATCCTGAACCTGCATCCCGAGATCGTGGTCGTGGACGAACTGGCGCACACCAATATCGAAGGCAGCGGCAATCCCAAGCGCTGGCAGGACGTGATGCAACTGCTCGATGCGGGGATCAGCGTCATCACGGCGGTCAACATCCAGCATATCGAGGGGCTGAACGAGTCCGTGCAGGAGATTACGGGCGTCGAGGTGCACGAGCGCGTGCCGGACAGCGTGCTGGCCATGGCCGACGAAGTGGTGAACATCGACCTCACGGCCGACGAACTGATCGACCGCCTGAAGGCAGGCAAAATCTATAAACCCGACAAGGTCGCTGCGGCACTCAACAATTTCTTCACGCAGGAGAACATCCTCCAACTGCGCGAACTGGCGCTCAAGGAGGTGGCGCTGCGCGTGGAGAAGAAGGTCGAGAACGAGGTCGCCGCAGGCGACAAGTGCCGCCACGACAGGTTGCTGGCCGTCATCGACTCCTCGGAAAAGCGGTCGCGCCGCGTGATCCGCAAGACGGCGCGCATGGCCACGCACATCAACACCTCGTTCGTCGTGCTCTACGTGCAGGGGGACCGCGAGGCCGCCGACCGGATCCCGCTGGCCAACCAGCGTTACCTGATCAACAACCTGAACCTCGCCACGGAGCTCGGCGGCGAAATCCGCCGGGTGCATTCCAACCGTCCGGTCGAGGTGATCCTCGAAACCTGCCGGGAACAAAAAATCAGTATCGTCTGCGTCGGGCGGCCCGAATTTTCATTATTTTCGCTGCTGAAGAACGCGATCGTGCTGCGCAGCCTGATCGGCCGCCTGTCGCGTATGAACATCGACCTTTTTATTATGTCATGACTATGAAGATACAAGGGAGGCTTACCTTGGGCATCGGCGTGCTGTTCGCCATGATCCTGTTGCTCGGCATCCAGTCGGTCAGCTATGTCCGCCAGCTTTCGCGCGCTACGGGCACCATCCTGGCCGACAACTATAATTCGCTGCAATACGCCGGGGACATGCTCCGGTCGCTGAACGACATCGGCCAGGATTCCGTTTCGCGGCACGCCCTGCGCCAGAGCCTGGCGCTCCAGCAGCAGAACATCACCGAAGTCAGCGAGAAGGAGCTTACGGCGGCCTTGCAGCAGCATGTCGCCAGCCTGAGCGACCCCGTCACCGAGGCCGAGATACAGACCGTGCGTGCCGACCTATACCGCATTATGGAGGTGAACATGGCGGCCATCCGGGCCAAGAGCTCGGAGGTCGAGGAGCGTGCCGACTATGTCATGTGGTGGCTGATCGTCGTGGCCGCCCTGTGCGCCCTGGTAGCGGGCGCCGTGCTGGTGTGGTTCCCGCGGATGGTGCTGCGCCCGATCGACGAGCTGAAGAAGGGGATCAAGGAGATTGCCAGCCATAATTACGGGAAGCGGCTCGACTTCACGGGCAACCGTGAGTTCGAATCCGTCGCCGAGTCGTTCAACAACATGGCGGCCAAGCTCGACGAGTACCGCCGCAGTTCGCTCGACGACCTGATGACGGCCAAGACGCGGATCGAGGCGATCGTCAATTCGCTCCACGAACCGATCATCGGACTCGATCCCCGGAAGACCATCCTCTTCATGAACCGCGAGGCGTTGTCGGTGCTCAACCTGCCCGAAACCGTCATCGGGCGCGATGCCACCGAAGTGGCGCTCGCCAACGACCTGCTCCGGCGCCTGCTGCGCGAGCTTTACGGCGAGAAGAAAAACGCCGGGCAGGAGCCGCTGAAGATCTATGCCGACAACAAGGAGAGCTATTTCCAGATGGAAGATACGCCGCTCTACATCATGCCGGTCGGCAGCCGGGAGCAACAGTTCGTCGGCAACCTGATCGTCCTGAACAACATCACCAAGTACAAGGAGCTGGACTCGGCCAAGACCAATTTCATCTCGACGGTTTCGCACGAGATGAAAACTCCCATCTCGTCGATCCTGATGAGCCTGCAACTGCTCGGCGACAACCGTCTCGGGCAGCTCAACGAAGAACAGAAACAACTCGTGGGCAGCATCCGCGAGAGCAGCGACCGCCTGTTGAATATCACGGGCGAATTGCTCAACATGACGCAGGTCGAGTCCGGGAAACTCAGGCTCATGCCCAAGGTCGTGAAGCCTGTCGAGCTGATCGACTATGCCGTCAAGGCGACACAGGTGCTGGCCGAGCGTTTCCGCTGCTTCGTCGAGGTGGAGTATCCCGAGAAGATTTCGAAACTGTTCGTCGACAACGAAAAGATCGCATGGGTCATCACCAACCTCCTCTCCAACGCCATCCACCATTCCCCCGAGAATTCGCGCATCGTCGTCGGGGCCGTGCAGCATGAAAAGGCGGTCGAGATTTTCGTGCAGGATTTCGGACGGGGCATCGACCCGCGTTACCATAAGAGCATTTTCGAGCGTTATTTCCGCGTGCCGGGTACCAAAGTGCAGGGCAGCGGGTTGGGGCTGGCCATCTCCAAGGAGTTCGTCGAGGCGCACGGCGGTACGATTTCGGTCGAAAGCGGGATCGGCAAGGGAAGCCGCTTTTCGATCCTGTTGCCGGCATAGCGCCCTGCCGGGGAGCCCCCCCCCGCAGCGCGCCGAAGCCGCAGGCATCGTGCCTGCGGCTTCCCCGTTTTCGTTTGCCCGGACGGAATTGTCCGGTGTGGCGACGGCAGGCGGCAGCGGGAAAGAAATAAAATTCGCATTTTCCCCGGCTTTCTCCGTATTTATTTATTTTGCCTGTTGCAGACGGCCAATTACCGTAGAAAAAAGCTTGTTTAAAGTAAAAATTATTATCTTTGCGGGAGTACAGCACCAAACCAAATAATCATTGCGAATTATGGTCGATTCTTTTTTGGGACAAGCCGAAGAAGGCAATAAAACCGCTCTGCTGAAACTGCAGTTGATCGGACACTACATCATGGGAGGGGATTTCAGTATCACGGATCTGAGCCATGAAATGAACCTGTCGGTGCCGACGGTCACCAAACTGGTCAGCGAACTGATCGAAGAGGGCTTCGTGCACGATTTCGGGAAGCAGGGCACTGCCGGAGGGCGCCGGCCCAACATCTACGGACTGAACCCTTACGCGGGTTATTTCGTCGGTGTCGACATCAAGAAGGACATCATCACCCTGGCGATCATCAATTTCAAGGGGCAGGTCGTCGACATGCGCGATTGCGTGCCGTTCGTCATGGAAAATTCGGTGCAGGCGCTCGACCGGTTATGCGACGTGGTCAACGGGTTCATCGCCAAGAGCAAGATCGACCGTGCCAAGATTTTTTCGGCCGGCTTCAACCTCTCGGGGCGGGTCAATTCCAAGACGGGGTACAGTTACAGCTATTTCTTCGTCGAGGAGGAGCCGCTCACGATGCTGCTGGAGAAACGCCTGGGCTGCAAGGTCTATGTCGAGAACGATACCCGGGCGATGACCTACGGGGAGTACATGTGCGGTGTGGGTAACAACGAGGATACGATGATATTCGTCAATGCCAGCTGGGGTTTGGGCGTCGGGCTGGTCATCGACCGCAAACTGTTCTATGGCCGGTCGGGATTCTCGGGCGAGTTCGGGCATTTCCCGCTGCTCGACAACGAGGTGATCTGCCGGTGCGGCAAGCGCGGCTGCCTCGAAACCGGTGCCTCGGGCTCGGCCGTGCACCGTATATTCATGGAGAAGCTGGCGCAGAAGCGTGTTTCGATGCTTTCCGACAAGTACAATCGCGGCGAACAGATCCTGTTGGAGGATATTCTCGAAGCGCTGGGACAGGAGGACGTGCTTGCCATCGAAGTCATGGAAACCGTCGGGCATACGCTCGGCAAGGCCATGGCGGGGCTCATCAACCTCTTCAATCCCGACCTCATCGTGCTGGGCGGGACGCTGGCCGTGGCCAAGGATTATATCATGTTGCCGCTCAAGAGTGCCATCAATAAATATTCTCTGCAACTCGTGAATAAGGATACTACCATAAAACTCAGTAAGTTGGGTGAAAAAGCCGGGGCCGTGGGCGCCTGTATGCTGAGCCGTAGCAAGATGCTGGGGCTGATGTAGTCCGGAACCAAAAAAATTAGCTATAAAGAGAAGTCCGTAGCCTTACGGACTTTTTTTTATACCCGTTATTGTCCGATATTACCTGTCACAAATGTTTTTTTTGGTCGATTAGAATAAAAAAGACTATAATATTGCCTCATTGTAAATTTATTTATTATATTTGCATAGAAAAACGATAAAATTTACTTTATTTTATGCAAACTATAAAATCCCGTCTGATATGAAAACTTCGAGTCGAAGGAATTTTCTTAAGAAAGTAGCTGTGACGGCGGCTTCGGCTGTCGCCGTCCCCGGACTGGTCAAGGCAGCTTCGGAGTTGGGTGCAGAAGGGATGGACGATGCCCTGGCCGCATCCGCTCCGGGGCACGGCGGGCTGATCGTCCCCAAGGGGGAGGGGTTGCGCATCACGGGTACGTTCCTCGACGAAATCTCGCACGACATCCCGCACCAGAACTGGGGCGAGAAGGAGTGGGACGCCGATTTCCGCCATATGAAGTCGATCGGCATCGACACGGTGATCGGGATTCGCTCGGGCTACCGCAAGTTCATTACCTACCCTTCGCCCTACCTGCTCAAAAAAGGGTGTTACATGCCGTCGGTCGACCTGCTCGACCTGTTCCTGCGCCTGGCCGGCAAGTACGGCATGAAGTTCTACTTCGGGCTTTACGACTCGGGCGAATACTGGGACACGGGCGACATGTCGCATGAGGTCGAACATAACAAATATGTAATCGACGAGGTGTGGAACATGTACGGTCGCAAATACGAGAGTTTCGGCGGCTGGTACCTGAGCGGCGAGATCAGCCGTGCCACCAAGGGTGCCATCGGGACGTTCCATGCCCTGGGCAAGCAGTGCAAGGAGGTTTCGGGCGGGCTGCCCACCTTCATCTCGCCGTGGATCGACGGCAAGAAGGCGGTGATGGCCAGCGGGAGCAAACTGACCAAGGAGCAAGCTGTTTCCGTCGAGCAGCACGAACGCGAATGGGACGAGATATTCGACGGGATTCACGATGTGGTGGATGCCTGTGCGTTTCAGGACGGGCATATCGACTACGACGAGCTGGACGCGTTCTTCGCGGTCAACAAACGCCTGGCCGACAAGTACGGCATGCAATGCTGGACCAACGCCGAGTCGTTCGACCGCGACATGCCCATCAAGTTCCTGCCCATCAAGTTCGACAAGCTGCGCATGAAGCTCGAAGCCGCCAGGCGTGCGGGCTACGACAAGGCCATCACGTTCGAATTTTCGCATTTCATGAGCCCCCAGTCGGCATACCTGCAGGCGGGACATCTCTTCGACCGTTACAAGGAATACTTTAACATCCGTTAGCCGATGAAATCACAGACGAATACGGGATATGTGGCATTCCTGTCACTGGTAGCCGCCATAGGCGGGATTTTGTTCGGGTACGACACGGCGGTCATTTCGGGTACGATATCCGGTGTGGCCTCGCAGTTCTCGCTGGACGCCATGCAGCAGGGATGGTTCGTCGGGTGTGCGCTCGTCGGTTCGATCGGCGGCGTGGCCGTGGCCGGTGTGCTGAGCGACCGTTTCGGGCGCAAGCTGACGATGTTGCTGTCGGCCGTGCTGTTCACCGTTTCGGCTGTCGGCTGTGCCGTCAGCGCCGACTTCATCCAACTGGTCGTTTACCGCATCGTGGGCGGCGTGGGCATTGGCGTGGTGTCGATCGTTTCGCCGATGTATATTTCCGAGGTCGCCGTGGCACGCTGGCGCGGGACACTCGTGTCGCTTTACCAGCTGGCCATCACGGTCGGGTTCCTGGCGGCCTACCTCGTGAACTTCCAGATACTCAAATCGGCCGAAACGGCCGTCTACGCCTCCCCGTGGATGCAGAAGATATGGGTTACGGAGTTGTGGCGCGGCATGTTCGGTGCCGAAACGCTGCCGGCGTTGCTCTTCTTCACCGTTATATTCTTCATTCCCGAAAGCCCCCGCTGGCTCGTGCTGCGCGGCCGCGACGTGCGTGCGCATGCCGTGTTGCAGCGTATCTACCGTTCGTCGGAAGCCGCCGACGAGGAGATCGCTGCCGTACACGGCACGGCTTCCGCTTCGTCGAAGTCCGAATGGCGCGTGCTGTTCGAGCCGGGTATCCGCAAGGCGGTCGTCATAGGCGTTTTCATCGCCATCCTGGGGCAGTTCATGGGCGTGAACGCCGTGCTGTACTACGGCCCGACGATCTTCGAAAATGCAGGGCTGTCGAGCGGCGATTCGCTCTTCTCGCAGGTGCTCGTGGGTGTGGTCAACATGCTGACCTCGGTGCTGGCGCTTGTCATCATCGACCGCGTGGGACGCAAACAACTGGTCTACTGGGGTGTGTCGGGCATGATCGTTTCGCTGCTCTGCATCGGGTTCTATTTCATGTGCGGCGCGGCGCTGGGATTACCCAGCGTATTCCTGCTGGTGTTCTTCCTGGCCTATATTTTCTGCTGCGCCGTTTCGATCTGCGCCGTGGTGTGGGTGCTGCTCTCGGAGATGTATCCCACCCGGGTGCGCGGGCTGGCGATGTCGATCGCCGGGCTTGCGCTGTGGGTGGGCACCTACCTCATCGGGCAGCTGACGCCGTGGATGCTCGAAAACCTTACGCCCGCCGGCACGTTCTTCCTCTTCGCGGCGATGTGCGTCCCCTATATGTTGATTATCTGGCGTGCCGTTCCCGAAACCACGGGGCGCTCGCTTGAAGAAATAGAGAAATACTGGCAAAAAAATGAATAACACGAATAATGAATCCGGTGCTGTGCGCATTCAGGCCGGAGACCTCCGTCGTCTGGATCACCTCCGGGACATCAATTTAACAACCGACACTATGGATTTTCAGAAACTGGCCGGCGAGTATAAGTCGGAGCTGCTGGACAGCGTCCTGCCGTTTTGGCTCGAACACTCCCAGGATAAACAATACGGGGGGTATTTCACCTGCCTCGAACGCGACGGCAGCGTCTACGACACCGACAAGTTCATCTGGCTGCAAGGCCGTGAGGTGTGGCTTTTCTCGATGCTCTATAACAAGGTGGCGAAACGCCCCGAGTGGCTCGAGTGTGCTTTGCAGGGTGCGGAGTTCCTGAAGAAATACGGCCATGACGGCAATTACAACTGGTATTTCTCGCTCACGCGCGACGGCCGGCCGCTGGTCGACCCCTACAACATTTTCTCGTATACCTTCGCCACGATGGCCTTCGCGCAGCTGGCCATCGCCTCGGGCGACGCCGGGTATGCCGCCATCGCCAAAAAGACTTTCGACCGGGTGCTCGAGAAGCGTTCGAACCCCAAGGGCAAGTGGTGCAAGGCACATCCGGGGACGCGTCCGATCAAGGATTTCGCGCTGCCGATGATCCTGTGCAACCTGTCGCTCGAAATCGAGCAGCTCATCGACAAGCAACTCATCGACGAAACGATCGAAACATGCCTGCACGAGGTGATGGAGGTCTTTTACCAGAAAGACCTCGGGCTTATCGTCGAGAATGTCTCGGCGGAGGACAATTCGCTGGTCGACTCCTTCGAGGGACGCTCGGTCAACCCGGGGCATTCGCTCGAGGCGATGTGGTTCATCATGGACTTGGGCAAGCGGCTCGGTCGTCCCGAACTGATCGACAAAGCCGTGAAGATTGCGCTTTCGACCATCGAATACGGCTGGGACAAACAGTACGGCGGCATATTCTATTTCATGGATCGCCTCGGGCGTCCGCAGCAGCAGCTCGAATGGGATCAGAAACTGTGGTGGGTGCATATCGAATCCGCGATTACGATGATCAAGGCCTACCAGCTGACGGGCAACAAGGAGTGCCTCGCGTGGTTCCAGAAACTGCACGATTACATGTGGACGCACTTCAAAGATCCGAAATATCCCGAATGGTTCGGTTACCTCAACCGCCGCGGGGAGGTACTCCTCCCGCTCAAGGGCGGCAAGTGGAAGGGGTGTTTCCATGTTCCGCGCGGACTTTACCAGATATGGCAGATCCTCGAACAATGCAAATAGGCGGCTCGTTCCCGATGCCTGATAAACGATTTGCCGGCCTCAAACGGTGCCGTGATATTTAAAAGAAACGAAACAAGCATGACACGTATAGGATTCTTACTTTCGGCGGTGTTGTCCCTCGCAATCGGGCACGTACGTCCCGCACAAGCCAAAACGATACGCCGCACGGTCGACGTGCTGGTTATCGGCGGCACGACTTCGGGCACTTCGGCGGCCATCGCCGCGGCGCGTCAGGGGGCGGCCACGCTGATCGTCGAACCCACGCCCATGCTCGGGGGGATGTTCTCGGCGCAGGGTGTCCCGGCTGCCGACGGTAACCACCACCTGCCCTCGGGGCTGTGGAACGAATTTCGCGAGGCTTTGCGCGCCCATTACGGCGGGGCCGAAGCGCTTGCCACGGGCTGGGTGAGCAATACGCTCTTCGAACCCCACGTGGCGGACAGCATCTTCAGGGCGATGGCTGCGGCCGAGCCGCGGCTCGAAGTCCTGCACGGGTATGTGCTCGATAAGGTATACAAGCGCGGCAACAGCGTGACGGGCGCCCGTTTCTCGCATGGCGGGGGCGACAGGCTCGAGGTCTCGGCACGCATTACGGTCGATGCCACCGACCTGGGCGATGCGCTGCCCATGAGCGGCACGCCCTACCGCATCGGGATGGACGCCCGTGCCGACACGGGCGAGGCGCTGGCGCCTGCCGAGGCGAACGACATCGTGCAAGACCTGACTTTCGTCGCCATCCTCAAGGATTACGGCAAGGGTGCCGACAAGACCATCCCCCGCCCCGAAGGGTACGACCCTGCGGAGTTCGCTGCGGCCTGCCAGACCGCTGCGGGGCAGCCGATTTCGGCGGAGGCGATGCTCAACTACGGCCGCCTGCCCAATGGCAAATACATGCTCAACTGGCCGGTCAACGGCAACGACGTCTACATGAATATCGTCGAGGTGCCCTATGCCCGGCGTGACGCCGCGCTGCGCCCCGCCCGCGAGAAGACCCTGCGGTTCATCTACTATATCCAGCACGAACTGGGTTTCAGCCACCTGGGGATCGCCGATGACGAGTTCGGCACCGCAGACGGATTGGCATACCTGCCTTACCACCGCGAGGGGCGGCGCCTGGACGGGGTGATCCGCATGACGCTCGATGACGTGACGGATCGTTACGGCCGCCCGTCGGCACTTTACCGTACGGGCATTTCGGTCGGCGACTATCCCGTCGACCACCACCACGATTGCCTCCCGCAGATCGGGAAGATACCCTTCCCGCCCGTGCCGTCGTTTTCGGTGCCGATGGGGGTGATGATCCCTGCCGGGACGGACAACCTGGTGGTTTCGGACAAGGCCATATCGGTTTCGAACCTTATCAACGGTTCGACACGCCTGCAGCCGGTAGTCCTGCTCACGGGACAGGCCGCAGGGACGTTGGCGGCCATCGCCGCCCGGGACGGGTGTGCGCCCCGCGAAGTTCCGGTGCGCAGGTTGCAGGCCGCCCTGCTGGCGCAGGATGCGTATATCGCGCCGTTGTACGACGTGAAACCCGACGACCCCGACTTCGCGATGTTGCAGCGCATCGCAGCGACGGGCATCCTGCGAATGACGGGCGAGCCGTTCCAGTGGGCGAACCGCACGTGGTTCTATCCTGAGCGCGGGATCTCCGTCGGTGAGTTCAGCCGCGGCCTGCACGACTATGCGCCGCAGGTCGAAGTGTCCGACGACCCCGCGCCGCTTACGGCGGCGTCGGCTGCCGCCATGCTCCGCAAGGCCGGTGCTGCCGTCGCTGCCGACGGTACGGAGCCCCTGACGCGGCGTGAAGCGGCGCGGATGACGGACGAAGCGCTGCATCCGTTCGACCGCGACATTGATTTCGAAGGAAACCTGATAAAATAACGAACCATGAAGAAACTCATCCTCCTGCTGCTGGCCTCTGCCGTCGCGACGACCGCAGCCGCACAGGCGCAGCGCGATACGCTGACCTTCAACAACGACTATTATTTCTCCAAACGCAATGTCGAGGAGCTGGTGCCGGTCACCGGGCAAAATATCGTGATGCTGGGCAACAGCCTTACCGAGCGCGGTTTCTGGGCGGAGTATTTCCAGGGGAAACGCGTGCTCAACCGCGGCATCGGCGGCGACTGCATATCGGGCATGATCAACCGCGTGCAGCCGATCGTCGACGGACGACCGAAGGCCATTTTCATCATGGGCGGCGCCAACGACCTGCTTTTCTCGAAGATTTCGAACGAGAAACTCCTGCAGCAATACGAACGCCTGCTAGACATCATTGCCCGGGGGACACCCCGCACGAGGGTCTATATCCAGAGCCTGCTGCCGCTCAACGAGGCGCATAACGAAGCTTTTATGAAAGGCAAGAATGCCCGTTTCGCCGAGTTCAACGCCCTGCTGTGTGCCATGGCCGAACGCCGCGGGCTAACCTTCATCGACATCTGGAGCGGTATGCAACGCAACGGGGAACTGCCCGAAGAGTACACGTTCGACGGCATCCACCTCAAGGCGGCGGGTTATGCCGTGTGGATCGAGAAAATCAGGCCCTACGTCAAATAAGCTGCCCGGATGAAACGTCTGTTTTTCGCGCTGGCATTGTGCGCGGCGTCGGGGGCCTGCATGGCCGGCGGCGACATGCGCTTCTATGAAGCCTGTTCGGACAAAATCCGCTTTACCGGCCGCGCCGCCGAAAACGGCGACGGCAGCCTGTCGTTCGACTGGAGCGGCTGTCATTTCACGTTCCGTTTCGACGGCAGCCGCTGCGCGATGCGTGCTGCGGATACCGGGCGTAACTACTACAACGTATTCGTCGACGGGCGCCTGTGCGGTAAGGCGACCGTTGAGGGAGCCTCGTCGTGCGTGCCCCTCGCCGAAGGGCTTGCGCCGGGGCCGCACACCGTGACGGTGCAGAAACGCACCGAAGCCGAGCAGGGGCGCACGACGCTCTACGGCATCGAGGCCGACGGTGCTCTGCTCGACCTGCCGCCCGCCCCGTCGCGGCTGATCGAGTTCATCGGCGACTCGCACACGTGCGGCTACGGTACCGAGGGGAAAACCGTCTCGGAGCCTTTCACCCCCGAGACCGAGAACTGCGACCTGGCATGGGGCTGCATCGTGGCGCGCTGTTTCGATGCCGATTACGTGCTCACGGCCCATTCGGGGCAGGGGATCGTCCGTAACTGGGCCGATGAAAAGGAAACCTCCGACCTGACTATGCGCCAGCGCATCCTGCGGACATTCGACATGACCGACTCGCCGCGGTGGGATTTCCGGGGCTACAAGCCCGATATCGTGGTGATAAAACTGGGCACGAACGATTGCAGCACGGGCATTACACCCTCCGAGGCCGCCTTCGGCAAGGCTTTCCGCGAGCTTTACGGCGCCCTGCGCGAACACTACGACTCCGTGCCGATCCTCTATGTCGTCCCCGACGGTGCGGAGGCGTTCTATCCCTATATGCAGTCCGTTATGGCCGGTCTGGAGGATAGCGACCTGCATTGCGTCATGCATTTTACGGGCATCACCAACCAGGACGGCGACCTGGGGGCCGGGTACCACCCCAACCACCGCGGACACCGGAAGTTCGCCGCTGCGGTCATCCCCTACATCTCGACGATCATGGGGTGGGAGATGCCGATGGAGGTCATTCAATAGCTACTGAAACGATGAAAAAACTGTTTTTTACCGTCCTTGCCCTTGCGGGTTTGCTCTGCGCCGCTGCGCAAACCCAGGACTGGGCGAACTTCGGCCGCTTCGAGCAGGCCAACGGCCTGGTGCGCAATCCGAAGGTCGTCCTCATGGGCAACTCGATCACCGAACTGTGGATCAAGACGCATCCTGACTTTTTCGCCGCCCGCGGTTATGTGAGCCGCGGCATCAGCGGGCAGACCACCTCGCAGATGCTCGTGCGCTTCCGGGCCGACGTGCTGGACTTGCACCCGCAGGTGGTCGTCATCTGCGGCGGGACGAACGACATAGCCCGGAATACCGGTTATATATCGCTCCCGCATATCCTGGGCAACCTCGTGTCGATGGTCGAGCTGGCGCGTGCCAACGGCATCGCCCCCGTGCTGTGTTCGTTGTTGCCCGCGCGTGAATTCGGCTGGCGCAAGGAGTTGGAACCCGCGCCCCTGATCATCGAGCTGAACGCCATGATCCGCGAGTACGCCCGCAGGGAGAATGTCCCCTATGTGGATTACCACGCGGCGATGTCCGAAGCGGACGGAGGCATGGTAGCGGCCTATACCTACGACGAAGTCCATCCCACGGCCGCGGGGTACGACGTGATGGAGCAGATCCTGCCGCCCGTCGTCGACGCGGTGCTGAAGAATCCGAAACGGTATCGGCGGCGTTAATAGCCGGCAGGGGCAGAATTATAAGAGGACCGGGGAATGCTTATTTCCCCGGCCCTCTTATTCTTGCAGGCAGATCGTAGCGGCCTTCCGTTATTTAGGCCCCGTTACCTTATTCCCGGAGCAGCAATACACAGCTGCCCGGTGCGCCGGCCTTTATCTTCAGTTTATTCCGTCCGGCGGCCGAAATGCGGATGCCGCCGTTCTGTTCGGCCGTTCCGAAATGCCGCAGGTCGAGGTATCCGGGCAGTGCCAGCGTCCTCTTGCAAGCCCGCTTGCAGTCGATGAAAACGGCCGTATGTCCCCCGGCGCTGCCTTCGTAGCACAACAGGTCGGCATCGTCGGCGACGGGCGTCTCGAACCAGGTGTAGACACCCCGCCAGCAGGTCTTGTCGCCGTTCTCCATCCGTTTGTTCCCGATGAGCTTGTGGTAGCTCTTGCCGTAGGGCGCATAGATGAAGATGTCGTCCTGCCCGTCCAGCAGCGCGTGGTCTCCCAGCCCGTCGGGCAGCAGCCAGGTCGATTGGTACCCCTGTCTGTTCTTTTCGACGTAGCGCCGGAAAAGGGGGTGCTCCTGTTTGGTGAACGTCGATGCCTTCGCCACTTCCGTCCAGTCCGTGTAGGCCCCGCCCGGGGTGAGTACGTGCGTCTCGCCTTCGAACATCGACTGCATCCCGTAATAGATGGCGATGGTTACGGGCGCGGCGTTGCAGAACCGGTGTGAGGCCGCGACCTCGATGTTGTTGCGGCGGACAGTGTATGTCACCGATTCCCGGCACAGGGTGTCGCGCAGTTCGTCGCCGCCCGCGGCGTTCCGGTAGGGGCGTGTCGGGTCGAGGATTACGTTTTCGGCCTCGACCGTCACCCGATTTGCCCATAGCGTCGTGTCGCCCTCGATGCGGTTGCCGTCGGCCAGCAGGGTGTAACCCTCGCTGCGTGCCGTGCGCGCCGTGCGTTCCCTGTATTTGTGGTTGCCCCCGCACCACCCGCATCCGGGGATGGCGAAAGGCCCGATGTTGTCGCTGTACGTCGAGTTGAGCAGGACGGCGGGTTCGGCCTCGGGCTGCGTGGAGGGAAGCGCTGCCCTGTTGCGCGTGATGCCTACGCGGTAGAACGTGTAGAGCTCGTTGAACATGCACCGCCTGAACCAATAGGTGATATCCGTCCGCCCGTCCAGCTTGGCCGAAATATAGAGGTCGCCGCCCTGGCGTTTGACATACATCGCTTCGGAATAGGGGCGGTTGCATCCTTTTTCCTTGCTGCGCTTGGGGGCATCCTTGCCGGTACAGAGCGCCGTTGCGGGCGCCATGCTGCCCAGCAACAGCAGGCAGGTCATGATTCTCAAATGTTTCATCGTTGCGTTTTTATAGGGAAGCGATGCATCCGGGCGCGTCCCGGATGCATCGCCTGTATACCGGGGTATCCGATGCCCGGCCCGCTTACTTGCGGGTGAGCTTCAGGAAGAGGTCGGGACGGTCTGTGGTGATGAAGTCGACCCGGTTTTCGATGGCCCACATCATGTCGGCCGGGTTGTTTACCGTCCAGACGTTCGAGGCCATCTTCAACGCCTTGATGTCGTTGAGCCACGTCGGGTTGTTCAGGTATACGCCGTAGTTGAAATCGCAGCCCGTCAGCCCCATCGCCTTCAGGTCTTTGGGCAACGTGCCGCCTCCCAGGTACATCAGCTGCGTCTTTGCGGGGGCCAGCCGTGCCAGCTCTTTCATTATGTGGAGTGAGAACGAGATGTAGGTCACGCGTTTCGAAAGCCCGTACCGGCCGACCATCTTCACCACGGCCTCGGCCGCTGCGGTTTCCGCCTCGGGTGTGGCGTGGGGCTTGAGTTCCAGAACGAGGTGTACCTTCGTATCCTTGGCGGCCTCGAGGTATTGCGCCAGCGTGGGCATCGGCTCCCCGTTTTCGAGCTTGAGCGTCGTCAGCACGGTCGAAGGGGTGCTCTGTACCTCGTATCCGTCGTGCCAGCCGTCGTGGTTGAGCACCGGAACGCCGTCCGAGGCCATCCATACGTCGAATTCCACGCCGTACACGCCCAGCTGGTCGGCCTTGAGGAGCGAGGCGATCGAATTCTGTGCCGAGCCGTCGGTGTGCCAGAAGCCCCGGTGTGCGACCACGCGGGTCTTGTTCTTCATCGGGATGCCGTATTTCAGGTAGCGGCGTGCCTGGATGATCCGGGCCAGGCGATCCATCAGGGCCTTGTCTTTCGGGTTGTCCGACTCGTCGAGGGTCAGTACGCCGCGGTTCCCGCAGTAGTAGGCGACGGCCGAAGAGTTGAAGACGTCGTTCTTTTCGAAATGGTCGATGTAAGCCACCATTCGGTCGTATGACGAATTGGGGATCGCCGCCGTGGCCTTCTCGTCGAATTCGAACTCCATGGCCATCCCGTGGCGGCGGGCCGTGGCACAGGCCTCGTCGAGGCGGCTGTCGGGGATCGAGTGGTTGAAGAAGTGGTTGGGCTGCTGGTAAGCCACGTCGAAGCCCAGGCGTTTCCACTCCTCATGGCCTTTGGCCTGCCAGTAGGGAATCCAGTAGAAAAGCTTGCCTTCGGAGTGGATGTATTCGCTCAGCGGAATGGTGAGCTCCGCGCAGTGGTGGGTGTCCTCGGCGACCCAGTAGAAGCCCGAGAGTTCCAGGTGCTTGTATTTGGCGGCCTTGAAACGTTCGACCAGCTCCCCGATGTACCATTTGGTCGCGGCGATCTGATCCTCCTCTTTCGAGAAATCCATCTCCCGGCCGTCGAGCTTGCCCCAGTCCTTCTGGCCGCGGATCGCTTCGGGAAGCCCCAGTACGATTTGATGCCTGAAGGCGGGCTTTCCGAGCTCTTTTATCTCCTGTCCGATGCAACGGTCGAGCGCCGAAAGCGACTTGCCCTGCTCGAAAATCCGATCCAGCAGCCACTCCCATTCTGTCCTGCGGGCGTTGAGTTTCTCGTAGCCCACGGTGTAGTTGCGTCCCGAGCCGTCCTTGAACTCGAGGAACAGGAAGCCGTCGAAGAGCCAGTCTTTCGAGCCGTCGGCAAACCGGTGTACGACATAGGGACGGAATTCATCGACCGTCCAGTCCAGCCGGTGGCTGCCGCCCTGGTAGATCAGAGCCAAATCCTGAATTCCGGTCGTCCGGTAGCCCTGCTCGGCGGCGGGTTTGCCGGACGCGGCGGGCTGTTGCCGCAGCGGGTTGCCGATCACGAACCGGCAGAATTCATGGAACAGTTCTTTGTCCTTTGCGGCCGTCGATGCCCACAGATCGTAAAAACGGTTGGTGCCGTGGTAATAGCTCAGCGGCTTGCTTCCGTATACGCCGTGTTTTTTCGCTCCTTCCATATACTCGCGGAATCTTTTTTTGTAAACCTCGGAGTTCTGCTCCCCCTCGAGGATGTTCTCGTCGAATTCGAATTCCATCGCCAGGTCGTGCGCCTTGATGTCGGAGAAATAGCGTGACAGCGGCCTTGCGCCCTTGTCGTCCCAATAGTGGTTGGGCTGCATATAGGCGTAGTCGATGCCCATCTCCTTCCATTTGGTGTAGCCTGCGGCACGGTTGTAGGGTATCCAGCAGAAACTCTGGTTGATCGAATGCAGGTATTCCGCAACCTGGGGGATGACCTCTTCCGACTTTTTCAGTTCGTGGCAGTAGCCGTCGCCCGGCGTTACGATCTCCTCGGAGATGGGGTAGAACCCCGCCAGTTCGACATACTGGTAATTCCCCTCGTCGAAGCGCCTGCGCACCTGGTCGATATACCATTTGCAGGCCGCAACGCGGTCGGCACCCTTGGCGAAATCCATCCGCCGCCCGTCGAGCGAACCCCAGTAGGTTGTCGACTCCTTCGTGTCGTCGTATTTCCGGTAGATGATCGGGTCGGGCATTACCATGACGACCTTGCGCTTGGCCGGGGGCGTGCCCAGCCGCTGTGAAGCCTCCTTTACGGCCGCTTCGAGGGCGTTCACGCCGTTGTCACCGTCGAACCAGTAGTCGATCAGCTCCTTCCACTGCTGCTTGCCGGCCGAAATGCCCTGGCCCCGCAGCACGCCTACCATGTAGGCGTATTTACCGCCGTCGGGGCGGCTGCTGTCCTGGAATTCGAGGCAGAGGAACCCGTCGAAGAGCCAGTGCTCCCTGCCGCTCTCGTCCACATAGGTCACGAACGGGGTGAAACGCTCCTTGTCCCAGCGGTACGGGGTGCGGTGGTGGCTGCCACCGTAGCACAATACCAGGTCGGTATAGGACGGTATCGCGTCGCGTTCCTGTTCCCAGGCATACATTTTCGGTTCGGAATCGCGGGTTGCCGGGGCCGCGTCGCCCGTGGGGCCGTTCGCCGCTGTGGCGGGCGTATGGTTTGCGGCCAATGCCGCTAAGAGGGTGCAAAATGCGAAGGTCTTGAGTTTTTTCATCTGTTTACGGGTCGTTAATCGTTATTTGCGCATCGGGTTGTCGAGTACGAAACGGCAGAATTCGTGGTAGAACTCCCTGTCTTTGGCTGCCGTCGATTTCGACAGGTCGTATAAGGCGTTGGTGCCGTGGTAGTAGCTCAGCGGCTTTGTGCCGTAGACATTGTTCAGCCTGGCTCCGGACATGTATTCGCGGAAACGCTTCTTGTAGGTGTCGCAGTCGGCATTGCCCTCGAGGAGCGCCTCGTCGAATTCGAATTCCATGCCCAGGCCGTTGGCCTTGACGTCGGAGAAGAACTGCGACAGCGGTTTCTGTCCCTCCCAGAAATAGTTGGGCTGCATATAGGCGTAGTCTACGCCCAGCTGCTTCCATTTCTTATACCCTGCGGCGCGGTTGTACGGGATCCAGTTCAGGGATTGGTTGATCGCATGCAGGTATTCCGCGAGCGGAGGGATGATCTCGTCCGATTTCTTCAGTTCGTGGTTCCAGCCGTCGCCCGGCGTGACGAGTTCCTCGGAGATGATGTAGAACCCCGCCAGGTCGATATACTGGTAGTTACTCAGGTCGAAACGCCTGCGTACCTCGTCGACATACCACTTGTAGGCCGCGATGCGGTCTTCGGCCGTCGAAAAGTCCATTTTGCGGCCGTTCAGCTCGCCCCAGTAAACCGTGGAGCCGGGGTCGCCCTTGCCGTTGCCCTTGCCGTCGTAAACCTTGTAGATGATCGGGTCGGGAAGTACCATGATGACCTTGCGTTTGGACGGGGGTGCGCCCAGGCGTGCCGAAGCGTCCTTCACGGCTCCTTCGAGGGCATCCATGCCGCTGCCGCCGGCGAACCAATAGTCGATCAGCTCTTTCCATTGCGTCTTTCCGGCCGAGAACCCGTAGTCCTTCATCAGCCCAACCATGTAGGCGTAATAACCGCCGTCGGGACGGCTGCTGTCCTGGAATTCGATGAACAGGAAGCTGTCGAACAGCCAATGTTCCTTGCCCTGTTCGTCCACGTAGCTCACGCTCGGGGCGAAACGCTCCTTGTCCCAGCGGTACGGGGTGCGGTGGTGGCTGCCGCCATAGCACAGCACCATGTCCGTATAGGAGAGTATCCCGTTGCGGCTTTGTTCCCACGGGTACATCTGCGGGCCGGGGGCGTCGGTGGTGAACCGGACATACTGCATCTGGCTGTATTCGCCCGAGTCGTTGCAGGCCACGGCGAAGACCGTGTAGGTCGTCTGCGCCGCCAGGCCGTCGATCTCGACCGTCGTCCCGGTGTATTGCGTGCCGTTCTGGGCGACGCTCTGCGCCGTTTCGGACGTAATGACCCCTGTGGCCTTGTATATGATTTTGACGGACGTGGCGTTCGTGCGCTTCATGTTCAGCGTCACCGAGTTGGCGCCCGACGATGCGATCGTCATGCTCAGGGCCGGTTTCGGGCCCCCGGAGGGCTCGTCGTCCCCGTCTCCGCAGCCGATGAACGACAGGCAGCAGAGAAGCGTGAAAATGATTCGGTAGTTCGTCATGGGATGTCAGTTTTTTTTTATTTGTTTCCCTTTCCGGAGTGTTGCGTCCGTACCGGGTTGTTTACGACGAAACTGCAGAATTCGTGGAAGAACTCCCTGTCCGTTTCGTCCGTGGAGACCGAGAGGTCGTAGAGGGCATTACTCCCCTGGTAATAGGCCAGCGGGCGGGTGCCGTAGATGCCGTGTTTCTTTGCGTATTCCATGTATTTGCGCATCCGTGCCCGGTATATGTCGCTGTGCGGATCCGCGCTGAGGATCGAAGCCTCGAATTCGAACTCGATGCTCGTCCCGGCACGGTTGATCTTCATGCAGGCGGAATCCAGGTCGTTTTCCGGCTTCCAGTAGTGGTTGGGCTGCATGTAGACCTGGTCGAAGCCGAATTTGCGCCAGTCGTCATGGCCGCGGGCGTCGTAGAACGGAATCCAGCTGAACGTGTAGTTGAGCCGGTGGAGGTAGTCGGCGATCTCGGGGAGCAGGATGTCCGAACGGGTCAGGTGGTAGCTGTACTCCGTGTCGTGCGGCTGGGCGGCGATCTCGCGGATCCAGTAGAACCCGGCCAGGTCGATGTATTTGTAATCGCCCTGGGCGAACCGTGCCCGCACCTGGTCGATGTACCACCTGCAGGCCGCTACGCGGTCTTCGTTGCTGTTGAAATCCAACCGGCGCCCGCCGAGTTCTCCCCAGTAGGTGGTCGTGGTGGTCGTGTCGATGTAGTGTCGGTGGATGATCGGATCGGGGAGCATCATGATCACGCGGCGTTTGCAGGGCGCTTTGCCCAACCGTGCGGTGGCCTCCTTGTCGGCCTGTTCCAGGGCGTCGACACAGTTGCCCTTTGTGAAATAGTAGTCGATCAGCTCCTGCCACTGCTCCTTGCCGGCCGATACGCCCGTGTCGCGCAGCACGCCCGTCATAAACGAGTAGGCGCCGCTGTCGGGGCGGTCGACATCCTGCGATTCCAGGAAGATGAAGCCGTCGAATAGCCATTGTTCCTTCCCGTCGGGGTCGACGTAGGTGACATAGGGGGCGAAGCGCCCCTTGTCCCACAGGAAGGGGTTGCGGTGATGGCTGGCACCGTAGCATAATACGGCATCGGTCGTGGTCGCCGGACTCTTGTGTTTCTTCTCCCACGGGTACAGCTTGTCCTTCGGGCCTGCGGTGCCGGTCGGGAGCGTGAAAACCAAGGCTGTTACCACTGCAATTGCTACTGTAAAAAGTCTGCGAGTCATGTCTTGTCGTTTTTATCCGACCCCGGAGCAGTCTCTTCCGTCCGGGGTCAATATATCCGTTTATGGGTTATTTCCTGTCCGTTGTCGGTCGTTGTGCCCGTAACGGATTGTTTATGATGAACTGGCAAAGTTCGTCGAACAACTCCCGGTCGGCCTCGTCGTCCGAAGCGTGGAGGTCGTAGAACCCGTTGGTGCCGTGGTAATATGCGAACGGCCGTTTGCCGTAGATGTTGCGTCGTTTGGCGTAGTCGATGTAGTCGCGCAGCCGCTTGCGGAATGTTCCGCTGCCTTCGCGTGCGTTGAGCAGCGTGGGTTCGAACTCTATTTCCATGCCGATGCCCAGGCTGTCGATCTGTCTGCAAACCTCATCCATGTCGTTCTGCGGCTTCCAGTAATAGTTGGGTTGCAGGTAGACCTGGTCGAACCCGAACTGCTGCCATACGTCGTACCCGCGCGAGCCGTAGTAGGGTATCCAGCTGAACGTATAATCCAGCTTGTGGAGGTAGTCGGCGATATGCGGGAGCATGATGTCCGAGCGGGTCAGGTGGTAGCTGTACTGCGTGTCCACCGGCCGGGTGACGATCTCGCGCAGCCAGTAGAATCCCGCCAGCTCGACGTGTTCGTAGTTGCCCCGGGCGAACCGCTCCCGTACCCGGTCGATATACCATTTGCAGGCGGCTATGCGGTCTTCGTTCCTGCTGAAATCCAACTGCCGCCCGTCCAATGCTCCCCAATAGGTCGTACTCGACGTCGTGTCGATATAGTGCCGGTGAATCACCGGGTCGGGGAGTACCATGATGACCTTGCGCTTCTGCGGGGCTTTGCCCAACCGCGCGGCGGCCTCCTTCACGGCCTCTTCGAGGGCCTCGACCCCGTTGCCGTCCGTGAAATAATAGTCGATCAGCTCCTGCCATTGCGCTTTGCCGGCCGATTCGCCCGTGTCACGCAGATGCCCCGTCTCGAAGGCGTAGAGTTCTGCGTCGGGGCGGTTCGTGTCCTGGAATTCCAGGAAGATGAACCCGTCGAAGAGCCAGTGCTCTGTGCCCTCTTTATCGACATAGGTGACATAGGGTGCCAGCCGCTCCTTATCCCACAGGAAAGGGGTTCGGTGGTGGCTGCCGCCGTAACATAACACGGCATCCGTGGGGGTTTGCAGGTCTCTGCGGTGCTGCCCCTGCGGGTACATAGTCCGGGAACAACCGCCCGCGAGAAGCAGGCATCCTGCGGCCGCTGCGAACGGAACGATATTTTTCAGGAATTTGAGCATCGTAGTCGGTAAGTCGTAATTCGTAAAATTAAAATTAATCCCGTTGTGAAAGAGAATGAACTCACAACGGGATTAATTATTCAACATCTGTCGTTAGAATCCCAGACCCTGTACGTCAGCCAGTTTACCGCGGCCATACAGATAGTCTCCGGTTTGGGCGTATTCGGGTTTGACAATCACGAATTTCAGGTAACGGCCTGCGATCGTTTTCTGGACTGCATAGTCATAGGGCGTCGGCACACCTGTCCAGTTGAAATCACGCTTACCGCTGGCTACCAGATTCCACTGGGTGCTTGCACCGCTATACTCTTCGGCCGTGTAGATCTCATAATCCCGGTAGTTACCCTGGTGGGTCGAGTAATCGCTGATCCGGAACTTCGTGAACACCTGCCGCTGTCCCATATCCACGACGAACGTTATCGGGAATTCGATTTGAGTGGCGAACCAGGATATCCATTCGTGGCCGGCGGTAATTTCCCCATCGAACAGTTTGTCGGCTGTATACTGCATGATCCATGCGGCCCCGCCGTTGTTCGGGTCTTTTGCATAGCAGTTATCCTCGCCTTCGAGTAATTTCCACGGGCCCTTCAGTTCCTTGTCCATCGAGAAGGGGACATACATGACCTCGGTGGTGACGGTGATACCGTCCAGCGACGCGGAGGTGATGCGCACCGGCACGAGCAGGTCGCCCACGATATCGAGGTTGCTGCCCGTGAACAGCTTGTCGGAGTTGATCTTGCCCGAGAACTTGGCCGTCGTCTCGCCTGCTGCGATCTGCGAGCTGGCGGCGTCGAGCCTGGCGAATCCTTCGGGCGCGGCCAGGTAGTTCGTCCCGTTGGCCTGGTTGTAGGCCTCCACGAGGCTGTTGTCGATCGCGTAGTTCACCGTCAGATCCATTGTCGTGATGGCATTGTCGAGCACGATGTTGCCGTCGAAGGTAATCTCCTCGTGCGTAGCGGTGGGGTGGAACGGTGTTGCCAGTTCCTTCTCCATGCCGATCGAAGCGCGCTTGGGGTTGATGATCTTCACATTGCGGTTCGCGTCGACGGCCAGCGCGTCGTTGACCGTGGTGAGCTCAAGCGGAATGGCATACTCCGTACCCTCGCCGAGGGCGAAGATGGCTGCGTCATCCCACGTAACCTCAACGAATTTACGGGTGTCGCCATCCGAGAACCCGATCGTCGAAGAGGAGAGTTTGTAACAATTCGCCGGCAGCACCGCGTAGTTGGTGCCGTTGGCCGCGTTGTACTCGGCCAGGGCAGTTTCCGAGACGCTGAGGAGCGCTTTGGCGCTTTGCTGCCCCTTGCCGTTTTTCAGTATGGCGAATTCGTATTTCCCATTATAAACCGATACGCCTGCATATTGTTCCTCATTGACGAATGAGAGCGTATCGTCTACCATGAAGTTGTTGCGATTGTCCTCGCAGCCGGCCAGAGCGGCCGAAGCAAACAGTCCTGCAATCAACAGTTTCCACATATTTATTTTCATAGGTTCGAGCATTTATTAATGTCCGTAATTCTGGGTCATATTGGTCATTTCGGCCATCTGTGCCGCATTGATCGGGTGGAGATAGTCCTTGTCGCGGAATACGGCCGGGGCGCCGACGTAGTCGGTGTGTACGCGTTCGTAGGAGTCTTCGTACGTGGTGGCGCTTACGTGCAGCGTCCAGTTCTCGCTCGGGTATTCTTCCTTGGCGATCATCCAGCGGCAGGCGTCGTAGTGGCGCATCGCTTCCAGTCCGAACTCTACCATGCGTTCTTTCTGGATGCACCAGCGGAGCAGCTCCTTGTTCCCTTTGATTTCGGGGTAAGCGACCTCGATCTTTTTCAGTCCGACACGTTCGCGCACCTTGTTCAGGTATTCGAGCGCTGCGGTCTCGTCGCGCTGGGGCTTTTCGTTGCAGGCCTCGGCGTAGTTGAGATAGATTTCCGCCAGGCGGAAGGCCGGATAAACCGTTTGCATCGAAGTGTAATCCTTGGCTTCGCGCAGCGACTTGTTGGTTTCGAGCAAACGGCGCCATACATAGCCTACGCGGGTGATACCGCCGCCTTCACCAGCATTCCACTTATTGGTGCAAGCATCGTTGTTGTAGCAGGTGAACTTGATATTCTCCGTCTTGTTGGGCCACCAGAAACCGTTGGGTACGAGGCAGGCGTAATAACGGGGATCGCGGTTGATACAACTGTTGTGGGCCTTGATGCCGTCGCCCCAGTCGATACCGGGCTGTTTGTACCCTTCGGTGAAGCCGGTGGCCTGATAACCCGATTGCGGGTCGACGATGGGTTTCGACATGTCGTTCTCACCCTGGTAGCCTGTCACGGGATAGCGTCCGGTCGTGTACATGGGGTAGCTGTCTACCAATTTCAGCGAAGGTTGGATACCGCCGTATCCCTGGTAAACGACACCCGATGCGCCGCCGCTTGTCATGCCGGGCATGGCGCATGCCAGCAGACCTCCGGTGCCGCCAAGCCACGAATAACTGCCCGAGCGGCTCCACCAGCCCCAGATGGTCTCCTTGTTCCAGGGCTTTAGCCTTACGCCCTGATAAGAGGACATGTAACGCGTGAACTCATCGGTCTGTTCCGTATCCTTGTAGAGATCGTACAAACCGGTCTCAGCCAACTCGATCACATCCCAGGCTGCCTGTGCGGCTGCCTCCCATTTGGTCTCGTCCTTGCTCTGCGGGAAGAGGAATTCCCCGCGAATGTTCTGCATCTGGCCTTTGTAAAGGTCGCACCCGTTGTATAACGGCGATGCTGCGTAAAGCAGTATGCGCGATTTCAGCGCCAGGGCTGCACCGCGCGTAACACGGCCGGCCCACTGTTTGCCGTCGATACCGATGTCGTCGGTGCGTACCGGCAGGTCGTTCTTGATTGCGTCGAGCTCCCCGACCATGAAGTCGATGTTCTGCTGTACGGTGTGGCGGTCTACGCTCTTGGCGTCGATCGTCTCGTCGGCGATCTGGTCGCCCCAGATGAATACCGGGCCGTATTGGCGGAACAGCAGGAAGTAGTAGTAGGCGCGCAGGAAGCGGGCCTCGGCCTTCATATAGGCAACTGTCGTCGGGGTGTCTTCCTTGTCGAGGTCGATATATTTCAGGAAGATGGAGCACTGGTTGATGCCGATGTAGTAATCCGGCCAGTAATTGAAGTTGGTCGTGGCGCTACTGTAATTACCGGTTCTGAACTGGGTGTAGTAGACCCACTGGTACCACGAGAAGAGCGCTTCGTCGGAGCGTCCTACCGTCCAGCCGTGCATGCCTACGACCTCTTCTTCCTGGGGAATGTAGGAGTAAAGGTGGCTCAGGTATTTCTGGACTTCGGTTTTTTGCCGGAAAATATCCTCGATCTTGGCCTGGTCGTCCAGTTCCACGTCGAAGAACGACTCGCAGGAGGACAGCGTAAAGGCCAGTAAGAGGGCGGTTGCGAATATTCGTATTTTTTTCATAGCTTATCCTTTTTTAGAAGTTGACGTTTGCACCGATTGCAAAGGTACGTATAAGGGGGTATACATTACCGTAATTCGCATTTACCTCAGGATCCCAGAGCTTGAAATCGCTGAATGTAACCAGGTTCTTTCCCTGGATATAGAACCTGATCTTGGACAGGCCCCATTTCTTGGTCATGCTTTCGGGGAGTGTATAGCCGATCTCCGCGTCTTTCAGACGCAGGAAACTCATGTCGCGCTGCCAGTAGGTCGAAAGTTGCTGGTTGTTGTCCACCTTGTTGAGCGACAGACGGGGGTAGGGTGCGTTGGGATTCTGGTTGTCGAGCGTCCAGCGGTTCTTGGCCACATCCTCGAAAATCTGTCCCATGCGGAGGATCGTCGACGAAGCGCCGAAGAGGTTCTGGCCCTGGATGATGCGGGTCACGTGGCCCACGCCCGAGAAGAATACCGATACGTCGATGCCTTTCCATTTGAGGCTGGCGCCGAAACCGTAGTTGATCTCCGGTACGAGCGTATAGCCGATGGCCACCTTGTCGAAGGTGTTGACCACGCCGTCGCCGTTGACGTCGCGGTACTTGATGTCACCCGGGCGTACGGTACCGAAATCCTGCTTGGGCCAGTTGGCGATATCCTCTTCCGACTCGAACAGTCCTTCGGCAATCAGGCCGAACTGCTGGTTGTTGGCAAAGCCGGCGAGGTTCTGGTATTTCCAGATCTGGTCGGGTTTGTCGTCGTAGAGTTTCTTGTTGCGGTTGTAGGTGAAGTTACCGCGTGCCGATATGCTGAAATCCTTGTTGAAGCTGTGGTCGAATTCGAGCGACATGTCGAAACCCTGGTTCTTCATGCGGCCGAGGTTGACCCACTGCGCCGTTTTCGTGCCGACCACCGACGGGGTGGATTCGCGCTGGATGAAGATGCCTTCGCGTTTCTCATAGAAATAGTCCGCCTGGATCTTGATCTTGTTGAACAGCCCCAGTTCGATACCGACGTCGGCCTTCGTAGCCTCTTCCCAGGCAACGTCGGGATTGCCGTACTCGCCGGTCGAATAGCCGGGCAGGTAGGTTTGTCCCATGTCACCGAAAGTGAACCCGCCGGCATTGGTGTTCATGGTCGTGTTGTAGGCGAAGCGGCGGCTTCCGCCGATTTCGTCGTTACCGATCTTACCGTACGAGGCGCGGATCTTCAGGATGTTGATCTTGTCGCGCAGCGGCTCCCAGAATTTTTCGTTGCTGATCATGTATCCTACGGCGTAGGAGGGGAAGAAGCCGTAGCGCTTGCCGGGAGCGAAATTCTCCGAACCGTTGTAACCGAAGTTGAACTCGGCGAAATACTTGTCGCGGAAGGCATAGGTGAAACGTCCGGCGATACCCATGTTCTTAGTCGGGTAGGCGTCGATGTAATTGAGCGGCCTGTTCTTGGATTTGCTGCGTACCGAGTAGAGGAACATGCCGCTTACGCGGTGGTCTTCCGCGAAGAGGCGCTCATAGATAAGCGAGCCCTCGAAATTGATGGCCGTCGTACCCGAGGAGTCCGATGTTGCGAGCTTCATATAGTTACTGCCGTTGGGATTGGCAGCGGTCAGCATCAGTTCGCCGTTTTCATCGCGCCCGGTGGCGTAGTAGGTTACCGGGGACATTGCCCGCTCCAGGAGGGTCGCATTCTGGGCGTCCCATGCGAATTTCACATTGGCTTTCAGTCCGGGGGTAATGATGTCCGAGAAATCCTGCGTAAGCGACAACAGGGATTGCGCCACCATGGTGTTGTAACGTCTGTATCCGGTGTTGTTCAGCATGTTGTAGGGGTTGACCGAGCCCGACTCCTGCGGGATCGCCAGCATGCCGTTGGAATATACGGTCGGCGTAGCCACGGGGGTTACGTACATCGTATAGGCGTACAGGTCGTTCGTGCTCGTACATGGCGCGTTCTTGGTGGTATACTGCGTAGACAGCGAAAGACCCAGCTGCGTCGACTTGGTAATGTCGATGTCGATGTTCGAGCGGAAGCTGTACTTGTTGAAGTTCATCTGGGCATCGTAACGGTCATTGTCCGCGACATTGAACATACCGCCTTCCGTGTAGTAGGATGCCGAAACGTAGTAACGGATTTTCGGGGAGCCGCCCGTGACGCTCGCGTGTACGCGCCCGGTCATGGCCAAGTCCTTGAAGATGGTGTTGACCCAGTCGACGTTCGGATAGAGGTCGGGGTCGCGGCCGCTCAGGTACATCTGGCGGGCATAGTCCGAAATCGGCATCTCGGTGCTGCCGCTGTCGCGGTAGAGTTCGTTGTAGTAGTCGATCCACTGCGAAGCGTTCGCCAGCTCGGGCAGCTGGACAGGCTGCGTAATGCCGAATTCGGCCTTGACGCGGATCTGGGGCGCCGTCATTTCGGTGCCTCGTTTGGTGGTGATCAGGATGATGCCGTTCGCACCGCGCACACCGTAGAGGGCGGTCGCCGTTGCGTCCTTCAGGATGGAGAACGTGGCGATGTCGTCCGCGTCGACAAAGTCCATGTCGCGCTCGATACCGTCGACGAGCACCAGCGGGGTGGTTTTGGCACCGAACGTACTCTGTCCACGGATCCAGAACTCGGCGCTCGATCCGGGTTCGCCCGTACGCTGCATTACGACGATACCCGCCAGTTTGCCGGCGAGGTTCGAGGAGAGCGAGCCGCTTGCCACTTCCAGTTCGCCGGCGTCGATGGTGTTGATGGCGCCGATGATACTCTCCTTGCGCTGTTTACCGTATGCGACTACGGTTACCGCCTCCAGTTCGGAAACCTTGCGCACCAGCTCGGTCACGATGTTGGTCTTCGTTCCGACGGGAATGCTCTGGGTTTCATAACCCAGGTACGAAATCTCGATTACATCGGTCGGCTTCACGTCGATCGAGAAAGTACCGTCATTACCCGTGATGACACCGCGGGTACTGCCCTTGACGATCACGGTGGCTCCCGGTACACCCGCCTTGGTCTCGTCCAGGACGCGTCCGGTCATCTTGACGTTCCCCCCCCCCTTGCGGGGCGGTAACAGACGATTCCAGGCTGCTTGCGGAATACACAAATTCGGGATTTGCGCTCAATTCCGTAACCGATATAAGCCCCAGTATCAACACGAATGACCGGAGCATTATTTTACAAAAGAGCTTTTGTATAGTCATTGTCATATTTCCTCATTTATAATTACTTAATGTAGATTTGTACGGTTCGGGCGTCGGTCGGGCGCCGCAGGCCCGTACGTGTTGGATTGATCCTTGCTTGGCTAGAAGCACTTTGGATTAGTGTTTTCAGGAAGTCAATAGTTCGGGTCTCGTCTGTTTTACCATAGGCATGTTTTAGTTTTTAGGTATGGTGAATAATTAGTCGGTTTTATAATTCGTCTGCCGATACGGCCGTCAATGCCGAAAGAACTTGATACACGACAACATACGGCCTGTGTGGTACTTTCTTTTCTGTGAAATTCAGTTAAAAGTATTCATTATCCGGTAACAAATATAACAATAAAATTATTATCATTACTATTTTTGATAAGTTTTTTTACTTTAATGCGGTGCGGTGCGATTTGCCTGTTGGCGAATTTGTATATATAATTTATTGATTATCAATATTTTGTTCCTTGCTTTCGAACCGTGATTTTTTTTGAAAAACTAATATCCTTTTTATCAGGCACTTGGCTTCTGGGCACTGGCTTAGGCTGGTCTTTGTTCTTAAGATTGTGTAATACAATATTTTATATTTTTATATTTCGCTTGTTCCCGAATTGTTCCTGACGGATAATAATTGCATGCCCTGATTTTTGCCGCTTCAATGATTTGAAAAGTTTTTTACTGTTCCTGGGCTTGTAAGTAAAATATTTTTGCTTATTTTTGTCCTGTAAACTTTCGGGCTTACCGGCTAACAAGGTATACCTATGTATATTATATTTGCCGTTTATGCCCGCATCCGGCTACGCCGGCCGTACCGCATGGAACTGCGCTGAGTTGAAAATTCAATAAAATACCCGGAATAAATGATGATTAAAAATTGTTGTATGCTGGTGGCGGGCCTCCTGCTACACACGCAAATATTCGCACAGGATAAAACGGCCGCAAGCCGTACAGGCGAGGACTACACCCTGTCGAACGGTGCGGTCGAGGCCGTTTTCAGCGGGAGCGGAAGCTTCGACATCGAGAAACTGGTGCTCAACGGGAAACAGGTCGTCGCGGCAGGCAAGAACGAAACGCCGTGGATCCTGATATACAAAGGTTCCCAGGGAGAAAACCCGGAGTTGAAACCCGAACATGCCGTTTACCGTGGGGTGCAGGTGCGCGATGACGCCCATGCCAAAACTTTGGTGTTCACGTGGGAGCTGACGCTGGACTACTCGCCGGTGAAATATCCCGTGCGGATGTACGTGACGCTTCCCGACGGCGGCGAGCTGCTGCAATGGAACATAGAGGCCGACCTGCCCGCCGGGTGGCTGGTCACGGATCTGAAATTCCCCAATGTCGTGATCGAACGCCCCGAAGACGGCAGGATCATCACCACCGAAGGCTGGGGCGTCGAGAAGCCGCTCGACATCGCCACGTTCGAAGCCCGTTACCCGTCGCATGCCTCCGCCATGCAGTTCCTCGTGGTACACAATGCCGAGGGTGCGTTCTATTACGGGACGGAAGACCGCCGCGGCTGCGGAAAGACCTATTCGGCGCAGTGTACGCCGACGACGGTTGCGTTCAGCGATGCCATCCCCGCCTCGGCCGGGTGGATCGCGGACGGGACGTTCCGCCTGCCGTGGATCTCGGTCACGGGTTTCACGCCGAAGGGTTGGGAAGATGCCGTTGTCAGGTGGTACCGTCCGTTTACCTTCACGACCGAGTGGGGTCGTAAGCCGCTCGCCTCGCGCAATATCCCGCAGTGGTGTTACGATGCCGACGCGTGGGTGCGTGCCAAGCATGTGACCGACCGGACGTACGATGCCGTCCGGCGTGCCGCCCGGTATTTCGGGCAAGGGCTGGGGGTGCACTGGTATTTCTGGCATCATTACCCCTACGATACCCACTATCCCGATTACCTGCCCGCACAGGAGCGTTTCGCAGGGATGGTGCGGAGCGCCCAGTCTTTGGGGGCGCGTGTGACGCCCTATATCAACGGCCGGCTCTGGGATCCGGCGGCCGACAGCTATAAGCGCGACCGCGGTTACGACGCGTCGTGCCGTAAACCCGACGGGTCGCTCTATACCGAGATTTACCCCACGTCGAAAGTCCTCAATACGGTGACCTGCCCCTCGACGGATATCTGGCACCGGAAGATCATCGGGCTGGTGGACAGCCTGCAACACGCGATCGGGGTGAACGGAATCTATATCGACCAGATCGCTGCCGCCGCGCCCGAACCCTGTTGGAACGAGGCGCACGGCCACCCGGTCGGGGGCGGCGATTTCTGGTACGACGGCTACCGCAGGCTTATCGGCGAGATCCGCGCACACCACCTGCTCGAGGACAGGATCCTGACCAGCGAGGAGAATGCCGAGTGCTATATCGACCTGTTCGACATGCTGCTGGTCGTCAATACGCCCCATGAGGAGGACAACTGCATCATCCGGCCGGTGTTCCCGATGGTCTATTCCGACCGTGCCGTCACCAGCGCCTTCACCTATACGCCGAGCGAGGCGGATAAGATGTCGCTGGGCGACTTCCGTTACGAACTGGCGAAGGCATTGTTGTGGGGTTCGCAGATCGGGTGGGTCGACCCCGTCCCGCTGATGTCGGAACAGGCCGTCAGCGAGGCGCGTTTCATGAAGACGCTCATGGATTTCCGCCGCAGCCTGCACGATGTCGTGTACGGCGGCCTCTTCATCCGCGAGCTCACCCCGGCGGGCGACAATCCCATCGTGAAGATCCCCGGGTTCGGCGATGACGCGTCGGTGCTGGCCGCCGAGTGGCGGAAGCCGGACGGCCGCAAGGTCTATATCGTTGTCAATATGGATGAAAAAAAACATAAGGTTTCGTTACCCGGCGTGGACAAGCCCTTCGAGGTGGCGGGTGCGTCCTGCAAGCGTATTGATTTGTAACGGGTAACGATGTCCGGGCAGGGCCCGGACAGGTTGGGTAGGAGAGGGTGCCCGGCGTAACGCACGCCGGGCACCCTTGTTTTGCAGGGGGGCTTGCCCGCCGGAATCCGCGTGATCGACCGCAACCGCATCGTCTTCGCAAGGAGTATATCCCTGTCTGCGGGAATTACAGGCGGCTGTTCCGTGATTTCCTCGCGGCGCGTTCCCCGATGCCCGGGACGAGCAGAGAACCGCGGGTTTATTCCATGTAAGTCATGACGTTGCCGCTGATCTGCTGCAACGATATTTCACAAACCTTCGTATTGTATTTGGCCGTGAGGATGCGCTCTTCGGCATCGAGCAGGCTCTTCTGCGCTTCGCGCATCTCGATGCCCGGCAGGTCGCCCAGCAGGTAACGTTCCATGGCGATCTCGTAGTTCTCCTTGGCGGCGATCAGGTTCTCCTTTTCCAGTTGGATCACCTCGAGGTTGTTGCGGTAGGCCTGCCAGAAGTTCGACAGGTTGGCACGCAGCGACTGCTCGAGCCTTTCGCGCGTGAGCTGCGCATTTTCCACGTCGATGCGGGCGTTGCGCTGCTCCCGGCGGCGGTTGCCGTCGAAGATCGTGATGCCGAGTTTCACCCCGGCGTTCAGTCCCAGCGTTCCGCGCGACCGGGTCGTCCCGTTCCCGAAACGGTTGTAGGTGTAACCGTATCCCGTCGTCAGGTTCAGGTAGGGGTAGTTGCGCGCCTGCACGGTTTTCAGGTCGAGTTCGGCCAGCACATTGTCATGCCCTGCCAGCAGCAGCGAGGCATTCGTGTCGAGCGTCTGCGCCAGCAGCTCCTCCCATTTGAGCTCGCCGTTGACCTCGATCACCGAGTCGCGGATGCAGAGCATTTCGTTGACGTCCTTGTTGGCCAGCAGTTCGTTGATGCGGATGCGCGAAGCCGAAACCAGCTCCTGCTGGGACATATATTTCGAACTGTCGGCATTGAAGTCCACGCGTGCCTGCAACAGGTCGAGGCGCGAGAAATTGCCGACGCTGACCCGCGCTTCGGTGATGCGCAGCCGCTCGCGCGAAAGCGCCACGGCATAGCGGAAATTCTGCAGGCGCAGCGTTTGCTGGACGTAATTGTAGTATTCGGCCGTCAGGCTGGCTACGAAGTCCTCGATCGTGATGCGGGTGCGGACAGTGCCCATCTCCTGCATCTCTTTGAGCTTTTTGTAGTTGGTGCGGATGCGGAATCCGTCGAAAATCGTCCAGTTGAGGTTGATCCCGGCGTTGAACGTCTGGTCGTAGATGCCGTTGTCCGACCATGCGTCCCCTTCGCGCGGTGTGGTGCGCTCGTTGTCCAGCGCCCCCGAATAACCCGCCTCGAAGTCGATCGTCGGCACCATGCCGGCATTTGCCGCCGTGGCATTGTTGTCGCTGATGCGCTCCTCATTGCGCACGATGCGTATGTCGTAGTTGTTTTCCAACCCTATTTCCAGGCACTTGCGGAGGGTCAGCTCCTCCTGTGCCGCCGCCGTTGCGAAAATCCCCGCGGCCAGGGCCGATAAAATCACTCGTTTCATTGGGCTTCCTTATTTCTGTTTCTTACTCCGGTCTGTCGATACGTAGCTGTATATTGCCGGGACGATGTAGAGCGTCAGCAGGGTGGATACCACCATACCGCCCACTACGGCGATACCCATGGCGATACGTCCGTTGGCACCTTCGCCCGTGGCGACGGTCAGCGGCAGCAGGCCGAGGATGGTCGAGGCGCTCGTCATCAGGATCGGGCGCAGGCGTTGCAGCGAGGCTTCCTCGATGGCGTGCAGTTTGTCGATTCCCGCTTCCTGCTTCTGGTTGGCGAACTCCACGATCAGGATGCCGTTCTTGGCCACCAGGCCGATGAGCATGATGATGCCGATCTGGCTGAAGATGTTCATCGTCTGCCCGTTGGCGGCCATGAACACCAGTGCCCCCGCAATGGCCAGCGGCACGGTGAGCATGATGACCAGCGGGTCTTTGAAGCTCTCGAACTGTGCCGCGAGGATCAGGTAGATCAGCAGGATGGCCAGCAGGAAGGCGAACATCAGGCTCGACGAACTTTCACGGAACTCCTTCGAGTCGCCGGCCAGCGCCGTGCGGAAATCGTCGCCGAGCGTTTCGGCGGCGATGCGATCCATTTCGTCGAGCCCCTGCCCGATGGTCTTGCCCTTCGCCAGCCCGGCCGATACGGTCGCCGAGAGGAACCGGTTGTAGTGGTACAATTGCGGCGGGGCGACGTTCTCTTCCAGTGCGATCAGGTTGTCCAGCTGGATCATCTCGCCCTTGTCGCTGCGTACGTAGATCGACCGCAGGTCGGCGGGCTTATTGCGTTGCTGGCGGTTGATCTCGGCCAGTATCTCGTATTGCTTGCCGTTCATGTAGAAGTAACCCATACGCTGGCCGCTCAAGCCGTACTGGAGCGTCTGGGCTATGTCGCGCGTCGAGACGCCCAGCAGGTTCGACTTGTCGCGGTTGATGATGATGCGCGCTTCGGGCTTGCTGAATTTCAGGTCGACGTCGGCCATCTGGAACACGGGGCTTTCGTAGACCTTGCGCATGAATTCGGGCAGCACTTCCTGCAACCGTTCGATGCCGGTGGCCTGCAGGACGTATTGCACGGGCATGTTGCCGCGGCGGCCGCCGAAGGTGCTCTGCTGCTGCACGAAGGCGCGGGCCTTGGTCTTGGTACGCACGGCCGCCGAAAGCTCCTCGGCGATCTCCATCTGCGAACGTTTGCGTTCCGAGATGTCGGTCAGGGCGATGCGGACGTTGCCCGAGCCGCTCGATACGCGTGCCGTGACCGACTGGGCCTCCGGCACGAGCGAATCGACCAGGCGGTTGATGTCCTCGGTGTAGTCGCGCAGGTATTCGTAGGTGGCGCCTTCCGACCCGCGGGTATTGATCGAAATCTGCGAACGGTCTTCGAGCGGCGCCATTTCCGCCGGGATGGCCCGCCACAGCCAGCCGATCAGTCCGACCATCAGGGCGATGAGCGGCAATGCCACCCAGCGCCGCCGCAGGAACCCGGCCAGCGTGCGCTGGTAAAAGTTGTTCATTCCCACGAAGAAGGGCTCGGTCTTGCTGTAAAACCAGCTCTTGCGCTCCTGCCGCACCAGCAGTTTGGTCGCCAGCATCGGGGTGATGGTCAGCGCAGCGAAGGTCGAGATGACCACCGCGCCCGAGATCACCATGCTGAATTCGCGGAACAGGCGGCCGGTCATGCCCTCCATGAAGACGATCGGGAAGAACACGGCGATCAGCGTGACCGACGTCGAGATGACGGCGAAGAAGATCTCCTTGGCGCCTTCGATGCCGGCCTCCTTGGGCGTCATGCCGCGTTCGATGCGGATGTAGATGTTCTCGGTCATCACGATGGCATCGTCGACCACCAGCCCGACCGAGAGCACCACGGCCAGCATCGACAGCACGTTGATCGAGAACCCGGCGACGTACATCAGGAAGAACGTGCCGATGAGCGAGACCGGGATCACGATGCACGGGATGAGCGTCACGCGCCAGTTGCGCAGGAAGAGGAAGATGATGATGATGACCAGGATGAAGGCCTCGTAGACGGTCTGTCGCACCTCGTCGATCGAGGCGCGGATGAAGCGCGTGTTGTCGAACCCGTAGGAGGTCACCACGTCGTCCGGCAGGTCTTTCTTCATCGTCTCCATGCGCTGGTAAACCGCATCGGCGATGTCGATGTGGTTGGCTCCCGGCTGGGGGATCACCACGACGCCCACCATCGGGATGCCGTTCATCTTCATGTAGCTGCGCGTATCCTGGGGGCCCAGTTCGGCGCGTCCCACGTCGCTCAGGCGGATGATGCGGTTGGAGGCTTCGCGTACGACCAGGTCGTTGAACTCCTGCGTGGTGTGCATCAGCCCCATCGTGCGGATCGTCAGCTCGGTGGTGTTGCCTTCGATGCTGCCCGAGGGAAGCTCTACGTTTTCGCGGTCGAGGGCGTTCTTGATGTCCACGGGCGTAATGCCGTATCCGGCCATCTTGGCCGGGTCGAGCCACAGGCGCATCGAGTAGCGTTTCTCACCCCATATCTGCACGCCGCTGACGTTGTTGATCGTCTGCAGCTGCTCCTTGACCGTCAGGTCGGCGATCTCGCTCAGTTCCAGCAGCGAACGTTTGTCGCTCTGGATGGTTACCATCAGGATCGGCGTGGCGTCGGCATCGGCCTTGGTGACCGTCGGAGGGTCGCAGTCGCGGGGCAGGTAGCGCTGGGCGCGTGACACCTTGTCGCGCACGTCGTTGGCCGCGGTTTCCAGATCTACCGAGAGTTCGAATTCGACCGTGATGCGGCTCTGTCCCTGGCTGCTGACGCTCGACATCGAGCGGATGCCCGGGATGCCGTTTATGTTCTGTTCGAGCGGCTCGGTGATCTGGTTCTCGATCACATCGGCATTGGCTCCCGGATAGGAGCACGTCACCGAGATGATGGGGTTGTCGACACTCGGGTATTCGCGTACGCCGAGGTAGCTGTACCCGATGAAACCGAATAGCAGGATGATGATCGTCAGCACCGATGCCATTACCGGCCGCCGGATGCTCAGTTCGGAAATATTCATGCGGCGGCGGTTTTATTCGACGGTGTCGAGTTTTACGGGGAGCCCTTCACGCAGCTGGAGCGTGCCGGAAACGATCAGCGTGTCGCCCGGGGACAGTCCCTCGACAACCTGTATCCGCGATTCCGTCCTCAGCCCGGTTTTTATGGCTACGGCGTGGGCCTTGCCGCCCTTGTAGAGGAATACCTTGTCCACGCCCATCTCGGGGACGACGGCCTGGGTCGGGATGGCGATGGCGTCGGGAATGTCATGCATCCGGATCTTTACGCTTACGAAGCGTCCGGGCAGCAGCCTGCCCCGCGTATTGGGGTAGTGCGCACGCACCGAGAAATAGTGAGTATTCGGGTCGATCTTCGACTCGGTGGCATATACCTCGGCGTGGAACGTCTCGTTGTACCCCTCGACCGTGAACGTGAGGCGCGTCCCGGGTTTTATCTGGCTGGCGTAGCGCTCCGGGACGGAAAGGTCGATCTTCAGCGGTTTGATTTTGGTCAGCTTGGCCACCACGACGCTCGGCGAGGCATAGGCGCCTTCGCTGACGTTGCGCAGGCCGATCACGCCGTCGAACGGGGCGTGCAGCTCCGTGAGCGCGATGTTCGAACGCACGATGTCGATGTCGGCGTTGAGCATTGCCAGTTCGGTGCGTGCCTGTTCGTAGGCTTCCTGGCTGACGGCGTCCTTTTCGAGCAGGGCACTCTGGCGGTATACACGGTCTTCGGCCAGTTTGAGCTGCGCTTCGTAGCGCGACAGCTGTGCCAGCAGCGGTTTGTCGTTGACTTTGGCCAGCAATTCGCCCTTGCGGACGGTTGAGCCTTCCTGGAAGTTGATCGAGACGATCTTGCCCGAGGTCTCGAACGAGAGGTCTACCTCCTCGTCGGGGAGCAGGCTGCCCACCGAGGTGATTCCGTCCGTGAGGGTTTGCGGCCGCACGACGAGCCCGTTGACGTTCAGGACGCTATTTTTCCGGGGTATGCTGATTGCTGCCGGGTCGGGGGCGGACGAACTGCCGCGGTAGTGGTTGTAAACGAACAGCCCAGCACAGAATACTACGAGGATGACGGACGTGATGATCCATTTCTTTTTTTTCATACCGGAGAGGTTGTCTTTAATGAGGGATATGCAAAGATACGAAAAAACCCGCTATGCCTCCGCTGCCGAAAGGTACAATTGCATCCGTTTGTCGTAAAAACGGGGCCGGTTGCGGGTTCGTGTATGCCCGTATCCGGCGAAACGGTAAAAAACGCCGGCGAAACGACCGGCACCCGCCGGATTCCCGCACCGTCGGAAAGCAATACCTACATGTTATTATTCTGTCCCGAAAATTACCTAAAACAGGGAATTGTCCGGGCTCGGCGGCCACTTTAACTTTGCCACTGCAAACAAAATAAACGGAGAGCCTATGCGTCTTGGAATTTTACTGTTTACTTCTATTTTATTACTGGCGGGTATTACCCTGCATGCGCAGGAAGCTGTGACCGCCCCCGCCCCTGTCCCCATCCCCGAATCTGCGGCTGCGGCCGATTCGGCTGCCAATGCCAGGCTGAAGGCACAGCTGAAAGCCGAACTCCTGTCGGAGATCCGTGCCGAGCTCTCTTCCGAAGTGAAGACCGCCGTCAGCAAAGAGGCCGACAAACCCTCACGGCTGACCGTAGGCGGGTACGGCGAGGCCGTCATGACGCGCAATTTCTTCAGCGACAACTACCTGCGTTATATCAGCCCTGACAAGTACAAGAATGACAAAAGCCACGGCCGCTTCGACCTCCCGCACGTGGTCATCTACCTGGGCTACGATTTCGGGCGTGGCTGGTCGATGGGCACCGAGATCGAATTCGAGCACGGCGGCACGGAGAGCGCCTTCGAAACCGAATTCGAGGAGGGCGGCGAGTATGAGTCGGAGATCGAACGCGGCGGCGAGGTCGCCCTCGAACAGTTCTGGCTCCAGAAAAGCTTCAGCCCGGCCTTCAACCTGCGCCTGGGGCATATGATCGTGCCCGTCGGCGGGACTAACCAGCACCACATGCCCACCGAGTTCTTCGGGGTCTACCGTCCCGAGGGCGAGAATACGATCTTGCCCTGCACATGGCACGAAACGGGCATCAGCCTCTGGGGACGTGCCGGTGACTGGCGTTACGAGGTGATGTTCTTGCCGGGACTGGATTCCGACCGGTTCGGCGACAACGGTTGGGTCAGCGGCGGTGCCGGAAGCCCCTACGAATTCAAGATCGCCAATGCCTATGCCGGGGCGTTCCGCATCGACAACTACTCCGTCCCGGGCTTGCGCCTGAGCCTGAGCGGTTATGCGGGCAACAGTTTCAGCAATACCCTGAGTGCCAACCGTACCGGCGCGGACAGATACAAGGACGTGAAGGGTACGGTGATGATCGGCGCCTTCGATTTCCTCTACGATGCCCATAACTGGATCGTTCGCGGTAACTTCGACTACGGGCACCTGACCAATTCGGACAAGATTTCCCAGTTCAACCGCGATATGCCCAACGCATCGCCCTCGCCCAAACAATATGTGGGTTCGGACGCCATTGCCACGGGGGTGGAAGCCGGTTACGACATCTTCTCGCAGATACGCAAGCTCAAGGAGAGGGGACACCGCTTCTACGTCTTCGGCCGCTATGAGTTATACGATTCGATGTTCGATACCGCCAAGTCGGTGATCCGCCAGGACTGGTGCGGCCGCCAGCGGGTAGCCGTCGGGTTCAACTATTACCCGATCAGGAACATTGTCATCAAGGCCGAGTACGGCATCGGCCTGCTCCGGTCGTACGACTACACCGACTCCGCCACCGGGGAGGCCCGCACGGGGCGTTTCAACAATGAGCCCTCCCTTTCGCTGGGGATCGCCTATTCCGGCTTTTTCAGACGTTAACCAAATCATAATGAGAATATGAAAAATCTGTTCAAAAATTCCGTTTATGCAGCCGTGGCACTCGTCCTGGCGCTCGGAGCCGCATCGTGCAGCGACAGCGACGACGATTACACGTTTGCCGACGAGCGTGAAGAGGCGCTCAGGGATGCTGCCGTAGATTTCGTCGACAATAACGTGATTCCGACCTATAAGGCCCTGGCCGACGGGAGCATCGCCTTGCAGGAGGATTGCGAGGCCATGCTGGAGGCTTTCGACGCGGGAACCCTTACGACCCCGCTGGTGCAGGCCGCCTGCAACGACTGGATCACCACGCGCAAGCACTGGGAGCTCAGCGAGGCCTATCTTTACGGCGCTGCGGCCGATTACGACATCGACCCGCATATCGACTCCTGGCCGCTGGACGGCACGGCGCTTCAGAACCTGCTGAACAACAACAGTATGATGGCCGAGATCGAGAGGAATCCCGATTATGTCAGCGCCAATCTGGGTTACGGCCTGCTCGGGTTCCATGCGTTGGAATACATGCTCTTCGAGAATGCGGGCCCCCGCGCCCTCGGCAAATACACCCGTCCCCAGCTGGTATACCTGGTCGGTGTGGCCAACGATCTGTGCAACATGTGCGTACGCCTCGAAGCTTCGTGGGCGGGGCTGGACAATGTCACCGAAGAGAAGCAGACGATCCTGGGCGATGCCGAACTGGAGCCGACCTTCGACTACGGCGCTTCGATGCGCAATTCGGGGAAGGGCGGCAGCAAGTACCGCAACTATAAGGATGCCGCCGAGGAGATCATCCAGGGCTGCATCGACATCGCTACGGAGGTCGGCTCGCAGAAGATCGGCCGTCCGGCCAACGGAACCAGCTCCGAGGATATCAATTACATCGAGTCGCCTTACAGCCAGAATTCGAAGACCGATTTCATCGACAACATCATCAGCATCCGGAACACCTATCAGGGTATGACCTCCGGCGACGCTTCGGTGAGCGACTGGATCGAGGTGGTAGACCCCGTCCTCGATACGGAGGTTCGCAATGCGATTTCCACGGCGATCGAAAAGATCCAGGCCTGCCCGGCCCCGTTCGTCGACAACCGTACGGCACAGGCATGGAAGGATGCCGCCACCTATTGCAATAACGACCTTGTGAACGCGCTTACGAAGGCGCTGACGGCACTGTCGGTCGAAAAATAACCATTTTCAGCAATGAAAAAGCACTTGATTTACAGCCTGTTCATGTCGGCAGCCCTGATGGCTGCCGCGTGCGCTGATGACAAGGGGACGGATCCCGCCCCCGATCCGAATCCCGACCCCGTTCCCGAGGAGTATTACGCTGGCGGCAAGCTCGGCACGGCTTTCAACACCACGTCGGTGGCCTACGAGCAGCCTACGCCGGTCGTCGATGACGACGCCGCGATGACGCAGCGTTTCCTGAACGGCGAGGCACTGTTCGAAAAACCCTTCACGGCCAACTCGTCGGGTGTGCGCTACGGCCTCGGGCCGCTCTATATCCGCACCTCGTGCCTGCACTGCCACCCGGGCTACGGCCACGGCAAGCGTATCGAAGGCGCGTTCAACACCAACCAGATCGGCAACGGCTACCTGCTGGTCATCACCGACGAGGACGACAATTACCTGACATCGCTCACCGGTATGCCGCAAACGCGGGCCGTGGCGCCGTTCAAAGCCCCGATCGACGAATCGAAGATCATGATCGGCTGGCAGGAGTATACCGACGAGTGGGGCAATAAGTTTCCCGACGGCGAGTCTTACAGCCTGATCTATCCCGAAGTGACGATCCCCGAGGACGCCTATTACGTACCGCTGATCGGCGCCAAGGGCGAGGTGCCCTATGCCAAGGTGCGCGTGCGCCTCGAATCGACCATCGGCATCTACGGTACGGGTTTGCTGGATGCCATTTCGGACAGCGACCTGAAAGCCGAGTACGTTCGCCAGGAGCAGAACGGCGTGCCGCTCAATCCCGCGATCTTCAAGAACGGCGAGTGGGTCAAGACCTACGGGACGACCACCCATCCGCTGCGCTATACCTATGCCCTGAGCCGCGGCCCGTTGCAGGATGCGGCGGGTGCCAATGCCATCTGGAACATCACCAACGTGACCCGCTCCGACCGCCGTTACCACTACATGACCGCTGCTTATGCCGAAGTAGCGTCGAAGGACGCCGATGTGCAGCGGGATTTCTACACGCTTTTCCCGGCGTGGAACAAGACGGGCGACGTTGCGCAGGATATTTACGACTATCTGATGAACAAGGAACTGCCTGTCGAGATGAGCGATGAGGACTATGTCGACTTCATGGTCTGGCACCGCGGTCTGGCCGTACCGGCGGCGCGTAACCTCGACGATGCGGACGTCAAACGCGGCAAGGCGCTCTTCACCGAGATCGGCTGTGCCACCTGCCACCGTCCGACCTGGACGACGGGCGACGATGTCTTTACCGACCCCAACGGTTTCTTTGCCGACGGCGACAGCCGCCTGCCGCGTTATCCTAATCAGAAGATCTGGCCCTACTCCGACATGGTGCAGCACCGGCTCTTCATGGTGAACGACATCCGCACGGGCTGGTGCCGTACGACGCCGCTCTGGGGCCGCGGCCTGAGCGAGAAGTGCACGGGCGCCAGCGACCGCCTGCACGATTGCCGTGCGCGGACGGTCATCGAGGCTATCATGTGGCATGGCGCGGCGCAGAGCGACGCCCGCTGGTCGGTCGAGAAGTTCCGCACGCTGAGCAAGGACGACCGCGACGCGGTGGTCGAATTCATCGAATCCATCTAACCCTTCCCGGATATGTGCGAAGCGCCGGTGCCCCGTGCATCGGCCTTTGCCGTGTCCGGACGATGCATTCACACACGAACGAACGGATGAAACTGTTGAAACTGTTGAAACGCCTTGCCTTCGGGCTGCTCGGAGCCGTGATGGCGGTGCTCGTTACGGCCACGGTACTTGAAAAGATATACGGTACGGATTTCGCCGCTGCGCATATCTACGGCGCGGGCTGGTTCGCCGCGCTTTGGGGTGCCCTCACCCTCGCGGCGCTGGCCTGCCTGTTCCGCCGGAAATTGTGGCGGAGGCCCGCCGTCCTGTTGCTGCACCTCTCTTTCGCGGTCATCCTCGCGGGGGCTTCCGTGACATGGCTCTTCGGCCGGCAGGGGACGTTGCACCTGCGCACGGGCGATCCCGGGGCGACCGCATTCGCCGGCCGTGACGGTTCGGAGCAAATACTGCCCTTCCGGGCCCGGCTGGACGATTTCCGCATCGAGTATTATGCCGGCACCCGTGCGCCGATGGATTTCGTCAGCCTTCTCACCCTGACGGCCGACGACGGGTCGCTGCACGGTGAAGTCGGCATGAACCGCATCCTGGTTTTCCGGAATTATCGGTTCTACCAGTCCGCCTATGACGAGGACGGACGGGGTACGACCCTTTCCGTTTCGTATGATCCGTGGGGCATCGGCATCACCTATGCCGGGTACGGGCTGCTGCTCGTTTCCATGCTGGCGTTCCTGTGCGACAGGCGCGGGGGTTTCAGGCGGTTGCTGCGCAGCCCTGCGCTCCGCAAGGCGGCGCTGTGCCTTGTCCTCTGTACGGCGGCCGTACAGGGTGCCCGGGCGGCTGACACCTTGCCGCAGACGCTTCCGCGCGAGGTCGCCGCGGAATTGGGCGACCTGTATGTCTACTACAACGACCGTATCTGTCCGTTGCAGACCCTGGCTAAGGATTTTACGGTGAAACTCTGCGGGAAGAGCCGCTACCGGGGACTTACGCCCGAGCAGGTGCTTTCCGGCTGGCTGTTCTATTACGACGACTGGAAACGCGAACCGATGATCCGCATCAGGAGTGCCGGGGCACGCCGCCTGCTGGAGGTCGGCGGGCGTTATGCGCGGCTGTCGGATTTCCGCAACCGGGTCAACGAATACCGGCTCGAAGGGGCTGCCGGGCGTCCGGCGGGCGAGGCCGATGAGAAATTCAACATCATCGGGATGGTCTGCACGGGCAGTATGCTGCGGATTTTTCCCTATACCGACCCTTCGGACAGCCTGCTGCGCTGGGCGTCGCAGGTCGACGGCCTGCCGCGGGAGCTGCCTCACGGGCAGGCGCTCTTTATCGGCCGGGCCATGAACTACGTCAGCGAACTGGTCGTAAAACGGGATTGGGCGGGGGTCGCAGGGGTGTTGCGCAAGATCCGCAGCTACCAGCAGAAGGAGGGCGGAGCGCATATGCCTTCCGGGCTGCGTTTCCGTGCCGAAAAACTCTATAACCGGCTCGATTGGTCGCTGCCGCTCGCCGCGGCATTCATCCTGATCGGGATCGGAGGATTCCTCGATGCCTGCCGCCGGATGGTGCGCGGGCGGGCTTTCGGGGCGAAAACCCGGGGCTGGCTCCTTGCGGGCGTTGCCGCCGGAGGACTGTATCTTACGCTGATGCTGGCGCTGCGGGGCTATGTCAGCGGCCACTGGCCTGTTTCGAACGGCTATGAAACGATGCGCTTCATGGCATGGTGTACGTTGCTGCTCACGCTGCTCTTCGCCCGCCGCTTCCTGTTCCTGCTGCCTTTCGGTTACCTGATCGCCGGGCTGTCGCTGATGGTTTCGATGATGGGGGAGTCGAACCCTCAGATCACGCAGCTGATGCCGGTTCTCGACTCGCCGCTGCTCTGCATCCATGTGATGCTGGTCATGGTGGCCTATGCGTTGCTGGCGTTCGTCATGTTCGGCGGCGTGGCAGGGGTCGTCCTGCACCGCCGCGCCCGCGGGGCGGCCGCGCAGCTGCAGGCCGTCAGCCGGCTGATGCTCTATCCGGCCGTCTTCTGCCTCGCCGCCGGTATCTTCGTCGGCGCCGTCTGGGCCAATGTGTCGTGGGGACGCTATTGGGGCTGGGATCCCAAGGAGGTGTGGGCGCTCGTTACGCTGCTGGTTTATGCGCTGCCCCTGCATGCCGGATCCCTGCCGTGGTTCCGCCGGCCGTTGTTCTTCCATTGGTTCTGCATCGCGGCGTTCCTCTCGGTGCTGGTCACCTATTTCGGGGTCAATTTCCTGTTGGGCGGCATGCACAGCTATGCCGGATAGGGGAGCGGCGATCCGGGGCGGGATGCCCTTTCCATGCGTCCCGGTCGTCCCTATCGTATGGCGGGGCCGTCATTGCGCAGCCGAGCGGTAAACCGTTCCGGCAGACGGGGCATGGCGCCATGCTGCGAGCAGACGTGGGCCGCGACATCCACGGCCAGCCTGTGTGCTTCCCCGATGCCGAGCCCCGAGAGCAGGGCGGCCAGGAACGATGCCGTGAACGAGTCCCCTGCGCCGACCGTGTCGGCCACTTCGACCCGCGGCGTGGGGATATATGACCGGGTGTCGGGGGCGAATACCGAACTCCCGGCGGCACCGCAGGTGAGGATCACGATCCGCAACCCGTACCTGTCGAGCAGCGTGCGGCACTGCTCCCCGTGCTGCATCCCCTCCATGCCGAACATGCCGCCGACCACGGCCAGCTCCTCGTCGTTTATCTTCAAGATGTTGCACTTCCGCAGCGACTCTTCGACCACCTGCTGCGTGTAGAAGTGCTGCCGCAGGTTGATGTCGAAGACCTTGTATTGTCCCTCGCCGTCGGGCATCGTTTCCAGGAAACGCCCGATCGTGCGGTGCGATACGGGGCTGCGCTGTGCCAGCGACCCGAAGCAGGCTGCACGGGTGTGCCGGGCGAGCTCCTCGATCTGCGGGGTGAACGGTATGTTGTCCCAGGCTACGCCCTGCCGGATCTCGTAGCTGGGGATGCCCGCCCCGTCGAGCGTGACTTCGACCGTCCCGGTCGGGAACGGCACCGTTTCCAGCATATGTCCCACCCCTTTTTCGCGGAGCTGGTTGCGGAGTTCGCGTCCCGCCTCGTCGTCGCCGACGGCGCTGATCGCGCAGCTGCGCAGCCCGAACTGCGACATGTGGTAGGCGAAATTCGCGGGGGCGCCGCCGATCTTTCGCCCTTCGGGCAGTATGTCCCAGAGTGCTTCGCCGATCCCGACAACCCACTCTGTCTTTCGGTTTGCTTCGGTATTCATTGTCGTTTGCGTTTGCTGCGAAGTTAACGGTTTTGCTCGATATTTTTCCGCTTGCGCGGTGTTTTTCAACATGGCGTGAGGCATTTGGCCGTAATTTTCGCGGCATTCGGTTTGTCCTGCCGGGACGGTTTCCGACGACAGGGCGGACGAATTATGCCCGGAAAGTTTGTATTGAACGGCTTTTGTCTTATTTTTGTCTGACACAAAACCCGAACCCATGATGCTGCGAACCCTTCCCGCCCGATCCGGCTTCCTGTGGGTGCTTCTGGCGTGCATTTTCCTCGCAGGATGTACGCGGCACCCGAAATACTCGCTCCAGACCGAAGCGGTGCTGGAACGGCTGGATGCGGAACTTTCCCGCAAGGATCGTTACCAGCAGTGGCGGCAGGCGCAGAACGACAGCCTGCGCCGGGAGGTGGCGCGTGCCCGCAACGCCGGCGACCGGGCGTGGCGCCTGTTCGCCGTGTCGCAGAATTACGTGACCTACCAGCTGGATTCGGCGGCTTATTACGTCGACCGCCTTTACCGGCTGGCCGCCTCTGCCGGGTCGGAGGATATCCGCCGCATCGCCCTGCTTGCCGACATCGACGTCTGGCTGGGCCGCGGGCAGCTGGGGCTTGCCGAAGAACTTTTCCGCAGGATAGATACGGCCGGCATGTCCTCTGCGGAGTATGCCGCATGGCATTCGCGCTACTCCTCGATCGCCGCCCGGCGTGCGGCCGAAGCCGAGGACGGAGCCGTGCGGTCGGCATGGCGCGATACGGTGGTGCGAGTCAGGCACATATCCGTGCCCGGGCAGTCGGAGTGGACGCAGGCGCGGATCGCCGCTGCCGCTCTGCGCGACAGCGGCCGCTTCGCTGAGGCCGTACAGTTGCTCGAGCCCTATACGGCCCGGAACCCCGACTACCAGGAGCTGGCGCTTCTCTATTACGGCCTCGCAGGCATCGCGCGGGCGTGGGGCGACGACGACCTGCGGCTTTATTACCTGGCCGAATCGTCCGTCGCCGACCTGCGTGCCGGCACCCGTTCCTATGCCTCGCTGTACGACCTTGCGCTGCTGCTGTTCGACCGCAAGGATTACGACCGTGCGGCAGCCTATATGGGCAGCGCGTCCGATGACGCCATGCACTGCCGGTCGATGGTGCGCATACCGGTCTCCTCTTCCGCGGCCGTCAAGATCAGCGAGGCCATCTCCTCGAACATCGCCCAAAGGCAGGCCATGATGACCACGACGATCTGGTTGGCCGGTCTCTTCCTGGTCGTCCTGACCGGCATCCTGTGGTGCGTGCTGTGGCAGCACCGCCGCCTGCGCGGCAACCACCGGCAGCTGATCGACATGAGCGCCCAGTTACAGGCGAAGAACGACGAGATGCAGGCCAAGAACGACCATATCCGCGAGATCAACGGTGCGCTGGTCGACTCCAACCGGATCAAAGACCGTTACGTTTGCCACTATATCGACCTTTCCGTCCACTACATCAAGCAGATCGATACTTTCCGCCGCGAGGTCTGCCGCGTTGCCCGTAACAAGGGCGTCGACGAACTGGTGCGCTGGCTGAATACCTCGCAGGCCGTCAGCGGCGAGTATGCGAAATTCTACCAGTCGTTCGACTCCTCGTTTCTCGACATCTTCCCGCAGTTCATCGAACAGGTCAACGCCCTGCTGCAGCCCGAGTCGCGTTTCGCGCCTCGCCCCGACGCTTCGCTGACCACCGAGCTGCGGATCCTGGCGGCCATCCGGCTCGGGATTACCGACAGCGGACACATCGCTTCGCTGCTCAACTGTGCCTCGGCGACGGTCTATACCTACCGCACCAAACTCCGCAATGCGGCGCTGGTTCGGGACAATTTCGAGCAGCAGGTGTCGCGGATCGGTCTCTGAACCTTCGGATAGTCTATATAATCCGGGGTGTGGATTCGGTTTCTAAAACTCTGATTTGTAATGCTATATAGATTGTAAAACCTCTATATAGTTCTATACGTGCGCTGGAATAATCATAAATAATAGGTATTTTTGTCCTAATCCCGGCGACGGAACCATTTAACCAATCATAATTATGCTAACTAAAACTTATTTTCGCAGAAAGCTCGCGCAGGCGTGCGGGCTGGGACTCGTGCTGTCCGCTGCCGTTGCATGCGCACCGCAACAGAATGTGCTGACCAAAGAGGAGGTTGCCGACGGCTGGCAACTGTTGTTCGACGGCAAGACGCTCGACCAGTGGAAGGACTACAACGGCGAAGAGCTGACCATGCCGTGGCATGTCGTCGACGGCTGCATCCAGGCCAAGGGCGACGGCAGCGACCTGGCTGGCTACATCGTTACGAAGAAACAGTACGAAAACTTCATCCTCGACTGGGACTGGAAACTCTCCCACGGAGGGAACAGCGGTATGATCTACCACGTCGTCGAAGACCCCTACTTCAAGGTACCCTACGTAACAGGCCCCGAATACCAGCTGATCGACAATGAGGGCTGGGAAGAGGTCAATGCCCCCAACAAACTCGAAGAGTGGCAGAAACTGGGCGTGGACTACGCCATGCACCTGCCCGATCCCGATTCGCTGTTCGTCAACCCGCAGGGCGAGTGGAACTCGTCGCGCATCGTCTTCGACAATGGCCATGTCGAGCATTGGCTCAACGGCCACAAGATCCTCGAATTCGAAGCCTGGACGGACGACTGGTTCGCCCGCAAGCACAGCGGCAAATGGGAGACCGCACCCGAATACGGCCTTGCGCGCCGCGGTGTGATCTGCCTGCAGGATCACGGTTCGCCCGCTTCGTTCCGCAACCTGAAGATCAAGGAGCTGCCCCGCAAGGCCGGCCGCGAGGTCGAGCTGTTCAACGGCAAAGACCTGACGGGCTGGGAGGCCTACGGCACGGAGAAGTGGTATGTCGACAAGGATGGCAACATGGTTTGCGAGAGCGGCCCCGACAAGGAGTACGGCTATCTCGCCACGCGCGAATATTATAACGATTTCGACCTGACGCTCGAATTCAAGCAGCTGGCCAACGGTAACTCGGGCGTCTTTTTCCGCTCGTTCGTCGAGCCTCCCGTGAAAGTCCACGGCTGGCAGTGCGAAGTGGCCCCCAAGGGCTTCGATACGGCCGGTATCTACGAGTCCTACGGCCGCGGCTGGCTGGTTCAGATCCCCGACGAGAAGGAGGACATCCTGCGGGAGGGCGAGTGGAATACGCTGCGCCTGAAAGTCCAGGGCGACCGCGTGCAGACGTGGCTCAACGGCGAAGAGATGGTCGACATCACCGATGCCAGGATCGGCGCCGCACAGGGGCGCATCGCCCTGCAGATCCACGACGGCGGCGGGATCAAGGTGCTCTGGCGCAATTTCCGTCTGACAACCTTATAATTACCACTAACCTGAACACGATATGAGTACCCGCAGGAATTTTCTGAAAACACTGAGCGGCATGGCGCTGCTGACGGTCGTCCCGCGCCATGTGCTCGGCGGCCCGAAACACGTGGCGCCGAGCGACCAGCTCACCAAAGGCATCATCGGCGTCGGCGGCATCGGCAAGAGCAGCTACCATTTCACCAGCACCAAGGAGTGCCGTCTGGTGGCGGTCTGCGACGTCGACAGCAAGCATCTCCAAAGCGCGCTCGACCTGGGCAAAAAGCGTTTCAACGAGACGTTGCAGTCCTATCGCGATTTCCGCCGCCTGATCGCCGACCCCAATGTCGACATCGTCCATATCGCCACGCCCCCGCACTGGCACGGCATCATGGCCGTTGAGGCCGCCAAGGCCGGCAAGGACATCTGGTGCGAGAAACCGATGACCCGTACCATCGGCGAGGGCAAGCGCGTCGTGGAGGCCGTCAAGCGCAACAACCGCATCTTCCGCCTCAATACGTGGTTCCGTTTCACGGATACCTTCTATGGCCTGGGCACCACCGTCGAGCCGCTCAAGAAGCTGATCGACAGCAGCCTGCTGGGATGGCCGCTCAAGGTGACCATCTCGGGCACCACCGGCTTCACCTGGAAATTCTTCTGGGTGGGCAAGGAGAACCTCGTCCCGCAGAGGGTTCCGTCGAATCTCGACTACGACATGTGGCTCGGCCCGGCCCCCTACAAGCCTTACAACGAACACCGTGTGCACCAGACTTTCCGCGGTTACTGGGACTACGACGGCGGCGGCCTGACGGACATGGGGCAACACTACATGGATCCCGTGCAGTACCTGCTGGGCAAGGACGAAACTTCGCCCGTGAAGGTCGAGGTCGACGCCCCCGAGCAGCACCCCGACGCCGTGGGTATCTGGCGTAAGATCGTCTATACCTACGATGACGGCTGCCAGATCGTCCTCGAAGGCGAAGGCTTCGAAAGCGGCGGCGACACGCCTTATATCGAAGGCCCGCTGGGCAAGGTCTACAAAGGGTTCCGCTGCACGATCCCCGACATCATGGAGAAACTGGCCGAAATGCCCGACCCTGCGCCGCAGAACACCGACTTCCTGGAGTGCGTCCGCACGCGGAGCAGGTTTGCGCTCGACGAACAGATCGGTCACCGCAGCTCGACGCTCGTGAATCTGGGTGCCTGCGCCCTGCGTTTGAACCGCACGTTGCATTTCGACCCCGACAAACAACTCTTCATCGGCGACGATGCCGCCAACCGACTGATCGACCAGCCGATGCGCGGCCCGTGGCATATTTAAGCACCAGTTACCATGAAAAAGATAATCATACGACTTTTTATGCTGGGAGCATTGGCCGCCCTGCTGCCCGCAGGAGCCGCCGCCCAGCAACCGGATGCCCGCCAGCGCACGACGGAAACCATCGTCGCCGACGGACTCGCACAGCTTCCCGCAGCCGATGCCAAGGTTTTCAACCAGGTGATGGGCGAACTGGCCGCCACCGGAAGCAAGGGTGTCGAGATGATCGCCGCCATGCTCGTCCCTGCCGACAAGGGCAAGAACGCCACGTTCGAATACGCCCTTAACGGCGTGGTGGCCTATGTGACCGACCCGGCGCACGAAGCGCTGCGTGACGATGTCCGCAAGGGCCTGCTGGCAGCTATCGACCGTTGCGGCGACGACGCCAACCGGGCTTTCCTTTTCTCGCAGCTGCAATTCTGTTCGACGGCCTCCGATGCCGCCGCCATGGCTCGTTATCTGGACGATCCCTACCTGGCCGACTATGCCCTCCGGGCACTGATCTCGACCCCGGGTACGGAAGCACTGCTGCTCGCCGAGGCCGGCAAGGACGACCTTACCGCTGCCCGCAAACAAGCGCTCGCCTATGCTTTCGCTGAAAAGCGGCTTGCCGCTGCCGAACCGTTTCTCCTGACATGGCTCGAAGGTGCCGATGCGCAGACCGCGGAGCAGATCTATAACGCACTGGCCGCCTGCGGTTCGCAGGCCTCGCTCAAGCCGCTGGCCGCTGCCGCAGCCAAGACCGGCTACGCATGGGATGACGCCGGCGCTGCGGACGCTTACCTGCGCCTGCTCGCAAGGCTTGCCGCCGCAGGCGACGCCCGGGCCGTAAAGGCCGCCAAGGGGCTGCTCAAATGCGACCTCCAGTACATCCGCGGCGGTGCGCTCGCGATCCTGGCCGATGCCCTCGGTGTGCAGAAGGCGATGCCCTATGTGCTCAAAGCCCTCGAGGAGGGCCCTGCGGAGTACCGCTTCGCCGCCCTGCAATCGCTCGGCAAAGGCGACGACAAACTTTTCGCACAGGTTGCAGCCGGCATGCCGCGCTACGATGCCGCCGCGCAGGCCGCCGTTATCGGATGGCTCGGGGAGTGCGGCGCCGTGTCGCAGGCCGATGTGATTACGGCCGCCGTAGCGTCGCCCGACGGCTGCGTGGCCGAGGCCGCAATTGCCGCCTCGGGCCGTATCGGCGGCGAAAAGGCGCTACGGGCATTGGCCGGGGCGCTCGAAGGCCCCCATGCCGGTGCCGCGATGAAAGCCCTCCTTGCATTCAACGGACAGATCAACCCCGAAGTGGAACGGCTGCTTGCGAAGGATGATGCCGGGGTACTTGTTCCCGCGCTCAAACTGGCTGCCGCACGCCGCATGTCCGCAGCCGCAGACCGGGTGTTCGCATTGCTCGGCTCCTCCGACGCGGAGGTTCGTGCCGCCGCTTACGGGGCGCTTCCCTTCGTCGCCCAGCCGCAGCACATGGATCGGCTCTCCGCATTGCTCGACGCTTCCGATGAGGCCCACACGGCCGCGATCCAGTCGGCGCTGATCCGCACCTCGGGGCAACTCCCCGCCGACAGGCGGTACAGCGCCGTCGCAGGTTATATGAAGGCCTCGGAAACCCCTGCGCGTTACTATCCCGTGCTGGCGCAGAGCGGCACGCAGGAGGCTGTTGCCAGCCTGCTCGACGGGTTCCGCTCCGGGAACCGCGACGCGGCTTTCGCCGCCCTGCTGACGGTCGAAAATCCTGCCATGACCGATATCCTTTACGGGATCGCTGCCGAAAATCCGATGCTCACCGACCGCGCCCTGATGCGCTATGCCGACCTGGCTTCGCAGGCCGCCGTGACCCCGATCCGCCGCTACCAGCTTTACAGACAGGCTCTCGCACTCAGGCCTTCGGCCGCCGTGCAGGCCAAATTGCTCGGCTACCTTTCGGGCGTATACGCCCTCCCGGCACTGATGCTGGCCGCCGAATACCTCGACGATGCGCAGACCGCTGCCCCGGCCGCCGCGGCCGTGAAGACCATCGTTGCCAAGTGCAACCCGATGCCCGGCGGCGAAGCTGTCCGCAAGGCTTTGGAGCGGGCGCACGAGGTCTATAAAGAACTCGCCAAATCCGACGCCGACGCCGGGTATGCCGTGGATGAGATCACGGGTCTGCTCGGTAAGATTCCGGCGGACGGATTCGCCGTGCTGCCGGCCGACGGGCTCGCGGGATGGACGGCCACGGCCGTGAATCCTGCCGAGGCGAAGACGCTGCCCGCCCGTCAGGTGGTGAAGCTCCGCAAAGCCGCCGGCGAGGCGGTGGCTGCCAACTGGGGCGCTGCGGACGGCCTGCTCGAATTTGCCGCCGAGGCTCCCGCGACGATCGGGACTGAAAAGGAATACGAAAATTTCGAACTCTGGATCGAATGGCGTTCCGAGGGCGAGGCCGGCATGGCCGTGCGCTCGATGCCGCTGATCCGCCTGGGCGGTGCCGCCGGAACGGGGCTCGCGGACGGCAAGGCCGCCCGAACCGTTGCCGACAACGCTCCGGGGACGTGGAATACGCTCTATGTTAAGGTCGTGGACGATCGCATCACGCTGGTGGAGAATGGCGTGAAAGTTGCCGAAAATGCCGTGATGACGAACCTCTGCGCGCCCGGCGAGCCGGTTTATGCACAAGGCCGTATCGAACTGGCCGGACAGGGTGCTCCCGTCGCCTTCCGAAATCTCTGGATCAACGAATTGCCGTCGACACCCGTTTTCTCCCTCCCGGCCGACGAGGCTGCCGCGGGCTACGAGGTGCTCTTCGACGGGCGTTCGCTCCACAAGTGGACGGGCAATACGACCAATTATGTGCCGCTGGACGGTACGATCGACGTGACGGCCACCTACGGCGGTTCGGGGAACCTTTACACCGTCGGGGAATACGGCGATTTCATCCTGCGCTTCGAGTTCCGGTTCCTCACCGAGGGCGTCAACAACGGCATCGGTATCCGTACGCCGATGGGCGTCGATGCCGCGTTCCACGGGATGGAGATACAGATTCTCGACCACGATGCGCCGATCTACAAGGGCATCAGCGATTACCAGCAGCACGGTTCGGTTTACGGCGTCATCCCGGCCGAGCGCGTGAAGTTCGGCGAGCTGGGTGAGTGGAATACCGAGGAGATACGTGCCGTGGGCGACCGCATTACGGTCACGGTCAACGGCCGGGTGATCCTCGACGGCAATATCCGCGAAGCCTGCCAGGGGCATAATGTTTCCGAGGACGGTTCGAAGGTCAATCCCTATACGGCCGACCACCGCAACCACCCGGGGCTTTTCAACAAGTCGGGCCATATCGGCCTGCTGGGCCATGGTGCCGGCATCCAGTTCCGCAACCTGCGTGTGCTGGATCTGGGCGCAGGCCGCAAATAACAACCGCCGGGGTCGCCTCCCGTCCGGATCTCTTTCCGGACGGGCGACCCCCGGGGGACGGCGCGGGAACTCTCCGCACCCGATCCCGAAACTTGTAACCTGTCGGGCGTACCGCGCCGCAGCGGGTACGCCGCGGGCGGAGATTGAGCCCCGGCCGTGCGAATTGCCGCGCCGCCTGATATAACCTTTTGGAGGATTCCGATGAAAAACGAACCGACCGTTTCCCGCCCCGTGCGGATTGTGGTGATAGGAGCCGGGAACCGGGCCAATAAGTATCTCGAATATGCCCGCCGGTATCCCGAACGGCTGCAGCCCGTCGCCGTCGTCGATGTGAACGACCTGCGCCGCCATGCCTTCGCCCGGGATTTCGGACTGCCTGCCTGCAGGAGCTATGCGCATTACGACGACTTCTTCGCCGATGGCGTCGAAGCCGACATGGTGCTGATCTCGACCCCCGAGAACGTCCATTTCGACCCGGCGGTCAAGGCCATCGACGCGGGATACCACATCCTGCTCGAAAAGCCGATCGCCCAGCACCTCGAAGAGTGCCGCGAAATCGCCCGCCGCGCCCGCGAACGGGGCGTGATGGTCGGTGTGTGCCATGTGTTGCGCTACCATCCCTATTTTGCCAAAATCCGCGAGATCGTCGCCTCGGGCGAGCTGGGGCAGGTCGTCTCGGTCAACCATACCGCCTCTGTCGGTCTCGACCGTGCCACGCACAGCTACGTGCGCGGAATTTTCCGCCGCGAGCGGGAGTCGAATCCGATCCTGCTGGCCAAATGCTGCCACGACATCGACTTCCTGCTGTGGCTCACCGGCGCGCATTGCCGCAGCCTGTCGTCCTTCGGCTCGCTGCGCTGGTTCCGTGCGGAGAATGCCCCCGCGGGTGCGGGCCGCCGCTGCCTCGACTGCGCGATAGAGTCCGCCTGTCCTTTTTCGGCACGCGACCTCTATTATGTCCGCCGCGACTGGGTGGCGAACTTCGATGTCCCCGAAGGCAAGACCCTCGATGAGACCATCCTCGAGGAGCTTCGCACCGGGATGTACGGCCGTTGCGTCTACCACTGCGACAACGATGTGGTCGACCACCAGCTGCTTGCGATGGAGATGGAGGGCGAGGTGACCGTGAGCCTTTCGATGGAGATGTTCACGGCCGACGATTTCCGCAAGACGCACGTCCGCCTGACGGGCGGCGAGATCGATGGCGACGAGAGGACGCTGCGCGTGCGCAGGTTCCGCGGCGGCGACGAGCGGACTTACGATTTCTCGGATATCGTGGGGCAGCCGTTCCATGCCGGTGCCGACCTGCACCTGATCGGGGATTTCATCCGGGCGCTTCGCGATCCGGGCTATCCGTTCCTGACGACCATCGAGGATTCGATCGAAAGCCACCGTATCTGCTACGACGCCGAGCGCAGCAGACGCACGGGGACGACGATCCGCGTGGACGGGACGAAATAACGCACTACGGAAAAAGGCCGGATTATCCGGCCTTTTTTTCATTTTTAGCACCGTCTTTGCTACCTTTGCCGGAAACGGCCTCCCATGGAAATCCTCTATCGATGGATCGACGGCATCAACGACGTGCTGTGGTCATACCTGCTGGTCGCACTCCTGCTGGGGTGCGCCGTCTGGTTCACGTTGCGTACGCGCGGCGTGCAGTTTCGTATGCTGGGTGAGATGGTGCGCGTGCTGGGCGAGTCGGCCGGAAGCGGCCCCCGGGGCGAGAAGCATGTCTCGTCGTTCCAGGCATTCGCCGTGTCGCTGGCCAGCCGCGTCGGCACGGGGAATCTGGCGGGTGTCGCCACGGCGATCGCCGTCGGCGGGCCGGGCGCCGTGTTCTGGATGTGGGTCATCGCCCTGCTGGGTGCGTCGAGTGCCTTCGTCGAATCGACCCTCGCCCAACTCTACAAACGCAAGGGGCGGGACTCCTATATCGGCGGCCCGGCCTACTACATGGAACGCGGACTGGGCAAACGCTGGATGGGCGTCCTCTTCGCCGTGCTGATCTCCGTGACATTCGGTTTCGCCTTCAACTCGGTGCAGAGCAACACGATCTGCGCGGCCTGGGAGGGTGCTTTCGGCTTCGCCCACCATTGGGTCGGCGCCGGCCTGACGCTGCTCACGCTGCTGGTCATCTTCGGAGGCATCCACCGTATCGCCCGGGTGAGCGGGGTGGTCGTCCCGGTCATGGCACTGGGGTATATCGTCCTTGCGCTGGGCGTCGTGCTCTTCAATTTCCGGCGGTTGCCCGAGGTCGTGGAGCTGATCGTCGCCAATGCCTTCGGTTGGGAGCAGGCGATGGGCGGCGGTGCCGGCGCAGCGCTCATGCAGGGCATCAGGCGCGGCCTGTTCAGCAACGAGGCAGGCATGGGCTCGGCGCCGAACGTAGCCGCAACGGCCCATGTGTCGCATCCGGTCAAGCAGGGGCTGATCCAAACCCTCGGGGTCTTTACCGATACGCTCGTGATCTGCACCTGTACGGCCTTCATCATCCTCTTCGGCGGAGTCCCCGACGCCTCGCTGTCGGGCATACGGCTTACGCAAGCGGCGCTGGTCGGTGAAATCGGCCCTGCGGGCAGTGTCTTCGTCGCTGTGGCGATCTTCCTCTTCGCTTTCAGCAGCATTATCGGGAATTACTACTACGGCGAGGCCAATATCCGGTTCATCACCCGCCGCCCCTGGGTACTGACCCTTTACCGGGTGCTGGTCGGTGTGATGGTGCTGTTCGGGGCGCTCGCCACGCTCGACCTGGCCTGGAGCCTGGCCGACATCACGATGGCCTTCATGACCCTCATCAACCTCGTGGCGATCGTCCTGCTCGGGCGCCAGGCGTTCCTGTTGCTGGCCGACTACGTGGGCCAGCGGCGCCGCGGCATCAAAAACCCGGTCTATACCCGCGACCGTATTCCCTCGCTTGAAGACAAGGCGGAGTGCTGGTAGCACCCCGCCCCGTATACCTTGCTGCGGAAACGATCTATTGCACGAACCGCCGTGTCACGCGGAATCGCTGCATGGCCGCCACCACGAGGTAACTGGCGGCGAAGGCGAGGCATGCGATCAGCAGGATGCGCAGGAGCGTCGGCAGAGCCGGAATCCGGGCGACGAGGTCATAGCCGGCCTGCACGAGGATGAAGTGGCAGAGGTAGATGCCGAACGTCGCGCCTGCCAGCCGCGAAAGCCATGCGCGGGGCTTGAAGTCCAGCTTGCGCACGATCACGAAGACCGGGTAGGTCATCATGAAGACGTTGATGCCCGCGAAATACCATACGATCTCAAGGTACGCGTAGTTGCCCGGGAAGTGGTTTTGCAGGGCGACGTATCCGAAGGCCGTGATCAGGTAGCCCGCAATGAACATCGGGATACAGACGGCCAGTGTCCGGCGCCAGTCCCATGCGGGCGGGAATTTCACCAGGTAGTATGCCAGCACGAGGTAACCCGCGAAGCCCGAGACGTAGTAGAACGTCCCGAATTCGTTCCAGTCGCAGACGCCGTAGAGCCCCATGTTCCCGAAATTCCCCGTGTAGCCCAGCATCGGCGCGAACATCTTGGCGTAGGGCAGCAGCAGGGTCACGCCCCATACGCCGAGCAACGTTTTGAGTTCGCTGCGCGAGGCCCTTTCGAGCCATGCGCTGATCACGGGCATGATCAAATACAGCCCTGCGAGCATGTAGAGGTACCACAACGGCGTAGTGTCGAACGTGAAATTGAATACGAATGTCCAGAGTTTGTGCAGCGTGGCGCCCCAGGTGAAATTTTCGGGGTCGATCGCCGGGCTCTGGCTTGCGGTGACGTAATTGAGGTAGACGTAATAAAGCAGCGGCAGCACGACCGACCAAAAAACGAGTGCCGCGAGAATACGTCCGATGCGCTTGCGGTAGAAGCCGGCGAGGCCGGTTTTCACCGGGAGCAGCAACACGCCCGTCATCATGACGAACAGCGGCACGCAGCAGCGCACGAAACTGCCCGAAAAGGCTCCGGTGAGGAATGCGGCGCGGTCGTTGTCGAACTGGCCGACAAAGGGGTCGCAGCAGTGCGAAAAGACCACCAGGAAGCAGGCGGTCACGCGCAACAGGTCTACCCAGCCGATGCGTTCGCGGGCCGGGGCGTTCGGGTTGGGAAGTCGGGTCTCCATCTGTTTGTCGGGGTTAATCGGATTTTTGCGAAGATACGAAAAAAAGCGCGCCGCCACGATTTTTTTCGCAGCGGTGCGCCGTTTTTTGTGCCGGGACGTGCGGTTTTTTATGCCCTGCCGTCCTGTTCGGGCCGGAATACACCGTCTCGCCCGCCATTGCGTCCTTGTTCGGGCATTCGGTTTTTGCCTCCCGGCTCTTTCGTCAGAGCTCTTGCCTGCCGCCGCTTGCGCTTCAGCCATTACGTCCCGGCCCTTGCCTTCCGGCCCTTTCGTCCCGGCTCTTACCCCGCCCTTGCGTCGGAGCCCTTGTCTCCCGGCTGTCCTTGCGCCGGGACGCACGGTTCGCCGCGCCCGGTGCCGCCTGCCGGTCAGTTCACGACGACCGTCGGGAAATATTCGCGGAAAAGCGCCGCGGCACGTTCCGACTGTTCCGGGGTGTTCTCCTGTACGCCTGCGAGCCTGTACTCTTTGCCCATTGCTTCGTATTTGTGAACGCCGAGCGTGTGGTAGGGCAGTATCTCTACCCGCTCTACCTGTTTGTAGCCGCCCAGCCGTTCGCCCAGCGCGCGGATGTCGGCCTCGGCGTCGCTGTAACCCGGCACCAGTACGTAGCGCAGCCAGAACGGCTTGCCGTGTTCCTCGAGCCATGCCGCCGTGCGCAGCGTCTGCGCGTTGTCGCGTCCCGTGAGCGTGCGGTGGCGCTCCGGGTCGGCCTGCTTGACGTCGAGCAGCACCAGGTCGACCAGCCCCAGCAGCTCCTCGACCGCCGGGTTCCAGACGCCGCCGTTCGAGTCGAGGCAGACGTGGATGCCCGCCCCGTGCAGCTGCCGCACGAGCGGCACCAGCGCCGTGGCCTGGAACGTCGGCTCGCCGCCCGAGAAGGTCACCCCGCCGCGCCGTCCGAAGAACGGTTTCTGGTCTGTGGCCATGCGTAGGATCTCTTCCGCAGGCGTGGGCTTTCCCCCGCAGGCGTCGATCGTATCGGGGTTGGCACAGTAGAGGCAGCGGAAATTGCAGCCTTGCAGGAAAACGACGAGCCGGAGTCCCGGCCCGTCGAAAGTTCCCATCGATTCGTAGGAATGTATTCGAAGCATAATCTGAATATTGTCGCCCTGCTCGCGGTTGGTCGGCGTAATCTGCGGCCTGCAGGCCGCAATTTATAAATCCGACCCCACTCCGCACCCCTCCCTTGGGAGGGGCTTGTGTCCGCCTGCGGCGGAAATCCGGCGTGGTGTGGCGCGGCAGTGGCGGCTGAAAATTTACATCCTCTCGTGAAAGCTGCGGCTGATGACCTCCAACTGGTGTTCGCGGCTCAGCTTGGTGAAGTTCACGGCATAGCCCGATACGCGGATCGTCAGCTGCGGATAGTTCTCGGGATGCTCCATGGCGTCTTCGAGCATCGCGCGGTTCAGCACGTTGACGTTCAGGTGGTGTGCGCCCTTCGTAAAGTAACCGTCGAGCATCGTCACCAGGTTCTCGATCCGCTCCTCTTCGGTCGGGCCCAGCGATTTGGGGACGATCGAGAAGGTGTTCGAGATGCCGTCCTGCGAGTCGCGGTAACGGAGTTTGGCCACCGAGGCGAGCGAGGCGATGGCACCGCTCTTGTCGCGTCCGTGCATCGGGTTGGCACCCGGTGCGAAGGCCACGCCCTTGGCGCGTCCGTCGGGCGTCGCGCCGGTTTTCTTGCCGTACATCACGTTCGAGGTGATGGTCAGCAGCGAAAGCGTCGGGCGGGCGTTCTTGTAGACGGGCAGTTTCTTGAGCTCCTCGCTGAAGAAGTACACGAGGTCTACGCCCAGGTGGTCTACGCGGTCGTCGTTGTTGCCGAAGCAGGGGAATTCGCCCTGGATGTCGAAGCCTTCGCTGAGCCCCTCGGCGTTGCGGCGGGTGGTCACCTTGGCATATTTGATGGCCGAGAGCGAGTCGAGGGCGATCGAAAGCCCCGCTACGCCGTAGGCGAGGTTGATGCGCGGGTCGGTGTCGACGAAGGCCATCTGCGCCTTCTCGTAGTAGTACTTGTCGTGCATGTAATGGATGATGTTCATCGCCTCGTTGTAGACGCGGGCGATTTCGGTCAGCACCATCTTGTAGTTGCGCATCACCTCCTCGAAGCGCAGCGGGCCCTCAGAAAGGGCGGGGATGCCCTTGACCATCAGCGTGCCGGTATTCTCGCAGCGGCCGCCGTTGATGGCCAGCAGCAGCGCCTTGGCCAGGTTGCAGCGCGCGCCGAAGAACTGGATCTGGCGGCCGATGTCCTGGTACGATACGCAGCAGGCGATGCCGTAGTCGTCCGAATGGCGCACTTCGCGCATCAGCTCGTCGTTCTCGTACTGGATCGAGCTGGTGTCGGCCGAAACCTTGGCGCAGAAATCCTTGAATCCCTGCGGCAGGTCGGGGCTCCACAGGATCGTGAGGTTGGGCTCGGGCGACGGGCCGAGGTTGTAGAGCGTCTGCAGGAAACGGAACGAGGTCTTGGTTACCTTCGTGCGGCCGTCGTTGAAACGCCCGCCGATGGCTTCGGTCACCCACGTCGGGTCGCCGGCGAAGATGTCGTTGTAGGACTGCATCCTCAGGTGGCGTACCATGCGCAGCTTGATGACGAACTGGTCGATGAGCTCCTGTGCGAACACCTCGTCGATGTTGCCGTGCGCCAGGTCGTATTCGATGAAGATGTCGAGGAACGACGACACGTTGCCCAGCGACATCGCGGCGCCGTCCTGTTCCTTCACGGCTGCGAGGTAAGCCATGTAAACCCACTGCACGGCCTCCTGTGCCGAATGCGCCGGGCGGCTCAGGTCGAGCCCGTAGTATTCGCCCATCGTGCGGATCTCCTTCAGCGCCTTGATCTGCTCGGCGACCTCTTCGCGCAGGCGGATGCGGGCGTCGGTCATCGGGCCGGTCAGGTTGCGCAAATCCTGCTGCTTGGCTTCGATCAGGCGGTCGGTGCCGTAGAGCGCCAGGCGGCGGTAGTCGCCGATGATGCGGCCGCGGGCGTAGTTGTCGGGCAGGCCCGTCAGGAAGCCCAGCGAACGGAACGAGCGAATCTCCTCGGTGTAGACGTCGAACACGCCGTCGTTATGCGTCTTGCGGTAATGGGTGAAAATATCCCTGACCTTCTCGTCCACGTCCACGCCGTTCTCCTTGCAGGCGCGCGATACGACGTTGATGCCGCCGAAGGGCTTGATGGCCCGCTTGAGCAGCTCGTCGGTCTGCAAGCCCACGATCAGCTCCTGTTCCCTGTCGATATAACCCGCCTTGTGCGAGGTAATGGTCGAGACGGTGGCGTTGTCCAGCGAGCGGACGCCGTTGTTGGCGCGCTCCTCTTCGAGTGCCTTGAGACAGAGGTTCCAGATGTGCTTGGTACGTTCGGTCGGGCCCTGCAGGAAAGACGCGTCGCCCAGGTAGGGGGTGATGTTCGTCTGCACGAAACTCGTGACGTTGATCTCCTTGCTCCAAAGCCCGTCGATAAAGGTTTTGTTCAATTCCATAGAATGTTATTCAAAATGAGATTAAAATTGTCGTATTTGGGAGCCACAAAGGTATGTTATTTTTATCACAATACCGAACCCTGCGGAGTATTTTCTTAAAAAAACTTAAAAAATACCTGACAATGGGGAGCTTCCGCCCGCGGGCTTGCACGGGGCGGGATTATTGCGTAGTTTTGCGGGAGTAAAATATCCCCGTTATGGAAGAGCTGACACTTACCACCCCGGCGCTGCTGTTCTCCGCCGTTTCGCTGATCCTGCTGGCCTATACCAACCGGTTCCTTTCCTATGCCCAGTTGGTTCGCATGCTCAAGGAGCAACACCTGCAACACCCCTCGAAAGTCACCCGTGCGCAGATCGACAACCTGCGCCGCCGCCTGCACCTCACGCGTACGATGCAGATACTGGGCGTCACGAGCCTGTTCCTGTGCGTGGTGACGATGTTCCTTCTCTACGTCGGCCTGATCCTCCTTTCCGCCTATGTCTTCGGTGCGGCGCTGTTGCTGCTGATCGGGTCGCTCGGCGTGTCGATTTGGGAAATCCAGATTTCGGTGCGTGCGCTGGAGATCCACCTGCACGACATGGAGAAATAATTCGCCGGTCTTGTCCGGTTGCGCGCTGGTCTCCCTTTCCACAGGGAGACACCGGGGAATTGTCCCTATGACCGCGGCGGTTCCGCTTCCCATGCCATATCCCTGAAAAAACGAAGATGCCGCGACATCCCGTCACTGCATCTCCCACTAACCTACTTATGTAACCTAAAACCAACTTGGAAACCTTCTTCCGGTTCCCACGTTGCAAAGATACGGGGCCGTCGTTACGGGCGAATGACGGCCCCGTTACGTTCCGGCGACAAATGCCGCCCTGTCCGGGAAAATCCTCCGGCGGGACGGATTGCCGGCCGCTTTTTGCGGGTGCCGCTTTTGCGGGGCGGCCTGTCGTATTCCGGCTGCGTTTGCCGGGGCGTTCAAAAAACCCTCCTTCGAAAAGGAGGGTTCGGGTGGATTTCGTATAGGAGCCCCGTGCTATTTTTTGTGCTCCAAAAAATAATGCTGCGACTTGAGCAGGTTGCGGGCCTGCAGGATCATCGTTTTGGTTTCGTTGAGGATCGTCAGGTAGAGGACGCTGGCGCGTGTGCTCACCGTCTCGTCGCCGTTGATGCGGCGCAGCTGGCTCTTGATGGCCTCGACGATCGTGTCGAAGAGTTTGTCGCGCATCTCCAGCACCATGTCCAGGTCGGAGAAGTCCTTGGTGCGCAGCATGTCGTTGATCTTGTCGAAGATCGCTTCCACCTGGTCGTTCACGCGCATCAGGTCTACGATCTGCTCCTTCGTGAGCCCCTCGTGGTGGTTGTTGATGTGCTCGTATGCCGGGCGTGTTATGTGGATCAGCGCCTTGGTCACCTCCGAGAGGTAATCCACCACCTGTACGTAGAAATGTCCCGTGTCGATGTCGCACTGTTGCAGGCGCCGCAGCGTAGGCATGATGCCGTACTTGCGGTCGCGCGCCTCTTCGAAGAGCTTGTCCGACGACTGTACCATCTCTTTGAGTACCTTGCGGTTCTCCTTGAATACCGCCACTAGCGTACGGTTGTAGATGCGCGTCACGTGCTCCATCGTCGTGCAGACCTCGCCGATGCAGACGCAGAGCACCTCGTCCGGGGTCTCGGCCTTGACGACGGGCAATTCTTTGGTTTCGGCGGCCTTGATCTGCTCGACGTTGCGGTGGCTGCGAACCAGCAGCCATGCGCAGAGTGCGACGAGCACCGTCACGGCGATCCAGCCGCCCCACAGCAGGAGCAGTGTCACGCCGAAGGCGATCAGGAATCCGCCGAGCGCCGTGATGAACCAGCCCGAGATGACGGCCATCACGCCCGTAATGCGGTATACGGCGCTCTCGCGTCCCCAGGTGCGGTCGGCCAGCGACGAACCCATGGCCACCATGAATACCACATAGGTCGTCGACAGCGGCAGCTGGTACGAAGTGCCGATGGCGATCAGGATCGATGCGGCCGTGAGGTTCACGACGGCGCGGATCATGTCGTACGGTGCCGACGAACGCTCCTCTGCGGGCAGCGGCTCGAACCTCCGGTCGATGGCCTTCTGCATGCGGACGGGGATCAGCCCCGTCCACATCGTGTTGAGTACCAGTGTGGCACGTACCAGGCTGCGCGAAATGAACGTCGAGCCGAAGCGCTCTTCACCCTCGTGCTGCGAGGCGAGCGACAGCTCGGTCTCGGTGACATGCTGCGATTTCTTCGAGAAGAACAGTGTCAGCACCATCACCAGCCCCGATGCCAGCAGCAGCAGGAAATTGGCGCGTGCCGGTTCGGCCAGTTCGCCCATCATGATCGACTCGCTGCCGGCTTCGCGGGCGATCTGCCATGCGTCGTAGCTGGCCAGCGGCACACCGATGAAGTTCACCAGGTCGTTCCCCGCGAATGCCAGCGCCAGCGCGAAGGTGCCCGAAAGGATCGTGATGCGCATGATGTTGAGCCGCATGCGCTGGAAAAGCCACAGCACGACCGACGATGCGGCCCAGAATGCCAGCAGCGTTACCAGCACGTGTTCCCCGACGTAGTCCGCCACCGACGTGGGGATCAGCCCCGAGCTTTTCAGTCCCTTGAACAGGGCGAAATAGAGGATGCCCGCCAGCGAGATGCCGCACCATACGGCTCCCCAGCGGCGGAACACCGGTGCGAAGCGGAACGAGAAGATCAGCCGCGAGACGTACATGAACAGCGACCCGGCGGCGAATGCTAGCGCCACGGAGAGCAGGATGGCCGCGATGATGGCCATGGCCTTGCCCGTGTTGATGTATTGCGAAAGGTCGGCTATGGAAGCCCCGGCGTCGCCCCAAATATGGAACAGCGCCGCCGCGACCCCGGCGCCCAGCAACCCGAAGACCATCGACACGGTGGTCGACGTCGGCAGCCCGAGCGTGTTGTAGAGGTCTAACAGCAGGATGTTGCCGAGCATCATGCCCAGGAAGAGCATCATGATCTCCTGGAAGGAGAATTGCCCGGGGTAGAATACGCCGCTTCGGGCGACCTCCATCATGCCGCTCGACGTGAGCGTCCCGACGAGGATGCCTGCGGCTGCGATCCAAAGTATGACGCGCCGCGGGGCGACTTTCGACCCCAGGGCCGAGTTGAGGAAATTGACCGCGTCGTTGGCCACGCCCACGACGATGCCCATCACGGCCAGCAGGCCCATGATGATTACGATACAAGTGAATAGGGGACTCATGGTTTGTTCTGTTTCTGGATTTTTCCGCCGTAAAGGTCTGAAACAAATATTACAAAAACGTTACAGTCCGGTTGCGCCCTTATGAATGTTTGCGCAGGGTGAAGACGAATTCCAGTCCGCCGCGTTCGCCGTTGCGTACGGTGATCGTCCCGCCGTGGATCACGACGGCGTTTTTGACGATCGAAAGCCCGAGTCCCGTGCCGCCCAGCTTGCGCGAGCGCCCCTTGTCGATACGGTAGAACCGCTCGAAGAGGTGCGGGAGGTGTTCTTCGTCGACGCCGATGCCGTTGTCGGCGAAAAGTATCGTGCATGCCTCTGCCGTGTCCGAAAGCAGGCGGATGAAGATGTCGCGCCCGCCCGAGTAGGCCGCGGCGTTGTCCGCCAGGTTGCGGAAGACGGAACTCAGCAGTGAGGGGTTGCCCTCGACCTCGACCGGGCCTCGGAAATCGCAGTTCACGCGCAGCCGCTGCCCCTCGGGGCGCAGCTCCATGTCGGCCCTGACCTCGTCGATCAGGTCGTTCAGCACCACGGGTTCCTTGCCGATGAGCTCCCTGCCCTCGTCCATGCGCGTGATGGTCGAGACGTCGGAGAGCAGGTGCCGCAGCCGTTCGACCTGCGCACAGCTCTTTTCGAGGAACGCCGTGCGTTTCTCCGCCGTCAGGCAGGGGTTGGCCAGCAGCGTTTCCAGATAACCCTGTATCGCGGCCACGGGGGTCTTCAGCTCGTGGTTGATGTTGTTGGTGAGTTGTTTCTTGATACGGATCTTCTCCTGCTCCTCGTGCAGCGCCAGCGCGTGTTCCCGGTCGCGGTCGGCCGTCGTGCGTTGCAGACGGGCGTAGAGGCGGATGATGTGGTTCGAGATGTCGCCCAGCTCGTCGTGGGGGAAGGTCTCCCGCTCGTCGATCCGCTCGCCCCGCTCGGCGCGCTCGGCAAATTCGTTCAGGCGTGTGATGTTGTGCCCCAGGCGGCGGGTCGTGAAGTAAGCCGCAATGCTCATCAGCAGCGTGACGCCCAGCATGAACCACAGGAATTCCCAGTCGGCCGCGAGTACTTCACGCAGCGAAACGGAGTAGGGGACGGCCGAGCGGACGATGATCCCGTCGCCCTTCATGGCCGAATAGAAATAGTATCGGTCGGTGCTTTCCGAGTGGCGGTGGATGGTGTAACCGGTGCCATGGGCGATCGCTTCGGTGACTTCGGGGCGCCCGAGGTGGTTGGCTGCGGGCAGCGAGTCGGCCGAGTTGTCGAACAGGACGCCCCCGTCGTCGTCGATGACCGTTACGCGCAGGTCGCCGTAAGGAAGGGGATGACCGGCGAGGAATGCCCCGGGTGCGGTGCCCTCGCCGAGCGCGTCGAGCAGCCGCAGGTTGAAGAGTTGCAGCCGGGCATCGAGCCGCTCGGCCTTGAAGCGCTTCTCGCGGCTGTACTGGAAGGTGACGAAGCAGGCTACCAGCGCCCACGAAAAGGCGAGCAGCAGCAGGAACAGCCGCCTGTGGTAGGAAAACCTACTCCTCAAAACCGTAGCCATAGCCCAGGCGTGTTACGATGTGTTCCCCATAAGGGCCGATCTTGCGGCGCAGGCGCGTGATGTTCACGTCGATGGTGCGGTCGAGCACGATTACCTCGTCGCTCCACACCTGCCGCAGGATCTCTTCGCGCGAGAAGATCTTGCCGCGTGAGGAGAGCAGCAGCGCCAGGATTTCAAACTCTTTTTTGGTCAGCGCCAGCGGCTCTCCGTCGATCGTGCAGACCTTGCGCGTGAGATCCATCCGCAGCCCTTCGAACGCCACGGCCTTCTCTTCGGCGGCCGGCTGTGCCGTGCGGCGCAGCACGCTGCGTACGCGTGCGAGCACCTCGCGGATGGAAAAGGGCTTGGCGATGTAGTCGTCGGCCCCGATGTTGAGTCCTGCCACCGTGTCGTCCTCGGTGTCCCTGGCCGTGCAGAAAATGATCGGCACACCGGCAGTCTCGGGGCGCGACTTGAGCTGCCGCGCCATCTTGAATCCGCTCGTTTCGCCCATCATGACGTCGAGCAGGATCAGCGAATAACGTTCGGGGTGCATGTCGAGTGCCTGTTCGGCGCTGTAAGCCACGTCGACCTCATAGCCCTCGACCTCGAGGTTGAACTGCAGAATCTCACACAGCGATTCTTCGTCGTCGACTACCAGGATTTTGTACTTTGTCATAACTGTTACGGATTGGAATCCGGCTCAAAAGTACGTAACAAACCGCTTTTTGCACCTCCCGTGCCGCATATTTAACCGAAATGTAACAGACTCTCACTCACCCAGCACGGCCATCTGCTGCCGGATCGACTCCTCGTGGATGGCCTGCAGGACGGAACGCATGAATTCCCGGTCCATACCCATCCGGACGGCCTGATCCGCCCGCCGGGTCAGCAGTTCCCCGTAGCGCTGCGCCTGCAACACGGGCATGTTGTGCTCTTTCTTGTACTGCCCGATATCGCGCGAGACGCGCATACGCCGCGAGAGCAGTTCGAGCAGTTCGTCGTCCAGCTTGTCGATTTGCGACCGCAGTTCGGTCAGGCTTTCGGTCGTGGCGTTGGTTTCACGGATCACGAGGTTGCGGCAGATGTAGGCCAGTCCCTGCGGCGTCACCTGCTGTGCCTTGTCGCTCCATGCGCAGTCGGGCGAGCAGTGTGCCTCGACGATCAGTCCGTCGAGCCCCAGATCCATGGCCTGCTGCGAGAGGGGGGCGATCAGCTCGCGGCGCCCGCCGATATGGCTCGGGTCGCAGAATATCTGCAGCCCCGGGAGGCGGCGGTGCAGCTCGATGGGGATCGACCACATCGGGTGGTTGCGGTAGAGGCTTTTGTCGATCGACGTGAACCCGCGGTGGATGACACCCAGGCGGCGGATGCCGGCGTTGTAGATGCGTTCCACGCCGCCGATCCACAATTCGAGGTCGGGACTCACGGGGTTTTTCACCAGCACCGGGATATCGTGCCCGCGCAGCGCGTCGGCGATCTCCTGCATGGCGAACGGGTTAGCTGTCGTGCGGGCCCCGATCCAGATCATGTCGATGCCGCCTTCTAACGCCGCCAGGACGTGCTTGCGCGTAGCGACCTCCGTGGCTGTGTACATCCCCGTTTCGCGTTTTACGCGTTGCAGCCAGGCTATGCCGTCGACGCCTACGCCCTCGAACCCGCCCGGTTTGGTGCGCGGTTTCCACAGTCCGGCGCGGAATAGCTTGAAGCCTTCCGCGGCCAGTTCGCGGGCTGTTTCGATTACCTGTTCTTCGGTTTCGGCGCTGCACGGCCCCGCGATGACCAGCGGCCGGCGGGGGTCGAGCCCCGGGAGATTGATGGGTTGTAAGTCGTTCATGGTTTTATGTTTTTCGTTTTTATCGTTTGTTCCTTGTCAGATTGCCGGGTTGGGACATTCGGCGTATTCGCCCAGGATGCGGAAGTCGCTTGTCAACGGCCTCGCCGCTTCGATGGCCTGCCGGTAACGCACCGGGTCGTCGAAGGTGACATCCACGTAGAAGCGGTATTCCCACTCGCGGCCGATGATCGGCAGCGACTGTATTTTCGAGAGGTTGATTTCGTAAAAAGAGAGCAGGGTGAGCACCTTGGAGAGACTTCCCTGGGTGTGGGGCAGCGAGAAGACCAGCGATGCCTTGTTCGTGCGCGCCGGGTCGGTGAACCCTGCGGCGCGGCTGCGGTCGGCCAGCAGGAGGAAACGCGTGAAGTTGTGTTTGTTAGTCTCGATGCCCCGTTCCAGGATTTTGAGCCCGTAGAGCTCCGCCGCCCCGGCGCCGCAGATGGCGGCCGTGCCGCGGAGCCGTTGCTCGGCGATTTCGCGGGCGCTGCCCGCCGTGTCGTCGCGTTCGACGACTTTCATCGCCGGATGGGCTTTCAGGTAGTCGCCGCACTGCATCAGGGCGATCGGGTGCGAGTGTACCTCGCCGATGTCGCAGGGCGCCTCCCCCGGCAGTGCCGCCAGTACGTGCGAGATGCGGAGTTTGTATTCTCCGATGACGGCCAGCGAACTGCGCCGCAGCAGCTCGTGGTTGGGAAGCAGGCTGCCGGCGATGGTGTTCTCGATGGCCGCGATGCCCAGCAGCGTCGGGTCGGCGGCCATGCGGGCGAATTGCTGGTCGAAGCTGTCGCAGGGCAGGATTTCGACCTGCTCGCCGGGGAAACTGCACCGGGCTGCGGTCTCGTGGAAACATCCGGGTTGTCCCTGTATGGTGATGCGTTTCATAATCGAATTTTAGGCATTAAAAAATCCCGCTCTTTGCAGAACGGGATCCTTCGTGTTTTCACTCTATCGTATCATACAGCTAATTGCATACAACCCCGCTCTTCCTCCTGCTATAAAAGAAAAAGTAAAAAAAGTAATATGCAAAACCGTAAAGTCTCATCTCTTGTGGGGATTAACAGCGACAAATGTAGTAAAATATTTGCGGAATCCAAATTCTCAGCCCTGTTTTTTGCCTGCGGCGGCCGATTTCCGTTCCCGGAACCGCTTTTTGAACTGCTGCCGGCGGCCGAAGAGCAGGCGGAAGAAAGTCCCCCGCAGCAGCGTGTCGTTGATGTCCCACCCGCGTATGTCGGCATAGCGATCCAATATGTACAGGAACGGGACGGCCGGGCAGCTCAGCCGCCGCAGGTTGATCATGCATTCGTCGGGGCGCAGCGGCCGTGCGTGGAATCTCATGCGGTTGATGTCGATCAGCTGGAAGCGGTAGTTGCCTGCCGCGCCGTCGTATTCCCAGAGGATGTTGGTCTGGTTGAAATCCTCGTGGCAGATTCCTTGCTCATGGAGGCGGACGGTGAAGCGGGCGAAGGCTTCGAGCACGGGCAGCGTGTCCGGCGCCGGGAAGCGTCGCATGGTCTGCGGGAGCGGGGTGAGCTCCGACCGGCGGGAGACGAAATAGGTGTCGGCGATCAGGCCGTCCTTGCGGTATTCGCTCCATGCCACCGGTTCCGGGGTGTCGAAACCCATCCCGCGCAGGCGCAAAGCGTGCTCGTAGGCGCGGCGGGCCTTGTTCTTGCGGAAGAACGAATACATGACCCTGTTGAACAGATGGGGGCGTTTGTAGCGTTTGACGACCAGGCTTTCGCCCCCGATGTCGAAAGCCCGTATCTGGTTGCGCCCTTCGTGGAGCACTTCGCCCGAGACGGGAAAAACCTCCGGGAGCCGCTCGATGAATGGCTGCACATGCCGTATTGCGGGGTTGATCGTTATTTTCATATGTGAGTCCGTTTACAACACAAAGTTACGGCAAACACGGTTTCCGCATAGTTCTGTTTGGGAATAATATTGGTGAAATAGATGGAAAAGGGCCTGCCGGTTGTCGGTTTTGTCGTTTGTAAACGACTTTCAATACGCTAATCTTTGCCGCTGTGCTGTTAGCGGAACAGTCCGTTTCGTGGAGCTTTTGCTCCGGATTATGCAGGTGCGAAAGTGTCAGTTCGTCGAATTTGAGTAGGGGCAGGACTTTCTGCAATGATACCAGTGTGAAACGGTATTTGGTGGCTGTGCTTATCTTGCCCGTTCTTGTTGCCGGGTTATCGCTTGTGCAAAATATTCGGCTGTCGTACCGTCGTTTTTCCGCCCGTTTGTTTCGAGAAGATTATCGAGCGTGATGTCTGCTTCCAAAATCTCAAGTCGTTTCAGGCGTTTGTGGTATTCTGCAAGCAGGCTGTCGATGCGGTACTGGATTTCCTGCGGCTCCTCGTTCTGAATGATGATACTGCGGTTTTGGGCATCCCAAGCCGTAGGAACGATTGCTGTTCCGGTGCTGACACAGCGAATTTTCGAGCCTCGGGTAAATCGCAGATGGATGGGAGTAGTTCCGTTTTTGTTTGCCTTATCCTTGCGACAAACAACGTTAACGGTGATATTCATGGCTTTACGTTATTTGCAGCGCGCGTTTCTATTTCGCCGTTTACCCGTCGGATTCGGGTAAAAATTCGGGTGAAAAACCGCTCCGAATCATGCCTTTTTTGCCGTATATGCACGAAAAAAGCGGCTGCCTTGTTTTGGCAACCGCTTGATTTCGAGAGCTGTTGACGAGGATTGAACTCGTGACCTCTTCCTTACCAAGGAAGTGCTCTACCACTGAGCTACAACAGCGATTGCTGCGTCGGACGATTTCCGAAAGCGGGACAAAAATAGGCATCATTTTCCAAATTTCCAACAGCCGTGGCGGATATCGTATCATTTTGTTGTCATGAAGCCGGAGCTTTCGACAGTTTGTCCGGTTTATCGGCGGGTAGGGAATCGGCAACCGAATGGGGTGCGGGTATGTGCGGTTCCGTTTCGGATGTTCCGTTCGGTTGCCGGAAGAAGACCGGGAGGGGTGATGGTCTGGCGGCGGAAGGGAGTGCCCGCCGAACCCGAGGGTTCGGCGGTTATCGTTTTTCGGCGGGCTGCGGTAATAAAACGTAAGAATTATTACTAATTTTGGGCCAAAATTGTAACGATGGACAGATTCAAGGGATTACGTCGCGTGGTTGCGGTGCTGGCGGTGCTTTTCGTGTCGGGTTTGGCGTTGCTCGTATGGATGATACCCGTGCGCTCTTTCCTGACTTGGGCCGTGGTAGTAGCGCAGGCAGTGGTCGTCATCTATTATACGGTCTTGTCCGTGGAACTTATCCGGGAAGCCGAGGAGCGCGAGAAGACCGGAAAGTGAGGGCGGCCGGCGCAAGCCCGGTTCCCTTGTGTACAGGCATTGTTTAAATTATAAATAGGACATGAAAAAGATTCTTATCATCGGGGCCGGCGGCCAAATCGGTTCCGAACTCACAATGAGGCTGCGGAGCGTCTACGGGAACGAAAATGTCGTGGCTACGGATATGCGCGACTGCCCCATGCTGGCGGCAAACGGGCCGTTCGTGCAGCTCAATGCGCTCGATGGCGAAGCCTATGCCGAGGTGGTCAAAAAATACAAAATAGACGCCATCTACAACCTGGTGGCGCTGCTGTCGGCCGTAGGCGAAGCGAACCCGCAGAAGGCATGGCAGATAAATATGGGTGCCCTGATGAATTCGCTGGAGATAGCGCGTGAATACAACTGCGCCCTCTTCACGCCGAGTTCCATCGGCGCTTTCGGCCCCAACTCCCCGAAAGTGAAGACACCGCAGGATACCGTCATGAGGCCGACGACCATTTACGGCGTGTGCAAGGTGACGGGCGAGCTGCTTGGCGACTATTACCACAAGCGTTTCGGTGTCGATACGCGCAGCGTGCGCTTCCCCGGACTCATCTCCAACGTGACGCTTCCGGGCGGAGGGACGACCGATTATGCCGTAGAGATTTATTACGATGCCGTGAAAAAGGGTTCGTATGTATGTCCGATACCGAGCGATGTCTATATGGACATGATGTACATGCCCGATGCACTCGACGCCTGCATCCAGATTATGGAGGCCGACCCGTCGAAACTCGTACACCGCAACAGCTTCAATGTGACCTCCATGAGCTTTACGCCGGAGATGCTGTATGCCGAGCTCCGCAAGGCGATGCCCGGTTTCACGATGACCTATGACGTGGACCCTGTCAAGGAGTCCATTGCACGTAGCTGGCCGGACAGCCTCGACGATACCTGTGCCCGTGAGGAGTGGGGCTGGAAGCCGAAGTGGGATATGAAGTCCATGACGGAAGATATGCTCCGCGCCGTTCGGGAAAAGAAGGAGAAGGGGCTTATCTGATGCCGGGCGACCGGATGTCCGTGCCTGTCGTTGTGAGGGCGGCCGGGCCGAAATTTGAAACAGATACGGCGGAGCACTTGCTCCGCCGTATCTGTCTTCCGGACGGCGTACCGTCTGTATCTGGACGGCCGCGGCGATGCTGTCCGGATAGCGGTTGCGGAGAGAGGAGGCCGGCGCGTTTTCCGTATCGCTGCCGCGGGTAGCATCGTCCGGTATGCTCTCCTCGTTTCGTTTGCGGCAGTGCCGATGGCAGGGACGCATTTTCGTGTCGCAGGGAGGAAAGTGTGGAATAATGGGTAATTTTGTGGAAACGATTTCCTTTTGCATGCGGTTGTTATGATTGACAGGATAAAGATACGGGGTGCGAGGGTTCATAACCTGAAAGGGGTGGACGTGGATATTCCGCTCAACAAGATAGTGGGGGTGGCGGGCGTCTCCGGTTCCGGCAAATCGTCGCTCGCACTTGGCGTCGTCTATGCAGAGGGTTCCCGGCGTTATCTGGAGGCCCTCTCTACCTATACGCGGCGCAGGATGACGCAGGCGGCCAAGGCGCAGGTAGACGAGGTGACGTATGTTCCGGCGGCTCTCGCGCTGCACCAGCGTCCCGGAGTTCCCGGTATCCGCAGCACGTTCGGTACGGCTACGGAGCTACTGAACAGTCTGCGGTTGATGTATTCGAGATTGGCCAGCCACCGCTGTCCGAACGGTCACTATGCGCCTCCCTCCCTTGCCGTTGCCGCAGGGCGCGAACTCGTCTGTCCCGAGTGCGGAGAGCATTTCTATGCACCGGGGGCGGAGGAACTCTCTTTCAACAGTCAGGGGGCCTGTCCCGAGTGCGGCGGTACCGGGAGTATCCGGATTGTGGATGAATCGACCCTCGTGCCCGATGAATCCCTTACCATAGACGAGGGGGCTGTACTGCCCTGGCAGACACTGATGTGGTCGTTGATGAAGGATATCGCCCGGGATTTGGGTGTGCGTACCGACGTACCGTTTCGCCTGCTGACACCGGAAGAGCGGGAAATCGTGTTCCACGGGCCGGCCGTCAAGCACCACATGATTTACCAGAATAGGACCAGCGGTGCTGCGGGTGAGATGGACTTTACCTATTTCAATGCGATTTATACCGTAGAGAATGCGCTGGCGAAAGTCAAGGATGAAAAGGGAATGAAGCGTGTTGCCCGGTTTCTGAAGGAGGAGGTGTGTCCGTCGTGCGGCGGAACGCGCCTGTCCGAAGCGGCGCGGGCGCCCAGACTGCGGGGTATCTCCCTCGATGAGGCCTGCCGGATGACGCTGGCCGAACTCATGGAATGGGTGGACGGTGTACCGGCTTCCCTGCCCGAAGAGATGGAGCCGATGGCCCGGAGCATTTGCGAATCTTTCCGGTCTGCGGCCATGCGGTTGATGGACCTGGGACTCGGCTACCTGACGCTCGACCGGGCTTCGTCCACCCTCTCGACCGGAGAGCGGCAGCGGATGCAGCTTGCCCGGGCGGTACGCAACAGGACGACCGGTGTGCTGTATGTGCTTGACGAGCCCTCCATCGGGCTGCATCCTTCCAACATCGTGGGATTGAACGGCGTGATACGCGACCTGGTGGCGGACGGGAATTCGGTGCTGCTGGTCGACCATGATACGCAGATTCTGAAAGAGGCGGATTGGCTCATCGAGATGGGACCGGGTGCGGGTGCGGCCGGCGGTCGGGTGATTGCCGAAGGGAGCGTGGCGGATGTCGGAAACAATCCGGAGTCCCGAATAGGGGGCTTCCTCTCCGGGCGGGCGGATACCCGCATCCGGAGACCGGCAGGAGCCGAGGAGATGTTTTCGGAGGGGCGCATTCGGCTCTCCACCTCCGGCATCCATACGGTAAAGCCTCTGGAGGTCGAAATTCCCAAAGGAAGGCTAACTGTGGTGACGGGCGTTTCCGGTTCCGGCAAGACGACGCTGGTACTCGAAAGCCTTGTCCCCGCCCTGAAGGCCCTTGCAGGCGGGACGCGGCTGCCGGCTCATGTGCGGGCTGTGGAGGCGGAGGGTATCGGACATGTCAAGCTGATTGATGCCACGCCAATCGGAGTGAATGTCCGTTCCACCGTGGCCACCTATACGAATGTACACGACGAACTGCGGAAAATCTATGCCAAGACGCCGGATGCGAAGAGCCGCGGGTATAAGGCCGAAGATTTTTCCTATAATACCGGTCGTCTGCGCTGTCCCGCGTGCGACGGGACGGGTTCCATCAGCCTCGACGTACAGTTTTTGCCCGATGTGGTACTGACCTGTCCGGAGTGCCGCGGCTCCCGTTACGGAAAGGATGCCTGGCTCATCAAACATACGGACCGGCAGGGAAGAGCTTATTCGTTGCCGGAACTGATGGACATGGGTATAGACGCTGCATTGGAGGCCTGTGCCGACATGAAGGTCGTGTCGCAGCGTATGCAGGTGTTGCAGCGGCTCGGTTTGGGCTATCTGACGCTGGGGGAGGAGACGCCCGGTCTCTCCGGCGGCGAGGCGCAGCGGTTGAAGCTGGCCAGCGAAATGGGGAGAATGCAGGCGGATTCCGTGTTCGTTTTCGACGAACCGACCATCGGGCTGCATCCGCTGGATGTGCAGGTATTGCTGGGCGTTTTCCAGGCCTTGATTGACAGGGGGGCTACCGTAGTGGTCATCGAACACGACCTGGATGTGATACGCAATGCGGATTATATCATCGATATGGGCCCGGGGGGCGGTGAGGAGGGTGGCCGGATTGTCGCTGCCGGAACGCTCGAAACGGTTCGACAGGCACCGGAAAGCCGGACAGGACGGTATTTGTAATTGCACGGCTTGGTACGGAACCAATGTCAGGCCGGATACGGAGTATACGTCACCATAAAGGCGAAGGGGGTAAAGACCAAATCGTCTTTACCCCTTCGCCTCTGTCTGACGGGACTTTCATCCGCTGCTGTCCCTCCGTCGCTACGCCGGGCGCTTCTGCTTTCGGGAAAGGCGTCGCCTCTTCCCGTTCATCCCGGCACGGGAAGTCTTACCAAACCAGGTGGATGCGGAAGGTCATATCCTCGGGGCGGTACCCCTCGTTCATGAAGTCGTTCTCCTGATAGTAAACCGCTACCGAACCCACTTCGAAGTCGCAGGAAATCTTCTTCTCCCACAAGGTGTTGTCCGTCTCGTTGTAGACAATCACGGGCAGCGGTACCTGTATGTTGCCATCCCACAGATAGACGTTGTACATGCCGTATTCGTAGACATAGGTGCTGAGTTCGGGCATCTGTATCTCATGCCACCAGCCGATGAAATTGCCCGCTGCGTCGGTGTTTTTCACCCAGTCGGCGGAGGCCAGTTTGTATGTCAGGGTGAACGTCTGCGAACCTTCTCCCTGCGGACCTTGAGGCCCCTGCGGTCCCATCGGGCCGGTGCATCCGAACAGGAGTACCGCAGCCCCAATCAGAATAAGCAGTTTTTTCATTGCTATGGAGTTTTGTGTTTTGTCGATTCCGTTCCGTCAGGCGGCAAATACCGTACCTTTCGCCCTCTGCCGTTTCTACAAAGGTAATGTTTCCGGCCTCTGCGGAGTAACCGCCGCAGGTGAAACGTCAATATTTATACCTGACCCACTTGAACAGCTCTCTGAACGAGGGTTTCTTCCCGTACATGAAGATTCCGACGCGGTATATCTTGCCGGCGAGCCATACCGTGCCCACGAAGGTCAGGTAGAGCAGTCCCACCGATACCAGCAGCTCCCACATGGGAACTCCGTAAGGCAGGCGGGCCATCATGATGACGGGCGAGGTAAAGGGTATCATGCTGAACCAAAAGGCTATCTGGCTGTTCGGGTCCTGCATGGCGCTTACCATGACCACGATGGCGAGTATGAGGGGCACCGTGATGGGAAGCTGCAGGTTCTGGGTATCCTTCTCGTTGTCCACGGCGCTGCCTACCGCGGCGAACATGGCTGCGTAAAGGAGGTATCCGCCGATGAAATAAACGATGAAGCCTATGACGGTCGTGAGGATGTAGCGCATGTCCGTCAGGCGGCTGAGTATCGCCATCTCGTCGGTGCCGATGTCGCCCATGGCGGCCGGCATCCCTGCGGTTCCCGCATTCATGGCGGCCGCGGCGGCCATCGCATCCCCCGCGAAATAGTTTATTGCCGCGCCTCCCGCGACTGCGATGAATACCACCCAAATCAACAGTTGCGTGAGGGCTACGGAGGCGATGCCGAGTATTTTGCCCATCATGAGCTGGAAAGGTTTGACGGACGATACCATCAGCTCGAGCACCTTGTTGCTCTTCTCCTCGATGACTCCCTGCATGACCATGGTGCCGTACATGAATACGAACATGTATATGAGCAGGCCGAAGATGTAGGCGGCTGCCATGTTCAGTGCGCTGGAGGAGTCCCGCGTCTCTCCGGAGTCGGTAATCTCCTTGGTCTGGAGCTTGATGGGAGTCTGTACCTCCGCGAGTATCTCGTCCAGATTGTCTATATCGTATGTTTTCAGCTTCGCGTCTTCCACTATCTTGCGTATCTGTCCCGATATGGACTCCTCAATCATCAGTGTGGAGGATTCGTACGTGAAGAGCTGGGCGGCTTTTGGGTTGCTCATGATGTCATGTCCTATGACCAGAATGCCGAAGGCCCCTTCCGGTGCCTGTTCCTGCATCTGTTCGAGGGTGCGGTCCGCCATCCGGTAGCGGATGGAACCTTCGTTCACGAGATGCGGCGCCACCATGCCGCTGTCGTCTATCACGATTATCTCCCGCTCCTTGTCGCTTTCGCGCGTCATCAGCCAGGCCATGAGTACGATGATGCCCACAAAGCAGAGAGGCATCAGTATGGTGGTGATGATGAAGCTTTTCTTGCGTACGCGTTCGTTGAACTCCCTGCGTGCTATCAATCCGATTTTTCCCATTGTCCTTCCTCCTTCCGGTTTAAAGCTGGCCTGCGACGGCCTTGATGAATATGTCGTTCATGCTGGGGATAATCTCCCTGAAGGAACGTATCTCGACGGCGGAGTTGATTGCGGAAACCAGCTCGCGTATCTGTTCGTGTTCGGTCAGATGTATTTTGAGCGCATTCCGCAGCGCATCTTCCCCTTCCGTCTCCAATATCGTGTAGCGGTTGGAAAGCTGCGCCTTCAACCGTTCCCGGTCGCCCCGGAACTCCACTTCGAAAATGTTGGTTCCGTGTTCGTGGCGGATATCGTCGAGTTTTCCGGTAAGGATGTTGTGCGATTTGTTGATGAGCGTGATGTGGTCGCATATCTCCTCCACCGACGACATGTTGTGGGTGGAGAAGATGACCGTCGCCCCTTTGTCGCGCAGGGCGAGTATCTCCTCTTTCAGCATGTTGGCGTTGATGGGGTCGAATCCGCTGAACGGTTCGTCGAAGATGAGCAGCTGGGGTTCGTGCAGGACGGTGACGATGAACTGGAGCTTCTGCGCCATGCCCTTGCTCAGTTCGCTCACTTTCTTGTCCCACCAGTATTCTATGCCGAATTTCTTGAACCACACCTTCAGCCGGGCGGTCGCTTCTCTGCGGGAGAGACCTTTGAGCTGTGCGAAATAGACGGCCTGTTCGCCCACCTTCATCTGTTTGTAGAGTCCGCGTTCCTCCGGCAGATAGCCTATCTTGTAGACGTCCTCCGGAGCGAGTTCGCGGCCGTCGAGGTACACCTTGCCGCTGTCGGGGGCGGTGATGCGGTTGATTATCCTGATAAGCGTGGTCTTTCCCGCTCCGTTCGGGCCGAGCAGGCCATAGACCGAGCCGCGCGGTATCTCAAGCGATACGTCGTCGAGGGCCGTATGGTTGGCAAAACGTTTTGTAACGTTTTCAACTCTCAATATAGCCATTTGATAACTGTTTTGGGTTTTGGATAGCAACGGAACAAAAGTAATATTTTTTTCCGATGACCGGCTGCATTGCTGCGCTTATGTTGAGGCCGGACAATCGGTTCGGTTCGCCGTGCGGCGGAAAGTGCCGCAGCGGACGCCTGCCGGTATGCGGCATTTTGCCGTAACGGCAGGCGGGCGGATTCCCCCTTTCGGCCGTCCGTACAGGGCTGCAAAGGGGCATGAAGGAAGTTCGGGAGGCAACGATTCTGTCCTGCGGAGGATTCGGAGAGGCGTTTATCCGCCGTAATATTTGTTGTTATCGAAAAATAGCGTATATTTGTTACGCGACTTCTCATATTACCCCCGTACAGTTTTTAAGAAGGACAATATAAAGCCCTTCGGTTGGGGGTTACGGGGGCTTGAGAAGTCGCCTTTTCTACAATGCCCGCTCTGGTGAGCACCCCATGACCGGAGGGCGTTTTTGTGATAACAATTATTCTGCCATTATGGTCGGCAGCCTTTAAAATAGCAGGGCGGTGGTTCCACCGCCCTGCTTTGCGTATCTTCGTTTCCGTTATTCGTCCTTGTCGGTATCCGCATACGCCTTGAGCAGTTTCTCCTGAATATCGGAGGGAACCTGTTCGTACGAAGCGAACTTCATGGTATAGGTCGCACGGCCATTGGTGAGCGAACTGAGCGTAGTCGAGTAGCGGTAGAGTTCCGAGAGCGGTACCCGTGCCGAGAGGCGGTCGAGACCTCCTTCGGACGACATGCCTTCGATAATGGCGCGGCGGTTCTGCATGTCGCTCATGACATCCCCCATCTTGTCCGAAGGCACGAGCACCTCCACATTGTAGATAGGCTCCATAATTTTCGGACCGGCATTGCGGAACGCCTCCTTGAATGCGTTGCGGCCGGCGAGCTTGAAGGAGATTTCATTCGAGTCGACCGGATGCATCTTGCCGTCGTACACGATGACGCGTATGTCGCGGGCATAGGAACCCGTCAGCGGTCCCTCTTCCATCTTCTCCATGATACCCTTGAGGATGGCCGGCATGAAGCGGGCGTCTATCGCACCGCCCACGACGGCACTGTAGAACTGCAGTTTGCCGCCCCAGTCGAGGTCGTACTCTTCCTTGTTCTTCACGTTGAGCGTGAGCTCCTTCCCGTCCACCTTGTACTTCGAGGGTTCGGGCATGCCTTCGTAATAGGGTTCGATGACCAGGTGCACCTCCCCGAACTGTCCTGCACCGCCGGACTGTTTCTTGTGGCGGTAATCGGCTGCCGCGGTCTTGGTGATGGTCTCGCGGTAGGGTATTCTGGGTGCGAAATATTCGATGTCTATCTTGCTGCCACCCATTATCTGGTCGCGCAGTATCTTGAGATGCAGCTCGCCCTGTCCCTGTACGATGGTCTGTTTGAGCTCCTTGGAGTATTCGACCAGCAGGGTGGGGTCTTCGTACCGGGCCTTGTTGAGCAGTTCGCCGAGCTTCTCTTCGTCGGCCTGATTCACGGCCCGGACTGCGGCGCGGTAACGCGGTTCGGGGAAGACCATCGGGGAGATGACCGTATGCGAACCTGCGGGGGCGAGGGTGTCGCCCGTGCGGGTGGATTTCAGTTTCACCGTACATCCGATGTCGCCGGCACTCATTTCGCTGACCTTCACGCGGTTCTTTCCAGCAACGGCGAAGAGCTGGGACAGTTTCTCCTTATTCTCCGTGCGCATGTTCAGCAGCTCCATACCCTCGGTGACCTTGCCGCTGACTACGCGGAAATAGCTGATTTCACCTACATGCTGTTCTATCGAGCTCTTGAAGACGAAGAGTATCGTCGGACCTGCCGGGTCTGCCGGTATGTCGTTCCCCTCGGTATCCGTCATGGGAGGACGCTGGTCGGGGTTCGGTGCGACCTTGATGATGAACTCCATGATGCGCTTCGTGCCGATGTCCTTTTTCGCCGAGGCGCAGAAGATGGGCATCCAGTCGCGGTTGGCGATACCCATGCCGAGTCCCTTGCGGATTTCGTCGGGTTCGAGGTCGCCCTTTTCGAAATAGGTGTCCATCAGAGTTTCGTCGTTTTCCGCTGCAGCTTCCAGCAGTGCCTGATGCAGTTCTGCGGCCCTTTCGGCATGTTCGGCCGGTATGGGCAGCTCTTCGCGCGTGCCGTTGTCGTCCTTGAAGCGGAACATCTTCATGAGCAGTACGTCGATGAAGGCATCGAAGCCGGGGCCCGGGTTGACCGGATACTGTACGACAATCGGTTTCACTTTCGAGAAAGAGGCGATGCTCTCCAGGGTTCCCTCCCAGTTGGCCTTCTCGCTGTCGAGCTGGTTTATCACGCCGACCAGCGGGACGTTGTATGTCTTCGCATAACGCGACTGTATCTCGCTCCCCACTTCGAAACCGTTCTGCGCATTGAACAGCATCAGTCCGACATCGGCCACCTTGAACGCCGCGAAAAGGCCGCCGCTGAAGTCGTCGGAACCGGGAGCGTCTATGATGTTCAGCTTGTGGTTCATGAACTCCGTGTAGAGTATCGTGGAGTAGATGCTTCGCCGGTTGGAGTGTTCGAGGTCCGTGTTGTCGGAGAGGGTGTTTTCGTTCTCTATGCTGCCCCTGCGGTCGATGACTTTTCCTTCGAAAGCCATCGCCTCAGCAAAGGTAGTCTTCCCCGAGCCAGGGGCGCCGAGCAGGACCACGTTTTTAATCTCTGAAGTTTGATAGTTTTTCATGCGCCGTTTATTATTAGGTTAATGATTCGCAATGGACATATCCCTTCCTCCGGCAGGCTGGCCTGCCGTTTCCGCGTGCGCCGCCCGGCGGCCCGTAACGGCCTTCGTTCCGGCGGCGGAGATATATCGACCCTAAATATAGGAAAACGCCGGAAGAAAACAAAGCGACGGTTGCCTAAATCATCAATAATTGTCATGTGCTCTGGCTGCGGAGGATGTCCTCCGTGTGGTTGTCCGCTTTCGGTCCGTGCGGCCGGTCTCCTCGCAGCGGGCCGGAAACATCGGGTATCCGCTGTGATACTTCGACGAATATTCCTATTTTTGCCCCGGTTACTGAAGGTCACTTTACACGGGAAAATCATGGTAAGGGCGGTATTTTTCGATATAGACGGTACGTTGGTGAGTTTCAAGACGCACAGGATGCCCGAGAGCACCCGAAAGGCGCTGGAGGCGCTCCGCGGGCAGGGGATGAAGCTATTCATCTCCACGGGTCGGCACGAACTGCTCATCGACAACGTGGACAAATCCCTGTTCGATGGCATCGTGTCGCTCAACGGACAGTGCGTGCGGATAGGAGATGAGGTCATACATACCAATGCCATGCCTGTCGAAGATGTCCGTGCCGCGGTAGCCTTCGTCCGGAAGCACGGGGTGGCCACCATATTCGAGGGGGTGGATTTCATACGGATGAATGCGGTGACGGATATGGCTCGCGAAGGGGCGGCCCTCATCAACCTGGACCTGCCCGAACCGACCGATATTTCCGACATTCCGAACCATCCCATCCTGCAGCTCATCTTTTTCGGGAATATCGAGCAGGAAGAGGCCGTGCTGCGCGGTATGCCCGCGTGCGAGGCTACGCGCTGGACGCATCTGCTCTGCGACATTATTCCCCGCGGAGGCGGCAAACATATCGGTATCCAAAAGGTTCTCGACCATTACGGGTTTGCCAGGGAGGAGTGTATGGCGTTCGGCGACGGCGACAACGACATTACCATGCTCCGCTATGCCGGAATCGGTGTCGCCATGGGAAATGCCGATGCGGCGGTAAAGGCCGCGGCGGATTATGTGACTACCGGTACGGATGCTTCGGGCATTGCCAAAGCCCTCCGTCATTTCGGGATGCTGTAATTATTATTAATAAGGTATGCCCCGTGTCGGCCGTTGTGGTTTTCGGCTGCATTCGGGGGCATCTCCTGCGGGCGGGCGGTGTGTGCGGTCGCTCTCGGTTCATTTTATCAGTCCGTATTGCCGGAAGCTGTATGAAGAACCGTCGGCGATGATGATATGGTCAACGAGGCCGATATCGAAGAGTGCTGCCGCGTCGCCGATGCGTTTGGTGATGGATATGTCTTCGGGACTCGGTGCGGCCACGCCCGAAGGGTGGTTGTGGACGATGATGAGGGAGGAGGCGAGTACCTCCACCGCGCGTTTCACGATGAGTTTGTAATCCACTACCAGGGCCGTGACTCCGCCCTGGCTTACGCGCATCTTTTCGATTACGCCGTTCGCGGAAGAGAGGTAGAGTGCCCACATCTCTTCGTGCGGCAGCCGGGCGAGGAGCGGGGCGAAAAGCGCCGTTACGTCGTCCTTGGTGCGGATGGAAGCCGGAGCGGCGGCCTCCTGTCTGTGCAGGCGCCCGGCGAGTTCGAAAACCGCTGTCAAGACCGCGGCCCGTTTAACGCCGATGCCTTCGGTCATGCGCAAGCGCGTCATGTCGGCCCGGGCCATGGCCGGCAGCGAACCGTCGTAGGCATCGAGAATGCGGCCGGCGGTCTCCACGGCGCTGTATCCCGCGCTGCCTTCGCCCAATATGATGCTCAGCAGCTCCCGGTCGGAGAGCGACTGCACTCCGCGGGAGACGAGTTTCTCACGTACCTCCCTGTCAGTTAACTTTTCCATCTCCGGAGGTGTATCGTTCGAAACTCATGTCGATGGTGTCCATGAAGAAGTCGCCGATGTCGTCGTTGCCCACTATCTGGGTGACGGCCCATGCGGCTTTCTGTTCCGCCTCCTTTTTGGAGCTGCCCGTTCCGTGGCCCAGTTCGATGCCGTCGATGATGATTTTCGAGAGGAACCGGGGGTTCCGCATGGTAGACTCTTCGTCCGAGGCGGTGTTGAAGTGGATGGAGCGTTTGCTTTTCTGGCACCACTCTATCAGACGGCTCTTGAAATCGACTTCGGTGGTGGTGATGTCGCTCAAGTCGACATACCGGCGCAATACCCCGTTGATGACGAAACGGTTGGCGAAATCGTACCCCTTGTCAAGATAGACCGCTCCGACAAGGGCTTCGAAAGCGTTGCCGTTGAGGTGTTTGTGACTGTACGTCCCGTTAAAGTTGGCGACGATGTACTTGTCTATTCCCATTCTGGACGAGATGTCGTCCAGGGAGGCGCGGCTGACGATGCGCGAGCGCATCTGTGTCAGGAACCCTTCCGTCTGTTCCGGATATTCGATAAAGAGGAAGTCGGAGACGATGGTTTCCAGAACCGCATCGCCGAGGAATTCGAGCCTTTCATTGTTGGCGGGGTTCCCGTCCGGCAGCATGACCGATGCGGAGCGGTGTATCAGTGCGAGTTTGTAGAGGTCGATGTTGTCGGGAGTGATGCCCAGCAGGTTGTGTACGACGGCGTAGAACTCCCGGTCTTTGCCGAAGTGTTTCCTGCATGTCCTTTTCAGATAGTCGAACATAAAGCGGTTGAAGATGAGATGCGCCGCGGTTTTCCATCTCTTCCGGACGGGGAGGGGGAAACTTTCCGGCTGCGTGTGTAAAAAATCCCCATAAGAACCGTCGGCGGGCCCTTATGGGGAGATTGTCTGTCAGTTGTCCCGCGCCTGTCAAATCCGTTTCAGCAGGACGGTGGCGTTGTGGCCGCCGAAGCCGAACGTGTTGCTCATTGCAACCCGCACGTCGCGTTCCTGGGCCGTGTTCAGCGTGAGGTTGATACGTGCGTCGATATTGGGGTCGCGGTTGAAATTGTTGATGGTGGGCGGAATCACCCCTTCGGTAATCGCCATGATGCAGGCGAGGGCCTCTATTGCACCGGCGGCACCCAGCAGGTGGCCCGTCATGGATTTCGTCGAACTGAGGTTCGCCTCGTATATCCTGTCGCCTATGGCGCCCTGTATGCCTATCAGTTCCGGTATGTCACCCGCGGGGGTGGAGGTACCGTGCGTATTGATGTAGTCCACCTGGTCGGGCGATATCCCGGCCTCCTTCATCGCATCCTCCATTGCGTGTTTTGCGCCCAGTCCTTCCGGGTGGGGGGCGGTGAAGTGGTAGGCGTCGGCGCTCATGCCGCTGCCGCCTACTTCGGCGTATATCTTCGCGCCGCGTGCCTTGGCGTGTTCGTACTCTTCCAGAATGAGACCGCCGGCGCCTTCGCCTATGACGAAGCCGTCGCGGTCGGCGTCGTAGGGGCGCGATGCCGTGGCCGGGTCGTCATTGCGTGTGGAGAGCGCCTGCATGGAGTTGAAACCACCCACGCCGGGCTGATTGACCGCCGATTCCGAACCGCCGGTTATCATGATGTCGGCACGTCCCATGCGTATCTGGTCGGTCGCCAGGATGATGGCATGGTTGGACGACGCGCAGGCCGAAACCGTACAGAAGTTGGGACCCATAAACCCGTATTTCATGGAGATGTATCCGGCCGCTATGTCGGATATCATCTTCGGGATGAAGAAGGGGCTGAAACGCGGTATCTGTCCGCCTTCCAGAAAACCCGCTATCTCGTCAAACATGGACCTGAGACCGCCGATGCCCGAAGCCCAAATCACTCCGGAACGCAGTTTGTCCACCTTCTCGAGGTCGATGCCCGAATCGGTCATCGCCTGGTCGGCGGCTATCATGGCGTATTGCGAGAAAAGGTCGTATTTACGTACCTCCTTGCGGTCGAAGAAATCCTCCCAGTTGTATCCCTTCACTTCACAGGCAAATCTCGTCTTGAATTTTTCGGCATCGAAATGCGTAATGGGCGCAGCGCCGCTGACGCCCGCCTTCAGGTTGGCGAAGTATTCCTGTATGTTGTTGCCAAGCGGATTAATCGTGCCGATACCGGTCACAACAACTCTCCTTTTCTGCATAGCGAAATCTTTTATTGGTTAATGGCGGAACCGGCAGCCGAAGCGCCCGTACCGCCGCGGAGGGTTTTTGCATCCCCTCCTCTCCGTACATAATAAAGTAATAAGGTAAAATAAGTTAATATTTTACCTTATTAAACTTTTCATCGTGTCGGAGTTATGCTTTGTGGGCTTCGATGTAGTTGATGGCGTCGCCGACGGTGGTTATCTTTTCGGCGTCTTCGTCCGGTATGGAGATACCGAATTCCTTCTCGAATTCCATGATAAGCTCTACGGTGTCGAGGGAGTCTGCGCCAAGGTCGTTGGCAAAGCTCGACGTGAGCTCGATATCCTTTTCGGCAACGTTCAACCTGTCCTTTATAATCTCAACTACTTTTGATGAAATCTCAGACATAACTTTTAATTTTAGTTCAACAATATTTTGCAAGTAAATTTGGCTTCCGTTCAAAGAAAACTCCGTGGCAAAAATAACACTTTTTCCGTTAAAACTAAAAAAGCGCTCCCTTTTTTGCCTTGCGTGCGCGCAATACGTTGATTTGTATGCGTTTTAGTAAGACGTCGCGCCGGTCGCGGAAAGGGTTCCCGTCTGGCATTCCATCCTGCGGCAAATACTTGTTTTGGTATGTATTCGTTTTGATTATGAGTGCCTTGGCCTGTAGAAACATTGCGCTGCTGAAAATCGTGTCCTCCCGGACGGGATGCGGCATGCTTTTGGCACCGTCCGGGTAATTCCTTATCTTTAGATGCGTTTTGCATCGCATGAGCCAATTATTTTATATATGTATAAACGACTGTAATTATGAGACTTTTACTTATCAGCAACTCGACCAATGCCGGCGAGGAGTATCTCAAGTATCCGATAGGCGATATTGCGGAGTTCCTCAGTTGCGCCAACGAGGTGTTGTTCATCCCTTATGCCGCCGTTACCTTCTCCTATGACGAATATGCCGCGAAGGTGCAGCGGCGTTTCGACGAGATAGATATTCGGGTGAGGTCCATACACCGCGAGGCAGACCCCGTGAGGGCGGTCATGGAGGCCGAAGCGGTCGTCGTGGGCGGCGGCAATACGTTCGCCCTGATAAAGAAGATGCAGGAGCAACGTCTTCTCGGACCGCTTCATGAAAGAATAATGGACGGACTCCCCTATGTGGGGTGGAGCGCGGGCAGCAACGTGGCGTGTCCTACCATTCGGACTACCAACGATATGCCCATCGTGGAGCCCGAGTCGTTTCGTGCGATAGGGGCTGTCGGATTTCAGATAAATCCGCATTATCTCGACGCCAATCCGGCCGGTCATGCGGGCGAGACGCGCGAACAGCGCATCGAAGAGTTCATCGCCGCGAATCCCGGTGTGTACGTGGCCGGCCTGCGCGAGGGCTGTATGCTGCATGTGGAGGGGAACGGGATGACGCTGAAGGGGCCGAGGCCTATGCGCGTGTTCCGATTCGGCGAGGCACCGCGCGAAATAGAGCCCGGCGCTGACCTCTCGTTCCTGATGGAGAAGGCATAACTCTTCTCTTCCGGAACCTCTTTTCGCCTCTTCCCGACGGTTGCCGGCCGGGAAGGGGCTGTCTGTTTTCCCCTGTGGCAGTGCCCGGGGGCGGCGGAAGCATCGGGAAGGATGCGGGGCGGTCCGGGATGACAGGGGAGATACGGCATGGCTGTCGGTTATTATCGGATACGGATATGTCGAGAACCGGAGAACTCGGAGCCGCAGGGGAGGAACTTGCGGTGGCATGGCTCAGGGCGCACGGATTCATCATCATGGACCGTAATTGGCGCATGGGCCGTTATGAACTGGATATTGTAGCCGCACGCGGGGATCGGGTGCATTTCGTGGAGGTGAAGCTGCGCCGCGAAGGGGGACTGACCCGGCCGGAAGAGGCGATGACCCCGGCCAAGGGCAGGGCACTGCTCCGGGCGGCCAACTGTTACATAGAGACCTGCGGGGTGATGCTCGACTGTCAGATAGACCTGATAGCCGTGGAGTATGCTCCGGACGGAAGTACGGAGGTACGTTATGTGCCGGATGCCGTAACGCTCAGGTGGTAGGTTTGTCCGTCCGGCCAAAATTTTATACTTTCGCGCCGTGCGGCCGTGCCGGCATACCGGCCGCGGTGTACGACACGATAAGAGATGCTTGCAGATGTGGTGGTATAATTTGGGTATCGGTGTCTATTCCGGTGCCGTGAAGATGGTCTCCCCGTTCATGCGGAAAGCCGCGTTGTGGTATCAGGGACGCAGGGACATTTTCCGTAAGCTGGAGCAGGCCGTGGGCGGTAGCGAAAGGATAATTTGGTTCCACGCTGCGTCGCTCGGCGAGTTCGAACAGGGCCGGCCCGTAATGGAGGCCGTCAGGGAGTATTATCCCTCTTATAAGATACTCCTCACTTTCTTCTCGCCCTCCGGATACGAGATACGCAGGAACTACTCCGGGGCCGACTGGGTTTTCTACCTGCCGGCCGATACACCGCGCAATGCGGCCCGTTTTCTCGACACGGTGAAACCGGAGATGGCCGTCTTCATCAAGTACGAGTTTTGGCTGAACTACCTTGCGGAGCTCTCCCGTAGGGAGGTACCTACTTATATAATATCGGCTGTATTCCGGCCCGATTCCATATTTTTCCGGCCGTGGGGGGGAGCTTTCCGTCGGGCGCTCCGTTCTTTCCGTCGGTTGTTCGTACAGGATGCCGATTCGCAGGCGCTGCTCGCCGGGATAGGCGTCACGAATGTCACCGTCGCGGGGGATACCCGGTTCGACCGTGTCGGGCGGATAGCCGACGGGGCCCGCAGGTTGCCTGCTGTGGAGGATTTCGCTGCCGGCGGTACGGTTTTCGTGGCGGGCAGTACGTGGCCTCCCGACGAAGAGATACTCGTCCGGCTCATCAATGTCAATCCGGGGATGAAATTCATCGTTGCGCCCCACGAGATGGACGAGAAACGGATAAAAGAGATGGCGGGAGCCGTCAGGGGCGGTGCGGTCCGCTATACCGAATACGGCGAAGCCGACGACGGAGGGGAGAAACAGCTCCTTATCATCGATACCATAGGAATATTGTCATCGGTCTATGGATACGGTTCGTATGCTTATATAGGCGGCGGGTTCGGCGTCGGGATTCACAATACGCTTGAGGCGGCCGCATTCGGGATTCCCGTGGCTTTCGGCCCGAATTATGCGAAGTTCCGGGAAGCCCGCGACCTGATAAGCCTCGGCGCCGCCCGCAGTATCTCTTCGTACGAAGAGCTTGCCGTCTGGCTCGCCTCGCTGCAGAGTGACCGGCAGGCATACGGCCGGGCGGCAGCGGAGGCCGGTGCGTATGTGCGTTCCCACCGCGGTGCGACGGAAATAATCCTGCGGGGACTTTTCGAGGGGCAGGAACGGGAGTGACCCGTGCCGGCTGCGGACAGCGGAAGGAACCGTCCGGTTGGTCTGTCATGCAGCCGCAGTTTTGCAAATACATGTCGGATATCCGGCAGGGAGATTCATAAAAACAGTATGACCCATGTTGAAGGAAGGGGACAAGGCGCCTGATTTTACGGGCATCGACCAGGACGGTAAGGCCGTTTCGCTGGAACAGTTCAGGGGAAAGAAACTGATACTCTATTTCTATCCGAAAGACAATACGACCGGCTGTACGGCGGAAGCATGCAGTCTGCGGGACGGTTATGCGGAGTTGAAGCGGAACGGTTTCGAAATCGTCGGCGTGAGTCCCGACGGCGAAAAGTCGCACCGCGGGTTTGCCGACAAACACGGGTTGCAGTTCACGCTGATAGCCGATACCGACAAATCCATCGCTTCCGCTTACGGCGTATGGGGGCAGAAGAAGTTCATGGGTCGTGAATACATGGGTATTCTGCGCACCACGTTCGTCATAGACGGCGAGGGATATATCGAAAAGGTATTTCCGAAAGTCAATACGAAAGACCATTTCCGTCAGATAGCGGATTCCTATGGCATGAAGTAGTCTTCCGGCAGTCTGGTACCGGCCCGGGTCTCTGTTGCGGTGCTTCGTTTTCCGTACTTCGTCGGCCGGATAAAAGCAGGCGCGGAATCCGTGGGAACGGGCCGCCCTTTCCGCATCCGAAAGGCAGGCGCCGACAGGTACCGATATCGTTTGGCGGAATGGGGGACAGTTTTTCCCGGCTCGTTTTCTCTGGGCAGGGCGGTAGCTGGAAGATAGGTACCTTGCGGAAATTCCTTAAAATGCAAAGGCAACTTCAAGATAACTTGCAAGTTGCCTTTGTGGTAGGTGCCGTACCCTGCGGCGCGGTTCGTTTTGGCGGAAAGAGAGGGATTCGAACCCCCGGTACAGTTACCCGTACACCGCATTTCGAGTGCGGCCCGTTCGACCACTCCGGCATCTTTCCCTTGTTTCGCAGACGAACGAGTGTCTGCTTACGGGCTACAAAAGTAATAATAATTTGCAAATTAACCACCCGGTCGAAAAAATTGCGTCTTTAATTTGCCGGATTGTCCGGCGGGAGCAAACCTGCGGATGCCGTCGTGCGGTTTACCGCGCGGCGGTATCCGTTGCAGACCGGTCAATATTTTCGTATCTTGCAATGCTTTACGATTCAGTGTTGCAGCAATGGGAAAATTTCTCGATAAATTCCGGCCGGGGGATTACCTGCGGGAACTTTCGGTCGTAATACTCGGTGTCGCCGTGACTTTTGCGGGGTCGGCCATGATTACGAACCATACCGTCAGAAAAAACATCAAGGAGAATATGCGGCTTATCAAGATAGAGCTGGAGAAGAATGTCATGAAGCTGCACGAGGCCATGGATTATATCGCCGCTGACGTACACATAGGCCGTGAGATGCTTTCGAGGGATTACAGGAGCATTCCGCCGGATACGCTGCGGATGTACGCCCATGCGATATCGTATTTGCAGCCCTATTCCTATACGGATGATGCGCTGGAGATGTTGGAGGCTTCGGCGCTCATGCCGGACGTTCGGAACAAACATCTGTTGCTGTATATCATCCGGTGCTACGAGGCGTTCGGCAATTTCGGCAGCGTGATGGATTTTTATAACAGCAAGAAGCGCGGCGCCCTGACATACAATGACGATAAGGACTACCTTGTATTCCGCGACGGGAGCGTGTACGACCGGTGGGGGCTTTGGCTGGAAAGCGATTACATGTGCGAGTTTCTGTCCGTGAACGGTACGATAGTCGACGAGGAAGCTATCGAAGCAGTGCTCGGCGAGATACAGAAGGTCATAGACGGCATCGAGGAGGAGTATGGTGTGACCGACAGCGGTTATGACGGGATGGAGGAAGAACCGGACGGTCTCTTGACGGAGGCCGGTCCCGCGTCGTAGGAGATTCCCGGAGAGATACATGTACAGGGCCTGCCTTTCCGCAGTGGTGGGTGTCGCTGTGTATCGGAGCCGGTGCGGCGATAGGGTGCAGGGGGGCGGTCAGCAGAAGGAGACGGTGCCGGTTATGCCTTGCAGTGCCCGGGGACGGAGCTCGGCGGCCATTACGAATTGCGGTGGAATGTCGCCTGTGGGCCGGATACCGTAACGGGCTGTGGAACGGAAGCCGAAGCGGTGGTAGTAGGCGGGATTGCCGCATAGGAATGCTGCGCCGAATCCCATGACGCGGGCCCGCCGCATGCCCTCTTCGAGCAGTGCCGCGCCCAGGCCGATGCCGCGGTGGGCGGCGAGTACGGAGAGCGGTGCGACGAGCAGCCCCTCGAAGAGCCGGCCGTCGGGGCGTTCCACCCGTGTCCGGGTGAACATGACGTGTGCGACGGGCCTCTCCTTGCAGGTCGCCACAAGGGCGAGTTCCGGAATGTAGTCCCGGCTGTTGCGCAGCCGGGCGGCGAAATCCTGTTCCGTCCCGTCGCTGACCGTCGCTGTTTCGAAAGCCGTCCGGACGAGGCGGCAGAGTTCCTCCTCCTCGCCGGGCCGTTCGGGCCGGACGACGTATCCGCCTGAGGCGAGCAGGGCGGAGGCACGTATGTCGAAACGATAGATTGGTATCGCCCCTCCGTCCGGGCCGTATCCTTCGCCTATGTAATCGTAACCGTGTTTCTCGTAATAGCCCTCCAGTTCGGTCGAGAGATAGAGGGCCCGGTATCCCGAACGTTCCGCATCCCTGCGGCACCGTTCCAGCAACAGGCCGGCATAGCCGCGTCCGCGGAAAGTCTCTTCTACATACAGTGCGCACACCCACGGCCACAAGTCGCCACGGCTGATGAAGTCGTTGGAGATGAGTCCCGTACAGCCGACAATCCTCTCCGAATCCAAAAGGAGATACCATTGGGGCAGGGGGCCAACGGCATACAGCGATTCCGAAATACAATCATCGTAGAGCGCCTGCGGCACCTCCCGCCAGCGGGAGGAGATATATTCTATGGCCTGCCGTGCGTATTCGGGATGTTCCCTGACGGAGAGAATGCGGGGTTCGTGTTCCATGTTCGGTTCGAGTCGAAAATTGCGTGTCCGTTCGTATGCGGCCCCTGGCCGGAGATGGCCGGTGCGGTATCCGGCGGTTTCCCGAAGCCGGACAATGGAGGCCGGTGCGTATCGCCTCTGCAGCCTGCATTCGCGGGCCGTGAAGAGATAGGCCGCATTGCAGGATGCTGTCGGCATAGGAACGCAAACCCGGTCGGCCAAGATAGTCGGACGCGGCTCCGCGGATGCCTCGGCGTTCCGCAGGCGGGATTTATCTGCGTTCGAGTTTCCGCAGCTCTTTCCATACCAGTGCCGATGCGCCGAGTATGGCCGCATTGGCCCGGTCGATACCCGAGGGGAGCAGTTTGACCATTCCCTTGTAGTTGCGGAGCATGTTGGTCTCCATGTGCCGTTTGGTCGGTTCCCACAGCAGGTTGCCCGATTTGGCCAGCCCTCCGAAAAGAAATATCGCTTCGGGGAAGGAAAAGGCTACGAAATTGGCCAGCGACTCGCCGAGTATCCGGCCTGTCTCCTCGAAGGCGGCCCGTGCGAGTTCGTCGCCGTCCAGGGCGGCTTCGGCTATCATTTTGGAGTCTATCTTCTCCACAGGAACGCTCCGGAGCCTGCTTGGTCGCGTATCGTCCGCGAGTATCTCCAGCATGGTACGCACGATGCCGGTGGCGGAGACATAGGTCTCGAGGCATCCCCGGCGTCCACAGCCGCACAGTCTCCCGCCGGGCCTGACCGTGATGTGGCCGAGTTCGCCGGCCGTCCCGCCGTAGCCGTACACCATTTCGCCGTTGGCAACGATGCCGCCGCCCAGTCCCGTGCCGAGCGTTATTTCGATAAAGTCTCGCATACCCCGCGCTCCGCCGTATATCATTTCGCCGATGGCGGCGGCATTGGCGTCGTTGTCGATGACGACCGGCAGCGACGGGTAGTGTTTCTTGACCGTCTCCACGAACGGGATGGTCAGTATCTGCGCTCCCTGCGAGCCGTCCCGGTTCCGTTCATACCACCGGATGTTGATTGGGTTCTCGGCCACGCCGCTGAAATAGTTGCCGTTCGGAACCCCGATGCCTATGCCCGCGAGCTCCGTACCGGGGGCGATGCGCCTGAGCGACTCGATGTCCTGCACCAGGCGTTCCACGTAATCCTCGAAATAGGGGTACTCCCTGGTCTTGAAGCTGCGTTCCCCGTGCGTCTTTCCCTCCGTATCTACGAGTCCCGTCACGGTATTCGTACCGCCGACGTCGACTCCTATGGCCAGTTTTTCCGTCATGTCTCCGTTATCCCTTGATGTTCTGCCGGTTCGTCTCCCGTGGTTCAGCCGTACCCGTACCGGCTGAGGGCACCTGTCCGCGGAATCCCGCGAACCGGGATGTAAATTTATCCAAATGCAAGGATTGTGCAAAATAATTGTCCGGGCTTTACCTATCTTTGCATCGAAAACGAGAGCGGGGCTGCGGAGTCCCGACAATATGCAACTTACCGAACCAACCCGGAAAACATGTACAGCAAAGAAGAACTTTCAGCCATCATAGAGGAGTACATCCATGCACTTCCCTTTCCCGAAGAGCCGGATACGCTTTACGAGCCCATTGTCTATTCGCTCGGCAAGGGCGGCAAACGGCTCCGGCCGCTGCTGGCCATGATGGCATGCAACATATTCAGCGACGACGTGGCGTGTGCGCTGCCGTGTGCTGCGGCGGTGGAGGTTTTCCACAACTTCACGCTGCTGCACGACGACATCATGGACAATGCTGCCGTCCGCCGCGGCAAACCTGCCGTACACCGCAAATGGGGTGTCAACAGCGCCATCCTTTCGGGCGATGCCATGATGATTTACTCCTACCGTCTGCTCGAACAGGCCGACCCGGCCATCCTGCCCCGTATTTTCCGCATCTTCAACGATACCTCGCTGAAGGTGTGCGAGGGACAGCAGTACGACATGGATTTCGAAGCGCTCGAAAGGGTTCCCATGGAGGATTACCTGCACATGATATCGCTCAAGACGGCCGTCTTGCTCGCCGGTGCCGCCGTCATAGGTGCGGTTTGCGGCGGGGCCTCGCAGGAGGACTGCGACCGAATATACACCTTCGCTACGGAACTGGGCATGGCATTCCAGATACGTGACGATATTCTCGACAGTTACGGTACACAGGATTCGCTCGGGAAGAAGATAGGGGGCGACATTACCGAGGGGAAAAAGACGTTCCTGACCACCGCAGCGATGGAGATTGCCGACGAGGATACGCGCAGAAAGTTGGGAGGCCTGATGCACAACCGGGAGATGATAGCCGACGAGAAGGTGGCGCGGGTGCTGGCCATTTACGACTCGCTCGGTGTGCGCGAACAGGCAGAAACGGCCGTGGAGCGTTATACGGCCCGTGCGACGGAGGCGCTCGCCGCCCTGTCGGTATCGGGCGGGAGGCGGGAGCCGATGGAGCGGCTCGCGCTCGAACTGACCAAACGGTTGAGCTGATGCGGCGGGTTCCGCTGGCGGAGAGGGGTTCTGCCGCTTCGGCCCATTAACGATTACGATATCATGGCGATAAAACGCAGCGACATAGAGATAATGGCCCCGGTCGGTTCCTACGAATCGCTCATGGCGGCCGTGGCGGCCGGTGCCGATTCCGTCTATTTCGGCGTGGGACAGTTGAACATGCGTTCCCGGTCGGCGGCCAATTTTACCCTCGACGACCTCGCGCGCATCGTGGCGACAGCCCGGCAGTACGGTGTCAAGACCTATCTGACAGTCAATACGATACTTTACGATGACGAGGTGGAGGAGATGCGTCGGGTCGTGGACTGTGCCCTGCGCGAGGGAGTGGATGCAGTGATAGCTTCCGACCAGTCCGCTATCCTCTATGCGCGGAGTGTCGGCATGGAGGTGCATATCTCCACGCAGCTCAACGTGTCGAACACCGAGACACTGCGTTTCTACTCCCGGTGGGCGGACGTGGTGGTGCTCGCCCGCGAACTGAACCTCGGACAGATACGGCAGATATACGACAACATCCTCGCGCAGCGCATATGCGGTCCCTCCGGGCGGCCGGTCAAGATAGAGATGTTCGCCCACGGTGCTCTTTGCATGGGTATATCGGGTAAATGCTATCTGAGCCTGCACGAGTGCGGGGAGTCGGCCAACCGCGGAGCGTGCCGGCAGATATGCCGTCGTTCCTACGAACTGCGCGACCGGGATACCGGTGAAACCATCGCCGTGGAAGGACGTTACCTGCTCTCTCCGAAAGACCTGTGCACGATACCTTTCCTCGACCGGTTCATAGAGGCCGGCGTGCGTGTGCTGAAGATAGAGGGACGTGCCCGTTCGGCGGAGTATGTGAAGCGGGTGGTCGAGACGTACGACGAGGCACTGCGGGCCATCGAGGAGGGAACCTACTCTCCGGAACGGGCGGCCGTCTGGACGGAACGTCTTGCGGAGGTGTTCAACCGCGGTTTCTGGGGCGGCTATTATCAGGGTGCGCCTGTCGTCGAACTCAGTGCCAATTACGGGTCGTCGGCGACGGTACGGAAGGTGTATGTGGGTAAAATTACCAATTTCTTCAAGAAGATAGGCGTTGCGGAGATACAGGTGGAGGCTTCACCGCTCGAACGGGGTGCCCGTTATGTGGTTCTCGGTGAAACGACCGGTGCCCTCGAAGGGAGTGCCGACGAGGTTTATGTGGCCGACCGTCCGGCAGAAACAGCGCCGCAGGGGGTGTTCTGTTCGGTGAAGACGCCGGGGCCTGTCCGCCGCGGCGACAAACTCTATAAAATCGTCCCCGCATCGGAGGTGGTCACGCAGTAGGATATCGCGTGGGACATTTTAAATATTTATACTTTAATATTATAATGCGGAGCAAACTTTTTTATGTGTTTGTACTATGCCTTGTTCCCATTAAAGCTACGGCACAGGAGATAGATCCGGACACCGTTATTTACAACGGAATATCAGGTACATACACGTTGAGTGAACGTTGGAAGCTGTTCGACCAAGTGGTCAAACAGAGAAAGAATATTTATCAGGATGAAATTAAATTCACTCCGACTTCTGCACAATTCGACCAAGCAAAAAAGGACTTATTGAAACTGAATGACGAGTATAATGTTTTTGAGGATAGCGAAGCTGTTTATTACATCTCGAGCAAAGCTGGAAATGGACTCATGTTGTCAGGCTCCTTGATGTCGGGAGCGCAGGATATGAACGATGTATATTCTGCCTCGATGATGATATTGGTTCCCGACTATATATTGCCTGGCCTGAAACTACTCCCCGGTTCTACGATCGTGTATGCAGTCAGTAGGAATGGGACTGTCGCATGGGCTCCATTGAAATTCTTTCTGCCGAGTGAATTGTATGATAATGCTTTTGAAGCAGGAGGCTATTATGCATTCTGTCAAAGACCCTCATCCCGGGATATCCAACAATATGGTATTCTCGCCTATTATAGGGATAAAGATAAACTTTCCGGTATTTATGGAGCACCAACAGAAATTCACGCATCTGATATAATAATTTCTACTGTTAATCTGCCCGACAATATTGCGCGTTTGGTGGAGCAGGGTAAATCCTCTTTTATCGAGTATTTGAATCATTTTGCCAAAGAGGATACAAAATATCTGAATAGGAGCTATGAGATTACAGTCACATATATGGGAGAGAAAAAGGGGCATTTCAATGTCAGAACATATGTAAAAGGAGAATACGAGGAAAGTCCTTATGGTCTTATATATCGACCCAGCGTGGAGATATTGAACGCATTGGGAGCGTTGAAAGATTATGTGGTATATTCTTTAGCGTCCACTAATTATGAATATGCAAATATAGTAGCCGGATTTACGCAATCCATAACCCAATGGAACGGTGATGGAGAATTGACCGTCGAAGCAAATAACAGGTATGAAGATGGTGTCAGAGGATATTATTTCAAACAGCATTGCTATTTCGCTAAAGACGATAAGCAATACCTTATTCGCAGTATAGACGCAAATACAATCTTGTCAGGGACGTATGTCTTTCCGTCTGAAATAATAGGTTTGAACGGAGAAGCGGATACTGGAATCCAGTTGTTAAAAGAATTTTTAGAGGAATAGGAACAGAAGATATTTTATGTGGACAGCCTTTGTTTTTACAAAGGCTGTCCGCTTTTTCCCAACATTAGTGTAAACTCGTTTTAAATTGCTTTTATATGTAATTGCAATTATATTTTTTATTTGATATCTATATCATTAGAATATAAAATCGTTCTGTCTCGGAAGTAGTTACGTAATAGGGTATGCGGCCGCTGGTGCCAGAGTCGGAGTCTTTTCCGTGTTCCATGTAATGGTGTCGGTTGCATCCACCGATAAATAGTCCGGCCTTCGTCCTTTCGGGACGAAGGCCGGACGAGCGTATGCCGGGCTGTGCGTGTCAGCTACAGCGCGACCAGCCGCACGAGGTGCAGTGCGGGCACTTCTCCTGAAAGACGAGCGACTCTTCGCCGCAGTTGGGGCATTTCTGTTTGCGTATCTTCGTGCCGTCCTTGATGTATTGCTTCAGGGCGCGTGCCACGCCGCTCTGCCAGTTGCTTATCGTTTCGCTGTCGAAGCTGAGGCCGTCCACGAGATTGACGACATCCACGATGGGCATTCCGTTGCGCAGCACACCGGAGATGAGTTTCGCATAGTTCCAGAACTCCTTGTCGAACAGACGCGATATGCCGCCGATGACGTGCGGGTAGCCGTACTTGTCCTGATAGCGGAAATCGTACCGTTTCTGTCCGTCCTCCTCCTTTACCTTGATGATGAATCCCTTGTTGATGGATTTGGGAATGTAGAGAGAGTCCTCCTCTATCTTACCGGTGAATATTTCGTAGGGGTGTCCGTTATAGATGCCCACGAAGGCTATCCAGTCCTCGGTACCGTTCTTGAAACGCACCACGTCGGCCTCGAGCTCAATCGGACGTGCCAACGGCGGTTTGTATTCGTCGCAGTCGCACTCCTCCTTCTCCTTCTTTTTGGGTTTCGTGTCCACGAGCACGCCTGCCCGCGAACCGTCGCGGTAGACCGTCACGCCCTTGCAGCCGCTCTCCCAGGCCGCCTGATAGACCTTGCTGACAAGCTCTTCGGTGACGCTCTCCGGCAGATTCACGGTGACCGAGATGGAGTGGTCCACCCATTTCTGGATGGCACCCTGCATCTTTACCTTGGCTACCCAGTCGATGTCGTTGGCAGTCGCCTTGTTGTAGGGCGACTGTTCGACGAGCCTGTCGAGTTCGGCATCGCTGATGCCGTCGAGTTTCGACAGGTCGTAGCCGGTGACCTGCAGCCATGTGAGGAACTTGTGATGGAAGACATTGTACTCCTCCCACGAGTCGCCCACCTCGTCGGTGAAGGTGATTTTCACGTTCTTGTCGGTCGGATTGACCTTGCGGCGACGTTTATAGACGGGACGGAAGACCGGTTCGATGCCCGAAGTGGTCTGCGACATGAGCGATGTCGTTCCCGTGGGTGCGATGGTGAGCATGGCGATGTTGCGGCGGCCTACCTGCGTCATCTCCTCGTACAGGGCCGGGTCGGCTTCGCGGATGCGTTCTATCATCGGATTGCCCTCCTCCTTGAGGTTGTCGTACATCGGGAAGGCGCCCCTTTCGCGGGCCATCTTTACCGAGGCGCGATAGGCTTCCACGGCCAGCGTCTTCTGTACCTCCACCGCGAAGGCTATCGCTTCGTCGGTGCCGTAAGTGAGCCCCAGTGCGGCGAGCATGTCGCCCTCGGCGGTGATGCCGAGTCCCGTGCGGCGGCCCTTGAGTGCCTTCTCGCGTATCTTCTCCCACAGGGAGAGCTCTACGCGGCGGATGTCGAGGTCTTCCGGGTCGTGTTTTATCTTGTTGTAGATGATGTCTATCTTTTCGAGTTCGAGGTCGATGATGTCGTCCATCAGTCGCATGGCCGCCTCCACATGGCTGCGGAACTTGTCGAAGTCGAACTTCGCCTGCGGGGTGAAGGGGTCGTCCACATAGCTGTACAGGTTTATCGCCAGCAGGCGGCAACTGTCGTAGGGACAGAGCGGAATCTCGCCGCAGGGGTTGGTGGATACCGTGCGGAAGCCTTCGTCGGCATAGCAGTCGGGTACCGATTCACGGATGATGGTATCCCAGAAGAGCACGCCGGGTTCGGCGCTCTTCCAGGCGTTGTGGATGATTTTGTTCCACAGCGTGCGGGCATCTATCTCCTTGACGTACATCGGGTCGTCCGAATCTATCGGGAATTTCTGCACGTACTTCTCGTTGTTGAGGACGGCACGCATGAATTCGTCGTCTATCTTGATGGAGACGTTGGCGCCCGTTACCTTGCCCGTCTCCACTTTGGCGTCGATGAAATTCTCCGCATCCGGGTGCTTGATGGAGAGCGAGAGCATCAGGGCGCCGCGCCGGCCGTCCTGCGCCACTTCGCGGGTGGAATTGGAGTAGCGTTCCATGAAGGGAACGATACCGGTCGAGGTGAGCGCGCTGTTGAGTACGGGGCTTCCGGTCGGCCTGATATGCGAGAGGTCGTGTCCGACTCCGCCCCTGCGCTTCATGAGCTGTACCTGTTCCTCGTCGATGCGTATGATGCCGCCGTAGGAGTCGGCGGGATTCCTGTGGCCGATAACGAAGCAGTTGGAGAGCGACGCTATCTGGAGGTTGTTTCCGATGCCCGTCATGGGACCTCCCTGCGGGATGATGTAGCGGAACTCCTTCAGCAGGTCGTATATCTCCTGCGCCTTCATCGGATTGGGGTAGGTGTTCTCGATGCGGGCAAGCTCGTTGGCGATGCGCCAGTGCATCTGTTCGGGCGATTTCTCGAAGATGTGGCCGAAAGAGTCTTTCAGCGCGTATTTGCTGACCCACACCATGGCGGCCAGGTCGTCGCCCTTGAAGTACTCCTTGGCGCCCTCTATCGCCTCGTTGTACTGGTATTCGGTAAGGGTGCGCCCGTCAGCACCCACGTTTTTCTTAACGTCGGACATAAGTCAAAATATATGATATTGGTTCTTAGATAATTCTATTGCGATGGTCGGTCCGTGGCCGCCAAGTGCAAGTTTAAGTCCAATTTTCCGGACCGTCCGGCCTCCTGTCGCTTAGTTATCAACAGCCGATTAACAATTTGCAAGGTCCTTATCGGCAGAGTGTTACGGAAACCTTGCGTATTTTGCCCCCGAGAGGGGGAGCGAGCTTGGATACCGTCGCGCGGACATGGCGGAGCAGGGGAAATTCCGCATACAGTGCCTCTATGATGCGTAGGGTCACGTTCTCCAGGATGTCCGATTTCTGTTTCATGCACTCCGCGACGATGGCATATACCCGAAGATAGTTGATGGTCTTCGTTACGTCGTCGGCATGTGCCGCTTCGTCAAGTTCGGCGTCGAGGGAGATGCTTACCAGAAAACGGTTGCCGACCAGTTTTTCGAGGTCGTAACAGCCGTGGTAGGCTTTGAACTCCATTTCGTCCAGCGTGATGGTGTATATCATGGCGTATCGTTTTTCGTGCTGCGGGCGCCGGGCCCGTACCCTGCCTGTGCCGGGAGAACAAAGGTACGATTATTTTCCGGCATTGCACCGGTTTTTTTGTCCGGCGCAGGGCGGTGTTTTCTCTGTCCCGGGCCTTGCGTTCCGGCGGCAGCGGAAGGCAGGGCGCTCTCCGAAGAGGGCGGAAGGCCCTTTCCGGGTCTTTGGTTGATAAAAAACGGAGGTTCGCTGAATATTCCGTCTGTTTTTGTTTTCGTATGTTTATCTTTGACATCGGAACGCTCGGGGAGCCTTGCCCTGCCGGATTTTGCCTTGGCCGCGTTCGTCGCGGTCGAGGAAGCAGAGAACGGTTGATGGAGTTAAGGACGGCTCGGGATATTCCGGTTTGGAATCCGACACGGCCGGATGTACGGAGCCTCAGGGCTTTTTTCGTCCGTCCCGTGTAAACGGGAGGAGACGGGGCGGACGGAGGGCCGTCACGGCAGGAAGAATGCTTTTCCGGAGTTCCTCATAGGTTGATTTCCCGGAACAGGTTCCGGTACCGGAAGAGTCGGGTACCGGAATTTCATAGGGAAAGGGTTAATAGGTTGGTGCCGCCGTTATGCTGTCTTTGCATGACGGCGGCGTATGTAATGCCGGACGGCTTCCGGAACGATTGACAGCGCGATGAAACGACAGATGAACCAGACCATTCTCGAAAACGGCGTCTATGGGTTGCTGTGGGCGGTGGTACTCGTCGTGCCGCTCTTCGGGTACCACGACGGCAGCGGGATACGTTGGTGCGGCGTTTTCCATTTCTGGCTCGGCGTACTGCCCTTTGCGCTGCTTTTCGCGCTTCATAATTACCTTCTGGTGCCGTTGCTGCTGATGCGGCGGAGGTACGGCGTTTACGTATTGTGCGTCGTTGCACTTATCGGTTTGATTTTCACGGCTGTCCCTATGCTCGTGATACGGCCCGAGCCGCCTGCCTTTTACGGCCGGGAGGTGCGGGCGTATCCGGAGGAACCGGCGGCTGTGGCGGAGGTGCCGACCGCGCAGGTATTCCTGCCGCCGGCCGGTATCAGACCGCCCGGCATTCCCATGCCCATCAGGTGGGGCCGGATGTTCAACGACTGGCTGCTTGCCGTGCTGGTCATCGGATGCAACCTCGCGATAAGGTTCCTGTTCAAGTCGATACAGGACGACCGCCACCTGAAAGAGCTGGAGAGCCAGCGGCTGAAGACAGAACTGAACTATCTGAAGGCACAGGTCAATCCGCACTTCTTCATGAATACGCTGAACAATATCCACGCCCTTATAGACATAGACGGGGAGAGGGCCAAGGAGACGGTCATCGAACTGTCGCGCATCATGCGGTATGTGCTGTACGATGCCGACCGGCCGACGGTACCGCTGCGGAAAGAGATGGAATTCATCGACAACTACATCCGTCTGATGAGGATACGTTATGCCGGAGAGGTGGAGATACGGACCCTCTGTCCGGCCGACCCGCCCGACGTGCAGGTTCCTCCGCTTATGTTGATAACCTTGACGGAGAATGCCTTCAAGCACGGAATGAGTTACCGGGAGGGGTCGTTTATCGACATCCGGCTGACCGTGGAGGAGGGTGTTCTCTCCTATACGGTGGAGAACAGCGTCGCTCCGGATGCGGAGAGGGGAAGCGGCGTGGGGCTCGAGAATCTCCGGAAGAGGCTCGGTCTGCTGTACGGCAGCGCCGGTTCGCTCGAAACAAGAAATGCCGGAGGGCGTTACACCGCGAAATTGAAGATACCTGTAAAGCGATGATGCGTTGTATAGCGATAGATGACGAGCCGTTGGCGCTCCCTTCCAGGCCGCTCGTCATCTTCACTACCGCCTATTCGGAATATGCATTGGAGGGATTCCGTGTCGATGCTACGGATTATCTCCTGAAGCCCATAGGATATGCCGATTTTCTGCGTTCGGCCGAGAGGGCCTATGCCCGGTTCGGCCTGTTGAAGGCGTCGTCGGGCCGTCGGGGTGACGACGGACGCAGCCTGTTCGTTCGGTCGGAGTACCGTACGCTTCGGATAGACATTGCGGATATCGTGTACGTGGAGAGCATGAGCGAATATGTCCGAATCTTTCCTGTGTCGGGGCGTCCCGTCACGACACTCGGAAGCCTGAAATCCTATGAGGGCCGGCTGCCTGCCGATACCTTCATGCGTGTGCACCGGTCGTATATCGTGAATCTGGACCGGATAGTGGCTGTCGAACGCAAACATATCGTGCTTACCGGAGACAAGTGCATCCCGGTCGGCGACGTATACGAGGATAATTTCCGCCGTTACCTGGCTGAACGTTCCCTCGGGTGAAAAGATGAAAATGCAGGAGCGGCACGGTCAATCCGTGCCGCTCCTGCATCGGTGACGGGAAAACCTGCGCTGCGGGCTCCCGTAGCGGTTATCCTATTTCCTGGTCATTTTCGCGCCGACCTCTATCTTGTTGAAGCCCTCCAGCATCGTGTCTACCTGGGGAATGACGGCTGTCAGGATGGCGGCTATCTCCGGATTGTCCTCTCCGACGAGAGCGAGTATGCCGTTCATGATTGCTTTGCCGGCGCTCCATGTCTCGGATATCATCCCCTTGTCGATATAGAGGGTGAGTTCGGTCTCCGTGAGTTTGTATTTGAAGGTGACCTTGGCGGTATTGTCGGCTGCCGAATAGGTGAAGATACCCTTGTTGAATCCGGCGAGCAGCTGCTTGATGGCGGCAGCCTCCTGCGGGTCGGTGGCGGCATCCAGCATGTTGTCGATAGTCTCGGAGGAGAGGGTGAATATCACATTGCTGCCGTTGAGAGCGTAGGTGATGGCATCGGCCGGTATTCCCTCCGCTTCGTTCGGCAGCAATGTTACGGTGCCGTCCTCCGGGTCGTCGAATACGATGACCATGGAGCCGTCCGGCTGGAAGGTGATGTCCGATGTGCCGCCCAGGTCGGCGGACTGGGTCAGCGAGAAGAGGGCTGCGATTATCTGCGCATAGGTCATGTTCATGCCCTCCATCTCGATGGCCGTCGCGTTGGGGTCTTTCGCCTCCATTTCGGAGTAGAGGGGTTTGGCCTCCATGCGGTACTCTCCGGCGAAAGTCGTGTCGCCGCCCGTTGTCGTTCCGTTCTTCTTGTCGCATCCCGTCAGGGCCAGTGCTGCGGCCATTGCCGATACGGCGAGGATGCCTCTAATCAACTTTTTCATTTCTTTTGGATTTAATGGTTGATATGGGTATTGTCAGTCTATGATTTTCAGGTTGGCGTAGCGGCTGAGAAGGCTCTTTCTGCCCGCCGTACCGTCGTCAAAGATAACGGTAATTTTCATGTCCGACGCCAATTCTTCGATATTCGTAATCTCGCCGCGGCCGAACTTGGCGTGTTCCACCCGCATTCCGACAGCATAACGGGAGGCTGAGACGGTATGTTTCGGCGTCGTTTCTCCCTCCTGGGCCGGTCGTCGGCTGCCCATACTCTTCATGTTGCGCGTGTCGGGCGGTGCGGCGGCGATGTGCGGCGTGCGGGGAGCCGGGGAGGCCGGCCGCTCCGGGTGTCCGGAACCGCCGGTGCCCGAAACCGCGCGGTTTCCGTATGCGGGTCGTTCGGGCCGGTATCTTTCCTGGCGCTGCTTCGGCAAGGAAGCGGGACTGTTCTCCGCGGACTCCTCGTCCATATCGGCGGGAAGGTCCACGTACCGTTCGTCCATCTCCGTGATGAAACGGCTCGGCGAGCAGAATTCTGTATTGCCCCATTTGAACCGCTGTCGGGCGAACGATACGAAAGCTTTCTTCCGCGCCCGTGTGACCGCCACGTAGAAGAGGCGGCGCTCCTCTTCGAGTTTCTCCTGCGAGGTGGCACTCATCAGGCTGGGGAAGAGGTTCTCCTCGACGCCGACGATGAATACCGTATCGAACTCCAGCCCCTTGGCCGAGTGGACGGTCATCAGCACTACGCGGTTCTTGGAGTCCTCCCCCTCCTTGTCCATGTCGGTCATCAGGGAGATGTTCTGCAGCCACTCTTCCACGGTGGGTTCGGCGTCCGCTTCCCCGTCGTCCTCCTCGTAAGCGAGTACGATGCGCTCCTCCTTGAAGTTCTGCATGGAGGAGAGCAGTTCGTTGATGTTCTCCAGGGCATTTTCCGATTCGGGCGAAGGGTTCATGCGGTAGCTCCCGATGAGTCCCGACCGCGTGGCCACTTCGAGCCCGAATTCATGGAGCGGCTTCGTGCTCCGTTCGAGCGAGAGGGAGCGTATCAGGCCGGTGAAGTCGGCGAGTTTTTTCGCCGCCGTCTTCAGTTCGGGTACCTGCTCGCTGCCGGTTCCCTCCAGCACCTCCCACATGCTCACGCCGCGCTCTGCGGCGACAGCGGCCACGCGGGCCACCGTGACCGCGCCGATGCCCCTGGCCGGTGTATTGATGATGCGGCGCAGCGCTTCGTTGTCGCGCGGATTGACTATCAGCCGGAAATAGGCCACGAGGTCTTTGATTTCCTTGCGGTCGTAGAACGAATGGCCGCTGTAGATGCGGTACGGCACGTCGCGCCGCCGCAGGGCGTCTTCGATGGCGCGCGACTGGGAATTGTTGCGGTAGAGTACAGCTATTTCGTTCCACCGGCCGCCGTTCTCCCGGCCCTCCCGTTTGGCCAGGTCGGCGACGAGGTAGGCCTCTTCCTGGTCCGTATAGGCCTTCAGCACCTTTACCCGGTCACCCTCGTCGTTCTCCGAAAAGACGTGCTTGGGTATCTGGCGGTCGTTCTTGGCGATGATGCTGTTGGCGGCGTTCACGATATTCTGTGTCGAACGGTAGTTCTGTTCCAGTTTAAACACCTTCGCCTCCGGAAAGTCGTTTTGGAACCGGAGGATGTTCTCTATCTTGGCTCCGCGGAAGGAGTAGATGCTCTGCGCGTCGTCGCCCACCACGCAGACGTTGGAGTGGGTTTGTGCCAGGCGGCGTACGATGAGATACTGCGCGTAGTTGGTATCCTGGTACTCATCTACGAGGATGTACCGGAACCGGTTCCGGTATTGTTCCAGCGCGTCGGGAAAGTCCCGGAAAAGGATGTTGGCGTATATCAGCAGGTCGTCGAAATCCATGGCGTTGTTGGCCTTGCACCTCCGGGCGTATTCGAGGAAGATGGCGGAGAATTCGGGACGCTTCCGCTGCCGGTCTTCGGCGACGAACGAGGTGTTGGCCGCATAGGCCTCGGCAGTCACGAGATTGTTTTTCGCCAGCGAGATGCGGGAGTGGATGTCGCGCGGCTTGTATTCGTCGGTATTGAGGTTTCGCTCCTTGATGATGGTCGAGAGCAGGCTTTCGCTGTTTGCCGTGTCGTATATCGTGAAGTTGGCGTCGAAACCGAGTCTCCCGGCCTCCTGCCGCAGGATGCGGTAGAAGACGGAGTGGAACGTTCCCATCCAGATGTAGCGTGCCCGGCCGTCGGGAACGAGCTGCTCGATGCGTTCGCGCATCTCCCGTGCTGCCTTGTTGGTGAAGGTGAGCGCGAGTATCGAGCCGGGATGGACGCCCTGTTCTATCATATAGGCGATGCGGCTGGTGAGTACGCGCGTCTTGCCCGAACCTGCTCCGGCCACGATGAGCGAGGGTTTGTCGTAGTTGAGGACCGCCTCCTTCTGGGCGGGGTTGAGGGTATCTGTAAAATGGGACATCGTTGCTGTATGGGTATCGGGAGCCTCACTGCGGGGCCCCCGTCGGTGCGGCAAAGTTAGCTAAAATCGCCGGATTTCTACCTGCTCCTTCCCTGCCTCCCCTCCGCCGGTTTCCCGGTCCTGTGTCGGAGCCCGGGCCGAGCCGGAGAAAAATTTCCGTTTTTTATACTAACTTTGTGTACCTTTCGTTATTACTCCGCAAGTAATGAACGCGATAGGCCCGCGGCTGCGGTGCGCCGGGGGATATACGGTAAAATATTAGCTCGGAAATGAACGAAGTAGTAAACATCAATGAACTGAACGAGCGCATCGAGCGCGAAAGCCTGTTCGTGGATACGCTGAGCAGGGAGGTAGGGAAAGTCATCGTGGGACAGCGGCACCTCATCGACACCCTGCTGATAGGCCTCCTTTCCAATGGGCACATCCTGCTGGAGGGGGTACCTGGACTTGCCAAGACGCTTGCCATAACGACGCTCGCCAAAGCGGTGGACGCGCGTTTCAGCCGCATTCAGTTCACGCCCGACCTGCTGCCGGCCGACATCGTCGGGACGCTGATATACTCCCAGAAGAGGGAGGAGTTTTATGTCAAGCGCGGTCCCATTTTCGCCAATTTCGTGCTTGCCGACGAGATTAACCGTTCGCCCGCCAAGGTACAGAGTGCCCTGCTCGAGGCCATGCAGGAGCGGCAGGTGACTATCGGCGACGAGACCTGGCCGCTGCCGGAGCCTTTCCTCGTGCTGGCCACCCAGAACCCGCTCGAACAGGAGGGCACCTATCCGCTGCCCGAGGCGCAGGTGGACCGTTTCATGCTCAAGGCGCGGATAACCTATCCCAAGAAGCAGGAGGAGCGCGATATCATCCGCATGAACCTGCTGGAGGGCGGCTGTCCCGAACCGGCGAAAGTCATCGAGCCGGAAGACATCGTCAAGGCCCGTCGGGTGGTCTCCGACGTCTATATGGACGAGAAAATCGAGCAGTACATCATCGACATCATCTTCGCCACGCGCGAACCGCAGGAGTATAAACTCCAAAAACTCGCTCCGATGATAGCCTACGGCGGTTCGCCCCGTGCGAGCATTTCGCTGGCGAAGGCGGCCAAGAGTTACGCCTTCATCCGCCGTCGGGGGTATGTCATTCCGGAGGATGTACGGGCTGTCTGCCACGACGTACTGCGCCACCGCATCGGGCTGACCTACGAGGCCGAGGCGGAGAACGTTTCGACCGAAGAAATCATCACCGACATACTCAACACCGTGGAGGTGCCGTAGCGGTGCGGCATCGTTTTGCAGATTATCCGATATGGAGAGCGACAGCAGCGACATACTCCGGCAGGTACGCAAGATAGAGATAAAGACGCGCGGACTGAGCAATGACATTTTCGCCGGCCATTACCACAGCGCCTTCAAGGGGCGCGGCATGGCTTTCAGCGAAGTGCGCGAGTACCGTGTGGGGGACGACGTGCGCGACATCGACTGGAATGTCACCGCCCGCAGCCGCAGTCCGCACATCAAGGTCTATGAGGAGGAGCGCGAGCTGACCATGATGCTGCTGGTCGATGTCAGCGGTTCGCGTATGTTCGGTACGGCGGACAAACTGAAGAAGAACGTCATCACCGAAATCGCCGCCGTGCTCGCTTTTTCCGCTACGGAGAACAACGACAAGGTGGGATGCATCCTTTTCAGCGACCGCATCGAGAAGTTCATTCCCCCGAAGAAGGGTCGTTCTCATATCCTGATGATAATCCGCGAGTTGATAGAGTTCGTTCCGCAGCACGGAGGGACGGCGCTCTCGGAGCCTTTCCGTTATCTGACCAACGTCCTTAAGAAGCGCTGTACGGCTTTCGTGCTTTCGGATTTCATGGAGCCGGAGGAGGACAGAAAGCGGTTCGAGGATGCACTGAAGATAGCCTCCGGCAAGCACGACATCGTGGGCATACGTGTCTATGACCGCCGTGATGCCGAGTTGCCCGATGTGGGAATCATGGAGGTGCAGGATGCGGAGACGGGGCGCAAGATGTGGATAGACACGTCGCTCGCCGCGCTGCGAGACCATTACCGCGGAGAGTGGGAGCGGCTGAGCCGCGAGACGGCTTCCGTGCTGAACCGCAGCCGGGTGGATAACGTATCGGTCGCTACCGACGAGGATTACGTCAAGGCGCTGATAAAACTGTTCAATAGGAGATGATGAAGAGAGCCGTCATACTGTCGTGTCTGTTGCTGGCGTTCGCCGCGGGGATACCGGGCGTACGGGCCGCCGCGCCGGTGGTTCGGGCCACGCTGAAGCCCGATACCGTCCTCATCGGCGACCGTTTCTCGATAGAGGTTCTTATCGACAAGGATATGATGCAGGTGGTGGAACTCCCCACCTTCGGCACGGATATGACGGGTGGCGGCAGCATCGAGATACTCTCCGAATCGCCGCTCGATACGCTCCGGCAGGAGGGGCGCAGGCAGGTGCTTCGCAAACGGTACGAACTGACCTCGTTCGATGCGGGGATTTACGAGCTGGGGCGTTATCCGGTGCTTTACGGCGACAAGAATATCACCGATACGCTCTATTCGCAGGCGCCTCTGCGCATCGTGGTCGATACCTTTCCGGTCGATACCCAGAAGAGTACCGTCTATGACATCAAGGGCCCGGAGCAGGCTCCGCTGATGGTCGGCGAATTCGCGGGCTATGCGGCGGCGATACTGGTGTTTGCGGCGGTGCTGGCGGCCGTGGTGATACAAGTCTGCCGTTATCGGGCCCGTCGGCGCGGTACCGTACCGGAAGGCCGGTCCGTACCCGTCGTACCGCCCCATGTGCAGGCGATACAGGATTTGGAGACTCTCCATAACCGGAAGCTGTGGCAGAGCGGTCGGGTGAAGAGCTATTATACGCAACTGACCGATATCGTGCGGGCCTACCTGAACGGACGTTACGGCGTCAATGCGATGGAGATGACCTCGGACGAAATCATGGGGGCCGCGGCGGCTCTGCAGATGTCGGACAAGAACCGTCGCGACCTGCGGGCCATCCTGCTGACGGCCGACCTCGTGAAGTTCGCCAGACATGTACCCGCCGGGGAAGAGAACGAGAACCTCTATTATGCGGCCTATTATTTTGTGGAGGATACGAAAGAGGTGCCGGCTGAAGCCGATGGAGGGGAAAAGGAGGAGAACGATGGGAAGGAGAGCCGTTAAACGGGCCGTCGGGGCCGTTCTGTTTGCAGCCGCGCTCCTGTGGTGCGGCGGGGTTACCGCGCAGCAGCATCCCGAGCGCCGTCACCTGCGCGCCGGCAACCGCAGTTACGAGGCGCAGGAGTATGCCGCGGGGGCGGAGGCTTTCCGCGAGGCGCTCGCCAAGGAACCTTCATCGTTCGCGGCCGCGTTCAATCTGGCCGATGCGCTTTACAAGCAGGGTGATTATGCCGGGGCCGCCGAAGTGCTCGGTGCATTGGCCGAACGTTCCGACCTGACGCCCGGTCAGCGGGCCAAGGTTTTCCACAACCTGGGCAACGACATGTTCGCACAGCAGAAACTGAAAGAGGCGGCCGATTTCTACAAGCAGTCGCTTCGTGAAAATCCGGCCGACCTTGAAACGAAATACAATCTTGCGTATGTCCAGAAACTGCTCGAAGAGCAGCAACAGGAGGGCGGCGGAGGCGACGACCGGAATCAAAACCAGAACCAGGACCAGGACCAAAATGGAAATCAGAACCGCGACGGCGACCGGGAGCAGAATCGGGACGGTTCGGAGAACCGTGACGAGGGTGGAAATGACCGTCCGGATGACCGGAACGACTCCGACGGGGACGACGGCTCCGACGACCGGGACGACGGCGGAGGTGCCGGGGATGACTCCGGGCCGAAAAGGGAGTCCCGAGAGCAGGAGACTCCGGGCGGCATGAGCCGTGAGGATGCCGAGAATATTCTGGATGCCATGCAGCAGCAGGAGGACAGGACGCGTGAGAAGGTAAATGCCCAGCGTGCGGTCGGTGTGGCCCGGTCGGGAAAGAACTGGTAGCCGGGTGCTGCCTTTGTTGAGAACCATTGAGTTGATAGCATGAAGATAACGCAATTCGCCAATCCGGAACTGTTGTGGCTGCTGGTCCTGTTGCTGCCGATGGCCGCGCTTTATGTGTGGCGCGTCCGCCGGGGCGGTTCTGCGTTGCGCATCTCTTCGGTCGTCCCGCTGGAGGGAGTGTCCAGAGGGGTGAGGTATTGGGCGCGGCACCTGCCGTTCGTATTGCGCTGTACGGCGGTGGCGCTGCTCGTGGTGGCGTTGGCCCGGCCGCAGAACTCCGAGAAGGGGAGCTCCACGACCACCGAAGGTATCGATATCGTGCTGGCGATGGACGTATCGACCAGCATGCTGGCCCGCGACTTTGAACCCGACCGTATCACGGCGGCAAAGGACGTGGCCGCCAAATTCGTGGCCGACAGACCCAACGACCGCATCGGTATCGTGGCCTTCGCGGGTGAGAGTTTCACGCAGAGTCCCCTGACGACCGACCGGAGTACGCTCCAGACGCTGTTGGGGCAGATTAGTACCGGCATGATAGAGGACGGTACGGCGATAGGCAACGGCTTGGCCACGGCTGTCAACCGGCTCCGCGAAAGCGATGCCAAGAGCAAGGTGGTCATCCTGCTGACCGACGGCGTGAACAATGCGGGCCAGGTGTCGCCCGCCACGGCGGCCGATATCGCCGCCTCGTACGGAATACGCGTTTATACGATAGGTGTCGGGACGCGCGGAACGGCTCCCTATCCGGTGCAGGACATGTGGGGCATGGTGCGTTACGTTCCCATGCCGGTGGAGATAGACGAAGAGATACTCACCGACATCGCTTCGCGTACCGGAGGGGAGTATTTCCGGGCCACCGATGCGGGGACGCTGGCGGAGGTGTATTCCCGTATAAACGAAATGGAGAAAAGCCGGGTAGAGACCAGCGAGTATATGACGCATACGGAGCTGGCCGGAAGGTACATGCTTTGGGCGTTCATTCTGCTCGCGGCGGAGTTCCTCGTGCGTTTCCTTTGGCTCAGGCGGCTGCCGTAAGGCTGCCGTCGGTCGGGGAGGGGAGAATTTCCGTGTCGGAGCCGTGTGACAACGGCGGTTACGAAGAGGAAGAACGTTGCGGCGCTTTCTGTAAAGGAGAGGCAATAGGGTCGGCGGAGAGCACCGCCGGGTAAAAACAGATGGATAGGAGATGTTGAGATTCGCGGTTCCGGATTATTTGTACCTGTTGGCGGCGATACCGCTGCTGACGGCGGTGTATCTGTTGGCCGTTCGGTCGCGCCGCAGAAGGCTGGAGCGTTTCGGCAATCCGCAGACGCTTGCAGAACTCATGCCGGAGGCTTCGCCGACGCGTATGCGCAACAAGGCGGTGTTTTTTTTGACGGCGCTGGCGTTGCTTGCAGTGGCGATGGCCCGTCCGCAGCTCGGTTCCAAACTCCGGGAGGTGGAGCGCGAAGGGGTGGAGATAATGATAGCGGTCGATGTCTCCAACTCCATGCTGGCCCGCGATTTCGAACCCAACCGGCTCGAACGTACCAAATATGCCGTAGAAAAGGTGTTGGAGGGACTGGAGGAGGATAAGGTGGGCGTCATCGTCTTCGCAGGGGACGCCTACGTGCAGCTTCCCATTACGTCCGATTATCTGACGGCCCGCAACTTCGTGGCGCAGATATCGCCCAATATGGTCTCCAAGCAGGGTACCGCGCTCGGCAGTGCCATTTCGCTCGCAGCTTCGTCGTTCACGTCGGGGAGCGAGAACAGCCGTGTCGTCATCCTCATCACCGACGGGGAGAACCATGAAGACGACCCGCTCGCGGCCGCGGAACATGCCGCTTCGCAGGGCGTGAAGATTTATACCATCGGGATAGGTACGCCCGAGGGGGCTCCCATCGAGCTCGGCGGTGATTTCATCCGGGACGAGAACGGCGATATCGTGGTGTCCAAGCTGGATGAAAAGACGCTGCAGGAGATAGCCCTTGCGACCGGAGGGGCCTACGTGCGTGCCGGCAACCAGTCGATAGGACTGCAGGAGGTAATCGCCCGGATAAACGAAACCGAAAAGGCGCACCTGTCGGAGATGGTCTTCGAGGAGTACGACGAACGTTACCAATACCTGCTTGTTGCAGTGCTTTTCCTGCTGTTGGCTGAGTTCGCCCTTCTGCCCCGCCGGAACCGCCTGCTCGCCCGCTACAACATCTTCGGCCGGAAAGATTCCGGTACGAACCGTTAGACGCGGCCTCCGTTCTTCTTTTCGCTTGCGGTGTGGCGCCGGCCGCTTATCTCATTGTCCGAACCAGAAACGGTACGAATACTCCCTTTCCACCCTTTGCTCCGTACTGTCCGGCAGATTGGGGTAGAAGTCGAGGGAGGTGAAAGCCTGCAGACGCTCTATCGGGACGGCATAATCCACATATTCTCCCTCGAAGTGCGTTGCGTTCGGCAGCAGGAATCCGATGGCCTCGAAGTCGTTTCCCTCTCGTGCCAGTATCGCCTTGTAGAAGTATTCCGGTATGCCTATGCCCGAGGGCAGGGTATCGAGACCGGACGTCAGGACGCCTCCGGCAACGATGTAGAGCGTGTCGCACCGCACGGCCCACCGTCTCGCCTGTTCTTCGAGCTCTTTCCACGGGCCGCGGTTCAGAGCGGGTGTCTGTGGAGCGATGTTGGAGAGGTAGAAGGTGCAGTCGTTCTCTTCCTGCGAACGGGAACGGTCGGCCGAAGGGCAGAGATGCCCGCGGTCGTATCCGCTCCCCTTGTAAGAGGCGGTGGTGGCGGTGGGATATCCGGCTTTTACTACGGTGGGGTCGGGTACGAACCGGTCGCGGCGTTTGGCTTGGCCGGGGGCCGCATCCTCGCCCGTCAGGACGTAGGCCACCCACGAAGCCTGCCGGTACGCCGTATCGTACCGCAGCGTATATCTGCCCTCTGCGTTCCGGATGAGGATGTCGCCGCTGTCGAACAAGGGCAGTTCCAGCGGGCCGGTCATGCTTCGGGTTCCGGCTGCGGCCGTTTCCGTTGCAGGCTCCGGAGCGGTATCTCTTTCGTTGCGGGCCTCTCGGTTCGACATGTCGCGGACGTCGGCGCGAAGGTACCGGGTATCCCCTGCGGAGTCCTGCGGGTGTGCCTCGTGGGTTATTGTAAGAGGGGGGCTGCCGGGTATGGGGTTATGCAGGCAGTAGTCGTAATACAGCTTGCCTGCCACGGCGAGCAACAGGAAGAGTGCCGCACCTGCCAGGCGGTTGCGGCGCCGTTCCCTGTCTGTCGGTTCGTTCCTGCGTTTGTCCATTCGTTCCGGATGCTTGCTGCAAAGATAGTATCCGGGAGAGGAAAGCGGTTTCCGCCGCTCCCTGTTTTTCCTTTCTCCGGATAGCTCTGCCCTTGTGTCGCCGGTCGCCGATATCCGAAACGGAAACGCCGACAGTCTGCGGAAACGGGGGTGCCGGTCGGGGGGCTTCAGACCTCCGGTTTGTACTGTTACTTAATGTGGGGGTTCAGCCGTTCAGCAGTTTCGTCAAGTCTCCGACGGAAACATCCGTTCTGACGGAGACTTCTTCCAGTGTCATGCCCGTGGCGAGGAAACGTTCGATGACCGTTTTCATCTCTTCGCCGACTTCGATGATATGTCCGTCCGGGTCGTAGAAGCGGACGACGCGCTGTCCCCAGCCCTGTTCGGTGACCGTGCCCAGCCGGTCGATGCCGGGAAATCTTTCCAGTCTCTTCAGAAAACCGTCGAAGTCGGATTCCTCAAAACATATCTCCATATTGTTCGGCCGCTTCGCAATCCGCTCCTCCGGCAGGCCGACCAGCCAGCCGAACGCTTGCTGCAGTGCCAGACCGCACGTAAAGGATACGTTGATGCCGTAATCCTGCCATACTTCCAAGCCGAACAACTCTTCGTAGAATTTCCTTGCGGCGGCGATATCCGCTACTGCAAGCACCGTGCAGATGGATGTCATAAGCGTGCGTTTTATCGACGGCTAAAGATACGAAATTCCCCGACAGGACGCCGTCCTGTCGGGGAATTTCGGTTGTGAAGAGGAGGTCAGCCTTCGGTCGCCGTGACCGGGATGGGAGAGAGTGACGCACTGTCCAGCGTAATGGGCGAATTCCCGTCCATTTCTCCGACATAGGGAAGGTGGCACCATGTCTGGTCGGTCAGCGTTTTTGTCACCGATTCGTCCGATTGGTCGTATAGGGCCCAGGAACCGATGGTGATATTCGTCAAGACCAATTCGCCCCGTTTGTTGGTGCAATCGCCCAGAAGCGCTGCGCTGTCGAAGTAACAGTCGCTTCCAGACATGTACGGGATACCGTGATTGGTGACTGTGATGCCGTCGGTTACGGCAGCCTTTATCGTTTTTTTGCCTGCGCCTTGGATGCCTCCTATGAGTCCGGCGATGGCGTAACTGCCGTGTACTTCGGCGTTCCGGATGGATACGTTGCTGATGGCCGCATCCTTGTCGCCGCTCCAGAATCCTATCATGCCGCCGATACGGTATGAGTAGCGGTAGGGTTCCTGAGGGAGCGTCTCCTCATAGGGGTGTATGAGCGCATTTATGACGTGTACGTTCTCGACGGTACCGTTCCACAGATAGCCGACCAGCGCGCCTTTCCATTTCCCGGCACCGGTGACGGTGATGTCGGAGAGGGTCAGGTTGCGGACGGTACACTCCCTGCCGTAACCGATGATTCCGCAGGCACGCCCGTCAGAAGAGAGGTTCACGTTGGAAATAGTCCTTCCGTTACCTTCGATGGTGCCTTGGAACGGATGGAGGGGGAGCGAGGTGTCGGTCATGTAATCGGCCTCCATCCCCATGGATATGAATTCGATACCGGTGAAGTCGAGGTTTTGGGCGAGGGCGATGGTCTTGCCTTCGAAGGTGTTGCCGGTATCTACCTGTGCCGCCAGCCAGTTCCATTGCTGGGGAGTGCTGACCGTATAGACATTGTCCACCTCTTCCACCTCGTCGGTCGGTGCCGTCGTTATGGTTTCGACCTTGAACGAATTGACCGTATTGCGTTCGAAGACGAGCCCTTCGCCGAGAAGCCCTTTGACGTATGAGATTTTCTGTCCGTCGGCCGTATAGACATCCACCGCAATTCCCGAGTAGGTACCGGCCGGCATGACGAAATAGAAGTCGGTCGGTGCGTCTGCCTCGAGCGCGACGTTGTCGCAGTTCAGCGTGATGCTCCGGTTGTTGTCGGAGCTGCCGTCCAGTTCGAAGACCGGTTCGCTGTCGTAGTCGTTGAAGCAGACTTTGCCGCTGCCGGCGAGATAGAGTTTCTGGTTCGGCAGGCTGGTATCTTTGCCGGCCGTGATGACGATTTTGTCCAGCACGATGCCGTCGCCCTGAAGCTTGACGTCGAGGTAACTGCAGGCGTTCCGGAAAGCGTATTCGCGTCCGTCGGTCGAGACGGCTACGGCAATGTTGGCGTTGGTGGCGAAGGAGTTCTTTTTATAGGTCTGTACGGCCGGAAGTACCAAAGATAGTTCCGCTTCGTCCGTCATGCAGCAGTCGTTCGCGGTACGCGGATAGTAGGCGTAAAAAGTGTCGCTTTCCAGTTTGATGTCGGCGTCCAGCGTGAATATCCCTGCGGAACAGTGCTCCTGTTCCCGGATGACATAGGTCATGTTGGCGTCGGGTTTTTCGGGAGTCATCACCCCTATCTGGTCGCCCAGCGACCAGATGATTTTCATGTTGCTGTCGAATTCCGAACGGGTGGTGGCGTCGCTGAAGACCGGTTCGATGGTCGCCCTGATTTGGTTTTCGTCCGGAGCGGGAAGTTTCGTTTCGTTGTCTGCCTCTTTGGAACATGAGGCGGCGAGCAGAAGGATGCCCGTCGCAACTGTCAATATCTTTCTCATGACTGTCGGATGGATGAGGTTAGTATTCGGTACCGATGTTCACATCTTCGTGGGAGCCCTGTACATTGTCCGGACTGCTGATAGCAATTCCCTGTTCGACCGCAACGGAGATAATCTGCATTACGGGAGATTCGTAAGACATTCTTTCCAATTTTTTCATATTCGATTGAGTTTTGGTAATGTCGTAAGCGCTGTGTCGGCGGGACGATGCGGATGCGCAGCAGGTCTGTGTCGGGCGGATGTCCGGTCGGCGCGACAAATATACGTCTTTTGCAATAATATATGCAATGATATTGTTAACGGTAATTTTGTCGGTAGATGGACAGAATGCGTATTTTACGTTCCGAACGGGACTGCTGTTTGCTTCGGGATTGTGCGGGCGCCGAACCCGGTCTCCGGCGGATATCCGTACACCGGTGTCTGACGTTTGCGAGCATGCTGTCTGGCGGCAGCGGATATGTCTGATAACCGATTTGGAGAGTCGGTCGGAAGGGATGATGTTTTCGGAACTGCCGGATGTGGCAATCAGTACTGGGGATGCTAATGCCATGTCTGCTGATGGATTGCTGTTTTTGTTCGCAAAAGATTGCTGAATCTGTTTTTTATGCTTATATTGTGAACACACGTAAGTTTCACATTAATTGCCAGAACTGTTATGATTAGGTATTTTTTTCAGGCAGGATTGTTCGCCGTCGCTGTTGCGGCATGTACATCCTGCGGCGGACGGGCATCCCAGGCAGAGAGGGATAAAACGGCCGTTTCGACTGCTGTCGAAACGAAATCCATGATTGAGCTGAAAGACTATGGCGCAGAGCCTGCGGTACTCGATATCGAAGCCTATACGCTTGGAAACGAAAATTTCCGAACGGCATTGTGGACGGGAACCAATCTTCAGGTGACGCTCATGACCATTCCGGTCGGCGGCGAGGTGGGGCTCGAATTGCATCCCGATATCGACCAGTTCCTGCGTATCGAAGAGGGTGAGGCCAAAGTGATGATGGGCGACAGCAAGGAAGACCTTGATTATGTACGGACGGCGAAAGCGGACCATGCGGTATTCGTACCGGCCGGCAAATGGCATAATCTGGTAAATATCGGCGATAAACCGCTGAAGCTTTATTCGATTTATGCTCCGGTAGAGCACCCGTACGGTACGGTTCACAAGACCTACGACGACGCGATGGCGGCCGAACATCTTCATTGATAACGATAGAACTGCGGCGGACGACAGGCACAGTCTGTCTATCCTGCCGGAAACGTGCGTTTGGTTGCGTTTCTCCGGTCGGAATGTCGGTCGTGCTATATCAAGGAGCGAAGTTTGCCGAGACGGATGCGGTGGTTTTATGCCGCATCCATCCTCGTATTGATTCGGATATATAAGGGTATCCGGCCGGGTCGAGACCGAATTTATTTGTAATAGAATCCGGTTATTTCGTATCGGAATATATGTTGGTCCAAAGTATAGGGCGTACCGTTGAAGATGTCGTGGGGCAGTTCGCAGGTCGAGGAACCGACCGGTATCAGGAACGTACCCTGCTCCTGTATGGTAGAGGAGACCGGTTCCGAGTCGATGTCGTAGTAGTCGTCCCACAGGATGTAGCTGCATTCGATGGTGTTTTCGGTGGAAGCTATCCTGCGCGTACATGCGGCGTCGGAATAGAATCTGAGCGAGAAGCGTGATACGGCTTCGTTGTTCTTCAGGTATCCGTATTCTATTCCGACGTACTCTTCGTACATCTTGTAAAAGACCGGCGTCCTGTCGATGGATGTTATCTGCAGCGTCTTTTCCGCCGTTTTCGTCTCGCCGAGCCGGTTGGTAACGGTCAGAATGATTTTGTAAGTACCCCTGTCGGGAAATCTGAAATACCATCTGTCGGCGGTTTCGGAGAATCTGAGGGGGACTTCTTCTGTGGTTCCCGTATCGACCATCTTCACGCTTTTCGTGTATTCCTGCCAGTCGGGGGAGTTGGTATCGAATTCGCATTTGACGACGTATTCCCGGGCAAGGTCGATGGTTTCGTTCTCCCTCGCATTGGTCCATATCCGGGGCTGCGTCTGCCAGAACTTTACTTTTGCCTCCCCGCATAATACCGACTCAACCAAGACGCCGTATTGCAGCGTGTATTCACCGTAGGGAATGGAATAGCTTTCGTTCGCTTTGCCGAGTGCTACGACCCTGCCGTTCGCGTCCGTTATTCGGATGTATTTCTGTTTATTCTCGTGGTAATACCAGAAATCGCCGGTCTGTTTTACGTAGTTTTGGAATACATACGGCGTGTCTTCCGAAAAATCCCGCACGGAGAGTTCGATATCGAAATCATCTTGCGAGTATATCCAGGGGATTGAGGGGTCTATATCCGGTTCCGGTTCCGGTTCCGGCTCCGGCTCCGGCTCGTCGAGGGGATACACGGCTTTGAACGCCTTGATGTCGTTTTCGCTGAAGCCGCTCCAGCCCGAATGCGATTCCTTGACCATAATTGATTTCGCATCATAATAATCAGTACCTTCAATTAGTACTCCATATTCCTCAGGGCTTTGGTCGCCTCCGTCATTTGGGTCTCTTAATGTATGGGTAAAGCCTATGGCATGACCGACAGCATGCAATATCATATATTTGGCTTGCTCCGTAGAAGGTTTAGGCAGATAAGAGCTCTGCGAATTGATTTTTATACTTCCCGGATAACCGTCGCTTGTGGGAGGAGTAACGAGCATGAGCGTATTGAAATCTTCGTAGCCATCCACCGTTTTGAAAGGTTCGGTGATGATGTCGATGATACTGTTCCCTCCAGCTCCTGACAAGACGATGCTGCATTGGGATTTTTCATTCCAGTACTGAATGGCGTCGAGGCAGTCTAACGAAAAGTCTACATACGGAAAAGCAGAATTGATTTGTATCTTTTGATTGTCTTTGCTGACAGTCAGCCAATATTGATTAAAATTCTGCCGGGTTTGAACTCGCGACTCGAATTCGTCGAGGTGTCTCTGGGTCAGTAATATGTCGCCTTCGACAATGTATCCGTTCGCGGCGGAACGTATATCGGATATATCGTACCCCATTTCTTTGATGAGATAGACGGCCCTTTCGTATTGTAACTGCTCCGGACTTTTGGTGGTATCGGGATTTCCCTGCCGTACACAGGCAGTTCCGATAGACAAGACACCGATTACGATGGAAAAAAGAAGACGTTTCATGGTTTTTTAAGTTACATGGTTTCAGAATTGCGTATGCAAGCCCGGTATATAGGTGTTGTTATAGGATGCAATGATGTATTCCGGCTGCATTTCGTAGAATCCTATCGATACGAAAGGGGGTGACTGGTAATTATGATAAGTATGAAAAACATTAGTTTCCTCATCGTATTCATAGCGCTCGAAGAAAAAGTTTCTCATCTCTTCTTTGTACGATTTTTCGATGAAAATATGGGCATAGAAAACGACAGGGTCTTCGCCCTTGTCGAATCTGTACTGAACTTTCGCTATGTAGGGCCGTTCTCCCTTATAGAAAATAGAGGTATCGTTTTCTTCCAATATTTCCCGTGTTTCCGCCTTTTTGAGTACGGACAGCGGTTGTCCGAACAGTTCGTACAGCGGTTCTTCGAACGTATCGTACCGGGGTTGTACTTCCACGGTGCATGCGGCGCTGCCGGAGTCGGCTGTTGCGGTGACGGTCGTGGTGCCGACGTGCCGGGCGGTGACGGTACCGTCGGCGTCCACCGCGGCATAGAAGTCGTCCGCGGCGCTCCACGCGACGGGCCTGTCGGCCGTGATTCGTACCTGGTCGCCCACATAGAGCCGGACGGCCTGCCGGTCGAGTTTCGGTGCATCCTGCTGTTTGCACCCTGCCGTTCCGGCAGCGATGCCTGCCAGTACGGCGAATAAAAGCATACGTTTCATAAGCATGAGTAGTGAATGGTTTATATTTTATCAAAACACCTATCGTAAAGTTAATATTAATTTAGTTAATAACAAATATTATATAATGGATAATTGTGGAAAAGTCGGATATGCCGGGGAAAGTCTCCTCGCTGTCGACAGCTTCGGTTGCGGAGTGAGCTTATGGCAGGGCGGCATGCGTATCGTGCCGTCAGGCGGCTTTTCGGGGTTTCGGGTGCAATCCCCGGTTTGGCCCCGGCAGGATTGTGAAACTCGTTCCAAACCGCTATATTTGTATCCGCGTCCCGCCGGCGTGCGATGCGGGTGCGGAACAGGAATACTTATACGACAAACATAAAAATCAAGACGTAAATGAAAAAACTCTTCCTTTCGGCGCTCGGTGCGCTGGCGCTGGGGCTGACTGCCTTTGCGGATGAGGGGATGTGGCTGCTGCCCTACCTCCAGAAAACGAATTACGCCGATATGAAGGCAGCCGGACTGAAACTGAAGGCTACCGATATCTACAATCCCGACGGGCCGTCGCTCAAGGATGCCATCATCATCTTCGGGCCCGGTTGTACGGGCGAAATCGTATCGCCCGACGGGCTTATCTTCACCAACCACCATTGCGGTTACAGCAGTATCCAGCAGCTCAGCACGACCGAGAACGACTATCTGGCCAACGGTTTCTGGGCAATGGACCGCTCCGAGGAGATACCCGTTCCCGGCCTCTCGGTACACTTCATCCGCAAGATTGAGGAGGTGACCGACCGCATGACCGAAGGGCTGGAGGGGCTGCCTTTCGAGGAGTATACCGCAAAGGTGAATGAACGGCGCGGCGAGCTGACCGAAGCCTACCGGGCGGAGTATCCCGGCAAGAAGATACTCGTGGAGAGCTTTTTCGGCGGGAACCAGTATTTCCTTTTCGTCATGGACGAGTACACCGACATCCGTTTCGTCGGTGCTCCGCCCAGTTCGATAGGCAAGTTCGGGGGCGATACCGACAACTGGATGTGGCCGCGTCACACGGGCGACTTCTCCGTATTCCGTGTCTATGCCGCTGCGGACGGGACGACGCCGGCCGACTATTCGCCTGAGAACGTGCCTTACCGGGCTCCCGTGCACCTGACCGTTTCGGCCAAGGGCTACAAAGACGGCGACTTCACCATGATAATGGGTTTCCCGGGAACGACGACGCGCTACATGACCACGTACGAAATCGACGAGATGCTCGACGTGGCCAACCCGAACCGCATCCTCATCCGCGGCGAACGCCAGAAGATACTGAAAGAGGATATGGAGGCGAGCGACCGGGTACGCATCCAATATTCGGACAAGTATGCCAACTCTTCCAACTATTGGAAAAATTCCATCGGCAAGAGCAAGGCCGTGCGCAAGCTCGGCATCCGCGACCGTCGACAGGAGCAGGAGGCGGCTTTCACGCGGTGGGTGCAGGCCGACCCGGCAAGGAGCGAATACCTGCGTGCTCTGCCGCTTATAGCCGCATCGAAAGAGGTCTCCGTACCGCTGGAGAGTGACAGGCAGGTGCTCCGCGAAGCCATCGTGAGCAGTGTCGAGGTGGCGTCGATAGCCGCCGTGCTCAGCCGTGCGCTTCCCGACCTGCTTTCGGCCGAGCCGCTCGCGGCTGAGGAGACCATTGCCGCGGTTTATAAGGACTACAACGAGCCGACCGACAGGAAAGTGGCCAAGCGCATGATAGAGCTCACGATGGAGATGGTGTCGCCCGACAACATGCCCGAATTCATCACGACCGAGGTGGAGGGTCGTTTCGGCGGCGACGTGCAGGCTTATGTGGACTGGCTGTACGACAACTCGATTTACGCGAACAGGGAGAAGCTCGAAAGTTACCTGGCCGGCGGCGGGGAGCTCCCGGCGGACGACCCGGCCCTGATGGTGTTCAATACGACCGTCGCCAAACATAACGGCCTCGTGGAACAGCTTCGGGAGCCGGCGATGCAGTTCGCCGAAGGGCACAAACTCTATATCAAGGGACTGCTTGAGATGGATGCCGACGGCAAGCACTATCCCGACGCCAACTTCACCATCCGTCTCACCTACGGCAACGTGAAGTCGTACTCTCCCGCGGATGCCGTGGATTACGACTACTTCACCACGCTGACGGGCGTCATGGAGAAAGAGGATGAGCTCAATCCGACCGAATTTACCGTCCCCGAGAAGCTCAAGGAGCTCTACATCGAGCAGGACTACGGTCCCTATGCCGACCTTTCCGGGCTTACCCGTAAGGAGATACGGAACGGTGCGAAGGGGCATGTGAATACCTGCTTCATCTCCACGAATGACATTACCGGCGGTAACTCCGGCAGTCCCGTGCTCAACGACCGTGGCCAGCTCATCGGCCTCGCCTTCGACGGAAACTGGGATGCCATGAGCGGCGATGTGCTCTTCGAACCGGAACTCCAGCGCTGCATCAACGTGGACGTGCGTTACGTGCTGTTCGTGATAGACAAGTTCGCTGGAGCGGGCCACCTGCTCGACGAAATGACGATAGAGTGGTAGCCGGGCATATGCCGGCTGGAAATACGGGGGCGGGTTCCGAAGGGGCTGCGCCCCCGTTTCGTTCCGTTCGTGCGGGAAGGTGGATGCGGCGAGTCGTACCGTGTCGGACGGAAAATTTTTCCGACCGTATCGGGTCGCGTACCTTTTCCCGGACAAAATATGTAACTTAGCGAACGCAAAAACATCGCTATTCCGGAGATGCTCGAAAGGTTGTCGATAGAGAATTACGCACTTATACAGCAGCTTGAGCTGGAACTTTCCCCGTCGCTGAATATCATCACGGGCGAAACGGGTGCCGGCAAGTCGATTCTGCTGGGGGCCCTCGGACTGATAATGGGGAATAGGGCCGATACGGCCGTGCTGAAGGATTCCGGGAGGAACTGCGTGATTGAGGGGCTGTTCGATATGGGCGGATACGGGCTCGAAACGTTTTTCGACGAGAACGAGCTCGATTACGAACGGCATACCGTTATCCGCCGCATCGTCACGCCCGCCGGCAAGAGCAGGGCTTACGTGAATGACCTGCCCGTACAGCTTGCCACGCTTCGGGAGCTTGCGGCGCACCTGATAGATATCCATTCCCAAAACCAGGGGGTACTGGTGGCCGACGGGGAGTTCCGCATCCGTGTGCTGGACAGCCTGGCCGATAACCGCGGCTTGCGGGCCGAATACGGCAGGGCGTACCGTGCCCTGCGTGAACGGGAGCAGGAGTTGGCGCGTCTGCGCGAAGAGGTCGGGCGGAACCGCCGTGACGAGGAGTATATGCGGTTCCAGTGGCAGCAGATAGCTGCGTTGGGGCTGCATGAAGGAGAGCTGCAGGAGCTGGAGGCCGAGCAGCGGGAGCTGTCCAATGCCGAGGGGATACTCGCTGCACTCTCCGAGGCGGGCGGCCTGATGGAGAACGACGAGACGGGGGTGCTTGCAGCCCTGAAGACCGCAGAGGCCGCACTGCAGCGCATCGGCGGGGTGTTGGAGGGAACCTCCGACTTGGCTGCCCGCATACATTCCGCCTACGTGGAACTGAAAGATGTAAGCGGAGAAGTCGCTTCACTGGCCGGACGCATAGAAGATAATCCTGCGCGGCTGGAGGCTGTGGACAATCGGATAGGGGCTGTTTCCGACCTGATGAGGCGTTACGGCGCCGCTTCGTCGGATGAGCTGCTGGCACTCGGGAACGACCTGGCCACCAGGCTTGAGGCCATCACCGATTCCGATGCGGAGATAGCGGAACTGGAGGCCGAGACCGGAGCGCTCAGGGTGACCGCCGAAGGACTTGCGGCTGCCGTGACGGCGAGCCGTACCGAGGCATCGGCCCTGTTCGACGAAGCCGTCGGCCGGGTACTTGCCCGTTTAGGAATGCCTTCGGCGCGGTTCGTGACGGAGATAACCCCTTCGGGTGCACTCTCCCCTTCGGGCGCGGACAGTGTCCGGTTTCTGTTCAATGCCAACGGCGGCGAAGGACTCCAGAGTCTCGAACGCATTGCCTCCGGCGGGGAGACGTCACGCGTCATGCTGGCCCTGAAATCCATCGTGGCCCGGAGTACCAAACTTCCGACGATACTGTTCGACGAGATAGACACCGGCGTATCGGGAAAGATAGCCGATGCGATGGGGAGAATAATCGCCGAACTGGGCGACTCCATGCAGGTAGTCAATATCACGCACCTGCCGCAGGTGGCGTCGAAGGGGGAGACGCATTTTCTCGTTTACAAGGAGGCGTCGCCTTCGGGAAATGTTACCCGTATCCGCCTGCTCGACCGTGAGGCGCGTGTCGGCGAGATTGCCAAGATGTTGAGCGGCAGCGAGGTGACGGAAGCGGCCGTGGCGCAGGCGCGTGCCCTGTTGGGATACGGCGGCGAAAAATAGGCGGCGGATTTGTCCGTTTGCGGAAAAAACGTTATATTAGGTACGGCCATCGGAATAGGACGGCATGGAGTGCCGGAGAGTCCGCCGGTCGGCTACGGATACCGCGGGGTTTGCCGCGGAGGATCTCCGGGAGAGGGGATATGTTGTCGAACCTTTAAACCTTATCGTTATGGATTATTCGGTATTACTTCAGAAATACGCTCCGGTGGCTTCGGACAGCCTGGTGGAGTCGGTGGTGGCAAAGGCCAGGGCCGAGATGGACAGGAACCGCAACGAGGAGGTTTACAGGTTCTGTTTCAGTGCGCTCGACCTGACCACGCTCTCCGGGAGCGATTCGGTGCGGAGCGTAGCGGAATTTGTCAAGAAGGCGGTGGACGTACCGGTACGTTTTCCCGGGATGCCCAATGTGGCGACCGTCTGCGTCTATCCCTCCTTTGTGGACATTGCGGGTCTCGGCGTGGAGGGGACGAACATCGGCGTGACGAGCGTAGCGGGCGGTTTCCCCGCGGCGCAGACCTACCTCGAAGTGAAGATGCTCGAAGTGGCGATGGCTGTCGAGAACGGCGCCGACGAAATCGATGTGGTGATGAATGCGGGAGAAATGGTGGAGGGCGAGTTCGACCGGCTGGCCAACGACCTCGAACTGCTCTGTCGGGAAGCCGGACAGGAAGTGACGTTCAAGGTCATCATCGAGTCGGGCATGCTCGAAACTCCGGAGGATGTCTATCGCGCCTCCATGCTGGCAATCCTTTCCGGTGCCGATTTCGTGAAGACTTCGACCGGCAAATCGGCTTACGGTGCCACGCCGAAGTCGGCCATGGTCATCTGCAATGCCATCAAGGATTACTATTTGCAGACCGGAATCAACGTCGGCATCAAGCTGGCGGGCGGTATCCGTACCGTGGACGATGCCGTGCTCTATTATACCATCGTGGAAAATATGCTCGGCCGCGAGTGGCTTACCCCGTCGCTGTTCCGTTTCGGGGCGAGTGCTCCGTTAGCCAACGCTTTGCTGTCGGCCGTAACGGGCGGTACACAGTCTTACTTCTGAACCTCCGTCTCTTCGGCAACCGTCCGGAGATAAGCGGTGCACGAGACAACCGTTGTATTTGCAAGGCAGGGCCGCCGAAAGTATCTTTCGGCGGCCCTGCCTTGCAAATGCTTTCACAAATGGGAGGCGATTCCCGGAATCGAATCTTATATTCATGCGTACTCAACCGACAGCCGGTCGGACGGCGCATAGCCAGGAAGACCGGGCCAAAGATTGCAGGATACACCGACATATCAGTCTGTGCCGCATGGCAATATGGATTCCGTTCTGTGAAAGCGGCCGACCGTTCGGTAAAGCGTGTTATAGGAAGAACAAGTATCGGGGAAAAGCGGGAGCTTCCTCCGCCTGCGCAACCTGTCACCCTTACGTGCGGTAACGTTGCAGGATTGACGCCGGTCATGCGGCCAATGCGATATACGGTCGAACCCGAAGTATAACGGGACCTTGAGTATTCAGCAATTTACTTTTTCGATTATCTTGCCCAGGAAATAATCAATCTCGAGGGCCGTGTATAGATTGCCTTCGTATTCGTAAACTATCGGCTCTTTCGTCTCTTCGTCGCGTATTTCTACTAATTCCGCCCCTTTTACCTCGACGAGTGCACCGGGACGGTTCGGTGCATAACCGACCCAGAACCGGATAGCATCGTAACTGTTGACAACCGTATCGACGCCCTTGTCGCTGTCCCATGCCGATTCGGGTACATCCGTATCCTTTTTGTACATCCTGCCTGTGTTGTTGTCGCGGTAGGAAATATACTTCGTGTTGGTGGGACGCACTTCGCGTGTCTCCACGGTTTTCTCGCCCGACAGAATGGCGTCGAACCATTGCTTCTTGATGATTAAAGTCAGAATCTTCATGATGGTTTCGGTTTGTTGGTGAAATTCGGAACTGTTGCGGACAAGGCATGGACGGAGGCGGTGACTGTCTCTTTCTTCCATATCACGGTCGATGCGCGCGGCGCTTTGCGATACCACACGGAATCGAATCGTTCTTCCTGCTCCGGCCGGTATCTTCCGTTCGGTCGTACATGCCGCTGCTCCGCGGAATTGCGGTTGCGGGCGATTCCGGAGACAGAACGGCAGAACGACCTGCCCTGTGGACGGGATTATTCGAGTTCCAGTTCGAGTTCCCGCCGAAGTTCGTCGAGCGCGGCGTTCTTGCTGCGCAGGTGGGCGAGCTTGTCTTCCGGCTTGACGGGGCGGACTGCGCTCCGGTCCTCTTTTACTTCGATGTCGAATACGACCGTTCCGTCGAGCCCCGAGATGTCACGCAGCAGGGAAATCAGCTCCTTTTGGTGCTGAATGATGTCGTCGCGCAGCAAATCGGTGGAGACGGTGGCGCGAATGGTGTTGCCCGTGACCTCCATGTTGGCGAATGCCGTGGCGAAACGGGGCCTGCGGCGGCCGAGCTCTGCGATGAAAGTCTCTTTGGCCGCCGTGATTTTCTGCTGGCTGTCGGGATCGACTGCCTGTCTCGCCGCCGTTGCGGCCGGTTCTCCGGCCGCGGCTTTCTCTTTGGAAGTTCCTCCTTTCAGGATACTGTGGATGGATACGCCCGAAACCGACCTGCCAGCCGGTTTTGCGGCTTGAGCGGCAGCCGGTTCCGGAGTCGTCTGCGCAGCGGGCGTATGGCTATGGGGAGCATCGTTGCCTCCGGCCGGTGGCGCAAGGGGACGTTCCGTCTCTTTCGTCGGTTGCGGAATAGGGGGTGTCTGCGTTGCCGCTCGCTCTGCCGGAGAGGCGGTATGCTGCGGTGCCGGTCGTGCGGGTTCGGATACCGGCTGTGTTGCAGCCGTCCCTTCGTGCGGCGGGACGGAGGAAGGATATTGCCTTGCAGCCGCCCCGACAGGAGACTGTCCGGCGCTGCCGGGTGTTTGTACCGAGCGCGGTGCGGTTCCTCCCGTGAGCGGAGGAAGCTGCGGTCCGTCAGGCTCTAAACTGTTTTTTTTTTGCCCCATGCCGCAGAGCTTCATCAGTCCGAGCTCTACGTGCAGCCGGGTGTTCGTCGCGCTGCGAAGGGTGGCATCCACACCGTTTATCAGGGCTACCGCATCAAACAGGAATCCGATTTCCAGCCGGGCGCTCTGGGCCTTGTAGCGTTCCAGCAGCGTCCCCGTGGCTTCGAGCAGGGGAGCGGTCGCCGCGTCCTTGCACATCAGCAGGTCGCGCAGGTGCGCTGCCAGGCCGCCCGTGAAGGTCTGGGCCGAGAAACCTTTGCGCAGCACGTCGTCCAGCAGCAGCAGTGCTGACCGGTAGTCGCCTGCCGCGGCAAGGTCGGTGAGGTTGAAGTAGGTGTCGTAATCGAGAACGTTCAGCGTGCGGGCCACTTCGCGGAAGTCGAGCGATGTGCCGCAGAAGGCCACCGCCTTGTCGAACATGCTGAGCGCGTCGCGCATACCGCCGTCCGCTTTCGCCGCAATCAGGTTCAACGATTCGTCGTCGTAGGTGATACCCTCCTTTTCGGCGATGTATTTCAGGTAGGCCACGCCATCCTCCACGCGGATGCGGTTGAAATCGTATATCTGGCAGCGGGAGAGGATGGTGGGGATTATCTTGTGCTTTTCGGTCGTGGCGAGGATGAAGACGGCGTGTGCCGGTGGTTCTTCGAGTGTCTTGAGGAAGGCGTTGAACGCCGCCTGAGACAGCATGTGCACCTCGTCGATGATATAGACGCTGTACCGTCCTATCTGAGGGGGGATACGTACTTGTTCGGTCAGCGTGCGGATGTCGTCCACCGAATTGTTCGAGGCGGCATCCAGCTCATGGATGTTGAAACTGCGTCCCTCGTCGAAAGCGCGGCAAGATTCGCATTCGCCGCAGGCCTCGCTCCCCTGCGGGTTGAGGCAGTTGATGGTTTTGGCGAAGATGCGGGCGCAGGTGGTCTTGCCCACGCCCCGCGGGCCGCAGAACAGGTAGGCATGGGCGAGCTGTCCGCGTGCGATGGCATTCCGCAGCGTGGAGGTGATGTGCGACTGTCCGACCACCGATTCGAAAGTGGCAGGTCTGTATTTTCGGGCTGAAACGATGAAATTGTCCATACGGAGAGCGGTCATGTGGCAGGAGGGCAATCCCGCCGTCCATACAAAGGTACGAAAAAAACACGGAATGTCGCTTCCTGTGCTCATTCCGCCGTCCGG